>Ga0209702_10000265_pt1 | contig 106611 bp, 104 predicted proteins | sample FRY01_FD_187210 | JGI IMG/M metagenome (GOLD analysis project Ga0209702, IMG submission 187210) | Freshwater microbial communities from Lake Fryxell liftoff mats and glacier meltwater in Antarctica - FRY-01 (SPAdes) (version 2) | ecosystem: Environmental > Aquatic > Freshwater > Ice > Glacier... | reverse complement strand
TGGCCATGTTCATCGAACAATCGGCGGCTGCACAGACAGCCTACGCCGGCTTGGCGCAAGCGGCGCGCCAACGCGACTTGACGCGATCTATTGCGGACTTGCCGGGCGGCTTCACCAAGAAAAGCGTCAAGGGGCGCGACTATTTGTACCACCAGCACAGGCGGCCCGATGGAAAATTGCAACAAATTTACATCGGGCCGGACGATGATGAGACACGTGCGCTCATCGCCAAGCACAACGATACGGGTGCCAGGCAAGCCAGAAAGCATCTCGCAGACCTGTGTGAAGCCGTTGTGGCACTGGGCGGCTATGGTGTGATCCCGAGACATGCGAGACCCGCACGGTGATTCGCGCGGTGGGAAGACATCTACATTTGGGGCACACGCCCCGGTGTTCGACAGGCTCGGCTGTCCCACGACTTCGGAATGATCCGTGACAACAGCATATTCCAGCTGTAACTACCTTGCAAAAAATACATCGTGATGCCACAATTTCATAGATGTTTGACCGGTTCGTCGCCCAGCAAGTGCAACAAGCATTGCGCCGCTCGCCTGCCGTCGTGCTGCTTGGCCCGCGCCAAATTGGCAAGACCACGCTGGCAATGGCCCTCACGCAGCCAAACGGCTTGTACCTTGATCTGGAGTCCCCCGAAGACCGCAACAAGCTCAGCAATGTGGAGCACTACCTGCGCACGCGGCAGGACCAGCTGGTGGTGTTGGACGAGGTGCAGCGACTGCCCACACTGTTTGAACCTTTGCGCGGGCTGATCGACCAGGCCCGGCGCGCGGGTGCCGGCGACAGCCGAATTCGCACTACCGGCCTGTACTTGCTACTGGGCTCAGCGTCTCTGAATCTGATTCAGCACAGCAGCGAAACATTGGCCGGGCGCGTAGCGTTTGTCGAGCTCAGCGGCCTGCACCGACTGGAAGTACCTGCTGAACTTTGGGACGACCTGTGGCTGCGCGGCGGATTTCCTCAATCGCTTACGGCAGACAGCATTGCAGACAGTGTATTGTGGCGGCGGGACTTTACTCGCACCTATCTGGAACGTGACGTGGCCCAGTTTGCCCCGCGCACCTCCAGCGAACTATTGCGCCGGTTCTGGATCATGCTGGCGCATCTTCAAGGCAGCACTGTCAACATCGCCCAACTGGCGCGCAACCTGGGGGTCGATACCCGCACCGCCAATGGTTATCTGGACTTGCTGACCGACCTTCTGCTGCTCAGAAAATTGCCGCCCTGGCACAACAACCACGGCAAACGACTGGTGAAGTCGCACAAGGTCTACATCCGCGACAGTGGGTTGCTGCATGGTCTGCTGGGCATCACCGATATGGACAGCCTGCTTTCGCACCCGGTGGTGGGCGCAAGTTGGGAAGGCCACGTCATCGAAAGCCTGCTGGCAGTGGCCCCGCCAGAAGCCATGCCCAGCTTCTATCGCAGCAGCGCGGGGGCGGAAATTGACCTGCTCCTGACATGGCCTGACGGCGCGCATTGGGCGATAGAGATCAAACGCAGCACCACCCCTAAAGTGGAGCGCGGCTTTTACAACGCCTGCGATGACATCGGGCCGGTGAAGAAATGGCTGGTCTATCCGGGCACGGATACGTACCCGCTGCATGACGATATCCAGGTCCTGCCGCTACACACTGCCATGCAGGCATTGATCGGATAGCTTGCGTACACCAGCATCCATGATGCGATGCCGATCTATACTACTAAAAAATAAAAAGTAGTATAACCATGGCCATGTTCATCGAACAATCGGCGGCTGCACAGACAGCCTACGCCGGCTTGGCGCAAGCGGCGCGCCAACGCGACTTGACGCGATCTATTGCGGACTTGCCGGGCGGCTTCACCAAGAAAAGCGTCAAGGGGCGCGACTATTTGTACCACCAGCACAGGCGGCCCGATGGAAAATTGCAACAAATTTACATCGGGCCGGACGATGATGAGACACGTGCGCTCATCGCCAAGCACAACGATACGGGTGCCAGGCAAGCCAGAAAGCATCTCGCAGACCTGTGTGAAGCCGTTGTGGCACTGGGCGGCTATGGTGTGATCCCGAAACATGGGCGAGTGATCGCTCGCCTGGCCGATCACGGTCTCTTTCGCGCGGGCGGTGTTCTGGTGGGCACGCACGCCTATCTGGCCTATCAGAATCGCTTTGGTGTGCTCTGGCGCGCTGGTGACACAACGGTCGACCTGGATTTCGTGCATCCCGGACGAAATATCTCGTTGGCGCTGAGCGATGACCTGAAGATGGATGGCCACAAGGCCATCGAGTCACTCAAGATGGGTTTCCTGCCCATTAACCAGGGCACGCGCTACATCAAGGATGACGAGCCGGATTTTGATCTCGACTTCCTGACCTGCCTTCATCGCCGCAGCCAGGAGCCGGTAACCATGCGGCGCCTCAACCTGACGCTGCAGCCCTTGAAGTTCATGGAGTTTTCGATGGAAGACCCGGTAGTCGCGGTTCTGCCGGCATCGGGCGGTCCCATCGTGGTCAACGTGCCGCGACCTGAGCGTTACGCGCTTGCCAAGCTTGTCCTCTACATGGAGCGTATGGAAGGCAGGAATCCCGAGAAGGCAGGCAAGGACCTGATGCAGGCGGCATCGCTGATCGATTACCTGAGCAGCCGGTTGCCTGGTGCGCTGCAGGATGCCTGGTCCGACCTGCTGTCCAGGGGGCCCGGCTGGAGGAAGCGGGCCAAGCAAGGTTTTGACGCGCTGACCCAGCGGCACTCTGGCATAGACTGCGCGATAGCCTGGCCTGGCAGGAAATAAAGACACGGAAAGGGCATTGAGATGACGATGATGCAGGAGCCGCGTTTGCGGGCGCGCGGGCGCGCATTCGCGCATATCACCCAGTTCCATCCCGAGCTCACGGCATTGCGGCGCGACCTGCATGCCCACCCGGAACTTGGTTTCGAAGAACGCTACACCGCAGCGCGGGTGGCACAGGCGCTCAAGCTGTGTGGCGTGGATGAAATCCATACCGCCATCGGCAGGACCGGCGTGGTGGGCGTCGTGCGCGGTCGGCAGACCGGTAGCGGCCGGATGATTGGTCTGCGCGCCGACATGGACGCCTTGCCCATGACCGAACACAACGACTTTGCATGGAAATCCACTACAAGCGGCTTGATGCACGGCTGCGGCCATGATGGCCACACCGCCATGCTGATTGGCGCGGCGCGTTACCTGGCCGAGACCCGCCAATTCGACGGCACGGCCGTGCTGATCTTCCAGCCCGGCGAGGAGGGTTACGCCGGCGCACGCGTGATGATCGAGGACGGCTTGTTCGCACGTTTCCCGGTCGATGCGGTGTACGCGATGCACAACGCACCGTTGATGCGCCCCGGCACCATCGGTGTCAACGCCGGCCCGGTGATGGCTGCGGCAGACAGGATCCGGATCGAAATCACCGGCCGGGGCGGCCACGGCGCGCATGCCTATGCTGCAGTGGATCCGGTGCTGGTGGCGGCCCACATCATCACGGCTGTGCAAAGCATCGTCACGCGCAATGTGCGCGCTATCGACAGTGCGGTGATCAGTCTGTGCGCCATGCATGCCGGCGACCTGGGAGGAATGAGCGTGATTCCCGATAAGGCAACGCTCGTGGGCACGGTGCGGACCTTCAGTCCGGCGGTGCAGGACCTGATTGAGCGGCGCCTCACCGAACTGTGCGGCGCCGTGGCCATGGGATTTGGCGCCAGTGCCGTCGTGCACTACGAACGTCTATACCCGGCGACTGTCAACACCGCGCCGGAGGCGGCATTTGCCGGCCATGTCGCCGCGTCACTGGTGGGCCAGGAGCATGTACTCCGCGATGTCGAGCCCAGCATGGGTGCGGAGGATTTCTCGTTCATGTTGCAGGTGCGCCCCGGCGCCTATTTGCGCGTCGGCCAGGGGGCCGAGAACGGCGTGGGCAGCTGCTCACTGCACAACAGCCGCTACGACTTCAATGACGAGATCCTGCCGCTCGGCGCCGCCTTGCATGCCAGCCTGGCGGAGCAGGCCATGCCGCTGACGGCAGACGCCTGAGCGCGGCGTTGTCGTGCTGGCTGGCTCAAGCGATTGCCTCTCACGCTCTCAGGTGTAGCGTTTGCTGCGCAGAATGTTCTTCATCTCGCGCAGGCGCGGTTGCACCGTGTCGCCGCCGATTCCAAGCGCCACGCAGGTGGCCAGGATGTCGATGATCAGCAAATGCAGCAGACGCGAGACCATCGGGCTGTAATTGTCGAAACCCTCCGGATGGTCTGCTGAAAGATGGATATGGCCGGCACTGGCCAACGGTGAACCGGTGGCAGTGATGACGATGGTGGTGGCGCCATTGCGCCGCGCGATGTCGCAGGCATCCATCAGATCGCGGGTGCGCCCCGAGTTCGAGATCACCACCACGCAATCGCCGGGCTTGAGCATGGAGGCGCTCATGACCTGCATATGCCCGTCGCTGTAGGCGATGGTGTGCACGCCCAGGCGGAAGAACTTGTGCTGTGCGTCCTGCGCCACCACGCCGGAGTTGCCGACACCATAAAACTCGATCCGATGGCTCCCGCGGTAGGCCTGTACCAGCGCCTGGGCCGCCTTTTCCACCGCGCCGGTGCTGGCGTCGTTGCGATATTTGAGGAAAGCCGCCACCGTGTTGTCGATCACCTTGACCATGATGTCGCCGGTCTTGTCGTCTATGTCGACGCTGCGATGGATGAAGGGCACACCTTCGCTGACGCTGCCCACCAGCTTGCGCTTGAAATCGGTCAGGCCGTCGTAACCCACGCTGCGGCAGAACCGGATCACGGTGGGTTTGCTGACGTGGGCGCGATCAGCCAGTTCGGCCACCGGCAAAGAGGCGAACGCGCGTGGATTGGCCAGCACCAGTCGGGCCACACGTTGCTCGGCAGGGGCTAGTGAGGGCAGGGCGGCTGTGATGCGGTCAAGCATGGGGGTTCCTTTTTGGGTCAGAACTTCCGGACATCCTTACAAAGTGTTGGGGACAGAGCTTGTTCACTTCGTGTAACTGCGGTCTGTCCCACAATGTCTCAGGACTCTCAGGATTCCTCACTCCAGCAAAACCCATCACGCGCGATCATGGCGCTGGAGGCGCTGGGGCCCCAGGTGCCGCTGGCGTACAGGCGCGGGCCCTGGCTGTCGGCGTTCCAGGCGTCCATGATGGGTTCGACCCAGCGCCAGGCTTCTTCCTGTTCGTCGCTGCGCACGAACAGGTTGAGCCTGCCGTCGATCACGTCCAGCAGCAGCCGTTCGTAGGCGCCGACACGCTGGGCGCCGAAGCGGGTGTCGAAGTCGAGGTCGAGTTGCACCGGTGCCAGCGTCTGCGCCTTGCCGCGGTCATCGCGACCCTGGGCCAGCAGGTGCAGTTCCAGTCCGTCGCGCGGCTGCAGGTTAATCACCAGGCGGTTGGCCATGCCGATACGCGAGTCGAAGATCGCATGCGGTGTGGGACGAAAGTTGACGACGATATGCGCGTCGCGGCCACCCAGGCGCTTGCCGGTACGGATGTAGAACGGCACGCCGGCCCAGCGCCAGTTGGAGATCTCCGTGCGCAGCGCGACAAAGGTTTCGGTATTGCTGTGCGGGTCGACACCTTCCTCGGTGCGGTAGCCCGGCAAGGCATTGCCGGCGATTTTTCCGGGGCCGTACTGGCCGCGGATCGCGTCGGTGGCCAGGCTGGCCGGCGTCCACGGCTTGAGCGAGCGCAGCACCTTGAGCTTTTCGTCGCGGATCGCGTCGGCGTGCGAGTTGATCGGCGGCTCCATGCCAATCGCGCACAGCAGTTGCAGCGCATGGTTCTGCACCATGTCACGCAAGGCACCGGTGGTGTCGTAAAACGCGCCACGTTTTTCCACGCCCAGTTCTTCGGCGATCGTGATCTGGATATTGGCGATGTGTTCGCGGCGCCACAGCGGTTCGAACAAGGCATTGCCAAAGCGCAGGGCGAACAGGTTCTGCACCGCGGGCTTGCCCAGATAGTGGTCGATGCGAAACACCTGCCGTTCATGGAAGATGCTGCACACCGTTTCGTTGATCTTGCGGTTCGAGGCCAGGTCATGGCCCAGCGGTTTTTCCAGCACGACGCGGGTCTGGGGCGTGTTCAGTCCGACCGCGGCCAGCTGTTCGCAAACCATCGTGAATAGCGCCGGCGCGGTGGCAACATACATCACCACCGTGTCAGCCTCGCGTTCGCGCAGCACCTCGGCCAGCCGGGGGTAGTCTTGTGGCCCTGACAAGTCCATGCGCACAAAATGCAGCAGCGCGGCAAATCGGGTGAATTCGTCCTCGGCGGGGCGTTTGTCGAGTTCGACCTTTTCGAAGCGGGCGTGGATCAGGTCGCGGTATTGCGGGTCACTGAGGTCATCGCGCCCGATGCCGATGATGCGGCCGTTCTCGGGCAGGCTGCCATGGCGGAAAGCCTGAAATAGGGCGGGCATCAACTTGCGCCAGGCCAGATCGCCGGTGCCGCCAAACAAGACAAGATCAAAGGACATGTTCAAAAGTTACATGAAAAAGAATGACGTTAATGTAACTTTGTTTCATGGATAATTCAAACCGATATTGATTCTGTTTTGCAACTGGCCCGCACGCGAGGCCGTTATCGGAGATTTCATGAACCAGCTCGACGCCCTCAAACAGTTCACAACGGTGGTGGCCGATACCGGAGATTTTCGGCAGTTGGCCCAGTTCAAGCCGCAGGACGCGACCACCAATCCTTCGTTGATTCTCAAAGCGGTTGGCAAGGCCGACTACCAGGATCTGTTGCAGGCCACTGTGGCACAACACCGCGGCAGCCCGATGGACGAGATCATGGACCACCTGCTGGTGCGATTTGGCTGCGAGATTCTGTCATTGATACCCGGCCGTGTCTCCACGGAAGTCGACGCGCGTCTGAGTTTCGATGGCGCGGCCACAGTGACCCGGGCCGAACGCATCATCGCCATGTACAAGGCCCAGGGCATAAGCTCGGACCGGGTGCTGATCAAGATCGCGTCGACCTGGGAAGGAATCCAGGCAGCCGCCGCGCTCGAGCGGCGGGGCATCCATACCAATCTGACCTTGCTGTTCTCGTTCTCCCAGGCCGTGGCCTGCGGTCAAGCCAAGGTACAACTGATTTCGCCGTTTGTCGGTCGCATCTACGACTGGTACAAGAAGACGGCCGGTGCGGCCTGGGATGAGGCCGCGCAGGCTGGCGTCAACGACCCGGGCGTGCAGTCGGTGCGCAGCATCTACAACCATTACAAGAAGTTCGGCATCAAGACCGAAATCATGGGCGCGAGCTTTCGCAACCTGGGCCAGATCCAGGCCTTGGCCGGCTGTGATCTGCTGACCATCAGCCCGGAACTGCTGGCGGAGCTGGCAGGCAACACGGCGGCGCTGGCACGCCAACTCGATCCAGCGGCGGCGCAGGCGCTCGACCTGCCGGCCACCCAGTTTGACGAATCCGGCTTTCGCCTGGCGCTCAACGACGATGCGATGGCCACCGAAAAGCTGGCCGAAGGCATACGCGCGTTCTGCGTGGATGCGGTGAAACTTGAAAAACTGATGCAGGCGGCCTGAGCCCCACTGCAAGGAGAGAACGAAGATGGAACGTTTGCGTTGTGACCGGACTGTTGCCTGGAGTGCCCTGCGCAGCTTGTTTGACGACACAGCATCGGCGTTTGATTTGCGGGCGGCATTTGCCGCCGATCCGCTGCGTTTCGAGTCCTTCAGCCAGCAGGCGCCCCATGTGTTCGCCGATCTGTCGAAGAACCTGATCGACGCAGCGGTCGAGCAGCAGCTGTTTGCGCTGGCGCGCCAATGTGGCGTCCTGCAGCACCGCGACGCCATGTTCCGGGGCGAGGCCATCAACAACACCGAACAACGCGCAGTCAAACATTTTCTGTTGCGCGCCCCTGCGCCCGCAGGTGCCGCCGCGCAGACACACGATCCGGATCTTCCGGAGGTGCTGGCCACCCGCGATGCGATGCTGGGCTACGCCGAGGCCATACGCGCCGATGCCGGCATCACCGATATCGTCAACATCGGTATCGGCGGCTCCGACCTGGGCCCGCAGATGGCCGTGCTGGCATTGGACGCCTACGCGGCGCAGGGCAAGCGCCTGCATTTTGTGTCCAACATCGACGGCCATGAGCTGGCCTCGACCCTGCGTGGGCTGGATCCGGCCCGCACCCTGTTCCTGATTGCGTCCAAGACCTTCACCACCATCGAGACCATGACCAACGCGGCATCGGCGCGGCGCTGGTTCGAGTCTGCTGGTGGCACCGACATCGCGCGCCACTTCTGCGCGTTGACCAGCAACGTCGCGGCAGCCCATGCGTTCGGCATCACCACGACGTTCGGATTCCGCGACTGGGTGGGCGGACGGTACTCGCTCTGGTCGGCCATCGGTCTGCCGATTGCGATCGCCATCGGGGCGGACGGCTTTCGCGCCTTTCTGGCCGGCGCCCATGCCATGGACCAGCATTTCCGACAGGCGCCACTGGAGCGCAACCTGCCGGTGCGGCTGGCGCTGCTCGATGTGTGGTACCGCAATTTCCATGGATTCACCAGTCGCAGCATTGCGCCGTATCACAGTGCGCTCAAGCGCTGGCCGGCGTATCTGCAGCAACTGGAGATGGAGAGCAACGGCAAGCGGGTCCATGCGCAAGGCGACGCCCTGCCGTTTGCCACATCGCCGGTGTTGTGGGGCGAACCCGGCACCAACGGCCAACATGCGTATTTCCAGATGTTGCACCAGGGCAGCGATGTGGTGCCGGTGGAGTTCGTCGCCGTGCGTCAGCCGCGCCACAATTTGCCGGGGCACCATCCAATGCTGCTGGCCAATGTGCTGGCGCAGGCGCAAGCCCTGATGATCGGAAAGTCGGTTGGCGACGGACATCATGATTTTCCAGGCAACCGGCCGAGCAGCTTCCTGCTGCTCGACGAACTCAGTCCGACCAGCCTGGGTGCCTTGATCGCGTTGCAGGAGCACCGGGTGTTTGTCAGCGGCGCCTTGTGGGGCATCAACAGCTTCGACCAATGGGGTGTGGAACTGGGTAAGGTTCTGGCCAAGGACATCGCCGGCAGGTTGGATAGCGGCGATGTGTCAAACCTGGACGGGTCGACAGCCGGGCTATTACGGCGACTTTCGCCACAGGACTGAGTGCAAGCGGTGGTGCCGGCGCAGGAGTTGACATTGGCGCAGGCCAGGGCCTTGCAATTGGCGGCGCAGGGTCTGCTGGCACCCACTGCCAAGACAGCCACGCGGCTGGCGCTGCGCCGCTGCATCGAACGCATGCAGTTGCTGCAGATCGACACCATCCATGTGGTGGCGCGCAGCCCGTACCTGGTGTTGTTCTCGCGCCTGGGTGCGTATCCAGCGCAATGGCTGGATGAGGCGCTGGCCAGCGGTCAGCTGTTCGAGGCATGGGCGCACGAGGCCTGTTTCGTACCGCAGGCGCAACTGGCGCTGCACCGCAGCCACAACCGCACGACGCGCCGCCATTGGGGTCTGGAAATGGGGCGTGATCTCGACGCACAGCAGCAACTCCATGTGGCGCGCCTGCTGGCGCATGTGCGGGAAAAGGGGCCGGTGCGTTCGTCCGACTTCGAGCGCACCGACGGGCGCAGCGGTGGTTGGTGGGGCTGGAAGGACGAAAAGCGCTGGCTCGAGGCCTTGTTCGCCCGTGGTGACCTGATGGTTGCGCGGCGCGACCGGTTTCAAAGGGTCTACGATCTGGCAGAACGCGTCTGCCCGGCGGTGCTGGACATGGAGATGCCGGATGCTGACGTGGTGCATGCCGAGTTTGTCGCGCGTTCGGTGCAGGCGCTGGGCATCACGCAGGCGCGCTGGATCAACGACTATTTCCGCACCAAACCGCGTCTGCGCGACGCCGACCTGAACCGAGCCACACCACGCTGCTGTCGCCGTTCGATCCCCTGGTGTGGGACCGGGAGCGTGTCGCGGTGATGTTCGGATTTGACTACCGCATCGAGTGTTACACGCCGGAGCCCAAGCGCCAGTACGGCTACTTCGTGCTCCCCCTGCTGCATGACGGCGCATTGGTCGGGCGTGTAGATGCCAAGGCCCATCGCACGGACCGGGTGTTCGAAGTCAAGGCCCTGCATCTGGAGCCGGGTTTTGTGCCCGATGAGCGCTTCGCAAAGTGTCTGGCGCAGGCACTCGCACAGTGTGCCAGTTGGCACGCTACGCCGCGCGTCACGGTGACCCGATGTGCGCCGGCCCGCTTTGACCTGCCGGCTCGCTTCACAGGGGTACTCTACCTTTGTGAAAGCGCCCAAAATGAAGAAGATACCGTCCGCCCTGAAATGGCTGGCCGAGAAGCGTGCGCGCGTTGCCGGAGGTCTGCAGACCTTGCTGGTCTCCCGGCAAGGTCTGCAGCGATAAGTTGTTGTCACATAAAGAAAATAGTTGACAAACTCATAGAGGTTTCTATAACATTCAAACACACGCTACCAAGGAGGCGGCATCATGAAGATTCAGGAACGTATGCTGCGGTCCATCAAGCAGCGAACGGGCAATGTCGTCATCCGGGCAGAACTGGCTGGGATGGGTAGCGCGTCACAGGTCACGGAGTCGCTTAAGGCACTCCAGGACCAAGGGGTGATTGTGCGCATTGGTACGGGCGTGTATGCCAAGACCCGCAAGAGTTCGGTCACGGGAGCACTCATCCCAGCGGGAAGCCTTGAGTCTCTGGCCAGTGAAACGCTTAAGAGACTGGGGGTCACGGTCCGCGCGGGAAGCGCAGCTGCCGCGTACAACGCGGGAAAGACGACCCAACTTCCGGGCGCATTCGTTGCCAACACCGGTCGCCGCCGCATCAGCAGGAAAATTGCGGTCGGAGGCCGCCAGGTGGTGTATGAGAACGATTTCGGCCGAGCAGAAGCAAGCGCTTGAAGACCTTTCGGCACAGGGCCTGCTACGAGGGCTCCCTGTACAGACCGCCGAGAAAGACATTCACATCACCGAGTTGCTCAAGGGACTGAGCACCCTCGCGGTTAGCCACGACCACTTCAGCGACTTGGACGCTCGTAATGGTGAGCGTATTCGTCACGATACGGGCATCCGACTGGTATTCGCCGGCGGCACTTGCTTGTCCAAAGCGCACGGACTCATCAACCGAATGTCTGAGGACATTGACATCAAGGTCATTCTGGACCCTACCGAGAAACCACTGAAGAAGGGCGGGGGCGACCGCATACGGCTCAAGGCATTGCACGAGGTGTTGCCTGCGCTCCTCGAGCAGTTGGGCTTTCCTTTGCTCGAGTACCCTGAGGGAGTAGACAACCCTCGCATTCGAGATGCGCATCGCTACTATGTCATCGGCGCCGGCTACAAGACCGCCTATGGCGAACTCCCGAGTTTACGCCCGGAGCTCAAGCTGGAGCTCATCCAGCGTCAACCCTTGCTGCCCCTGGAGCGAAGAGTGTTCGGCTATTTGCACGAGTCGTTGGCAGGCCTCGCTGCGACCTCGATGCTCTCCATTGACTGCATCTCCGTGGCGGAAACTGCGGCTGAGAAGGTGTTGTCGCTGCTTCGGCGCTGCGCCTACAAATGGGACGGGCATCAGACAAAGGGAGACATTGACCCCGCGCTGGTCCGCCACGTGTATGACGTGGCTCGGATTGCAGAGCTTTCCGCTGGAGCGCTCACCGCTGCTCGGGAAATCTTCCCGAAGCTCGTTCTGAATGACCGTGATGAGTTCAAGGGGCAAAACCCTGAATTTGATGTCGACCCCATGGGCGTTCTGAAGAGAACGCTGGGGGTGGCCAAAAGCAATGGAGAGCTAAAGGCACGGTATACCCGCCACCTTATGCCGCTTGTGTACGACACGGTGCCTCCGACCTTTAAGCAGTCCTTTTCAACATTTGAGGCGGTTGCTCAGGATTTTCTGTCCGCATGCTAAGAACGCTCCGGGCGCGAGATTGAGTGGCCGGTGCTATCCAGCAGGTAGGGGCTTTGTTCAAGCAGATGTAGCAGGAAGCTTGTAACTGCCGAATAAGCCGTAGTTTTCACAGTCCAACTTGGCTGAAATCCGCGCCAGTATTGACTCTCCGGACTTTCTTGGGCCACCAGCGTAGTAAAACCCCTTGACAAGCGAAAACCCCGCCAAGCTTGCGCTCGCGGGGTTTTCTTTTTGCGTGAACGTCGGGAGGCGCAAGGCCGTTCGACGTGGTAGCAGGGGTCACGCGCCCAGGCCTCTTGCGAAACCGGTGGCACGTGAGGGGCCAATTACATGCCCATGCCGCCCATGCCGCCCATGCCACCCATGTCGCCGCCCATGCCGCCCATGCCACCGCCAGCGGACTCGTCTTTCGGAGCCTCAGCGATCATGGCTTCGGTGGTCAACATCAGCGATGCGACCGAAGCTGCGTTCTGCAGTGCGGTGCGGGTCACCTTGGTTGGGTCCAGGATACCCATTTCGATCATGTCGCCATAGGTGTCGTTTGCAGCGTTGAAGCCGTAGTTGCCCGTGCCGGCCAGAACCGCGTTGACCACCACAGAGGCTTCGCCGCCTGCGTTGTACACGATCTCGCGCAGTGGCGACTCGACTGCCTTCATGACCAGGCGGATGCCTGCGTCCTGGTCCGGGTTGTCACCCTTGATCTTGCCAGCGGACTGCTTGGCGCGCAGCAGCGCCACGCCACCACCGGCCACGATGCCTTCTTCCACAGCAGCGCGGGTAGCGTGCAGGGCGTCTTCAACGCGGGCTTTCTTCTCTTTCATCTCGACTTCGGTGGCAGCGCCAACCTTGATCAGAGCAACGCCACCGGCGAGTTTCGCAACACGCTCCTGGAGTTTCTCTTTGTCGTAGTCGGAAGTGGCTTCCTCGATCTGCACGCGCACTTGCTTGACGCGGGCTTCGATGTCGGCAGCAGCACCAGCACCGTCGATGATGATGGTGTTTTCCTTGCTCACTTCGACGCGCTTGGCGGAACCGAGGTCAGCCAGCGTGACTTTCTCGAGCGTCAGGCCCACTTCTTCGGCGATGACCTTGCCACCGGTCAGGACGGCGATGTCTTCCAGCATGGCCTTGCGGCGGTCGCCGAAACCAGGCGCCTTGACAGCGACAACCTTCAGGATGCCACGGATGGTGTTGACCACCAGCGTTGCCAGGGCTTCGCCTTCGACATCTTCCGACACGATCAGCAGCGGACGACCCGACTTGGCGACTTGCTCCAGCGTGGGCAGCAGGTCACGGATGTTGCTGATCTTCTTGTCGTACAGCAGCACGAACGGGTTGTCCAGCATCGCAGCCTGTTTTTCAGGATTGTTGATGAAGTAAGGCGACAGGTAGCCGCGGTCGAACTGCATGCCTTCAACGACTTCGAGTTCGGACTCGAGCGATTTGCCGTCTTCAACGGTGATCACGCCTTCTTTGCCGACTTTGTCCATCGCATCAGCAATGATCTTGCCGATGGTTTCGTCGGAGTTGGCCGAGATCGAACCGACCTGGGCAATTTCCTTGGAGGTGGTGGTGGCTTTGGAAGCCTTCTTCAACTCGGCGACCAGGGCGGTCACGGCCTTGTCGATACCGCGCTTCAGATCCATCGGGTTCATGCCGGCGGCGACATATTTCATGCCTTCGCGGACGATGCTCTGGGCCAACACGGTGGCGGTGGTGGTACCGTCGCCAGCGATGTCGGAGGTCTTGGAAGCGACTTCCTTGACCATCTGGGCGCCCATGTTCTGGAGCCTGTCCTTGAGTTCGATTTCCTTGGCCACGGACACACCGTCCTTGGTCACGGTGGGGGCGCCGAACGAGCGCTCCAGAACCACGTTACGGCCTTTAGGGCCCAGGGTGACCTTGACCGCGTTGGCCAGGATGTTCACGCCTTCAACCATGCGTGCGCGGGCTTCGCCGCCGAAAATGACGTCTTTTGCTGCCATAGTATTTCTCCGAATCTAGTAATTAAGTGAATGAACGGGGTGGATTACTTGGCGTCGACGACTGCGAACAGGTCGTCTTCTTTCATCACCAGCAGTTCGTCGCCATCGACCTTGACGGTCTGGCCGCTGTATTTGCCGAACAGGACGCGGTCACCGACCTTGACGGCCATCGCGCTGATCTCGCCTTTGTCGTTCTTCTTGCCCGGGCCAACGGCCAGGACTTCGCCCTGATCGGGCTTTTCAGCCGCGCTATCAGGGATGACGATGCCAGAAGCCGTCATGGTTTCATTTTCCACGCGTTTGACGATCACACGGTCGTGCAGGGGGCGAAGTTTCATAAGATCTCCTTGGATTGAAATGGAATGGTCATCAAAAAAGCACCAACCACTCGGTGGGTGCCAATGAACTTCAGGGGTGGAGCGTTGTTAGCACTCAACTCCCATGAGTGCTAATGATAAGGGCTTTTGATCCGGTTTCAAGGGGACCGGCGGAAAAATTGCCTGTATCAGCTGCGGAACTGTGGGGACGCTGGCGGCTTTGGGGTGCATGGTTTTCTGTACTGGGCGCTGGCTGCCGTGATACCTTACATCAGAGGGCCATTGCGGCGTTGACATGTGTCAACGCCCGATTGCGGGCCGCATGCCGGGTTCACCGGAGCTGAGGTGTTTGCGTTTCTGCGAGGGCTGAGGACATGATCATTTCGTTGATCGACGGCGTCGAGCGTCTGCCTGATGATGGGCTGGTTTTGGCTGAACTGCGCCGGGCCGGCGCCCGCGATCCGATCTATGGCGCATCGGTGATGATCGCCATCAATAATGCTGAAGATGAGGTCTGCCGTCTGGTGCAATGCCAGGGTGCGCGGCAGGCGCAACGCATCACGAATTGCCTGCGGGCGCTGGGATTCGCCGAGCGGTTTGCGCTGGGCTCACCGTTTCACTACACCTTCCGGCGCTGATCGGACTTCGCCATCACTGGCGGGCTGGCGTTGAGGGTCAACCAGGCGTCGCCCGCGCTGCCTTCCCGTTCAAGCATGTCGTGCGCAGCCCTAGACGAAGCGAAACGACACCGTTCCCAGCGGCCCGTAGTCTGCATGTATGCTGTCGCCCGCCACCGCACCGGTGGGTCGGGTGAAGGAGCCGGCCAGCACCACGTCGCCCGCCTGTAGTTGTTCGTCGTAAGGCGCGATCTTGTTGGCCAACCAGGCCACACCCGTCGCCGGGTGGTTCAGCACGGCGGCGGCCAGGCCGGTTTCTTCGATGACGCCGTTCTTGAACAACATCGCACCGACCCAGCGCAGGTCGACCGCGTCGGGTCGCACCGGGCGTCCGCCAAGCACGATGCCGGCATTGGCGGCAAAGTCCGAGATCGTGTCGAACACCTTGCGCATGGCCTTGGTGTCGCGGTCGAACTGTTCGATGCGCGCGTCGATGATCTCCAGTGCCGGGCAGACGTATTCGGTGGCTGCCAGCACGTCGAACAGCGTCACACCCGGCCCCTTGAGTGGCTTGCCGAGGATGAAGGCCAGCTCGACCTCGACCCGTGGCGCAATGAAGCGTTTGACCGGTATGTCGCCGCCTTGCGCGAAGAACATGTCATCCATCAGCGGTGCGTAGTCGGGCTCGGTAATGTGGCTGGCCAACTGCATGGCGCGCGAGGTCAGGCCGATCTTGCGTCCGCGCACCGTGCGACCGTCGGCCTTCTCGAGCGCCACCCAGGCGCGCTGGATCGCATAACCGTCGTCAACGGTCATCTCGGGGTAACGTTGCGAAAAATGGCGCAGCTGGGTGCGGGTCTTGCGGGCGTCATACAGTTGACGCGCCAGGGCTTGGATGGTGTCGGCAGGCAGCATGCTCGTGTCTCTCGGGCTCAGGGTGGCTTCATTTGCAGCGTGGGCTCTTGCGCGAGGCGAATCACAGCCGCGGAAAAGCCTGGTAGGCCGTGGCACTCGATGCCTGTGGCTTTGGTACGGCCGCGCCCGATTGCGACGTAACCGGAAAAATGGCATTGATCTGGCCGGTTCCGGAGGCACCGAAGTAGGGCGTGACCACTTCGACCTTGCCGTCGTAGTCCGACCAGCCCATGGCGCCGAGCAGCATCGCGGTGTCGTGCATGAAGCCTTCGCCATGGCCCTTGGACGCATATTCAGGCAACATCTCGCAGAAATTGCGCCAGTCACCACGCTGCCACATCGCGACCACTTCGCGATCCAGGGTTTCGAGGAACGGACTCCAGACCTTGAATGCGAACTCGGGCGCCAGGCCGTTCTGCGCAAAGCGGTGGCTCAGCGAACCGCTGGCCAGCATCGCCACCTTGCCGTCGTAATACTGTTCGATCGCGCGGCGCATCGCCCAGCCCAGGCGCGCGCTGTCGTTGAGGTAATGCACGGTGCACAAGGCAGAGACGGAAATCACCTTGAAGTGCTGGTCCGCATTCATGTAGCGCAGCGGCACCAGCGTGCCGTATTCGGGCTGCAGCGTAGTGTTCTCGTGGGCCAGCGTCTCGACGCCGTGTTCATTGCAGACCTTGGCCAGCAACTGGCCCAACTCCGGATTGCCGGGCGACTCAAAGCCCATGTTGGCAATGAAATGCGGCAACTCGTTGCTGGTGTACAGGCCCTTGAAATGGCGCCCGCAATTGACGTGGTAGTTGGCGTTGACCAGCCAGTGGGTGTCGAACACCACCAGCGTGTCGACACCGAGTTCGCGGCAGCGTCGGCTGATCTCGCGGTGCCCGTCGATCGCGTCCTGGCGTGTGCCCTTGCGCGGGCCGTCTAGCTCTGACAGGTACATCGACGGAACATGGGTGATCTTGGCGGCGAGTGACAGTTGGCCCATCTCAAGCTCCCCAGTGCGGAATATGGTGGCTGCCCAGCGACACCGCGACATTCTTGGGCTCCAGGAAAACCTCGTGGCTCCAGCTGCCGCCTTCACGGCCAGTGCCGCTGGCCTTGGTGCCACCGAACGGCTGGCGCAGGTCGCGTACGTTCTGGCTGTTGACGAAGCACATGCCGGCCTCGACGGCGGCTGCGACCCGGTGGGCGCGGCCGATGTTCTCGGTCCATACGTAACTCGAAAGTCCGTAGCGGATGTCGTTGCTCTTGGCGATTGCGTCGGCTTCGTCATCGAACGGAATCAGGCAGGCGACCGGCCCGAAAATTTCTTCCTGCGCGATGCGCATGCGGTTGTCGACATCGGCGAACACCGTCGGCCGGACGAAGTTACCCTTGGCCACATGGATCGGCAGATCAGGTGCATCCAGGCCGCCGCACAGCAGCGTGGCGCCTTCCTTCGGACCCAGTTCGATGTAACTGCGCACCTTGGCCAGATGCGCTTGGCTGATCATCGGCCCGATCGTGGTCTTCTCGTCCATCGGGTCGCCGACGGTGATCCGTTTCGCGCGCTCGGTGAACTTCTGCACGAAGTCGGCATAGATGCTTTTCTGCACCAGGATGCGGCTGCCGGCGGTGCAGCGCTCGCCGTTGTTCGAGAAAATCATGAACACGGCGGCGTCGAGCGCGCGCGCCAGGTCGGCATCTTCGAAGATGACAAACGGGCTCTTGCCGCCGAGTTCCATGCTGAACTTTTTCAGGCCGGCCGCCTGCACGATGCGGTTGCCGGTGGCGGTGCTGCCGGTGAACGAGATCGCTCTTACATCCGGGTGCTTGCATAGGGGTTCGCCGGCGTCCTTGCCATAACCGTGCACGATGTTGAGCACGCCCGCCGGTATGCCAGCCTCCAGCGCGAGTTCGCCCAGTCGCGCTGCGCTCATCGGCGAAAGCTCACTCATCTTGAGCACGGCGGTATTGCCGAAAGCCAGTGCTGGCGCGACCTTCCAGGTGGCGGTCATGAAGGGCACGTTCCAGGGACTGATCAACGCGCAAACACCTACCGGGTGGTACAGCGTGTAGTTCAGGTGCGTAGGCGTCGGGTAGGTATGGCCGTCGACACGGGTGCACATCTCGGCGAAGTAATAGAAGTTGTCGGCTGCACGCGGGATCAGCTGCTTGCCGGTCTGGGCGATCACCTGGCCCGTGTCGCGCGTCTCGGTGGCGGCGATCTCGGGTACATGCGCTGCGATCAGGTCGCCGAGTTTGCGCATCAGGCGCGCACGTTCGGTGGCGGCCATGCCTGCCCATTTCGGGAAAGCTTGCTTGGCCGCGGCCACGGCTGCATGGACCTCGGCTTCACCGCCGCACGCCACCTCTGCCAACACTTCCTGTGTTGCGGGATTGACGGTCTCGAAGTACTGCTGGCTGGTGACGGTTTTGCCGCCGATCAGGTGGTGGATACGCATGAATCGGAATCCTATATGCCAAAGGCGTCGTCGCCGATGATGGTGTTGACCAGGCGACCGATGCCGTCGATTTCGGTGACGACCTCGTCGCCGACGTTCACGTTGACCACGCCATCCGGCGTGCCGGTCAGGATCACGTCGCCGGCCTGCAAGGTCATGAAGCTGCTCAGATAGGCGATCAAGGCGGGAATATCGTTGACCATGTTGGCGGTGTTGCCGCTTTGCGTGGGCATGCCGTTGACCAGTGTGCGTAAGGTGAGCCGGTGCGGGTCGGGTACGTCGGCGGCATCGACGAACCAGGGTCCGAGCACGGTTGCGCCGTCGCGGTTCTTGACCCGCAGGTTGGGCCGATACCAGTTTTCCAGATAGTCGCGGATGGCGTAATCGTTGCAGACGGTATAGCCGGCCACATGGCGCATCGCGTCCGCCGGTTTGACGTTGCGCGCGCTGGCGCCAATCACGACGGCCAGTTCGCATTCGTAATGCATGAAGCTCACGTCTTTCGGCCGGCGCGTCATACCGCGATGGCCCAGCAGGGAACCCGGTCCCTTGAGGAATACCAGCGGCTCGTCGTTTGCTTTGACCGTCAGCTCCTTGCCCAGTTCCTTTACATGGTCTGCATAGTTCAGGCCCAGCGCGATGATGGTGCCCACCGCGAACGGCACCAGCCACACCACGTCCTGCTCGCGCAGCACGCGGCCATCGGCGAGTTGCAGACCTTGTGCGTGGGGGTAGGCTTCATGGATGGCGCCGGCATACGCCACACGTGCAGTCTTCATGCCGACTCCTGCGCGGTTTCGGCGACAAGATGGCCGTGCAGGGTTCCGATCTGTGCGCAGGCGATGCTGAAACGGTCGCCGATGCGTGCCCGTGGCGTGCCGGCCTTGACGCCCAGCATCAAAATGTCGCCGGCCGACAAGGTCATGAATGCGCTGACGTCCTGCAGCAACTGTGCGACACCGCGTTGCATACCAGCGGTGCTGATCGCGTGGGTCGCAGCGCCCGACACGGCCAGCGTCAGCGTGAGTGCGTCCGGGTCCGGCAACTGTGCAAGGGGCACAACGCGCGGCCCGAGCAGGCACGAGCCGTCCAACGCCTTGAGGCGCACGCTGGGTCTGTAATAACTGTCGTGCGGCACGCTCAGATCGGCCACCAGCGTCCAACCGGCGACATGGGTCATGGCGTCCTGCGCCCGCACGCGGCAGGTCGCCCGGCCGATGACGATGCCCAGCGATGCGGCGATTTCCAGTGATGGTGCGTCAGGCGGAACACCGGTGGCGGCGCCGTCGCCCGACAACGTGTTGCGCGGCTTGATGTACATCACCGGTGCGCGGGGCGGCGTCTTGTAGGGTGCGGCATGGGCCGCATCACCAATGGCCGCCAGCGCGGCCGGATCGTTGAGCAGCGTGCCGTAGACCGCGCCGGACAGCTGCCATGGCGCGAAGTCGAAACCGGGAAGAAGTGAGGCAGTCATGGTTGAACGATGCACATCCGAATTTCACTAATATGTAAGCAATGTAATTGCTCATATGTAAGTATGTCAAGTAAGATGAAGGCGACGCATGGCACTTTCTGCGCCTGCGAGTCGACCTGCTGCCATTGCCCATGACCCAACCGTCCGCACGATCCCCGGCCCGCCAGTCGGAGCCGTTCACGCACCGCAACCTGCCGCTGCTGCTGTTGCAGGCGCGCGAGCGGGTGATGGCGCGGTTTCGCCCGCTGCTCAACGAGAACGGCATCACCGAGCAGCAATGGCGCATCGTGCGTGCATTGCTGCAGACCGGACCGCTGGAGCCGCGCGAGATCGTCGTCGTGTGTGGCATTTCCAGTCCCAGTCTGGCTGGCGTGCTGGCACGCATGGAAGAGTTGGGCCTGGTGGCACGCGCGCGGTTGGACCATGACCAGCGCCGGGTCAAGGTGTCGTTGACCGCGCGCAGCCGTTCGCTGATACGCCAGATGGCGCCACGCATCGAGAAAACCTACCAGGCGATGGAGCAGCAGATTGGCCCGGAACTGGTGCGGCAGATGTACGAATTGCTGGACCGGCTCAATGCCCGCCTCGATGAGGAGTCCGAACCGGTGCAGCCGCAGGCCTGAGCACGGCCGATTGTCGGAGCCTTGTCGTGCCTGGGCCAGGCCATACACTGTGCGCCTTCCCCTGATGACACCTCTCCCAAAGTCGCCCCATGCATCCTGACGCCCCGTCCCTGTGGCGGGGCCCGCGCTGGGCGCTGGCCATCCTGCTTGCCGTGCTCGGTATGGTCGGACCGTTCTCCATCGACACCTATCTTCCGGCCTTTGTCGGCATTGCCGATTCGCTGGCGGCCACGCCGGTGCAGATGCAGCAGACCTTGTCGGGCTATCTGTTCGGGTTCTCGTTCATGAGCCTGTTTCATGGCGCCATCTCGGACAGTTTCGGACGCCGGCCCGTGGTGTTGTGGGGTGTGGCCATCTTCACGCTGGGCTCGATCGGCTGCGCGTTGTCGCAGTCCATCGGTCAACTGGTGGGTTTTCGCATCCTGCAAGGCCTGTCCACCGGCGCTGGCATCGTGGTGGCGCGCACCATCGTGCGCGACATGTTCCCGCCCTGGCAGGCGCAGAAGGTCATGAGCCAGGTGACGATCTTCTTCGGCATCGCGCCGGCGATTGCGCCCCTGATCGGCGGCTGGTTGTTCGTCTGGCTGGACTGGCGCAGCATCTTCTGGTTCCTGGCACTGGTTGGCGTGGCCTTGTGGACATCGAGCTTCCGTTATCTGCCCGAGACACTGCATGTGACGCAGCGTCAGTCGTTCCGGGCCGGCAATTTGTTGCGCGGTTACTGGCAGCTGGGGCTGGATCCGCGCTTCGTGCTGCTGGCGCTGGCCGCAGGACTTCCGTTCAATGGCATCTTTATCTACGTGCTGGCGGCGCCGGCGTTTCTCGGCGAGCATCTGGGCCTGGCGCCGACCCAGTTTTTCTGGTTTTTTGTGCTCAATATCGGCGGCATCATGGCTGGCGCCTGGTTCAGTGGCCGACTGGCGGGGCGGATATCCGCGCGGGCGCAGATCCGGATCGGGTTCACCATCATGGTCGCTGCGGCCCTGGCCAACCTGACGGCCAACATGCTGCTGACGGCAGAGGTGTCGTGGGCCATGCTGCCGCTGACCTTCTATGCCTTTGGCTGGGCCCTGATGGTGCCCGCAGTCACCTTGCTCGTACTCGATCTGCACCCGCAGCGCAGGGGCATGGCGTCATCGCTGCAGATGTTCGTCGGCTCCGGCGCCAACGCCCTGACGGCGGGGGTGATCGCACCGTGGGTCATGCATTCCACGCGGTCGATGGCGATGGCGTCGATCAGCATGCTCGCGATCGGCCTGGTTGCTTGGGTCTTCGTGCGTCGACGCTGGCCGGAGATCGGCCGCATGGACACCATGCCGGCGTCCGGTCCGGCTGAAGGGGTGACTGGCAAGTAGACTGCGCGGCAACCGGAGCACATATCCCATGGAATTGAATACCAGCAACGCAGCAGCCCAGGAATGGTTGGTGCTGCAAAAACTGCATGAACGCTATGAGTTCGGTGCGCTGACGATCAAGCTCACCGCCATCGTGCTGTTTTTTGCGGGAGTCGTCGTCGAGCTGCACGGAACCTGGCTGGTGTTGCTGGTCGTGCTGCTGTGGTTGCAGGAAGGCATCTTCAAAACCTACCAGGGACGCCTGGGTAGCCGTCTGCTGGCGCTGGAGCAAGGCATGGCCGCAGGCGAGACTATGCGTGTTTTTGCGTTGCACAGCGACTGGCTGGCGCAGCGCAAGGGCCTGATCGGCCAGGTGCGGGAGTATCTGGGCAGCACGGTCCGGGCGACCGTGGCGTTTCCGTACCTGGTGTTATTGGTGCTGACCTGGATGTTCTACCTCTGACGCGCATGCCCATGACGCCATAGCCGATGGCTTGGCGTCAACCCTGGTCGGGGATGCGCCGCATCGGCCCCGGCGGGATCAGGAAGTCGAAATCCACACCCTGGTCGGCCTGCGTGACCGACTGCAGGAACAGCTTGCGGTAACCCCGCTCGGCGCTTGGCGCCTGCATGGGTTGCTGCGTGGCACGCCGGGCCATTTCTTCGTCGGATACGAGCAGGGTCAGCTGGCGCTGCGCCACGCTCAGCCGGATCCGGTCGCCGCTCTGTACCCAGGCCAGCGGACCACCGACCGCCGACTCCGGCGTCACATGCACGACCACGGTGCCGAAGGCGGTGCCGCTCATGCGCCCGTCGCTGATGCGCACCATGTCCTTGACGCCGGCACGCGCCAGCTTCATCGGAATCGGCAGATAACCGGCCTCGGGCATGCCGGGCGCGCCCTTGGGGCCGATACGCTTGAGCACCAGGATGTCGTCGGCATTCACGTCCAGGCCCGGATCGTCGATACGCGTGGCCAGGTCGGCAGCGTCCTCGAACACCACCGCGCGCCCCTCGTGCTCCATCAGCGCCGGGTCAGCCGCTGATTGCTTGATGATGGCGCCGCCCGGTGCCAGGTTGCCGCGCAATACCGCGATGCCGCCCTGGGCGTAGATCGGGTTGGAGCGCGGGCGCACCACGTCCTGCGCAAAGCCGGGCCCGGCCGCGTCGATCTCTTCGCCCAAGCTGCGGCCGGTGACGGTCAGCGCATCGAGGTGCAGCAGGGGCCTCAGTTCGCGCAGCAGCGTGGCCATGCCGCCGGCGGCATGAAAGTCTTCCATATAGTGTTCGCCGCTGGGCTTGAGGTCGAGCAGCACCGGTGTGTCACGGCCCATGCGGTCAAGTGCGTCCAGATCGATCTCGAAACCCATGCGCCCGGCGATCGCCGTCAGGTGCACGATGCCATTGGTCGAGCCGCCGATGGCCAGCAGCACCCGCATCGCGTTCTCGAAGGCCTTGGCGGTCAGGATCTGCGCTATGTCCAGCCGCTGGCGTGCGATTTGCACCGCCTGCGTACCGGTCATCTCGGCAATACGCATGCGCGCGGCGGTGACAGCCGGCGGGCTGGCGCCGCCAGGCACCGTCATGCCCAGAGCCTCGGCGATGCAGGCCATGGTGCTGGCCGTGCCCATCACCGAGCAGGTGCCGACGCTGGCGACCAGCTGGTTGTTGACGTCGGCGACCTCCTGTTCGTCGATCTCCTGGGCCCGGAATTTGGCCCAGTAGCGTCGGCAGTCGGTGCAGGCACCGACCCGCACTGAGCGATGCGAGCCGGTCAGCATCGAGCCGGTGATCAGCTGGATCGCCGGCAGCCCGGCCGAGGCCGCACCCATCAGTTGTGCCGGCACGGTCTTGTCGCAACCGCCGATCAGCACCACCGCATCCATCGGCTGGGCGCGGATCATCTCCTCGGTGTCCATGGACATCAGGTTGCGCAGGTACATGCTGGTCGGTGCCGCGAAGCTCTCGTGCAGCGAGATGGTCGGGAACTCCATCGGCAGGCCACCGGCCAGCATGATGCCGCGCTTGACCGCCTCCAGCAGCTGCGGTGCATTGCCATGGCAGGGGTTGTAGGCGCTGCCGGTGCTGGCGATGCCGATCACCGGTCGCGTAAGGGCGCCGTCGGTATACCCCGCGCCCTTGATGAAAGCCTTGCGCAGGAACAGCGAGAAACCCTTGTCGCCATAACTGGTCAGGCCCTTGTGCATGCCGCCCGCGTCGTCGGTGGTGGTCGGGTTCGCGGCTGCAGATGGTTGGTCGGATTTGTGCATGGTGCTCGGCGTGGGGCGGTTCGGAACGTCGATGGTAGTGGACAGCGTCGGGGCGTGGCACATGGGTGTCGCGGGGTATGGCCTGCGTTGTGGGCGTAGTTGTGACGGGCATCTGTGACGGGCATCTTGTGTGCGGTCGATGGTCGCCATATACTGTATTTGCGTACAGCATTTAAGCCCTGCATATCCCATGTCCCAGCCTGTTCCGATCGACGCCCATGCCGGCATCTGGCGTGCCGATGCCTTGGCGCGGCCTGCTGGCGTGGTACTCGCCACCGGCCATGCCGCACTCGATGCGCAGTTGCCCGGTGGCGGTTGGCCGGTAGGCGCGCTGGTCGAGATCCTGCAGGCCCACAGCGCCCAGAACGAGTGGCGGCTGCTGTTGCCGGCGCTGGCCCGCTCTGGCGCTGGCCCGGTGGTGCTGGTGGGTGCGCCGCACATGCCGTTCGGCCCGGGCTTGTCGGCCCAGGGGCTGGCGCCGGAGCGTTTGTTGTGGGTACGCGCGACTGCGCCGGCCGCGCGCATGTGGGCCTGCGAGCAGGCCTTGCGTTGTGCCCAGGTCGAGGTGGTGCTGGCCTGGTTGCCGCAAACCCGGGCCGATCAGTTACGGCGCCTGCAGATGGCCGCCAGTGAACACGGCAAGCTGCTGTTTGTGATGCGCCCGGCCCGCGCGCAAACCGAGTCGTCGCCGGCGGTATTGCGCCTGCTCGCCAGCCTGCAGCCTGGCGGCGATGGTGTGCAGCTGGAGATTCTCAAACGCAAGGGGCCACCGTTGGCGCAGCCCTTGCAGTTGCCGGCCCGTCCCGCGCGGCTGGCGGCCTTGCTGGCGCATGACGGGCCGGGGCGCCTGCGCCTGCCGGGTACGGCCGGTTCCGGTCTGACGGATGTGCCGCAGGGCGCCACCAGGCCGGTCGATGCAGCTCCCTCCATTTGCAAAGCAGGCGATGCACTGGCTCGCGTTGCAGCCGCTGCATGAGCCGGCGGCGCCCGCCGACGGCATGCCCGACGGTGCGCAGCCCGGTGGCGCGGGTGCCGCGGGTGCCGAATCGGCTGCGCCCGATATGCTGGCCGATGCCGCTGCGGCGCTGGGCTGGTGGGCGCTGCAGTTCACGCCGCGTGTGGCGCTGCTGGGGCAGGTCGTGCTGCTCGAGGTCTCGGCCAGCGAGCGTCTGTTTGGCGGGCGCCGGCAACTGATCATGCGGGTGCGGGCGGCCGAGCGTCCGGTCGCACGGTTGCGCATGACGCAGGCCGCCAGCGCCTTGCTGGCGCTGGCGCGGCTGCAGGTTGCCGCTGCGGCTGGCCGCGATCCGGACCAGCTCCCGCTGTATGCCCTGGCCGATGCCGTGCCACACCTGGCCACGCTGGAGCGCATCGGCTGCCAGACCTGGGGCGATCTGCGTGCCTTGCCGCGGGGCGGCGTGGTACGGCGGTTTGGCGCGCCGCTGCTCGAGGCACTCGACCGGGCCTATGGCCAGAGGCCCGAGACCTATCCCTGGCTGGTGTTGCCCGAGGTGTTCGAGCAGCCGCTCGAGTTGCAGGCCCAGGTCGAGGCTGCGCCGGCGCTGCTGTTTGCTGCGCGGCGTCTACTGGCACAACTGCAGGTCTGGCTGCAGGCGCGTCAGCAGGGCGTGCTGGCACTGGAGCTGGTGTGGCAGATGGACGCGCGGCGCGATACCGCCACGCAAGCTTCGGTAGTGATCCGCACCGCCACACCGACGCTGGACATGGCGCATCTGCAGCGCCTGCTGGCCGAGAAGCTGCAGCGCATCAGCTTGCCGGCGCCGGTGCTCCATCTGTGCCTGCGCACGCTCGAAACCGTGGCCTTGTCGGGCGCCACGGCCAGCCTGCTGCCCGACGCGCAACGCCGCGGTGACGACTGGGTCCAGCTGCTCGAGCGCCTGGCGGCGCGGTTGGGGCCGGAGCAGGTGCTGCGCGCATTGCCACACGCCGATCATCGGCCGGAGTGCATGCAGGACTGGGTGCCCGCGGCAGCTGCCCTGCCGGGTGCCGATACGCCGCGCGCGGTCAGGGCGGCTGCGGGTGGTGCTGGCAAGAAAGCACAACGATTACCTGGCGGCAGCAGTGGCAAGGTGGCCGGCAGCCGCTATGACAACAGCGCTGGAAAACGCGCCACGACGCGAAAACCGCCGATGCTGCGCGATGCCCTGTATCCCACCTGGCTGCTGGCCACGCCGCTCAGGCTGGCTGTGCACCAGGACCGTCCGCTCTACCAGGGCCCGTTGACCTTGCTGGCCGGTCCGCAGCGGCTGGAGGCGGCGTGGTGGGATGTGGCCCGTGCACCTGCTGTAGTCGCAGCAGTAGCGGTTATGGCGCAGGAGCCACGTCCCTCCAGTGTGCGGCCGCCAGAGGTGTCGACGACCGTTGCGGATCCACCTCTACTGCCAGATGCGCCGCAGATCAGCCGACTAGCGCTGCGCGACTATTTCCTCGCGCGCAGCGCGCAGGCCGGCCTGCTGTGGATCTACCGCGAACGGTTGATGACGGCCCGCGTGGATGGCGATAAACCGGTGGGGCAGTGGTACCTGCATGGGGTGTTCGGGTGAAGCAGGACTGGCCCAGGTGCATGCAAGGCCAACAGATGAATGAAGCTGCACACAAACAAAGGAGCGCATATGGATATCGACCAGTTGCCGGGTATCGAAACGCGAATACAGATGATGCGGGGCATCAAGGTGATGGTCGACGCCGATCTGGCAAAACTGTATGGCGTGACAACCAAGCGGCTCAACGAGCAGGTCAAACGCAATCGCGCTCGATTTCCGGGCGACTTCATGTTCCAACTCAGTGAAGCCGAGAAAGCCGAGGTGGTCGCAAATTGCGACCACCTGCGAAAACTGAAGTTCTCGAAGTCTCTGCCCCATGCCTTTACCGAACACGGCGCTATCCAGGCTGCCAACGTGTTGGCGTCCCCCCAGGCCATCGAGATGGGCATCTACGTGGTGCGCGCCTTCGTGCGCCTGCGCGAAATGGCCGCAACCCATGGCGATCTGTCCCGACGAATCGATGAACTCGAACACAAGGCGGAGGCGCTGGCGATACGACACGACGATTTCAGCCGTAATACCCGTGTCCAACTCCGGCAGGTGTTCGACGCGCTGCGGGCGCTGACGGCCCCGCCGTCGGAGCCAGCGAAGCGGCCGATCGGGTTCGTGACCTCCGGTGAAGCAAGTCGCAGGCGGTGAGCCGAAAGAAACCATGTCCGTCGGATCGATGCGGAGCAACGACTGAATCGTTCGATTCGAACCAACCGATTGAATCGTGTGAAAATCCGATGCACAATCCTAACCATACGGAGAAGCCCATGCAGACCTTCACCGCCAATCAAGCCAAGACACATTTCGGCGAATTCCTGGACCTCGCACAACGGGAGCCCGTCCGCGTGATGCGCCGCGACCGCGTTGTGGGTGTCATGGTCAGCGCACAGGACTACGAGGCGATGCGGGTCTTCTATGCCGATCGCCTGCAACACACCATCAACCAGAGCGCTGCGCTGGCACGGCAACAGGGCTTGTCACAGGAAACCCTGGACGCGTTGCTGGCCGATGAAAGCTGAGCATCGCTTCAAGGCGGTGCTCGACACCAACATCTGGATCAGCGCCGCGTTGTCGCAGTCGGGGGCGCCGGTAGCCATCGTGCGCCACGTTTTGCAAAACGGCGTACCGGTGTTCAGCGCAGCGACGTTTCGAGAACTTGAAACGCGGTTGTGGAAACCTGAATTTGACCGCTACCTGGACATGGCGACACGTCGAAACCTGTTGGCCGACGCCACTGGCGCGGGGTTGTGGGTCGACATACCGGAACCATTGGCCAGCCAGAGGTTCAGCCGTGACCCGGATGACGATGCCTTTGTGCAAGCGGCGATCGCATCAGAGGCGCGCTGGCTGATCTCCGGCGACCTCGATCTGTTGTCGATCAAACCCATTGAAGGGCTGCGCATCTGTACGCCGGCCCAGGCGATGCAGTTGTTCGGTGTGGCCGATGGGTGACATGGCCCCGACACTGTTGTCGCCGACCGGTCGGTGAGCCACCGAGCCGGGAATTGATTTAGCCATGCGCTCGCGTCAAGTGTTCAGGAGTTGCGCAGCTTGGCAGCCAATGCAGTCGGCTCAACAGTCATTCGGCACAAATGCATTTGGTGGCTTAACCTGAGGCCGGTGGCAACAGATGGTTGAACGTTGCTTCCTTCGCCCGCTTACCGGTCGACCACATCCAGCAGCGCCTTGGGATTCGTGCGGGCGATGGCAAGCAAGGTGCGTGCTGCGCCGCTCGGCTGCTTGCGCCCTTGTTCCCAGCCTTGCAAGGTGCGGACCGAGACGCCAAGCAAAGCCGCAAATTGCGACTGAGACAAACCCGTGCGCTCGCGGGCCTCGATGGCAGGGGAGACCACAACATGGGTCATGCCAGCCTTCATCTGGCGTACGGATTCCAGCAAATCGGCAGCGAAGTCACGCTTGGCTTCGTATGCCTGCAGTTGCGACTCTGTCAGCGGTTTAACTTTCGAGGGCACGTCGTATCTCCTTGAGCTTTGCGCCGGTGATGTTGTCGGTCTTGGACTTCGCGTACAAAGTCAGAAGGACCACCTCTTCCGCCATTGTGCGCACGAAATAGATGATGCGGACGCCACCGGACTTGCCAGAACCAGCCCGACGCCAGCGAAGCTTTCGGATCCCGCCGGATTCGGGCACCACATCTCCGGCGTCGGGATATTCCGCGATGTAGGTTGCGAACGCATCACGCTCCTCTTCGGTCCAATACATCGGCCATTGCCGCTGGAACAGGATCGTTTCGACGACCGTGAACATGGAGAGTGACTATACGCCTAGGGCGTATACCTGTCCAGTTTCAGTTTCCAGCGCGGTGCCTCGCAGCCAGAGGAACTGGTCGCGCCCGCGGCTGCGCTGTGGGTGACAGTGCGCTGGCCATGGCGGTCAACAAGGGAGCCGAGGTCTCTCATTTCCACTTTCGGCCGCTTGCTACAGAGCCCTTCTTCCCCTTGTCCTGCGGCGGTATGAACCCGATAGGTCGTTTGGGCGGATCGGGAGGAGTCATGAGATCGCGTAACGCGTCAAACACCTGCTTGAGCTGGATGCGGGTATTGCAGCTGAAGGTGTCTTGCTGCATCGTCAGCGCCTCGGTTTTCTACTTGAGAGTGCCGAGTTTGGCCAGATCGCGGTGGCTCAGCGAGAGTGCGCGCAACTGCACGAAGGCCCGTACCACATAGACCGACACCTCCACAGCCCGCGGGCTGCTGAGCACCGTGGCGGCCATGATTGCGCCATGCTCGGTGGAACGCCAGTGGCAGCTTGCGTCGTCCGCCGTGACCAGGCGAACTTGATGTCGCAAATTGCGACTTCAAGTGGGTGAACTCCTCGCGCGTGAGCTCAAAGATGAAATCCTTGGGAAAACGTTCCCGGTTGCGTCGCACCTGCTCATTGAGCCGACGCGTGTCCACGCCGTACAGCGCGGCCAGATCGTTGTCGAGCAAAATCTTCTGATTACGCAACACGAAGATGTGATGCGTGATCGCCTCCAGCGCGAGCGATGGTGTTGGCGCGCTCATGAAGCGAACTGCGGAGCCTTCACTGCTTCGATGGATGCGCGCTGGTTCAGGCGCAGTTGAGCATCTGGCAGTTCAACTTTCGAGGGCACGTCGCATCTCCTTTGGCTTTGCGCCGGTGATGGTTTGCCGTTGGCATTGATCGGATTTCTACACAATACTGTGTTTACAAACAGTATTCATGAGAAACTGTTGCCAGTCAACGCTTTCCGTCCATTCCATGGATGACGCCTCCCATGTGGCCCTCCCTGCCGGCCTACGCCGAGCTCCATTGCCTGTCCAGTTTCAGTTTCCAGCGCGGAGCCTCGCAGCCGGAAGAACTGGTCGCGCGTGCAGCGGCGCTTGGATACACCGCGCTGGCGATCACCGACGAGTGTTCGGTGGCTGGTCTGGTGCGGGCCCATGTCGAGGCGAAAAAATCCGGGCTCCAACTGCTACCGGGCGCCGAGTTCCGGGTTCAGGGCGTTTGGCCACGCTCCGATGCCGAGCATGTGCCGCAGGTGCCAGTGGCCGAGGCGCTGGGGCGGCAAGGGCGGGCGGGGCTACCCGTTGGCATCGCGCCACCTGCTGTCGGGGCTGTCTCAACCGCGCATGCGGCTATGGCGCCCCATGCCGACATCACGCTGGTGGTGTTGCCGCACAACTTAGAGGGCTGGGGCAATCTGTGCGAGTTCATCACCGCGGCGCGGGCCAAGGCGGTCAAGGGCGACTACCAGGTGAGTTGGGCCGGCAGCGACTTCGCATCGCTGCAGCATTGCGAGGTCTTGCTGGTGCCGCCGCGTGGCATGGTCTTTGAGGCTTTGTGGGGGGCGTGCCGCCATGCCCGGGCGCTGTTCGAAGGCCGGCTCTGGTTGGCGCTGGAGTTGCTGCACGGGCTCGATGACGATCTGTGGCAACACACGCTGGAGCAGATCTCGCTGCACAGCGGTGTGCCCCTGGTGGCCGCCGGCCATGTGCACATGCATGTGCGTTCGCGCAAGCCGCTGCAGGACGTAATCAGCGCGATACGGCTGGGCCGCCCGGTGGCCGATTGCGGCTTCGACCTGCAGCCCAATGCCGAGGCGCATCTGCGTGCACGCCTGCGTCTGGCCGGCATCTACACGCCGTCGTTGTTGCAGGCAAGCTGTATGGTGGCGGCGCGTTGCACATTCAGCCTGGACGAACTGCGTTACCAGTATCCGCTCGAGACGGTGTTGCCCGGCTTGACCGCGGCGCAGACGCTGCGCCAGTTCACGTACGAAGGTATGAGCCAGCGTTATCCGAACGGTATACCGGCGCAGGTGCAGGCACAGGTCGAACACGAACTCGAACTGATCGCCGAACTGCATTACGAAATGTATTTCCTCACGGTGTACGACATCGTGCGCTTTGCACGCGAACGCCACATCCTGTGCCAGGGGCGGGGCTCGGCGGCAAATTCGGCGGTCTGTTATTGCCTGGGTGTGACCGAGGTCGACCCGTCGCGCATGAACGTATTGTTCGAGCGCTTCATCAGCCGCGAGCGCAACGAGCCGCCCGACATCGATGTGGATTTTGAACATCAGCGGCGCGAAGAGGTGATCCAGTACATCTACGCCAAGTACGGTCGCGAGCGTGCGGCGATCACCGGCGTGGTCGTGACCTACCGCCCCAAGAGCGCGATCCGCGATGTCGGCAAAGCGCTGGGCATTCCCGAGTCATTGGTCGATGCTTTTGCCAAACAACATCGCTGGTTCGATGGCGTGATGCGGTTGGAGCAGACCTTGCTCGATACGCTGGATGCCGCCGGGCTGTCGGCCGACGATCCGCGCATCGTGTTGTGGCTGGACCTGACGCAGCAACTGCTCGGTTTTCCGCGCCACCTGAGCCAGCATGTCGGCGGTTTCGTACTCACGCAGGGCAAACTCACGCGCCTGGTGCCAGTCGAGAACGCGTCCATGCCGGATCGCTCGGTGATCCAGTGGGAGAAGGACGACCTCGACGCGATGGGCCTGCTCAAGGTCGACGTGCTGGCACTGGGCATGCTCAGCGCCATCCGGCGTTGCCTGGACCTGATCAGCGCGCAGCGCGGCTACACCTTCCAGATGCAGGACATACCGGCCGAGGACGCGGCCACCTACGACATGATCTGCGCCGCTGATACGGTGGGCGTGTTCCAGATCGAGAGCCGGGCCCAGATGAGCATGTTGCCGCGGCTGCGCCCGCGTTGTTTCTACGACCTGGTGATCGAGGTCGCGATCGTGCGCCCGGGGCCGATTCAGGGCGGCATGGTGCATCCGTATCTGAAACGCCGCCAGGGTCTGGAGCCGGTCGAATATCCGGGCGAAGGATTGCGCGCGGCGCTCGAACGTACCTTGGGCGTGCCAATTTTTCAGGAGCAGGTGATGCAGATCGCCATGCTCGCCGCCGGCTTCAGCGCCGGAGAATCCGATGACCTGCGCCGCTCCATGGCGGCCTGGAAACGCAAGGGCGGTGTGCACAAGTTTCACGACCGCATGATCGGCGGCATGGTGCAACATGGCTACACCGAGGAATTTGCGCAGAACATCTTCAAGCAGATCGAGGGCTTTGGCGAATACGGTTTTCCCGAAAGTCACGCCGCCAGTTTCGCGCTGCTGGTCTACGTGAGCTGCTGGCTCAAACACCATGAACCGGCCTGCTTCCTCACCGCGATGCTCAACTCCCAGCCGCTGGGTTTTTATGGCCCCTCGCAACTGGTGCAGGACGCCAAGCGCCACGGCGTGGTCGTGCGGGCGGTCGATGTGATGTGCAGCGCCTGGGACAACACGTTGGAGCGCGAAGAGGCGGGTGCGGGAAAAGCGTGGTCGCAGGCTGTGGGGTCGGATCGCGATTCAGCGCGGCAGCTTCCCCGAAGTGCGCGGAGCGAGACGAAATCGGGATCTGACCCCCATTTGCATGACCCCCATTTGCAGCCGGCGGTTCGCCTGGGTCTGCGCATGGTCTCGGGCCTGGGTGAGGCGGCGGCGCAGCGCATCGCTCTGGCGCGCGCCGACGGTCTCTTCGCGACGACCGAAGACCTTGCCTTGCGCGCCGAGCTCGACCAGGGTGATCTCAAGGCGCTGGCCAGTGCCGATGCCTTGCGCGCCTTGTCGGGCCATCGGCGCCAGCAGGTCTGGGATGCGTCGGCGCTCAAGCCGGCGCCGCCCTTGCTCAAGGCGGTTCCGGTCGAGGAAGACTGGCTGGAACTGCCCGCTGCCAGCGAGGGCGAGGAGGTGGTGTTTGACTATGCCGCCACCGGCCTGTCGCTGCGTCGCCATCCGGTGTCCTTGCTGCGCGAACAACTGGCCGGGATGAAGCTGCTCACTGCCGCGCAGATGCACAACCTTCCCGATGGCCAACTGGTGCGTGCCTGCGGCCTGGTCGTGATGCGCCAGCAGCCGCAGACCGCCAAGGGCGTGGTGTTCGTGACACTGGAGGACGAGACCGGCAGTGTCAACGTCATCGTCTGGAAAAGCCTGCGCGAGCAGCAACGCAGCGAGTTGTTGTATTCCCGGTTGCTAGCGGTCTACGGTGTCTGGCAACGCGATGCCGAAACCGGTGGTGAGGTACGGCATCTGATCGCCAAGCGGCTCAAGGACCTGACGCCGCTGCTCGGCGCGCTGACAACGCGCAGCCGGGAGTTTCATTGAGCATGGCTGCGCCGCGCTGCGCCACGCCACGCGTGACGTGATGCGACGTGATGCGACAGTCATATCGCGTTGGACCCGGCCCATCGCGGGCCACCGCATCATCAGGCAACGCCATGCCATGCTGCGCAGTGCGCAGTGCACGACGTGCGACGTGGCCTGGCGTGCCGAGTCAAGCTCAGGACTTGCTTGCTGCAGTCTCCTTCTTCGCGCTCAAACAGGTCTTCATGAACCCTTTGCGTTCATCCCCGGACTTGCCAACCGCCTGCTTGTTGCACATGGCCATCTTGTTCTGTTGCGGTGACTTGGTCTTTTCTTCGGCATGGGCCAGACCGATACTCAGGGCCATGCCGACGGCCAACAGCGAAACAAATTTCTTCATGATGAGACTCCTAGGTGTGACTGTGGACGGCAGACACCCGGGATTGGATGCCTGCCACCGACACGCTGCTCGAGGTCAGGCTGGGTGAGCCGTCGCACGTTGAGCGCACATGTGGGTGACCAGATGCTAGGAAGCCGCTTCGCCGATGTATTCCCCCCGATGGGGGACGGCGTGCAGGATGTCGTCAATCGGGGGGATGGGCGCGATCCGCAAATCAACCGTCGCGCCAGCGGGCCGTCACGGCGCGGTCAGTCCGCCTTGATGGCCGCATCCTTGACCACCTTGCGATACAGGTCGAAGTCCTCGCTCATGGCTTGCGCGAACTCCTTGGCACTGGAGCCGATGCGCACCACGCCTGCACCGCGCAACTTCGATTCCGCCTCGGGTGACCGCAGGAAGGCTTGAATCTCTTCCGACAGCTTGTTCACGATGGCCGCCGGCGTGCCTGCCGGTGCCATGACGCCATGCCAGGGGCGCACGTCAAAGCCCGGCACCGTGTCCTGGATCGACACGAGCTCAGGCGCAAAGAAGGCCCGCTCGCGCGTCGACACCGCCAGTGCGCGCAGCTTGCCTGTCTTCACATGGGGCAATGAGGTCGTGGCAGCATCCATCGACGCATCGGTCTGACCGCCGACGAGGTCCTGCACCATCGGCGCTGATCCTTTGTACGGCACGTGGACCATGGAGGTGCCGGTTTTCATCAGGAACAGTTCCATGCCCAGGTGCAGCGAGGAGCCGACGCCCGACGAGCCGTAGGTCAGTTTGCCAGGATTGGCTTTGAGATGGGCGATGAACTCGGGCAGGGATTTGGCCGGCACCTTGTCGGCGTTGACAACCAGGATCAGCGGCGTCACGCCGACCATCGAAACCGCCTCGAAGTCTTTCACCGGCTGGTATGGAAAGACACCTGGACGGACCGCCGGATTGATTGCGTTGGCGGCGATGTTGCCCATGCCGATGGTGTAGCCGTCCGGCGCGGCTTTCGCCACCACGTCCATGCCCAGGCTCGAACCGGCGCCCGGCTTGTTGTCGACCAGAAACGGTTGTCCCCATTTGGCTTGCAGATGCGCCGCCACCATGCGCGCCATCATGTCCGCGGCGCCGCCGGCGGGTACCGGCACGATGAAACGCACCGGCTTGGCCGGGTAATCCGTGGTTTGCGCCAGCACGGGGGCCAGCGGCATGGCGCAAAGCAGGCCCAGCGCGAACGCGCGACCCAGTTGGGACTTCAGGTTTTTCATGGTTGTTTCCAGGTTGCGATGAGGGATCATTGACATGTCACGCGCGGGTGGGATCCGGACTCGGCGCCGCCCCGCCCGAGGGATCATGGTTCTTGGGTCGCAGGAACTGCCAGACCGATGCGCTTGGCGCGATGCCCAGGCCCGGCCCGCTCGGAATGCGAAAACGGCCCTGCGTGCAGACCATGTCGGTATCGACATACTGCAGATTGCGGTCGAACACCGAATGCTGATACTCGTGCATGGTGGTGTTGGGCAGGGCAGCTGCGGCGTGCAGGCTGGCCGCCTGGTAAATGCCGATGCCGATGCTGGCGTGCGGAATCAGGCGCATGTGAAAGGCGTGCGCCATGCGGCCGATCTGCATGAATTGTGTGATGCCGGTATGTCCCATCTCCGGCTGCACGATAGACATCGCGCGCCGCTCCAGCCGGGGCCGGTACTCGAACACAGTGCGCCATTCTTCGCCTAATGCCAGCGGGACCCGAACATGGGCTCCGACATGGGCCTGCCCCTCGATATCTTCCGGCTGGCACGGCGCCTCGACGAAAAAGGGTTGGTACTGCGCCAGCCTGTCGATCAGCTGCACAGCCTCCTGGGCGGTGAACTTCCAGTGCAGATCGACCATCAGCCGGGCTTGCGGCCCCAGGCCCTCGCGCAACACCCGCATCTCTTCGACGATGCCGTCAAACGACACCGCGGCGGCGTACTTGAAGGCGTCGAAGCCACGCGACTGGAAATCGCGTGCCAATGCCAGGCGCGCGTCCAGTGACTTACCCGGAAGGCCAGACACATAGGCGGCAATGTCGGTATGGCGCTGCCCGCCAAGCAACTTGACCACTGGTTGGCCGAGCAGCTTGCCAAAGAGGTCCCAGATCGCGATGTCGATGCCCGCGATCGCGTCCACATAGAAACCGCCAAAGAAGCCACGAACCCGCATCAGGTCGTACAGGTCCTCCTGAATCACAGAGACGTCGCGCGGATCGCGTCCGACGATGACCGGCCCGAGCACATCGTCGATGATCGCGGTGACCGCGTCCGGGGCCACGATGCCGTAGGTCTCGCCCCAACCCACAGTGCCGTCGTCTGCCGTGACCCGGATCAGCACCGACATGTCGGTCGACGGATAAATCGTGCGATTGCCCTGGCGCACCAGGTAGCCGCGCGGGTTAATGCTTTCGCCCGGCCCCAGTGGACCGAGGTACGGCGTCTCGCGTGGCAGCGAGATGATGAAACTCTCGACGGACGCGATGCGCGGGGTCACGGCTGCGTCTCCAGAGTCGCATGGTGTCGTATACATTGCTGCAACACCGCCCGAGGCAGCAGCAGGTCGTCGATATCGGACAGGAATGCATCCACATCGGCCTGGTCCAGTGCGTCCAGCACCGGACCCGGCATGCGCTGCAACATGCAGGGAATCAGGCCGCGCTTCATCAGCACGTATTTGGTCAGCGACCAGCGAAAAACCGCCTGCACATTGAGCACCGGCAGCATGCGGGTGAACAGGCTGCGCACCTGGGCGGAATCCCCGGCGCGGTGGGCCGCGAACAGGGCCACGTGCACTTCGGCCAGCTCGATCGCCGGCATGGTCCCGGCCGCACCGCGGCGCAGCTCATCGGTGATGTAGCGCCCGCCGGCACCGCCAAACACGCCGGCCAGTCCGGCCGGTTTGGCCTGCAGTAGCGCCGACAGACGCTGCCCGCTTGGCAGGGTTTCCTCTTTGACGTAGCGGATGGCAGGTACCGCCGCCATCACCTGCAGCAGGATCAGCGGATCGAGCCCAGCGCCGACGGGCGGTGGAACGTTCTGCAGCATCAGCTCCGCAGCCGGCACCGCCGCCGCAATCTCGGAGAAATAGGCAATCTGCTGCGCCAGCGTCGGACGGTCCGCCGGAGCTGCAACCATCAGCACCTGGCAGCCCGATAGCGTCGCGGAACGCGCCAGGCTGATGGTGGTTGTGCTGTCGCTGCTCGATGCCCCCACGATCACCGGGACCCGTCCCGCCACTTCGGACAACACGACGCCGACCAATTGCTGACGTTCGGCCAGGTCCAGCGTGGCCACCTCGCTGGCGACGCCGGGAAAGGTCAGACCATCCACGCCGGCCGCCAGCAGATAACGCACCAATACACGCAAGGCATCCACATCGGGCGCACCGTGGGTGTCGAACGGGGTCGGGAGCACCGGAAAAACGCCGCTCAGACGGCCGGGTGTTGCGTCGGTCATGTCAAATTTTTGTTGGTTTTAAGTTCCATTCAGTGGAACTTGTTTCGAATGAATGGATTCTAGTTTTCGCGCATTAATAGTGAATTGGTGTTAACCCTCATGCGCCTCACTTTAGAATCCGCGTCTGATAGCGACAAGAAGTCTCATTGAATGGAACCTGAATCGCAATCTTCTCAGGATGAGGAAAAGGTCGGCGCGCCGGGGCTGGGCGTGCTTGAAAAGGCGATGGGCCTGCTCAACATCGTGTCGGCGCGGCGTGCGCCGATGACTTTCACCGAGTTGCGCAATGCATCGCAGTTGCCCAAGGCCACGCTGCACCGCACACTGAACACGCTGGTGCGTGAAGGCCTATTGCGCCACGACAGTTACAGCCGCAGCTTTCAACTCGGGTTTCGTCTGCTGGAGCTGGCCCACGAAGTCTGGAGCGATTTCGATCTGCGCCTGGTCGCGCAGGATGAATTGGTCGCCTTGCGTGACGCGCTGGCAGCACCGGTGCAGCTGGCCGTGCTCCATGGCGCCCAGCTTGTTGTGGTGGCCAGCGAAGATGCTGGGCGGGGCAAGGTTGATGCGCCGGCGCCCCCTCGGGTGGGTGCAAGCCTGAGCCTGGCCGCGTCGGCAGCCGGCAAGGCCATCGCCGCACGCCTGGAGCCGCAGCAGCTGGTTGATCTGCTCGGCCCGCTGGATCCGAAATTGCGCGACGAACTCGACATGGTGCGGGCTCGCGGATACGCTGTCGGCGATCAATACCTGCCTGGCGGCGAGGTGGCCGTCGCCGCAGCAGTATTGGACTATGCCGGCAAGCCTATCGGTGTGATCTCAGTCTCGGCCGGCATGTTGGCCATCGACGATCCGCAGGTGCATGGTCTGTCGGCGCCGCTGATGAAAGCGGCACGCCATGTTTCGCACAGTGCTGCGGGCGGTGCCATGTCTTTGTCGGTGCAGGAGCCTCCCGCTGAGCTGGCGCGGACCGCCGTGCGTTGTGTCGACCGTGTGGCGGCATTGCTGGGTGAGGGGCCGATCTGGTCGCCGCGGGACAACGCTTTGTACTGGGTTGACATCCTGACCCCGGCCGTGCATTGCCACCATGTAGCGGATGGCGCCAACACCGTGACGGCGCTGGGCGCGATGGCCAGTGTGGCCATACCGAAGGCCACCGGTGGGCTGTTGCTGGCCACTCCAGGCGGCTTGATGACCTACAACCCGGCCGATCAGCGCATGAGCCTGTTGTCGCACCCGGAGTCGGAGCGGCGTGGCAACCGCTACAACGATGGCAAGTGCGACCGGCGCGGGCGATTGTGGATATCGTCGATGGACATGGGCGCGGCCGCCAACCGCGGCAATCTGTTTCGGGTTGATGCCGATGGCAGCTGGCAGAAGATGGACTCCGGATTCACCGTCCCCAACGGCCTGGGTTGGAGTCCGGACAACACCCGCATGTATTTCACCGACACCTTTCGTCGCACCATATACGTTTATGACTTTGACCTGCTGTCCGGCACGATCAGCAACCGGCGCGTCTTGATCACGTTGGCTGAATCCGACGGCAAACCTGACGGATTGACGGTGGACGCGCAAGGCTGCATCTGGGTCGCGGTCTGGGACGGATGGCATGTCGCGCGCTTCTCGCCGCAGGGGAAGCCGCTGCAGCGTATCCGCCTGCCGGTATCCCGCCCGACCAGTTGCTGCTTCGGTGGCGCCAGTCTCGAAACCATGTACGTCACGTCGGCCTCGGTTCGGCTCGGTGCGCAGGCGCTGGCCGCGGCGCCATTGTCCGGCTCGCTGTTTGCGTTCGAATTGCCAGGCGTGCGCGGCCTGCCGGAAGCCACCTTTGCCGGCTGATGCCACACCACCACCGTGGGTTCAGCGGCGAAAAGCGCTCGGTGCCTGTCCCAGCATGCGGCAGGTCAGCCAGCCGGCAGATAGCACATCGGCATGGATATACAGGGTACAAAAAGCCGCGTCTTCCAGCGCATTGACCGCATGGTGCACGCCGGGGGCAATCCACACGGCGGCGCGAAAACGGAACGATCTAGCTGATGGTGTCGCGGTTGTCGGCCGGCAGCGCACGGGCGCGCACCCGCACCGGTCGTTCGCTGCTGGGCCGGAACAGTCCGGTGTCGCCGACTGGCGTCAGCGCCGCAGAGGGCGGGGGTTTGTGGCGGGCCATGGTGCTTGGCTGATACTCGACGATGATTGGCGATTCGTCGCGTACAAGAATCGGTCCGACATCTTACGATAGGCGCCATGAATTCCCCTGTTGCTCCCACCCCGGCCCGTGTACCCGACAACAGCCGATCGCGCGACGCCGCGGTGATCGGCCTGGTCGGCGTAGCGCACATGATCAGCCACTTCAGCCAGTTGTTGCTGGCGCCACTGTTCCCGTGGCTCAAGGAAACGTTCCAGGTCAGCTACACCGAGCTCGGATTTTTGATGACGCTGTTCTTCGTGGTCTCGTGTGCGGTGCAGACCGCATCGGGATTTCTGGTCGACCGATTCGGTCCGCGGCCCATCCTGTTTGCCGGCCTGGCCCTGCTCGGCCTGGCCGCGATGGGTTATGCCAGCAGTACCAGTTACGCCATGCTGGCGGCGTCGGCGATCGTGGGCGGCATCGGCAACGGGGTTTTCCATCCGGTCGACTACACCTTGCTCAACCGCAAGATCCAACCGCTGCGCCTGGGCCATGCGTACAGCGTGCACGGCATCACCGGCAGCCTGGGCTGGGCGTTGGCGCCGGCGCTGTTGGTACCGATCACGCTGTTCGCGTCGTGGCGCGTTGCGCTGGTCTGTGCCGGCGTGCTGGCATGGTCGGTGTTGTTGTTGGTATGGCTGCAGCGAGAGCGGCTGGCCTTGCCGCCAACCGCGGCAAAGCTTGGCGCGCCGCGCCCGGCCAGTGCACAGGCGGCGGGCGCCGAAGAGGGCAATCTGGACTTCCTGCGTATTCCCGCGGTGTGGATGTGTTTCGCGTTCTTCTTTTTCTACGCCATGGCGCTGAGCGTGGTGCAGGCGTTTGCACCTGAGGCAGCCCGTCAGCTGCATGATTTTCCGCTGACCCTTGTGGCCGCGTGCTTGACCATTTACATGGTCTGTGCGGCGGCGGGCATGGTGCTGGGTGGCTTTCTTGCATCCGATTCGGTACGCTGCGAGCGTATCGTGGGCGTCGGTTTCGGTATTGCCGCCTGCGTGGCGGCCATCATTGGTTTTGCGCCGGTGCCGGGTATGGCCGTGCCGGTGCTGTTCGGCGTCATGGGTTTTTCCAGTGGCATCGCCGGCCCGTCACGGGATTTGCTGGTCAAGAAATCCACGCCGGAGAACGCCACCGGCAGGGTCTACGGCGTGGTGTATTCCGGGCTCGATATCGGCCAGGCGATATCACCGTTGATCTTTGGCCGGCTGATGGACCACGGCAATTACCGTGGCGTCTGGCTGGGGTTGGTGATCGTGCAGGGCATTCTGATCTTCAGTGCGTTTCGGGTGAGCCGGGTGCGCCGAACGGTGCTGGCGCCAACGCCGTCGCCGGCCTGAGTCCGCTGCGGGCAACGGAACCGGTCATTGCAGTGGGCTCACCGAAAGCCCGGATAGTCGTCAGCGCACGTTCATCCACTTGAACAACATGAAGCCATCTGCGCGCTGGTAGGCGTAGCATCGGCACGTTTTCCCTGCGGTCGCAACGCGTTTGCGCCAGGCGTGCCAACGGCGCGCGCGTACGCGCCTGGCCCACTTATCAAGGTACGGGATACCGTGCCCGGCGCTCCAGGTCGTCCAGATCGATGTGGTTGCGCATGTATTGTTCGCTGGCATCGACCATCGGCTGGTGATCCCAACTGGTGAGTCTGCCTTTGCGCAGTGACGCGTAGACCAGGCGGCGTCGGCGCTGGCTGTCCAGCACGCGCGCGTTGAGTGCCGGCAGGTCCCAGCGGCGTGCGACCTCATCGCGGAACGTCGAAACCCGCTCCTGGTGCTGCGGCGCCAAGGCCAGATTATTCAATTCCCGCGGGTCGGCTTGAATGTCGAACAACAGGTCCGGGTCCTGCGGCGCGTGGATGAACTTGTAGCGACCACGGCGGATCATCACCACGGTTTCGCGCGAGCCTTCGGCCATGTATTCACCGATCACTTCGTCATGCGCGTTCGGGCCACGTGCCAGATGGGGCATCAGCGAACGGCCGTCGATCGGCAAGGCCGGGTCCATGGCGCCGCCGGCCAGTTCGACGAACGTGGGCAGCAGGTCGATAGTGGACACGCTGGCATCCACCCGGCCCGGCTTGATGCGTCCCGGCGCACAGACCACCATTGGCACCCGCGCCGACGCCTCGAACCAGTGCATCTTGTACCAAAGGCCGCGTTCGCCAAGCATGTCGCCGTGGTCGCCGGAGAACACGACGATGGTGTTGTCCTGCAGGCCGCAGTCCGCCAGCGTCTTCATCAGCTTGCCGATGTTGGCATCGATGTAGCTGCAGGCGCCGAAGTAGGCGCGCCGTGCACGCCGGATGGCGTCGGCCGGCATGGTCTTGCCCCACAGGTCGATCACTTCAAGGATGCGCCGGGAGTGCGGATCCTGCGCCCCCTGGTCGATCTCCACCGCGGGCATGGGAATGTCGACACCGTCGTACAGGTTCCAGTAGTGGGACGGAATGGTGTAGGGGTCGTGCGGGTGGGTCATCGACACGGTCAGGCAGAACGGCTGGTCCGGGTTGTTGCGCACATGGTCGAACAAGTACTGGTTGGCCTTGAACACCACCTCCTCGTCGAAGTCGAGCTGGTTGGATCGCACGCACGGACCGGCTTGCAGCACCGACGACATGTTGTGGTACCAGCTGGCGCGGACATCGGGCGCGTCCCAGTTCACTGCCCAGCCATAGTCGGCCGGGTAGATGTCGCTGGTGAGCCGCTGCTCGTAACCATGGAGCTGGTCGGGGCCGCAGAAATGCATCTTGCCCGACAAGGCTGTGTGGTAGCCCAGTGCGCGCAGGTAGTGGGCATAGGTCGGCACATCGCCAGCGAAGTCCGCCGCATTGTCAAACGCGCCGATGCGCGACGGCAGCTGGCCACTGACCAGGCTGAAACGCGACGGCGCACACAGGGGGCTGTTGCAATAGGCCGAGTCGAACACGACACCTTCGCGCGCCAGGCGCGTGAGGTGCGGCATCTGGATCGGCGAGGCCGGGTCATGCAGGGGCAGCAGTGGGGCGGACATCTGGTCGGCCATGATGAAAAGAATGTTGGGGCGGGCAATGGACATGATCAGGACCCTGGTTGGCTTATGGAGGCCGGAACGGACCGGCCGATGATGGTGTCGAACTGGTCCTTTGTAAACTCGGATTCCCTGCATGTTTTTGATCGAGATGCGCAGCATCTCGATCAATTTAAGGGAACGCTGAATTGGTACACGACTTTGCAGACGCCTGCGTTATAGGTCGATGAAGCTAAAGCCCGTTGCCATGGCCGCTGATCAAGCGCGCGGCAGTTTAGCAGTACCGCAAGCCGACCAAACGCGATATGTTTCTTGCCACTATGCAGCAGATCGTGCCGTGGCAGGATCTGTGCTCGGTGATCGAGCCGCAGATCGAGCCGCATTACCCCAAGGCTGGCAACGGTCGTCCGCCCATTGGTCTGGAGCGCATGCTGCGTATGCATCTCGTGCAGCATTGGTTCAATCTGGTCGACGAGGCGTGCGAGGAAACGCTGATGGACAGTACCATCGGACGCAAACTCATCCATAGCGAGTGGTAGCCTTCAGGCTGAGCAATGCAGCAATGCAGCAATGCAGCAATGGTGTGGATGCTGAGCTACGGCGCCCCGCGTCGCATCACGCTGGCAATTGACAGAAGAATCGCAGACAATGGAAATATGACAATGGAACGCGTTGTTCGCAAGTCGGTGCTGCACCAAGGTGGCGGAGAATCAGTGGCTGATGATTTGCGGTACTGGCTGTCACAGCCCATCGGTGCACGCTTGGCTGCCGTCGAGGAACTGCGGCGTCAAGTGGGTGGCCCATATGCTGAACGAAGACTTCAAAGAGTTTGCCGGGTTGCTCAACTCAAACCGGGTTGAGTACCTGATCGTAGGCGGTTATGCGTTGGCTGCCTATGGCCATCCACGTTACACCGGCGATCTGGATTTTTGGGTTGGAGCCGGTGCGACAAATGGCGAACGCTTGCTGAAAGCGTTGAAGGAGTTCGGCTTTGCCGAGCTAGGAATCGTGTTGGAGGACGTGACGACACCCAACCGGGTGATTCAGTTGGGCTATCCGCCACGGCGAATCGACCTGCTCACAAGCATTGACGGTGTCGAGTTCGAACCCTGCTATTCACGCCGCATGGTGGTCGATGTGGACGGCCAGAGCTTGTGTTTCATAGGCCTTGACGATTTCAAGGTCAACAAACGCGCCGCTGGCAGGCACAAAGACCTGGCCGATCTTGAAGCCTTGGCCAGCGGATCGGACGACCCAGTCTGATCGAGATGTGCGGCTTATGGCAAACCCCGTCGTTGGAATTGCTGCGTGTCTTCGAAGCCTGCGGTCGGTGCCAGGGATTCACCCTGGCTGTCGCACGAGACCTATGGCGCTGACAACGCGGAACTGCTGCGCTCCGTGCCGCTGCTACTCCTCAAGCTGGCCGCAGTTCAACACGGGTTCGATTGGCCGACGGGTTGCGCTCAGAGCGTGAGAGGCAATCGATTGGGCGCCCCGGCCCGCCGGGCAAGACCGGCGCGACTGGCTCAGGGCCGCTGGCCGCGCGAATCGGCCTCTGGCGGAACAACCCAACCCGATCAGGAGCACGGGGTAGACTTCCGCCATGGCTGAGTCGACGATCCCCGACGAGCGCGTCCTGGATGTCTTGCGCGCCAGTGTCGTGTTCGGCAGCCTGGACGAATCCGTGTTGCAGGACCTGCGACGCCTGCTCGTGCTGCAGGTCGTGCCAGGGGGCCGCGTCGTGTACCGCGAGGGTGGTCAGGCCCACACCATGTTCGTCCTGATCAGTGGCCGGTTGCGGGTCTCGCGTCGTGGCCCCGATGGCGAACTGCAGCTCTACAACGAGATCCGGCCCGGCGAGAGTGTCGGCGAAGCCGGCCTGATTCTGCAGCAGCCCCGTGCGGCCGACATCACTGCCTTGCGCGACTCGACCGTGGCCATGCTCAGCCGCAGCGATTTCGAACGCCTGCTGGTGCTGCATCCGCTGCCGCTGAACCAGGTGTTTGCGCGCGCCATCTACAACCATCTGCGCCATGCATCGCAGGTGGTCGAACGGCGCCATGCGCAGATCTTCGTGGTGGTCCCGATGCAGGACGGTGCCGACGCGCACGCGGTGTCGGTCAGCCTCACCCAGGCCTTTGCCAAGGTCGGCAGGGCCTTTCATGTGACGCCACAGCGGGAGCCGGCGCCAGACCCGGTCGTGACGGGCGTGTGGCAGGGCAAGGACCGCTATGACGAGCTCGAAGAGCAATACGACTTCCTGATCTACCAGGGTGACGACGGATCGAGCGCGTGGAATCGGCGCGCTTTCCGCCAGGCCGACCAGGTGGTTTTTGTCACCCGCGCCGACGCACCGACGCCGCCGGGCGAGATCGAGCGACAACTGCAGTCCGAGCCCGGCTTTGAATTGAAGCGCAAGCACCTGTTGGTGATGCACGCCAGCACGGCGGCCGAACCGACGGCCGTGGCACGCTGGCAGCAGGGGCGAGACTATGAGCGCATCTATCCGATGCGCGCCAGCCATGCGCCTGACTTCGAGCGACTGGCACGCTTTCTCCATGGCACGGCAGTGGGTGTCGTGCTCGGCGGAGGTGGTGCCCGGGGCTTTGCCCATCTGGGTGTGCTGCGCGCGCTCGAGCAGTCCGGCATCCCGATCGACCTGATCGGCGGCAACAGCATGGGGGCGCTGATCGGTGCGCAATATGCCTGCGACGTTCCGCTGGACGAGATACGCGAGCGCACGGTGCGTTTTGCGCGCGGCGGCGAACGGCCGACGATCCCGGTCATCTCGCTCGTGTCGGGCCGTCGCGTCGAGCGCGATCTGCGCCGCATGTTTGGCGATCGCACGTTCGACCAATTGTGGCGACCGTTTTTTGCGGCCGCGTGCAATCTCAGCCGGGCTTGCACCATCGCACAGGACAGCGGACCCCTGTGGCGCGCCGTGCTGGCCAGCAACTCGCCCGTGGGCCTGTTTCCGCCGGTGCTGCACCAAGGGGATCTGCTGGTGGACGGCGCCATCCTCGAGAACGTTCCGGTGGCGGCGATGCGTGCGCGCCTGGGCACGCGGCTGGAAAAGCGCCATGGCAATGGCACCATCATTGCGATCGATGTCGACGTGCGCGACTACATGGGAGTCGATCCGTCGATGACGCGCCTGTCGGTGCGCAGCACGCTGCGTGGCCTGCTGCGCTGGGGGGTGACCGCGCCGCCGGGTATCGGCGACATCCTGTACCGGGCCAGCCATATCGGGGGTCTGCACCAGCGTCCGCGCACGATTGCGCAGTCGGACCATTACCTGGAGCCACCGGTCGCGCCCTTCCCGCTCATGGGGTATGGCCGCGCGGCGCAGATCGCCGAGGTCGGCTACCGGTATGCGATGCAGGAGATCGCAACCTGGAAGACGCAGGGCGGAGAGGCCGCATGACGGCAACGCCCCTGCCGCTGTCTTTGAGCCAGCTCGAGGTCTGGCGGGACCAACGTGCATGGCCGGGCAGTGCCCATCTGAATCTCGGCGGGACCGCGTTTTTCGAAGGCCCGCTCGATCTGCTGCGTTTGCGCCGCGCCTTGACGCAACTGGTGGCAGAAAACGCGGCCTTGCGGTTGGTGTTGTGCCGCGACGGCACACAGGAGTTGTTGGCGCATTTCGAGCCGGAGCTGCAGGTCATCGACTTTTCCGACCAAGCGCAGCCGCGGGACGCCATGCGCCAATGGTGGCAGGACTGGATGCGGCAGCCTTTCGATTTGACCGATGCGCCGCCATGGCGCTTTGCGCTGCTGCGTGCCAGCGCCACCTTGCACGGCGGCACGATTCAGTTCCACCACCTGATCATGGACGGCTGGGGGACAACCCAGGTGATGCGGCGTTGGAGCGAGATCTACAACCGCATCGACACGGATGGCGGGATTGCGCCGCAGCCGGATCTGTCCTACCTGCGCTTCATTGAGGAGTCGCACGCCTATCGGGCGTCCGAGGCGTTTGCGCGCGACGAGGCCTACTGGCGCACGCAGATTGCTAGCCTGCCGCCGCCGCTGCTGCATCGCAAGCGCGTCACGGCCCGTCAACACGGTCTGGCCCCGGCCCATCTGGTGCTGCAAACCATTGCGCGGGCCGACTATGACCGCTTGAATCAATATGCGGCCAGCCTGCACATCACGCCGTTCAGCTTCTTCCTGGCGGCGGTTGCCTTGTATTTCGCGCGTGTCACAGACCAGGCACAGGTGCTGATCGGCGTGCCCAGCCTCAATCGCAGCGGGCGCCGCTACAAGGACACCATGGGCATGTTTGTCGGGGTGCTGGGTATCCCGGTGCAGGTGCAAGCCGATATGACTGCCGCGGCGCTGGTGGCCACGGCAGGAACCACGATGCGCGGCGCGTTGCGCCATTCGCGTTATCCGCTGAGCGAACTGGCCCGTGCACTCGAGGTGGTTCGTTCCGGTCGTGAGGGCTTGTTCGACGTGTTGCTCTCGTTCGAGCGCCAGGATTACCAGGTGTCTTTTGGTGGCGCCGAACTGGTCGAATCACGGCAGCTGTTTTCCGGCACTGCACGGTATCCGCTGGGTATCACGGTGTGTGAGTTCCATGCGCGCCAGGACCTGGAACTGGTGATCGAGGCCAGTGACGCGTATTTTTCGCAGGACGAGGCGAGTCGGCTTGCGGCACGGCTGTGGCGCATCGTGCAGTGCCTGGCTGCGACGCCGCTGGCCCGGCTCGACGATATACCGATCCTGTCGGCGCAGGAGCGCGCCTTGATCGTCGACGAGCGCCACGCGGCTGTGGTGTGCCACGACCAGCCCGGCACCTATATCGCGGCATTCGAACAGCAGGTGGCCAGACAACCGGATGCACCCTGCCTGGTCTGGGATGGCGGCCAGATGGATTACCGCACGGTGAATGCGCGCGCCAATCAGCTGGCCCGGCGACTGGTCGCCTTGCATGCCGGGCGCGACCGGATCGTGGCCATTGCGATGCAACGCTCGCCCGAGTTGGTGGTGGCCATGCTCGCCGTTGCCAAGGCCGGCGCGGCCTACCTGCCGCTCGATCCCGATGCGCCGGTGGCGCGACTGGCGACCGTGTTGCAGGACAGCGGCGTGTTGGCCATGCTGGTTCAGCAACCGGATTGGGACCGATTGGCACCCTTGCATCCGCAGACCCTGGTCTGCGAATGGTCGCACGACGCCCTGGACGCCGATGGCAGCCATGCGCCGGCGACACCCTCGGTCGACGACCTGGCCTATGTGCTGTTCACGTCCGGTTCGACCGGACGCCCCAAGGGCGTAATGATCGAACATGGTTGCCTGAGCCGGCGCCTGGCTTGGTTGACGCACAGCTGGAATGTGACCGCGCAGGACCGTGCCGGCATGGCCACGCAGGCGACCTTTGACCCGTCTCTGATCGAATGGTGCCTGCCGTTGATCCATGGCGCCAGCATCGCGCTGGCGCCGCCAGGTCGGCTGCGTCCGCAGGCGCTGGCCGCCTTCGCATTGCGCCACGCGGTCACGATCATGGCTTTTGTGCCGTCGACGCTGGCTGGTTTTCTGGATCTGGCGGCGGACGCGCACGGTCTGCGACTGCGCGTGGCCTGCTGTGGCGGCGAGGTGCTGGCGCCAGAGTTGGCGGATCGTTATCTGCGCGGCACGCACGCCCGTCTGTTCAATGTCTATGGTCCGACCGAGGCCTGCATCTTCGCGACGGCCTGGGAGTGCAGTCTGGACGGCGCTGCCGCGGTGTTGCCGGTCGGCCTGCCGGTGGACGACACCCGCATCTATGTGCTGGATCGTCGATTGCAGCCGGTGCCCGACGGTGTGGCCGGTGAGATATTCATTGGCGGCCGGGGCCTGGCGCGCGGTTACCTGAACCGGGAAGACCTGACAGAAGCCGCCTTCGTGGACGATCCGTTCATAGCTGGTCAGCGCATGTACCGCACCGGTGACTACGGCTGGCTCGATCCCCAGGGCTGCCTGCATTTTCTCGGGCGGCTGGATCGCCAGGTCAAATTGCGCGGCTACCGCATCGAACTCGGCGAAATCGAATCGGCCTTGCTGGCGCTGGAGGGGGTTACGCAGGCTGCCGCCGACAAGGTCGAGCACCTCGGCCAGCCTGCGTTACACGCCTGGGTCGCCAGCACCCGAGCGAATGACCATGAACGCCTGCAGCGGGCGCTGCGTGTGCGGCTACCCGACTATATGGTGCCCTCCGCCATCGCGATATTGCCACAGCTGCCCGTCACCGGCAGCGGCAAGATCGATTTTGCTGCCTTGCCGGCCGTGATCCCCAGCCTGCCCCGGCAGGCCGGTCGCGGCCCGGCGAACCAGCGCGAAGCTGATCTTCTGGCCTTGTGGGAGACCGAACTCGGACGCAAGTCGCTGTCGGTGCAGGACAATTTCTTCGATGTCGGCGGCGACTCACTGGCCGCGATCAGCGTTCTGGCCGGTGCGGAGCGCTTGCTGCAGCGCCGGATTCCGCTGTATCTGTTAACCGAGAACCCGACCGTCGAACGGCTGGCGGCGGCGCTGGATCAGCAGGCGGTGCTGCCCGGCGTTCTGGTGCCGATGAGCGCGGGTCTGACCGGCAACACCATCTATCTGGCCGCCTCGGGCCACGGCGACTTGCTGCGGTTTCAGACGCTGGCGCGTGCGCTCGAGGGCATCGGCGATCTGGTCATGCTCCAACCACCGGCGGTCACAGAATTCAAACGCATCAAGGACCTGGCGGCCATGTACGCCGACGCCATCCAGGCCCAGGGCGCCGGTCCCGGTCTGGTGGCGGGGTTCTCGATCGGTGGCATCGCGGCGTTGGAAACCGTGCGATTGCTCGAGCAACGCGGTACGCCGGTCATGGGGCTGGTATTGATCGACACCGTGTACCCCAAGATGATCTGGGGCGGAACCTTCTACTGGCGCTTGTTCAGCGCGATGGTGCGTCTGCTACGCCTGCAGGAACTGAGCATCAATGGCCGCCGTTTGGGCGCCATGGTCAAGGACGCGGGCCTGGTGGGGCAGGTCATGGCCATGGGCGGCTATCGGGTGGCACCAGTCCAGGCGCCAATGACGTTGATCAAGACCTCCGGACTGCTCGGGTGGGAGCGGCCCCTGTTCGGATCGTGGAAAAAGCTCATGGGCGAGCGGCTGCAAGAGCGCCGCGTTGCCGGTCTGCACGGTTCTATTTTTGGGGCCAGCCAGGTGGGTGACCTGGTGCTTGTGTTGACCGACGTGTTGCGACGGCTACGTTGAAGGGGCGCCAGTCTTGCCAAGCAACATGCCCTTGCCCAACGATACGTCTGCGTTGCGGCGGCGCCTGACCGTATTGGTCGTAATACTGGTGGCTGCGTTCGCTTTGGCGCTGGCCTGGACCTGGACGCCGCTGCGCGCCTGGCTGGACGTGGACCAGATCGTGGGTGCGTTGCGTTCCGTCGGCCAATCCTTCGGCCCGGTGGCGGCCGTAGCCGGATTCGCGCTGGCTTTGACCGTGGCGATTCCGCTGACCTTTTTGACGCTGGTGGCAATGGTCGCGTTTGGCCCATGGGGCGGAATTGGATGCGCGACCGTGGGAGCATTGATAGGTGCGGCAGCCAGTTATGGCCTGGGTCATGTGTTGGGCCGCGAGGCGCTCGAACGTATAGCCGGGCCTCGTATCAATCTGCTGAGCAGGCGACTGGCCAGTCGAGGTGTGCTGGCAGTCATTGTGATCCGGCTGATCCCGGTCGCCCCGTTTGCTGTCATCAACATGGTTGCCGGCGCCAGCCATATCCGGCTGCGCGACTTGCTGCTGGGTACGGTGATCGGCATGGCGCCATCGACACTGGCCATGGCGTTTTTCATCGACCAGATCACAGCGGCGATGCGCAATCCAACGCCGCTGACCTTTGCACTGGCTGGAGCGAGTATTGGGTTGATTGTTGCCGGTGCCTGGGGTGTGCAGCGCTGGGTGCGAAGCATCGAATAAGCCAGCCGCCCCGGATCGCAGCGCTCCCGCTGGCCTTACAGGCCAGCCGCTGCACGCAGCGTGGAAAGCTGCCTTGTGGCTACGGCACGGCCCTGCGGGCCTTCACATTGGCTGCGCCAATATGAGCCTCGCCGCAAAGCCGCCAGAACGCTGCGCGTTCCCTGGCCTTACAGGCCAGCCGCCGCACGCAGCGTGGCGGCTTTGTCTACCCGTTCCCAGGTGAATTCGGGTTCTTCGCGGCCGAAGTGGCCGTAGGCGGCAGTCTTTTCGTAGATCGGGCGCAGCAGATCGAGCATCTGGATGATGCCTTTCGGACGCAGGTCGAAGTGCTCGCGCACCAGTGCGGCGATCTTCTCGTCGGAAATCTTGCCGGTGCCTTCGGTGTAGACCGTGATGTTCATCGGCTCGGCAACGCCGATGGCGTAGGCCACCTGAATCTGGCACTGGCGCGCCAGGCCGGCCGCGACGATGTTCTTGGCGACATAACGCGCAGCATACGCCGCGCTGCGGTCGACCTTGCTCGGGTCCTTGCCGCTGAACGCACCGCCACCGTGCGGGCAGGCGCCGCCGTAAGTGTCGACGATGATCTTGCGTCCGGTCAGGCCGCAATCGCCCTGGGGTCCGCCGACAACGAAGCGGCCGGTGGGGTTGACCAGGTAGCGGGTGTTCTGCAGCCACTCCTTGGGCAGCACCGGCTTGATGATTTCCTCGATGACCGCCTCGTAGAAACTAGGCTTGAGCTTGGTGGCCGACTCGCTCTGGTCAGGGTGGTGCTGGGTTGACAACACGACGGTGTCGATGCTATGCGGCTTGCCATCGACATAACGCATCGTGACCTGGCTCTTGGCGTCCGGGCGCAGGAAAGGCAGACGACCGTCCTTGCGCAACTGCGCCTGGCGCTCGACCAGCCGATGCGCGTAATAGATCGGCGCGGGCATCAGTTCAGGGGTCTCGTCGCAGGCGTAGCCGAACATCAGGCCCTGGTCGCCCGCGCCGATGTTCAGGTGGTCGTCCGATGCATGGTCAACACCCTGGGCGATGTCATTGCTCTGCTTGTCGTAGGCGACCAGCACCGCGCAGCCCTTGTAGTCGATGCCATATTCGGTGTTGTCGTAACCGATACGCTGGATCGTGTCGCGCGCCACCTGGATGTAGTCGACATGTGCGTTGGTCGTGATCTCGCCGGCCAGCACGACCAGGCCGGTATTGCACAGGGTTTCCGCCGCGACGCGGCTGTGTGGGTCCTGCTTGAAAATCGCGTCGAGAATGGCATCCGAGATCTGGTCCGACACCTTGTCGGGGTGTCCTTCGGAGACGGATTCGGATGTAAAGAGAAAATCGTTCGCCATAAGAAGCTCCTTAAGTTCCACCAACACATTGAAATCTGCGTTGCCGGGGCCGGAGAGCTTCGGCGAACGCTTTAGCAGTTTTATCCAAGGCACAATGGCCGCTTTTCATCGCCAGACCATCGTGGGTGTCGCCCTGCAAGTAGTTCGATAACTCGGCGACCCGTGCATTTTACGCTTCTCAATGACCCGACTCTTCGTTCTGCTGTCAAGACTGCCGCTGTGGTTGCTGCATGCCATGGGCTGGCTGCTGGGCTGGGCGGCATTTGTCCTGTCGCCGCGTTACCGGCGCAAGTTCCTTGAGAACGTGGCGCAGGCCGGGTACCGCTGGTCCTCGGTTAGCGGGGCCATTGGCGGCGCCGGGCGCATGGTCGGCGAACTTCCAAGGCTGTGGCTGGGTGCGCCCGCCCATTGCGAATGGGAGAACGACGCCTGTGTCGACCGGGCCTACGCCGCCGGGCGCGGGGTGATCTTCCTGACGCCGCATCTGGGTTGCTTCGAGATATCGGCGCAAGGCCTGGCCCAGCGATTTTCGCAGCGTTATGGTCCGCTGACGGTGTTGTACCGTCCCGCGCGCCAGGCCTGGCTGGCCCGGCTGATGCGCGCCGCGCGTGACCGGCCCGGCCTTGCGACGGCGCCCACCACCCTGGCCGGCGTGCGCCAGATGATCCGATCCCTGCGCGGCGGCCACGCAGTGGGCTTGTTGCCAGACCAGGTGCCGCCGGACGGCATGGGCGCCTGGGCACCTTTCTTCGGGCGCGACGCCTACACCATGACCTTGTCGGCCCGGTTGGCGCAGCAGACCGGGGCGACCGTGTTGTTGTTGTGGGGCGAACGGCTGCCGTGGGGACGTGGGTTTCGCCTGCATTTCCGCGAGTTGCTGCGCCCGCTGGCCGATGACCTGGATCAGGCCGTGGCCCAGATCAATCAGGAGATGGAGCGTCTGATCCGCGAGTGTCCGTCGCAATATCTGTGGGGCTATGCGCGCTACAAGCACCCGAAAGGGGCTGCGTGAAGCGCAGCTTGGCGCCAGTTCGATGGCAGTCGTGTGGCCGCTGCCTGCTGCGCGGGCTGCCATGTTGAGTCATGCCGGTATTGTGCTCATGCGCGTGCTGGCACATCTGCCGCTGGCATGGGTGCGGGCCCTGGGCGTGGCCTTGGGATGGGCGCTTTACCTGCTGGCGGGCTCGCGCCGGCGCGTGGTCCAGGTCAATCTGCGCCTGTGTTTTCCGCAGCGCACGCCTGCCGAACTGGATGTGTTGGCGCGCCGAACTTTTGTGCACTTTGCCCAGGCCTGGCTCGATCGGGGCTGGATCTGGCACGGTACGGCGGCCCAGCTGCGCCGTCGCCTGCGCCTGACCGGCGCGGTCCAGGCCTTGCAGGGCGATCAACCCACGGTGATCTTTGCGCCGCATTTTGTCGGGCTGGATGCGGGGTGGACCGCACTGACCGGGCAAATTCCGCGCGCGTTCACAACGATTTATTCGAACCAGGCCGATCCGGCGCTGGACCAATGGATTCTGCAGGGACGCAAGCGCTTTGGTGCGTCGCGACTGTTCGGGCGCGCCGACGGGCTCAAGCCGGTGGTGCAGGCCTTGCGCAATGGCCAGCCCCTGTATCTGCTGCCGGACATGAACATCACACGCCAGGAGTCGGTTTTCGTGCCGTTTTATGGCGTCCCCACCGCGACGCTGACGTCCCTGTCGCGTTTCGCGCGCATGGGCCGGGCCCAGGTGGTGCCAGTGGTGACGGCCCTGACGGCCACGGGTTACGACGTGCAGGTGCTGCCGGCCTGGGCCGACTTTCCGACTGACGACCTGGAGGCAGATGCCGCAACGATGAACCAGCGCCTGCAGACCTACATCGATCAGATGCCGGACCAGTACTACTGGGTGCACAAGCGCTTCAAGGTGCGCCCGGCCGGCGAAGCGTCCGTCTACTGACCGGTCAGGCGCTCTGACCCGCGACGTCATCCGCCGCATCGGTCGGAGCGTCGACTGCGTCAGCGGGCGTCGGCGTTGCGGCAGTGCCGCCATCTGCCGGATGGGCCCATTGCCACAACAGCTGAGCCACATCGTCAAAGCCTTGACGCTTGGTGGCCGAGAACAACATGGCCTGGCCGCCACCGGCCTGCAACTTGGCGATGGACAAGGCCTTGGTCGCTTCGACCCGGGTGAGCTTGTCGGCCTTGGTCAGCAGCAGCAGGAATTTCAGGCCTTTCTCGACGCGGGGCCGGATCACGTCGAGCAGGATCTCGTCGAGCTCGGTCACGCCGTGGCGAGGGTCGCACAGCAGTACGATGCCCTTGAGGTTCTCCCGTGTCACCAGATAGTTGGCCATCACCTGCTGCCAGCGAATCTTGTCCTGCTTGGGCACGGCGGCATAACCGTATCCTGGCAGATCGGCGAACACCGCATCGTGGACGTTCTGCTTGCCGAGCGAAAAGAGGTTGATGTGCTGGGTTCGACCCGGCTTGCGTGACGCGAATGCCAGCTGCTTTTGCTGCGTCAAGGTGTTGATGCAGGTCGACTTGCCGGCGTTGGATCTGCCGACGAAGGCGATCTCCGGCAGGTCGAGTGCTGGCAGGAAATGCAGTTCAGGCGCGGTCGTCAGAAATTTCGCCGTGTGCAACCAGCCTGCCGCGACTGTGGCGGCACTGGGTGGTGTCGTTGCAACAGATCGGGCTGCAGTTGCGGCTTGTGGTGGTTTGGAAGTCATGGGTGTCCGGAGGGTGGCCGCGACCTGCATTGTAGAATGCACGCTGTTTTGCCCTCCCTCCAGAAGCTGATCTCCATGACGTTTATTGCCCGACTGACGCTTGTCACCACTTTGGCCCTGACCTCCTTGTGCGTCTCTGCACAGGACAAAAAGCCCGATCTGGCCAAAGGCGAGGCCAGCTTTGCTGTGTGTGCGGCCTGCCACGCAGCCGATGGAAACTCGGGAAGTCCCGAGAACCCCAAGCTGGCCCAACAGCATCCAGAGTACCTGGTCAAGCAGTTGCAGGAATTCAAGTCGGGCAAGCGCAACAACGCGATCATGAAGGGCTTTGCAGCCGGCTTGTCGGACGACGACATGCGCAATATTTCGTACTGGCTGACCAGCAAGCCGGCCAAATCAGGTTTTGCCAAGGACAAGGAGTTGGTGGCCCTGGGTGAGCGCATTTACCGCGGTGGCATTGGCGAGCGCAAGATCGCCGCCTGCGCGGGTTGCCACAGCCCCAATGGCGCCGGTATTCCGTCGCAGTATCCGCGCCTGAGCGGCCAGCATGCCGATTACACCAAGGCCCAGTTGACCGCGTTCCGTGACGGTGTGCGCCTGAACAATCCGACCATGGCCCAGGTGGCGGCGCGGCTGAACGACCGCGAAATCCGGGCTGTTTCCGATTACATCGCCGGTCTGCGCTGAAGACCGCCGGGGCCCGGACGGCCCCCGGACGGCCCCCTGAAGATTGATTCCAAAGGCCCGCAATGCGTTGTATTGCGGGCCTTTGTAGTTTTGAGCCGTTATGGCGTCGACATCGAACGGGAACCTTGTAAGGTCGAACCGTGTCGGACAGACTGAATACTGGTCAGCAAACACGAGGATAGGCCCATGATCATCAATTCCCAAGACAGCGGACACATGCACGAGAACGCGAGTGACATCACGCCGCAAGCGGTCTATCTGGGTCGGCGCAGGCTGATTCAGACCCTTGCAGGCGGCATGGCCGGCGCTGGGCTGGCTTCCTGGGCAGCGCGCGAGGCGCTGGCTCAGGCGCCGCGGCCGGGCAAACTGGCGGCCTTGCCAGGTCTGCGCTCCGATGTGGCCGGTGCGGCCATCATGGAAAAGCCGACTGAATACAAGGATGCCAGCACGTACAACAATTTTTACGAGTTCGGCACCGACAAGGCCGATCCGGCGAAAAACGCCCATACGCTCAAGGCCTCGCCCTGGACCGTGGAGGTCGAGGGGCTGGTCAAGAATCCCGCCAAATATGCGCTCGAGGACCTGCTCAAGCTCAGCGCCCAGGAGGACCGTGTCTACCGCATGCGTTGTGTCGAAGGCTGGTCGATGGTGATCCCATGGGTCGGCTATTCGTTGGCCAAGTTGATCGGCAAGGTAGAGCCGCTGGGCAGTGCCAAGTACGTCGAGTTCGTGACGCAGGCCGACCCGAAAACCATGCCGGGCCTGCGCTCCGGTGTGCTGGACTGGCCCTATGTCGAGGGCCTGCGCATGGATGAAGCCATGCATCCGCTGACCTTGCTGTCGTTCGGCATGTACGGCGAGGTGTTGCCGAACCAGAACGGCGCCCCGGTGCGCCTGATCGTGCCATGGAAATACGGGTTCAAGAGTGGCAAGAGCCTGGTCAAGATCCGGTTCGTTGAAAAGCAGCCGGTGACGGCCTGGAGCCGCGCCGCCGCGAACGAGTACGGATTTTATTCCAACGTCAACCCGGATGTCGATCATCCGCGCTGGAGTCAGGCGACCGAGCGGCGTATTGGCGAAGACGGCCTGTTTGCCAAGAAGCGCAAGACCTTGATGTTCAATGGCTATGCGGCTCAGGTCGGGCAGTTGTACGCTGGCATGGACCTGCGCAGGTTCTACTGACAGCAGATGTCCGCGCTGCTGCGGCCGGATAGCGCGCATCGGCAGGTGGCTGGCGCTCTCATGATCCGTTCCCTACTGCTCAGGCCGGTGGCCAAACCATTGGTATTTGCGTTGGCGTTGCTGCCTTTTGCCTGGTTGTTGTACGGCGCGTTGACGCAGAACCTGGGCCCCAATCCGGCAGAGGCGCTGATCCGCTCGACCGGCGACTGGACACTGCGCGCCTTGTGCCTGGTGCTGGCTATCACACCACTGCGCGTAATGACCGCCACACCGGCGCTGGCGCGATTTCGCCGGATGCTGGGCTTGTTCGTGTTTTTTTATGCCGTCCTGCATCTGTTGTGCTACAGCTGGCTCGACATGGAGTTTGTCCTGGGTGACATTGCACGCGACATCGTCAAGCGGCCGTTCATCCTGGTGGGATTCACCTCGTTGTTGCTGCTCGGCGCGCTGGCGGGCACCTCGTTCAATCGGGCCGTCAAGGCCATGGGCGCGCGGCGCTGGCAGCGATTGCATCGGCTGGTATACGCCATTGCCGGCCTCGCGCTGCTTCACTTCTTCTGGATGCGTTCGGGCAAGAACGACTATGCCGAGGTGGCGTTGTACGCGGCCATCGTCGCCAGCCTGCTCGGCTGGCGTGTCATGCACGCCTTTCGGCGTCGGCGTGCGGCGGCCAAGTCGCCGCAGCACCCGCCCCGCGTGGTCTGATCTGTTGGCTCAGGCGGGCGCCTGAGCTAGTTCGTTGCGCAACTGATCGGCGATGGTCTCTCGGGCACGGATCAGTCGCGCGCCAGAGCCTTTGACCAGCACCTCGGCGGCTCGCCCGCGCGAGTTGTAGTTGCTCGACATGCTCATGCAATAGGCGCCGGCTGAGAGCACGGCCAGCAGATCGCCTTGCTGCAATGTCAGCGCGCGGTCATGGCCGATCCAGTCGCCGCTTTCGCAGACCGGGCCCACCACTTCCCATTGCTCGGCGGGCGCATCGCGCTGCTGCAGCGCAACGATGGCGTGGTACGCCTGGTACATCGCCGGTCGGGGTAAGTCGTTCATGGCCGCATCGACGATGCAGAAATTTTTCTGCTCGCCCGGTTTTAGGTACAGCACTTCGGTGATGCACAGGCCGGCATTGCCCACCAGCGAGCGACCGGGCTCGAGCATCAGCTTGCGATCGCCGAATCCGCGCGCGTCTAGTTTATCCAGCAATTTGCGCCACAACACATCGGCCTGGGGCGGGGTGTCACCGTTGTAGTCGATGCCCAAGCCGCCGCCGAAATCCAGGTGGCTGATCGGGACGCCGGCCGCCTCGATTTCCTGCACCAGGTCCAGCATGCGGTCCATTGCGTCCATGTAGGGCGCTTCCTGGGTGATCTGCGAGCCGATGTGGCAGTCGATGCCCACCACTTTCAGCCCGGCCATGCCGGCCGCGCGGCGATAGGTCTGGACGGTACGCTCGTGCGCAATACCGAACTTGTTGCCCTTGAGGCCGGTGGATATGTACGGATGGGTCTTGGGGTCGACGTTGGGGTTCACACGGATGCTGATCGGCGCCTGACGGCCCATCTCCAGTGCGACGGCATTGAGCACGTCGAGTTCGGCTTCGCTTTCGACGTTGAAGCAGGCAATGCCCAGCTCCAGCGCGCGGCGCATTTCGGCGCGGGTCTTGCCTACGCCGGAGAAAATCACACTGGCTGCGGACGCACCCGCAGCCATGACCCGGCCCAGCTCGCCGCCCGACACGATATCGAAGCCGCAGCCGGCCTGTGCCAGGACCCGCAGGATGGCCAAGGTCGAGTTGGCCTTCATGGCGTAGCAAATCTGGAACTGGCGGCCTTGCAGGGCGCGCTGGTAGGCCGCCAGCGATGCAAGAATAGCGGCCTCCGAGTAGACGAACAACGGCGTTCCGTGTTCGCGTGCAAGGGTGTCAAGGCGCACGTCTTCGATAAACAGGGCTGGGCCCCTGTAGGCGATGTACGGCCCGCCGGGTAAAGAAGATGGGATCATGGTGCTAGGGCGTCGATGCGGGGGCCGATGGCGCGGAGGCGGCCGGTGTCGCTGGCGTTGTGTTACCCACGCGCAGAGTTTCGAGCACAGTCGCGCGGTGAAGCGAGGCCGGTTCGGTCGGAAGGTACAGAGCGCCTTTCTGTCCACAGGCGGTCAGGAGAACCGCCACGCCGACAGGGATACCCACTCTGACTAGAATTTGACGGATGCACAACATGGTGAAATTGTAATGACCGACCCAGAATTCATGGACCGGGCCGAACGGGTCCTCACGGCAGTCGAGTCGGGTTGTGATCGGATCAACGAGCAGACCGATGCCGACATCGACAACCAGAGGGTCGGCGGCATGGTGACTCTTGCCTTCCCGGCGGGTGGTGAAATCGTCGTGAATCTGCAAAAACCCTTGCAGGAGGTCTGGCTGGCTTCACGCAGTGGCGGTTATCACTTCCGGTTCGATGGCCACCAGTGGATGGACACCAAGGGGCAGGGCGAGTTTTTCGCCCATCTGTCCCAGGAGGCCAGCGCGCAAAGCGGCCGGCCATTGGTATTCAAGCCACTACCGGCTGCTGCGGAATAGGTCGAGGATCCGGCTGCGTTCGTCGGCCGGCGGCACGGCCTGCGCGCTGCCCACCGCGCGACCCGGGTACGCGTCCTCCATGCCCAGACTGGTCACGCCGTTGCCATAGGCAAATTCGCTGTAATACCACTCGCCGCCGGTATTGATCACACCCTCGGGCGCCGCGTATTGGGCGATCGGCACATCTTTGAGTGCATGCTCCATGTACGAGATCCAGATCGGCAGGCTCAGGCCGCCGCCGGTGGCCAGCGAGTTGCTGCCGAGCTTGCGCGGCGTGTCATACCCCATCCAGGTGACGGCGACCAGGCCGGGCTGAAAACCGGCGAACCACGCGTCCATCGAGTCGTTGGTGGTGCCGGTTTTGCCGAACAGGTCGCTTCGCTTGAGCGCGGCCTGCGCGCGCGCCGCCGTGCCCGAGCGGGTGACTTCCTGCAACAGGCTGGTCATCATGAAGGCGTTGCGTGCGTCGATAGCACGTACCGAGTCATCGAGCACGGGTGGTTTGTTTTCCATCAGCACCTTGCCGGTCTGTTCCGTGACCTTGGTGATCAACCACGGATTGACGCGGTACCCGCCGTTGGCGAACACCGAATAAGCGCCGACCATCTGCATCGGCGTGACCGATCCGGCACCCAGCGCCAGCGTGAGGTAGGGCAGGTTCTTGTCTGCATCGAAGCCGAATCGCATGGCCCAGTCGCGGGCGTATTGGGTCCCGACCGCGTGCAGCACCCGGATCGAGACCATGTTTTTGGACTTGGCCAGGCCGGTGCGCAAGGTCATCGGCCCATCGAACTTGCCGTCGTAATTCTTCGGCTCCCACGGCGCGCCCCCGGTCACGGTGGAGTCGAAGAACAGCGGCGCATCGTTGACCACCGTCGCCGGGGTGAACCCTTTTTCGAGCGCCGCCGAATAGATGAACGGTTTGAAGCTGGACCCCGGCTGGCGCCAGGCCTGGGTGACATGGTTGAACTTGTTCTTTTCGTAGTCGAAGCCGCCCACCAGCGCCTTGATCGCGCCGTCGCGTGGATCCATCGCCACGAAGGCGCCTTCGACCTCCGGCAACTGCGTGATCTCCCAGCCGCCCTTGGCGGTCTTGGCTACCCGGATCACGGCGCCGGGCCGGATCTTGATGTTGGGTGGAGCTTTGTCCGAAAGACCGGAGCGCGCTGGTTCCAGGCCCTCGCCGGTGATCTCCAGGGTTTCGCCGTTCTGGCGAATCGCCTTGATCAGTTTGGTATTGACATCCAGCACCACGGCCGACATCACGTCGCCGTTGTCAGGATGGGCGTCCAGCGCCTCGTCGATTGCGTCGTCAATGGCCTGTGGGTCCGACACCGGCAGATCGATGAATTTCTCCGGCCCGCGGTAGACCTGGCGCCGCTCGAAATCCATGATGCCGCGCCGCAGCGCCTTGTAGGCGACGACCTGGTCGGTGGACTTGATGGTGGTGTAGACGTTCAGACCGCGCGTATAGGTTTCGCTTCCATACTGCGCGTACACCAGCTGGCGCACGGTTTCGGCCACGTATTCGGCATGCACCCGTATCGCGTCGGGTCCGCCCTTGAGCTTGAGCTTTTCGCTGCGCGCGGTATCGGCCTGTTGCGCGGTGATGAAGCCGGTTTCCTGCATCCGGTCGATCACAGTCAACTGTCTGGCCCGTGCGCGTTTGGGATTGCGGATCGGGTTGTTGGTGCCGGGGGCCTTGGGCAGGCCGGCCAGCATGGCTGCCTCGGCAATCGTGATGTTCTTCAGAGGCTTGTCGAAATAGGCTTCACTGGCGGCGGCGAAGCCGAAGGCCCGATGGCCCAGGAAGATCTGGTTCATGTAGATCTCAAGAATCTGGTCCTTGGTCAGCAGATGCTCGAGCTTGAAAGTGAGCAACACCTCGTAGATCTTGCGGGTATAGGTCTTTTCAGAGGACAGATAGACGTTGCGCGCCACCTGCATGGTGATGGTCGACGCACCCTGGCTCTTGAGGTTGCCCAGGTTGGCCAGCGCCGCACGCACCATGCCCTTGTAGTCGACGCCGCCATGTTCATAAAAGCGCGTGTCCTCGATTGCCAGTACCGCGTCGGTCATGACCTGGGGCATGTCCTTGAGGCGGGTCAGGTTGCGCCGCTCCTCGCCGAACTCGCCGATCAGCAGGCCATCCGACGAATAGACGCGCAAAGGCAGGATGGGGCGGTAGTCGGACAGAGCCGACACATCGGGCAAATTCGGGAATGCGACTGCCAATGCAATCGCGATGACCAGCGCCAGAGAAGCCGCGCCGGCAAACGCCAGTCCGACCAGCCAACGCAGCACGCGCAGTACGCTGCGCCACACAGACGGGTCCGATCCTTGGGGCTGCTGCGCCGCTTCGTTTTCGGTGGAATTCGGTTTTCGTGACATAAATCCTTCGTAAGGGCGCGCCGCTATTATAAAAACGGGTCTGTTGCGGTTGCCCGCAGCAGCCAGTGCCAGTTGAGGTCAGCGCTCCTGTTTGCTGGCTGCAATTGTCAGACTCCAATTGCGTGGAAAACGTAACCGTCTGCTTTTGGCAACATTCAAGGGTACCCAAATCAGGAAATTCCTTTGCGTGACAAGGAGCTTACTGATAGCATTCAAGTGAATTCTTAAGTTTCGCCGAATCCTAATTGGCCTCTTGCAGGGGATAGCCTTGATCTCTTTGGGATCGTTATTCAGTCGTCAGCCACCCCCATTGCTGGGTCTCGACATCAGTTCTTCCAGTGTCAAACTGGTGGAGTTGGGGCGCGACAAATCAGGCAACCTGGTGCTGGAGCGTTGTGCCATCGAGCCGCTGGAGCGGGGCTGGATCACCGACGGCAATGTCGAGAAATTCGACGAAGTGGCTGATGCCATGCGCCGGTTGGTCAAAAAGAGTGGCACCAAGACCAAGAATGTTGCCATGGCCTTGCCGCCGTCGGCGGTGATCACCAAGCGCATCGTGTTGCCGGGTGGCATGTCCGATCCGGAGCTCGAAGTTCAGGTCGAGGCCGAAGCAAACCAATACATCCCGTTCCCGCTTGACGAGGTCAGTCTGGATTTCTGCGTCGTCGGCCCGAGTTCTTCGTCGGTCGGTGACCTCGACGTGCTGATTGCTGCATCGCGGCGCGAAAAGGTGCAGGACATCCAGGGCCTGGCCGAAGCCGCAGGGCTCAAGCCGGTGGTGGTGGACGTCGAGTCCTACGCTTCCCGTCTGGCCACTTCGCGCCTGATAGAGAGTCTTCCAAACAAGGGCGCGGGAACCATCGTGGCATTGTTCGAGGTGGGTGCACTGACCACCAGCATGCAGGTCATCCGCGACGATGAAGTTCTTTACGATCGGGATCAGGCTTTCGGCGGTGCGCAGTTGACGCAGTTGATCGTGCGCCAATACGGGTTTTCTCCGGAAGAGGCCGAAGCCAAGAAGCGCAGTGGCGAACTGCCCGACGATTACGAGTCCAGCGTGCTGCGCCCGTTTGTCGAGAGCATGGTGCAGGAGATTGGCCGGGCATTGCAGTTCTTCTTCACCAGCACGCCCCACAACAAGGTTGACCACATCATGCTTGCAGGCGGATCTTCCGCTTTGCCGGGGCTGACGGCGGCGGTCACCAAGCATTCTTCTTTCAGTTGCAGCCTCGTAAATCCGTTTGATGGCATGGAGATCGGCAGCGGTGTGCGGCTCAAGAGGATGACCCGCGAGGCCCCGTCGTACCTGACATCCTGCGGACTCGCATTGCGGAGGTTTACGCAGTGATTCTGATCAACCTGTTGCCGCATAGAGAGGCCGCGCGCAAGCAAAGGCGCGATGCATTCAATGTCAGCCTGGGCGCCGCGTTTTTGATGGGTGGGCTGATCGCCGGAATGATCTTCCTGTGGTTTCAGGGCCGGATATCTGATCAACAGGGGCGTAATACGACCTTGTCGTCCGAGATCAAGCGGCTGGAAGGCCAGATCAAGGATATCGCCAGCCTGGAGTCGGAAATCACCGCATTGCGGGCGCGCCAGCAAGCGGTGGAAGACCTTCAGGCGGATCGCAATGTGCCGGTGCACCTCATGTCAGAACTGGTCAAGCAGTTTCCGGACGGCGTTTACATCGTCAGCATGCGCCAGGATAAGCAAACCGTCACATTGCAGGGTGTGGCCCAGTCGAACGAGCGGGTGTCGGAGTTGTTGCGCAATCTGTCCAACGGAACGCCTTGGTTCTCCAAGCCGGAACTGGTGGAGATCGTCGCCGGATCGGTGACGCTGTCGCCGCGTGACGTCAAGCGCGTGGCCAACTTTTCCATGCGTGTGCAGCTCAACCGGGCCAGTGAAGTGCAAAAACTCGCTCAGCCAGCACAGACTGCTGCGACAACTGCAGCGCCTGCGGCAGCTCCGGTAAAGAACTAAGAGGGCGGCAAAAATGGCAAGCAAACCCTCCATGAAGATCGATTTCCCGGCGCTCCAGGAAAAACTGCTGGGGCAGTTTCGCGGGCTCGACCCGAAAGACCCATCGGTGTGGCCGTCGCTGCCGCGCTACAGCATGCTGGTGGCCGTGATTGTTGCCGTGGTCGCTGGCCTCTGGTTTGCGTGGCTCAGCGACTCCAAGCTGGAGCTCGAAGCCGAGCAGGCCAAGGAAGTCAAGCTGCGGGAAGACTACAAGTTCAAACTGGCCAAGGCGGTCAACCTGGAGGTCCTGAAGAAGCAGCGCGAACAGGTCCTGCAATACGTGACGCAGCTCGAGAAACAGTTGCCCAGCAAGGCCGAGATGGATGCCTTGTTGTCGGACATCAACCAGGCCGGTCTGGGGCGCAGCTTGCAATTTGATCTGTTCCGTCCCGGTCAGGTTTTTGTGCGTGACTACTATGCCGAACTGCCGATCTCCCTTCGGGTCACCGGTCGTTACCACGATATGGGTGCCTTTGCCTCCGACATTGCGAATTTGTCGCGCATTGTGACCCTGAACAATCTGACGATCACTCCCAAGGCCGATGGCAACCTGACGATGGAGGCCACCGCCAAGACATTCCGCTATCTCGACACGACGGAAGTCGCGGCGCAACGCAAAGCGGGCGGAGTCAAAAAATGATGCGAGCGCGAATTCTGGTCACGATGATGGCCGTGGTGACGTTGTCGGCTTGCGGCGGTGCGGATAGCGACGATCTTCAGAAGTGGATGGCGGATCAGCGCAAGTCCATCGTTCCGAAGATCGTGCCGATTACCGAACCCAAGGTATTCGAGCCACAGGCCTACGAACAGATCGCTGCGGTCGATCCTTTTGACAAGGACAAACTGGCCCAGGCGCTCAAGCGCGATGGCGGACAGTCGGTCGCCAACAGTGCCTTGGTTGCGCCGGAGCTGGCGCGTCGCAAGCAGGCGCTCGAAGCCTATCCGCTGGACGCCATGGTCATGGTGGGCAGCATGGTGCGTGCCGGCAAACCGGTCGCACTGATTCGGGTTAACAACCTGCTGTATCAGGTGCGTCCCGGCGAGTACCTGGGTCAGAACTACGGACGCGTAATGAAAATTGACGAGACAGAGCTTGCCTTGCGCGAAATCGTGCAGGACGCTGTGGGCGAATGGATAGAGCGCTCAGCCGCGCTGCAACTTCAGGAGAGGGCAAAATGATGAATCAACCCAGGTACGCGGCCATGTCGTGCTGGAAGCGGCTGCTGGTGGGATTGGCTGCGACCGCGGTGTCTCTGTCGTCCATCGCGCAAATCGCGATCGAATCGGTGTCTGGTTCCGTTCAAGGTGGCAGTGAGGTCATCCGCATCGACCTGTCGCAGGCCCTGACGGCCGTGCCCACCGGCTTTACCATTCAATCGCCGGCGCGTATTGCGCTGGATTTCCCTGGCGTATCGAACGCGATGGGCCGCTCGACGGTGGATGTCAACCAGGGCAACCTGCGCTCCATCAGCGTCGTGCAGGCAGGGGACCGCACCCGTGTGGTGCTCAATCTCAAGCAACCCACGGCTTACAAGGCGCAGATACAGGGCAAGTCCCTGCTGGTCGTGCTCGATTCCGCCGTCGCTGCAGGTCCCGTGACAACGCCGGCGCCGGTGTTCGCCGAGAATCGCAACCGCGACACTTTGCCGATCAAGGATCTGGACTTCCGTCGCGGTACCGATGGCGCAGGCCGTGTGGTTGTGGCATTGCCCAACAACCAGGTCGGTGTCGACGTGCAGATCAAGGGCCAATCGGTCGTGGTCGAGTTCCTGAAGTCGTCCTTGCCGGAAGGCCTGCGTCGGCGTCTCGATGTGTCCGATTTCGGCACCCCGATCCAGACCGTGACCACGTTTCAGACCGGCGACCGAGTGCGCATGGTGATCGAGCCGAGGGGTCAATGGGAGCACAGCGCTTACCAAAGCGACGACCAGTTTGTGCTGGAGATCAAGCCGCGCAAGGAAGACCCGACCAAGCTCACGCAAGGCCCGGGGTACAACGGCCAAAAGTTGTCGCTCAATTTCCAGAACATTGAGGTGCGTTCGTTGCTGCAGGTGATCGCCGACTTCACGAATTTCAACATCATCACGTCCGACTCGGTCACCGGTGCTGTTACCTTGCGGCTGCAGGATGTGCCTTGGGATCAGGCGCTGGACATCATCTTGCAAGCCAAGGGCCTGGGCATGCGCAAGACGGGCAATGTGTTGTGGATCGCCCCACGTGACGAGATCAATGCCAAGGAAAAGCTCGAACTTGAGTCGATTGTGGCCTTGCAGAATCTCGAACCTTTGCGAACGCAATCGTTTCAGATGAACTACACCAAAGCAACGGAAGTCGCGACCAGCCTGACGGCAGCGGGCACGTCCAGCGGTAGCAACACTGCGCGTATTCTGAGTCCGCGTGGCAGTGTCATCTCCGAGGCCCGTACCAACCAACTGTTTGTGACGGACATCGCGTCCAAGCTTGAGCAGGTGCAGCAGCTGATCGCCAAGCTCGATATCCCGGTGCGCCAGGTCCTGATCGAGGCGCGCATCGTCGAGGCATCGGACACGTTTGGCAAGTCGCTCGGCGTCAAGCTCGGTGGCGGCATTAATCCCCCAGGTGGGGTCAAGGTGTTCAGCCAGGGTGGCAGCGCACTCAACGCGGGGTTCGGGTCTTCTTATGTGGAAGGCGCCGCGCAGACCACATCGGGCAGTTTCGTGAATCTGCCTGCCATTGGCCAGAATGGTTACAACCCGGCATCGCTGGCGGTATCCATCTTCAATTCGGCCGCCAATCGATTCCTCAGCCTGGAGTTGCAGGCGCTCGAAGCCGATGGCAAGGGCAAGGTCGTGTCGAGCCCGCGTGTGGTGACGGCAGACCAGATCAAGGCGTTGATCGAACAGGGCACGGAACTGCCCTACCAGGTGGCTACCTCCAGCGGCGCGACGTCCATCGCGTTCCGCAAGGCCAATTTGAAGCTGGAAGTAACGCCGCAGATCACACCTGAAGGCAACATCATTCTGGATCTGGATGTCAACAAGGACACCGTGGGCCAGGCAACTGCAGCGGGATTTGCAATCAACACCAAGCACATCAAAACCCAGGTGCTGGTGGAGAACGGCGGGACGGTTGTGATCGGTGGCATTTTCGAGTTGACCGAGAACGAATCAGTGACCAAGGTTCCGGTGCTGGGCGACCTGCCGGGAATCGGCAACCTGTTCAAGACCCGTTCACGTACGGCCAACAAGCAGGAAATGTTGGTGTTCATCACGCCCAAGGTGATTGCCGACAAGGCGGCAGTGCGTTGAACTGGGTGGCTTCGCTGCCTTGGGGCGGCGGAGCTGATCTGCGATTGTGATCATCAGTCTGATCGGCATGCCGGGGTGCGGCAAATCCACGGTCGGTCGCCAACTGGCGCGCCGATTGCAAGTGCCATTCATGGATTCGGACCATGTCATCGAGGCGCGCATTGGCTGCCCGATCAGGCAATACTTCGAACGTGAAGGCGAAGAGCGGTTTCGCGACGTCGAGTCCGACGTGGTCGACGAACTCACGCAGGCGCCCGAGGGCGTCCTTTCCACGGGTGGCGGTTCAGTTCTGCGTCCGATTAATCGGATTCATCTGCGTGACCGCGGGCGGGTGGTGTATCTCAAGTCCACGCCCGAAAATCTGTTCCGTCGTCTGCGCCATGACGGCAATCGCCCGCTGCTGCAGGTCGAAGATCCGCTGAGGCGTTTGCGCGATCTGTATGCCGCGCGCGACCCGTTATATCGGGAGGCGGCACACTTCACCATCGAAACCGGGCGGCCCTCGGTGGCCACATTGGTCAACATGATCGTGATGCAGATCGAACTCGACGGCGGCGAGCCAGGCGCGCACTGAGTTTCGATGGCCCTTCCCCTAAACTAGGGGGCTATGAGTCTGCCGCAAAACGTCGAACGTGTTTCCATTGAACTGGCTGAGCGCAGTTACCCGATCCTGATTGGCGCGGGCCTGCTGGGGGAGGCGCAGACTTATGCGGGTTTACCCAAGGCCATGTCGGCGTTGATCGTGACCAGTGCGACGGTTGCCCCACTGTACGCCGCCAAGCTCCAGCATGCGCTGGGCAAAATCTATCGGCACATTCACCTGCTGGTGTTGCCTGACGGCGAGGAGCACAAGACCTGGACTACGCTGAACCTGATCTTCGATGCCCTGTTGCAGAGGCAATGTGATCGCAAGACCGTACTGTTTGCGCTCGGTGGCGGCGTTGTCGGTGACATGACCGGTTTTGCCGCCGCGTCGTTCATGCGGGGCGTGCCCTTTGTACAGGTGCCGACCACGCTGCTTGCGCAGGTCGATTCGTCGGTCGGCGGCAAGACCGCCATCAACCATCCACTGGGCAAGAACATGATCGGCGCGTTCTACCAGCCGCAACTGGTGGTCTGCGATCCGGCAAGCTTGGCCAGCCTGCCCCAACGCGAGCTCAGTGCCGGCCTGGCAGAGGTGATCAAGTACGGGCCGATTGCCGACATGGTGTTTTTCGACTGGATCGAGGCCAATCTGTCGTCGCTGATGGAACGGGACCCGCAGGCGCTGGCCCACGCCGTCAAGCGCAGTTGCGAGATCAAGGCCTGGGTGGTGGGGCAGGACGAACGCGAGTCCGGCTTGCGCGCCATCCTTAATTTTGGCCACACCTTTGGTCATGCCATCGAAAACGGCCTGGGATACGGCCAATGGCTGCACGGCGAGGCGGTCGGTTGTGGCATGGTCATGGCCGCCCATCTGTCGCAGCGGCTGGGGCTGGTGGATGCCGCCTTTGTCGGGCGACTGACGCGCCTGATCGAGCGGGCCGGATTGCCGATCGTCGGGCCGCGGTTGCCCGCCGGCAGCGCGGACGTGGCGCAGCCATCGGCCAATGCAGATCGCTACCTCTCGCTGATGCGTGTCGACAAAAAGGCCGACGCAGGGACGATTCAATTCGTCGTGATCGATCGTCCAGGCTCTGCAGTTGTGCGCACGGCGCCGGACGATCTGGTGCGCCAGGTCGTGGATGATTGCTGCGCCTGATCATGGGCTACCTGTCCGCTGCAACTGCCCCGTTGCGCTCCGCCCGGCGCGGCAGTTGACCGCCCTGGACGCCTGATCCCATGCCTTTGGCAATTTTTGCCTGTGACCCGGGGTCTTCGCGCGGTCGCCGGCACGCGGAGCCAGTTGCGCCGACGCGGACCGAATTCCAGCGCGATCGGGACCGGGTCATCCACAGTTCGGCATTTCGGCGCCTGGTCTACAAGACCCAGGTTTTTCTGAACCACGAAGGTGACCTGTTTCGGACCCGCTTGACCCATTCACTGGAGGTGGCGCAGTTGGGGCGGTCGATCGGCCGATCGCTGGGATTGAACGAAGACCTGATCGAGGCGGTGGCCCTGGCCCATGACCTGGGCCATACGCCGTTCGGCCACGCGGGGCAGGACGCGCTCAACGCCTGCATGGCGACATTTGGTGGCTTCGAACACAACCTGCAGAGTTTGCGCATCGTCGACATGCTCGAAGAGCGTTATCCGGATTTCGATGGCCTCAATCTCACGTTCGAGACCCGCGAAGGCATCCTGAAACATTGCGCAGCGCCCAACGCGACCGCGCTCGAGGCGTCGGAGCCGGTCTATGCGGATGGTCAGGGTGGCATCGGCCGCCGATTTTTGGTGCGTGGCCAACCCAGCCTGGAGGCGCAGCTGTGCAATCTGGCCGACGAAATTGCCTACAACGCGCACGATATCGATGACGGCGTGCGATCCGGCCTGATCACCGTGGAGCAGGTCGCTTCGGTCGACCTGTTCAACCGCTATCTGACCCAGACGCGGGCACGCCATCCCCATCTGCACGATGACGACCAGGACCGGCGACTGCTGTACGAGTCGATTCGCCAGATGCTCAGTGCCCAGGTATATGACGTGATCGAGTCGACACGCGAGCAGCTCGATGCGCATGTGCCCGAGAGCGTGGCGGCGGTACGCAGCGCGCCACCGCTGGTGCGCTTCTCGGACGAGATGCGCCGGACGTCGACCGAACTCAAGCAATTCCTGCTGCGCAACCTTTACCGCCATCCGCAGGTGATGGAAACCACCGATCAGGCGCGGCGCGTCGTACGGGATTTGTTCGAGACCTACATGCATGCGCCACAGGACATGCAGCCGGGATTTGCTGCGCGATGTGCTGCCGCCGACACGCAGCCCGATGGCATGCGTGCCCGCGCACGCACCGTTGCCGATTTCATCGCGGGTATGACCGATCGATTCGCGCTGCGCGAGCATGAACGGATCACCGGGTTGCGGCTGCTGGGTTGACGCGCATGCGAGTCGGGTTTTTTTCACGACAACCGGCGTTTGTCGTCATTCTCGCGGGTGTGGCGGCCGCGCTGCATGTGGGCAAGCTGCCGCCGGCGATTCCTGTCTTGCGCGATACGCTGGGCGTGAGTCTGGTGCAGGCAGGCTTTCTGCTGTCACTGGTGCAGATGGCCGGTATGGCGCTGGGACTGGTCGCCGGGCTGGCCGCAGACAGCATCGGGTTGCGGCGCGCCATGCTGTCGGGCTTGATGCTCTTGTCGGTGGCCGGTGCATGGGGTGCCGCGGCGCAAGACCCCGCCAGCCTGCTGATGCTGCGTGCGCTGGAAGGATGTGGTTTTCTGCTTGTTGTGATGCCCGCACCCGGATTGATTCGTCGTTTGACCCCTGCGGCCAGGATGCCTTCCCTGATGGGCTTGTGGGGGGCCTACATGCCAACCGGTACGGCCCTTGCGCTGGGATGCGGACCTATGCTGATCGCCTTGGCCGGCTGGCGCAATTGGTGGCTGGTGCTGGCGTTCCTGACATCCGTGATGTGGCTTTGGGTCTGGCTGGCGGTCACACCCGATGCGAAACGGTCGCCCGGCCAGTCGTCTGGCGATACACGGGGATCAACCGGCTCAACGAGGTCCAGAGGGTGGTTGCCGCGTGTGCGGCGTACGTTGGGGGCAAGAGGCCCCTGGCTGGTGGCAGCGTGTTTCGCGTTGTATTCGGGGCAGTGGCTGGCCGTGATCGGCTTCTTGCCGTCGATTGTCGGACATGCGGGTATGGTGGGCGCTGGGGTTGCGCCCATGCTGGCCCTGGTGGCGCTGGTCAACGTGATTGGCAACGTAGCTGCCGGGCGTTTGCTGCAGCGTGGAGTGCCGGCCAGGGTCCTGCTGACTGGAGGGTTTTGTGCCATGGCCCTGGGCGCTTTCGTAGCGTTCTTGAATATCGGTGTGGGCGCGGCAGCGGACGATGCGCTGGCGTTGCGCTATCTGGGCGTCCTGTTGTTTTCGATGGTCGGCGGGGTGATTCCGGCAACCCTCTTTTCATTGGCGGTGATGCTGGCTCCGGACGAGGGCAGCGTATCGACCACGGTCGGCTGGATGCAGCAACTGTCGGCACTGGGTCAATTTGCCGGCCCGCCGATGGTGGCCTGGGTTGCGGCCCGGGCCGGCGGCTGGCATTGGACCTGGGTGATCACCGCGGGCTGTTGTGTACTGGGCGTGCTGGTTGCGCGCCAAATTGGCAAGGAGTTGGCACGTGGAACAGGCTGATACAGCGTCGGAGTTCGAGCTGACGGTGGTGCGGGACATGCAGCATTGGCTGCAACAGGCCGTGATCGGCCTGAATCTGTGCCCGTTCGCCAAGGCGGTGGTCGTGCGCCAGCAGATCCACTTTGTTGTGAGCCGGGCCCAGCATGCCGATCAGCTTGAGCCGGAGTTGCTGCGCGAGCTGCAGGCGTTGTCCGCAGCCGACCCGCAGGTCCGTGACACCACCTTGCTGATGGCGCCCGATTGCCTGACCTCGTTCCTGGACTTCAACGATTTCCTGGAGCGGGCCGATCACTGCCTGCAGTCGCTGGATCTGGACGGCGCGATCCAGATCGCCAGTTTCCATCCGCAATTCCAGTTTGCCGGCACCGGCAAGAGCGACATCGGCAATTACACGAATCGTGCGCCGTATCCGACCTTGCATCTGCTGCGCGAGGCCAGCGTGGATCGGGCGGTTGCAGCATTTCCGCAAGCGGAATCGATCTTCGAGACCAATATCGACACATTGCGCCGGCTCGGCCGCGACGGTTGGGATGCGCTGGGCATTGTTCGTACTGCGCCCGTGGCCCAGGGACATGCAGATGCGACACGCCAAGGTGGCAAGCGACGTGGCACGATAGGGCGATGAGCGAGAAATCAACAACACACCGAAGTGCAGAGCCGGCGCGTGCCGGAGAAAGCGCATTGTCGCCCGCCGTGGCAGCAGAACTGCGTCCCGGCCAATCCGTGGCGCTGTTGCAGGAACTGCATATCCTGACGCGGGACGCCAGACTGAATCAGGACTCCCGGCGCAAACTCAAGCAGGTCTACCACCTGTACCAGTTCATCGAAAGGATTTTGCTTGAACTCGCAAGCGAACCTGGCCAGATGAAGCAGGTGTCGGGACCAGTCGTTGATGGTCTGACGGTGGCCGACCATGGTGCAGGCAAGTCGTATCTGGGTTTCATCCTGTACGACCTGTTCTTTCGCGGCCGTGGCGACGGTTGGATCTATGGCATCGAGACCCGCAGCGAACTAGTCGACAAGTCGCGCGCGCTGGCCCGGACCCTGGGTTTCGAGCGCATGTCCTTCCTGAACCTCAGCGTCGCCGAGTCGGCTTCGGCTCAGGAATTGCCGGCGCAGATCGACTTGGTCACGGCGCTGCATGCCTGTGACACCGCGACGGACGATGCAATCGCGTTTGGTTTGGCTAAAAATGCGCGTGCCATGGTGCTGGTTCCCTGCTGCCAGGCGGAACTGGCGCGTTTGCTCAATGCCGGCAAGGCCTTGAACCTGCGTCGTACGCCATTGGCGGAGTTGTGGCGCCACCCGCTGCACACCCGGGAGATCGGCAGCCAGTTGAGCAACGTATTGCGCTGCCTGTATCTGGAGACTTGGGGTTACCAGGTCACCGTGACCGAACTGGTCGGCTGGGAACACAGCATGAAGAACGAACTGATCATCGCCCGCCACACCGGTCAGCTGCGTCGCAGTGCGGCCGAGCGCCTGCAAGCCTTGCTGGAGCAGTTCGGGTTGCAGGATTTGCTCGAGACCCGGTTCAGGTTGCCGACAACGAATCTGTAAAGTTGCCTCGGCGCGGTCGCTTGCTGCGGATCTTTCTGCAAGAATTGATGCGGACGATGTGTAGTTATCAATAGGGAAAGTAGCGTGAAACGATTTGCAGTTTGGGTCCTGGCCCTGGCAATAGCGGGTTGCACCAGCACCAGTCCGGACGTGGTGCAGCGGGGTGACGCCCAGCGGCTGTCCACTGTCATTGACGCCACCGTCCTGTCGGTACGGCCAGTCACGGTCGACGGCACCCAGTCCGGTATGGGGTCGGTGGCCGGCGGTCTGGCGGGCGGCGTTGCCGGCGCCAGCGTCGGTGGTAGGCGCGAAGGCATCATCATCGGTGTGCTGGGTGCGGTGGCGGGTGCGGTGGCCGGCAACGCGATCGAGCGCTCCGCAACCCGTGAAGACGCCGTCGAAGTCCTGCTGCAACTGCGCAATGGCGAGCGGCGCGCCATCGTGCAGGCACGTGGCAGCGAAACCCTGCAAGCTGGCGATGCCGTGATCCTGGTGACGACCGGCGGCAAGGCGCGCGTGACCAGGGCGCCACGTTAAGAGACTGTCGGACTTGGGAGTCACCAGTTAAGATATCGGGGTCAGAATCCGATTTCCATGATGCGCACCATCATGGAGCTATTGCCATGGCCCGACTTGCCCGCGTCAGTGTTCCTGGTTACCCTTATCACGTCATCCAGCGCGGGAACAACCGACAACGCATCTTTGCATCCGACACCGACCGCGAGACCATGCGCGATCTGCTGGCCGAAAACGCGGTGCGTTTCGATGTGGCGATCCACGCATACGTCCTGATGGACAACCACTTCCATCTGCTGCTGACACCCAACAGCGCAGACGGTCTGCCCAAGATGATGCAGGCAGTCGGCCGCAAATATGTGCGGTATTTCAATGATACGCACCAACGCAGCGGCACCCTGTGGGAGGGCCGCTACAAGTCTGCATTGGTGCAGACCGAGCGTTACCTGATGGCATGCATGGTATACCTTGACCTCAATCCTGTGCGTGCCGGCATCGTCGCTCGGCCCCAGGACTTTGTCTGGTCCAGCCATGCACATTACGCGGGCATTCGCAACGATCGCCTGGTCACGCCCCATGCGCTGGTCTGGGAACTCGGTAACACGCCGTTCGACCGTGAGTCGCGTTATCGGGTTCTGGTGCAAAGCGGTGTCACGGACGAGCAGCGCGTGACGCTGGGCCAGGCCGTGACCAATGGCTGGGTGGTGGGTGATCAGCGCTTCGTTGCGCAGTTGCAGGCGCAGACGGTCCGACGTCTTTCCCGCGCGCATCCCGGGCGACCGCCAAAACCCGTGCCCCCAAATTAATCGTTTTTGGCGGTATCTCACCGGCATTGAATGAGGTGAATGAATGTGTCCCCGATTAATACCCGCATCGTGTTTTGCGGATTAAATCGGAATCTGACCCTATTTAAAGTGTTTGGCATGCGTGTTGCACTGCACTAAACTCTGAGAGCCGCACGCGACGCCGTGTCAGCGTGTGGTTGGACTGGTGCGCCAACGGGTGCGCGCCTGGCCTTTGACTATTGAGGATGCACCATGGCGACAGCTGCTGAAATCGACGATCTGGAAAATAATGGCCTGTATTCGCGGGCCCATGAACATGATTCCTGTGGTGTGGGCTTTGTCGCCAACATCCGCGGCGTCAAGTCCCACGACATCGTCAAGAATGCGCTGCAGATCCTGCAGAACCTGGATCACCGCGGCGCGGTCGGTGCAGACAAGTTGATGGGCGACGGCGCCGGTATCCTGATTCAGTTGCCCGATGCCCTGTACCGCGAGGAGATGGCGGCGCAAGGCGTTATCTTGCCGGCGCCCGGGGAGTACGGCGTGGGCATGATCTTCTTGCCCAAGGAGCATGCGTCGCGCATGGCCTGCGAGCAGGAGATGGAGCGCGCGATCAAGGCAGAAGGCCAGGTCTTGCTTGGCTGGCGCGATGTTCCAGTCAATGCCGACATGCCGATGTCGCCGGCCGTGCGTCTGAAAGAGCCGATCATGCGCCAGGTGTTTATCGGTCGCGGTGACGATGTCATCGTGCAGGATGCGCTCGAACGCAAGCTCTACGTCATCCGCAAGACGGCCAGCGCGTCGATCCAGCGTCTGCGCCTGAAGCACAGCAAGGAATACTACGTCCCCAGCATGTCCAGCCGCACCGTGGTCTACAAGGGCCTGCTGCTGGCCGACCAGGTGGGCGTGTATTTCGCCGACCTGCAGGACGTGCGCTGTGTCTCCGCACTGGGTCTGGTGCACCAGCGTTTCTCGACCAACACATTCCCGGAGTGGCCGCTGGCGCACCCTTACCGTTATGTCGCGCACAACGGCGAGATCAACACGATCAAGGGCAACTACAACTGGATGAAGGCGCGCGAGGGCGTGATGTCATCGCCGGTGCTCGGTGCCGATCTGCAAAAGCTGTATCCGATCAGTTTCGCCAACCAGTCGGACACCGCCACCTTCGACAACTGCCTCGAACTGCTGACCATGGCCGGTTATCCGATCAGCCAGGCCGTCATGATGATGATTCCCGAGCCGTGGGAGCAGCACACCACGATGGACCCGCGGCGCAAGGCCTTCTACGAGTACCACGCCGCGATGCTAGAGCCCTGGGACGGCCCGGCATCGATCGTGTTCACCGACGGACGCCAGATTGGTGCCACGCTGGACCGCAACGGTCTGCGGCCCTCGCGTTATTGCGTCACCGACGACGATCTGGTCATCATGGCGTCGGAGTCGGGCGTGTTGCCGGTGCCCGAAAACAAGATTGTGCGCAAATGGCGGTTGCAGCCGGGCAAGATGTTTCTGATCGACCTGGAGCAAGGTCGCATGATCGACGACGAGGAGCTCAAGTCCAACCTGGCCAACATCAAGCCATACCAGCAGTGGATCGAGAACCTGCGCATCCGCCTGGATGACGTCGACGCCCAGGCCAAGGCCAAACCCGGTGCGGTCACCACCATGCCGGCGACGCCGCATGGCGGTGTTGTCAATGCAACCTCACTGCTCGACCGTCAGCAGGCATTCGGCTACACCCAGGAAGATATCAAGTTCCTGATGGGCCCGATGGCGATGGCCGGCGAGGAGGCCATCGGCTCCATGGGCAACGACAGCCCGCTGGCCGTGTTGTCCGACAAGAACAAGTCGCTGTACAACTACTTCAAGCAGCTATTCGCGCAGGTGACCAATCCGCCGATCGATCCGATCCGCGAGTCGATCGTGATGTCGCTTGTGTCCTTCATCGGCCCCAAACCCAATCTGCTGGATATCAACCAGGTCAACCCGCCAATGCGGCTCGAAGTCGCGCAGCCGGTGCTGGACCTGGCCGACATGGCCAAGCTGTACGACATCGAGCGCCACACCCATGGCAAGTTCCGCAGCAGCGCGCTGGACATCACCTACCCGCTGGCTTGGGGTTACGAAGGTGTCGAGGCCAAGCTGGCGTCCTTGTGTGCCGAGGCGGTCGATGCCATCCGCGGCGGCAAGAACATCCTGATCATCACCGACCGCAAGGTCAGCGCGACCCAGCTCGCCATCCCGGCCTTGCTGGCGCTCAGCGCGGTGCACCAGCATCTGGTGCGCGAGGGCTTGCGCACATCTGCCGGCCTGGTCGTGGAGACCGGCAGTGCACGTGAAGTCCATCATTTCGCGGCCCTGGCTGGTTTTGGTGCGGAAGCCGTCCATCCCTACCTGGCGCTGGAAACCTTGTGCGAGATCCACCAGCACCTGTCGGGTGACCTGAGCGCCGAAAAGGCGATTGCCAACTACGTCAAGGCGGTCGGCAAGGGCTTGTCGAAGATCATGTCCAAGATGGGCGTGTCGACCTACATGAGTTATTGCGGCGCCCAGCTGTTCGAGGCCATCGGCCTGAACACCGTGACGATCGAGCAATACTTTCCCGGAACGCCAAGCCGGGTCGAGGGCATTGGCGTGTTCGAGATCGCGAAGGAGGCGATCCGCATGCACAAGGCGGCATTCGGCGACGACCCGGTGCTCGAGACCATGCTCGACGCAGGCGGCGAATACGCCTGGCGTGTGCGCGGCGAAGAACATATGTGGTCGCCCGATGCGATCGCCAAGCTGCAGCACAGCGCCCGCTCCAACAACTGGAGCACTTACAAGGAATATGCCCAACTGATCAACGACCAGTCGCGCCGGCACATGACCTTGCGCGGCCTGTTCGAATTCCGCATCGATCCATCCAAGGCCATCACGGTCGACGAAGTCGAATCGGCGGCAGAGATTGTGAAGCGCTTCGCCACTGGCGCGATGTCGCTGGGCTCGATCTCGACCGAGGCACATGCCACGCTGGCCGTGGCCATGAACCGGATCGGTGGCAAGAGCAATACCGGCGAAGGTGGTGAAGATCCGGCGCGTTATCGTCAGGAACTCAAAGGCATTCCGATCAGCCAGGGCCAGACGCTGGGCGACATCATGGGCCACGATGTGGTCGAATCCGACTACCCCTTGAACGAAGGCGACTCGCTGCGTTCGCGTATCAAACAGGTCGCCTCCGGACGCTTCGGTGTCACCGCCGAATACCTCAACAGTGCCGATCAGATCCAGATCAAGATGGCGCAGGGCGCCAAGCCTGGCGAGGGCGGTCAGCTACCGGGTGGCAAGGTTTCGGACTACATCGGCAAGTTGCGCTACTCGGTGCCTGGTGTCGGCCTGATCTCGCCGCCACCGCACCACGACATTTATTCGATCGAGGACCTGGCCCAGCTGATCCATGATCTGAAGAACGTCGCGCCGCACGCCAGCATCAGCGTCAAGCTGGTCAGTGAGATCGGCGTGGGCACCATCGCAGCGGGCGTTGCCAAGTGCAAGAGCGATCATGTGGTGATTGCCGGCCATGACGGCGGCACCGGTGCGTCGCCGTGGTCATCGATCAAGCATGCGGGCAGCCCGTGGGAGATCGGTCTGGCCGAAACCCAGCAGACCCTGGTACTGAACCGCCTGCGCGGTCGTATCCGCGTGCAGGCCGACGGGCAGATGAAAACCGGCCGCGACGTTGCCATCGGCGCCTTGCTCGGTGCCGACGAGTTCGGCTTTGCAACCGCGCCGTTGGTGGTGCAGGGTTGCATCATGATGCGCAAGTGCCATCTCAACACCTGTCCGGTCGGTGTCGCGACCCAGGACCCGGCGCTGCGCAAGAAGTTCGCCGGCAGGCCCGAACACGTCGTCAACTACTTCTTCTTCGTTGCCGAAGAAGTGCGCCAGATCATGGCGCAGCTGGGCATCCGCAAGTTCGAAGACATGATCGGCCGTGCCGATCTGCTCGACACCGCGCGTGGCATCCATCACTGGAAGGCCCGCGGCCTGGACTTTAGGCGCCTGTTCGCGCAGCCCAAGGTGCCAGCCGACGTGGCGCGCTTTCACGTGCAGGATCAGGACCACGGCCTGGACCGCGCGCTCGATCGCCTGCTGATCGAGCGTTGCCGACCGGCCTTCGAGCGGGGCGAGAAGGTCAAGTTCATCGAGGTGGTGCACAACGTCAACCGCTCCGTGGGTGCGATGTTGTCCGGCGCATTGACCAGGGTCCATCCGCAGGGCTTGCCGGATGACACGATCCGGATCCAGCTCGAAGGCACTGGCGGCCAGTCGTTCGGCGCCTTCCTGGCCAACGGCATCTCGCTGTACCTGATCGGCGACGCCAACGACTACACCGGCAAGGGCCTGAGTGGCGGGCGGATTGTGGTGCGTCCGAGCATCGAGTTCCGTGGCGATCCGACGCGCAACATCATCACCGGCAACACCGCTTTGTACGGTGCGACCACCGGCGAGGCATTTTTCGGCGGCGTCGCCGGTGAACGGTTTGCCGTGCGCCTGTCGGGTGCCACGACCGTCGTCGAAGGCACGGGTGACCACGGCTGTGAATACATGACCGGTGGCACGGTGGCCGTGCTCGGTCAGACCGGGCGCAATTTTGCGGCGGGTATGAGCGGCGGTATCGCTTATGTGTATGACGAGGACGGCAAGTTTGCGCAGCGCTGCAACACGGCCATGGTGTCGCTGGAGAGCGTGTTGTCGGCACGCGAGCAGCAGGCCATGGTCGATCCAGCGGTCTGGCATCGGGGCCAGTCTGACGAGGCGCAGCTCAGGAAGATGCTCGAAGACCACAACCGCTGGACCGGCAGTAAGCGGGCGCGTGATCTGCTCGACAACTGGGAGGTCAGCCGTTCCCGGTTCATCAAGGTCTTCCCGATCGAATACAAGCGTGCCCTGGGCGAGATGGCCGCGCGTAGCAAGGCGGCCGAGGCCAGCGCCAAGGAGGCGGTCAAGCTGGTCGCATACGCCAGCGGCAAGCAAAGCGCCGTGCCCGCCAAGTAAGACAAACCGCAGCGACAGACATTAGCAGGATAGAAAACATGGGAAAAATCACCGGATTCATGGAGTACCCGCGACTCGAAGAGACCTACCGGCCGGTCACGGAGCGGGTCAAGGAGTACCGCGAGTTTATCGTGACACTGGACGATGGCCAGACCAAGACGCAGGGCGCACGTTGCATGGATTGCGGCACGCCGTTTTGCATCAGCGGCTGTCCGGTCAACAACATCATTCCGGATTTCAACGACTTGGTTTTCCGGGACGACTGGAAGAACGCTGCGGCAGTCTTGCACAGCACCAACAACTTCCCGGAATTCACCGGGCGGATCTGTCCGGCGCCTTGCGAGGCGGCATGTACGCTCAATGTCAATGACGACGCGGTCGGTATCAAGTCGATCGAGCACGCGATCATCGACAAGGCTTGGGAGAAAGAATGGGTCCAGCCGCAAAAAGCCAAACACCGCACCGGCAAGTCGGTGGCCGTGGTGGGTTCGGGGCCGGCGGGTCTGGCAGCGGCCCAGCAGCTCGCGCGGGTGGGTCATGATGTGACGGTGTTCGAGAAGAACGATGGCGTGGGTGGTCTGCTGCGTTATGGCATCCCGGATTTCAAACTCGAAAAGTTGCACATCGACCGCCGCGTCGAACAAATGCAGGCCGAAGGCGTGGTGTTCCGCACCGGCGTGTTGATCGGCGAGATGCCGAAAGACAGCAAGGTCACGAACTGGGCGCGCGAGACCATCAGCGCGGAGCAGTTGCAGGAAGATTTTGATGCCGTGGTGCTGGCCGGCGGTGCGGAGCAGTCGCGCGATCTGCCGGTGCCGGGCCGTGAGCTGAAGGGCGTGCATTTCGCCATGGAGTTCCTGCCGCAGCAGAACAAGGTCAATGGCGGAGCCAAGGTGCGCGACCAGTTGCGCGCCGATGGCAAGCATGTGATCGTGATCGGAGGTGGCGACACCGGCAGCGACTGCGTGGGCACCAGCAACCGGCACGGCGCAAAGAGCGTTACGCAGTTTGAATTGTTACCGCAACCGCCGGTCGAGGAAAACCGGCCCATGACCTGGCCATACTGGCCGATCAAGTTGCGCACCAGTTCCAGCCACGAGGAGGGGTGTGAACGCGAGTTCGCCATTTCGACCAAGGAGTTCATGGGCGAGAAGGGCCGGGTCAAGGGCCTCAAGACCGTGCGCGTCGAATGGAAGGACGGCAAGATGAGCGAGGTGCTGGGTTCGGAGCAGGTGTTGCCGGCCGACCTGGTGCTGCTGGCCATGGGTTTCGTGGCGCCGGTTGCCACCGTGCTCGAGGCGTTCGGTGTCGAGAAAGACGCACGCGGCAATGCGCGTGCAACGACCGAGTTCAGTTCAGGCTACGCCACGAATGTGGCCAAGGTCTTTGCGGCTGGCGACATGCGCAGGGGGCAGAGTCTGGTGGTCTGGGCCATCCGCGAGGGGCGCCAAGCGGCCCGTGCGGTTGACGAGTTCCTGATGGGATTCAGCGACCTGCCACGCTAACCCTGCATGGGGTCGGGGTGGTGCGTCTCGCACCATTTTCGACTCGGCCACTGTTGCGGCATGACAACGGGGTGCAGTGGAAATCCCGTATCATTTGACGGCCGGCCACCTGCCGGTATTTGTTTTTCATGGCCCCATCCTTCCCCGATCCCCTTGTCGAACTACGTGACCTGACCTTCGGGTATGGCGAACGCGTCATTCTTGACGGGATCTCTCTGACGATCCCTCGCGGCAAGGTGACTGCGCTGATGGGCGCGTCGGGTGGCGGCAAGACCACCCTGTTGCGCCTGATTGGCGGACAGAACCGCGCCCAGAAGGGCGAACTGCGTCTGTATGGTGCGGACGGCTTCCAGGATGTCGGGGCAATGGACCAGGAGCAGTTGTATGCAGCGCGCCGGCGCATGGGCATGTTGTTCCAGTTCGGCGCCTTGTTCGCCGACCTGAGTGTTTTCGAGAATGTGGCTTTCCCGTTGCGCGAGCATTCGACGCTGCCCGAGGGCATGGTCCGCGACATTGTTCTGATGAAGCTCAATGCCGTCGGCTTGCGCGGTGCGCGCCATCTCATGCCCAGCGAAATATCGGGCGGCATGGCACGTCGCGTGGCGCTGGCGCGTGCCATCGCGCTGGATCCGGAGCTTGTGATGTATGACGAGCCGTTTTCCGGTCTCGATCCGATCTCGCTGGGAACCGCCGCACGGCTGATCCGCCAGCTCAACGATTCCATGGGGCTGACCAGCGTGTTCGTCTCGCACGAACTCGAGGAGACTTTTGCGATTGCCGACCAAGTAATCATCCTGGCCAATGGCAAGGTGGCGGCGCAAGGCCGACCGGAGGATGTGCGCAAGAGCAAGGATCCTCTGGTATCCCAATACGTGCATGCCTTGCCGGACGGACCAGTCCAGTTCCATTACCCGGGGCCGACGGTGGAGCAGGACTTCGGGGTCGCGCCATCGCCACTGGTTCCGCAAAGCGGGCAGGGGGCGTGGTCATGAGCTGGTATCGACCGGCCGACATCGGCTTCGCGGTCCGCTCCCGGCTTGCCGACCTGGGCCTGGGCGCGCGGCTATTTGTGCGCCTGGTGATGTTGTTCGGTCCGGCGTTTCGGCGCTTCGGCCTGATCCGGGATCAGATTCACTTTCTGGGCAATTATTCGCTGGCCATCATTGCCGTGTCGGGCCTGTTCGTGGGGTTCGTGTTTGGCCTTCAGGGTTACTACACCTTGCAGCGGTACGGATCGTCCGAGGCGCTTGGCTTGCTGGTGGCCTTGACGCTGGTGCGCGAGCTGGGGCCGGTCGTCACGGCGCTGCTGTTTGCCGGCCGTGCCGGTACGTCGTTGACGGCCGAGATCGGCCTGATGAAGGCCGGTGAGCAGATCAGTGTCATGGAGATGATGGCGGTGGACCCCGTGCAGCGCCTGCTGGCGCCGCGGTTCTGGGCCGGCGTGATCGTCATGCCACTGCTCGCTGCGGTGTTCAGCGCCACCGGCATCATTGGTGGCTGGGTGGTGGGTGTATTGATGATCGGCGTGGATTCCGGGTCCTTCTGGAGTCAGATCCAGGGCGGTGTGGATGTCTGGAAAGACGTGGGCAACGGCCTGATCAAGAGTGTCGTGTTCGGATTCGCGGTCACCTTCATCGCCTTACTGCAGGGTTTTCAGGCCCAGGCCACACCGGAAGGCGTGTCCAAGGCCACGACCCGCACGGTGGTGATGGCGTCACTGGCGGTTCTGGGGTTGGATTTCATCCTCACCGCCATGATGTTCAGCTTATGAGCGCCCCGGCGTTTCCTCTTGAGGCGCATCGCATCGGGTGGTCGGCGTCAGCTATTGGTCGGTGTTCGTGCCCGCCAGACCTGCAATCAGGAGTAAAAAATGCAACATTCGAAAATTGATGTCTGGGTGGGTTTGTTCGTGATGATCGGTGCGGCGGCGATTCTGTTTCTCGCGCTGCAGTCGGCCAACCTGCTGAGCATGAACTTCCAGCCGACCTATCAGCTGGACGCAAAGTTCGTGGACGTGGGCGGCCTCAAGCCCAAGGCGGCGGTGCGCAGTTCCGGCGTGCTGGTCGGCCGTGTCGAGGCGATCGCGTTCGACGACAAGACCTTCCAGGCCCGCGTCTCGATGGCAATGGACAGCCGATTCGCCTTTCCGAAGGACAGCTCCCTGAAGATTCTGACCAGTGGCTTGCTCGGTGAGCAGTATCTGGGCCTGTCGCCCGGTGCTGACGAAAAGAACCTGGCCGCTGGTGATACTATTTCCAGCACCCAATCCGCCGTTGTTCTGGAAGACCTTATCGGTCAATTCCTGTACAACAGTGCATCGGGAGGGAAGGATAAAAAATGATTTCAACTGCGTCCGCACGAATGCCCGGTGCTTTGCGTCGGGTGTTGACCGTCGGCCTGGTGCTGATGGCCTGCCATGGCTGCGCCACCATGCAGGTACGCGATCCCCGCGATCCGATGGAGTCGTTCAATCGTGGCGTATTTGCGTTTAACGAGGGCCTGGATCAGGCCGTATTCAAGCCGGTCGCCACGGTCTATCGTGATGTGACGCCGCAACTGGTGCGCACCGGCGTCGGCAATTTCCTGGGTAACCTGGATGATGCTTGGTCGTCCGTCAACAGCTTGCTGCAATTCAAGCTGCGCAACGCGGTCGATAATTTCATGCGCTTTGCTGTTAACTCCACTTTCGGCCTGTTCGGGGTGCTGGATGTGGCCAGCGAGATGCAGATCGACCGCCACTCGGAAGATTTCGGTCAAACACTGGGCGCCTGGGGCGTCGGCCCTGGCCCTTATCTGGTGCTGCCACTGTTTGGTCCGTCGACACTTCGCGACGCCGCCGCGTTGCCCGTGGACTTCAATGGCGACCTCGCGTCGCGCACCAATAACATCCCGACACGCAATTCGCTGCGTGTGCTCAACGTGATCGACACCCGTGCCAGTTTGCTGGGTTTGTCGTCGACGCTCGATGACGTGGCGCTGGACAAATACAGCTTTGCCCGCGATGCGTTCCTGCAGCGCCGGCGCAACGCGGTGTATGACGGCAATCCCCCGGAGACAGATCCCGTAACAGGGGCTGATATCCGATAGGTTTAGTATGCAGTGATGCTGTTGGCGCAGGTATGACGTCGGCATCGGCGGTATGCGCCGCATGCTGCGCAGCCCGTTTTCCATTGCGCCCGCCCTTGCGCGGGATATTGAAGGATAAGATCAGTGATGTACCGTCGAATTTTCAACCATCAGATCGCCGTCGTGCTGGCCAGTGCCTTGTTGGCTTTGCATCTGCCCGCGCTGGCGAAGGACGAGCCGCCCGATGCCATGATCCAGCGCCTGTCAAATTCGGTGCTCGACAACATCCGCAGCGACAAGTCCATCAAGTCCGGAGACTTATCGCAAGTGATGGCGCTGGTCGACGCCAAGATCATGCCGGATGTGAATTTCCGGCGCATGACGGCGTCGGCGGTGGGGCCGGCATGGCGCCAGGCCACACCGGAGCAGCAAAAAGTGCTGCAGGACGAGTTCAAGGTCTTGCTGGTACGCATTTACGCTGGCGCACTGGCCCAGGTCAGTGACCAGACCATCCTGATCAAACCGCTGCGCGCCGCGCCTGATGACAAGGAAGTCGTCGTGCGCACCGAGGTCCGTGGTCGTGGCGATCCGATCCAGCTCGACTATCGCCTGGAGAAAACGCCGGGTGAAGGCAGTGGCTGGAAGATCTACAACCTGAATGTGCTGGGAGTCTGGCTGGTGGAGACCTATCGCGGCCAGTTTGCGCGCGAAATCAGCAGCAACGGCCTTGACGGACTGATCAAAGTTCTCAGCGATCGCAACAAGGCCAACCAAGCCAAGGGCTGAACCAGGTGTTGGTGCTGCCTGCTGACCTGACGCGCAACCAAGCGAGTGCCTGCCTGCAGATGCTGGTGCAGGGCCTCAAGGCCTTGTCCGGCGTGGCCGTTGTAGTGGACGCCACTGCGCTGGCGCGTTTCGACTCGACCGCCCTTGCCGTATTGCTGGAACTGCGCCGTGAAAGTCAGGCACAGGGAAAGAACCTGCGAATCCGGGCGTTGCCCGACCGATTGCGCGACCTGGCAACGGTTTACGGTATTGCGGAGCTGCTCGCGGCGGAGTGAGTTGAGCGGCTAAAATGGCCGGCTCCCATGTCCGCAATCTCCTTTCAGTCGGTCTCCAAGTCCTACCCGTCCCCCCGCAACCCGAACAAGCCATTTCTAGCGCTCGATCGGGTCGATCTGCAGATCGAACGTGGTGAGTTCTTCGGACTGCTGGGGCCCAACGGGGCGGGCAAGACCACCATGATCAGCATCCTGGCCGGCCTGTCCCGCGCCAGCGCGGGTACCGTGTCCGTTTTGGGCAGCGACGTGGTCACCGATTTTGCGCAGGCGCGGCGCAAGCTGGGCATCGTGCCCCAGGAACTGGTGTTCGACCCATTCTTCAATGTGCGCGAAGCCTTGCGCTTCCAGTCGGGTTATTTCGGCATCCGCAACAACGATGCATGGATCGACGAATTGCTGCACAGTCTGGGGCTGACCGACAAGGCTTCCTCCAATACCCGGCAACTGTCCGGTGGTATGAAGCGGCGCATGCTGGTGGCGCAGGCCCTGGTGCACAAGCCACCGGTGATCGTGCTGGACGAGCCGACCGCCGGCGTCGACGTGGAACTGCGTCAGACCTTGTGGCAATTCATCGCCAAACTCAACCGCCAGGGCCATACCGTGCTGCTGACCACGCACTACCTGGAAGAGGCAGAGGCCTTGTGCGGCCGTATTGCCATGCTGAAGTCTGGCCGCATTGTCGCGCTGGATAGCACCAGCGAATTGCTCAAGGCGGCTTCGAGCAACGTGTTGCGCTTCAAGGTGGATGCCGAACTGCCGGCTGCGCTGGCTGAAAAAGCCCGGATCACCGGCCGCATCGTGCAGATACCGGCCAACGACGCGCGAGAAATTGAAGGCTATCTGGCCGCCGTGCGCGAAGCCGGATTAGAGGCGCATGACGTGGAAATCCGCAAGGCCGATCTCGAAGACGTATTCGTTCAGGTGATGGCGAAACACCCGGATGGCGTCGCCGACACCCCGGCGTGAGTCTGCCGGACAAATCCGAAAGCAAACCTTGCGAAGCGAAGCTCCGACCCCCTCCGACACGCCGTTCGTGGCGGCGGCGTTACTGCCTTCAGAGACGCCATACGGGGCCGCCATGATCGGTTGGCGCACCCTTTTCCTCAAGGAGATCCTGCGCTTCTGGAAGGTGGGCTTCCAGACCGTCGGCGCTCCGGTGCTCACCGCCATCCTGTACCTGCTGGTGTTCGGCCATGTGCTGGAAGACCGGGTACGCGTATTTGGCGACGTGTCCTATACCGCGTTCCTGATTCCCGGCCTGGTCATGATGGGTGTGCTGCAAAACGCCTTTGCCAACAGCTCGTCGTCGCTGATCCAGAGCAAAATCATGGGCAACCTGGTGTTTCTGCTGCTCACACCCTTGTCGCACTGGCACTGGTTCTTCGCCTACGTGGCGTCATCCGTCGTGCGTGGGATGGTGGTGGGGACGGGCGTGCTGGTGGTCACCTTCTGGTTTGCCGGCCCGTCGTTTGTCGCGCCGATCTGGATCCTGGTATTCGGTGTGCTGGGGGCGGCGCTGATGGGTGCGCTCGGACTTATCGCTGGATTGTGGGCCGAGAAGTTCGATCAGTTGGCGGTGTTTCAGAACTTCATCATCATGCCGATGACCTTTCTCAGCGGCGTGTTCTATTCGATCAAGTCACTGCCACCGTTCTGGCAACTTGTCAGTCACCTCAATCCCTTTTTCTACATGATCGACGGATTTCGCTACGGTTTCTTCGGCCAGAGCGATGTTTCGCCCTGGCTGAGCCTGGCGATCGTCGGATCAGCCATGGTCGCGGCCAGTGCCGCGGCCATCCATTTGCTGCGCATCGGCTACAAGATCCGCAGCTGACAGGAAACGAAATGAAACTGCTCCCACGCTCACTGCGCTCGCTGTACGTGCCTCGGCCAGAGGCCACGGCTCTTCGTCCTGTCCGACTCTGCGCAGGCAGAGTCAGAGCCGCAGGACTCAGCCCCAAGGGGGCCATCAGTACCTTCGGAACGGCCGGGAGGTACTGATATGACTGCTGAAGAACTCAAGTCCATCATCACCGAAGGCTTGGCCTGTACCCATTGCGAACTGGATGGCGACGGCCGCCATTGGCAGGCCGTCATCGTCTCGGACGCGTTCGAGGGCAAGCGCCTGATCCAGCGTCACCAGATGGTGTACGCCACGCTGGGTGCGCGCATCCAGAGCGACGAGGTGCATGCCTTGTCCATGAAGACAATGACCAGTGCGGAGTGGAAAACCCATGGATAAATTGCTGATCCGCGGCGGGCGCAGCCTGCAAGGTGTGGTGCCGATCTCGGGCGCCAAGAATGCGGCCTTGCCCGAGTTGTGTGCCTGCCTGCTGAGCGCCGAACCGGTCACGCTCGACAACGTCCCGCGTCTGCAGGACGTCAACACCATGGTCCGCTTGATCCGCAACATGGGGGTGACGGTCGAACGCGACGACAACGGCCAGGTGCGGGTCGATGCCAGTACGCTGTCGTCTCCCGAGGCGCCGTACGAACTGGTCAAGACCATGCGCGCCTCGGTGCTGGCGCTGGGCCCGTTGCTGGCGCGCTTCGGTGAAGCCACGGTGTCGCTGCCCGGTGGCTGCGCCATCGGCTCGCGGCCGGTTGATCAGCACATCATGGGCCTGACGGCCATGGGCGCTGACATCGTGGTCGAACATGGCTACATGATCGCCCGCCTGGCCAAGGGCCTGCAGCGCCTGCATGGTGCACGCATCACGACCGACATGGTCACGGTGACCGGCACCGAGAACTTCCTGATGGCGGCGGCATTGGCCGACGGCGAAACCGTGCTCGAGAACGCGGCGCAGGAGCCCGAGATCAGCGACCTGGCCGAGTTGCTGATCGCCATGGGGGCGCAGATCAAAGGCCATGGCACCAGCCATATCGTGGTGCACGGCGTGAAGGAACTGCGCGGTGCCCGGCATCAGGTCGTGCCTGACCGCATCGAAGCCGGCACCTTCCTGTGCGCGGTGGCTGCGGCGGGTGGCGATGTACTGCTCGCGGGCGCACGCGCCGATCACCTGGAGGCCGTGATCGAAAAGTTGCAGGCCGCTGGTGTCCAGATCACCGCCGTCGATGGCGGCATCCGTGTGGTTTCGACGGGGCGGCTGAAGGCCCAGAGTTTCCGCACCACCGAGTACCCGGGCTTTCCGACCGACATGCAGGCGCAGTTCATGGCGCTCAACTGCATTGCAGATGGCACTGCGACGGTCACCGAAACCATCTTCGAGAACCGTTTCATGCACGTCAACGAGCTGGTGCGTCTGGGTGCCCGCATCCAGATCGACGGCCGGCGTTCGGTGGTGCAAGGTGTCGAGCGGCTATCCGGTGCCAGCATCATGGCGACCGACCTGCGCGCATCGGCCAGCCTGGTGATCGCCGGCCTGGTGGCTGACGGCGAAACGGTGGTCGATCGCATCTACCACCTGGATCGGGGCTACGACCGGATGGAAGCCAAGTTGCGCGCCCTGGGCGCCGACATCGAGCGCGTCGCGGCGTGACGGGGGCGTCTGCATGATCACGCTGGCACTCTCCAAGGGACGCATCTTCGATGACGCGTTGCCACTGCTGCGTGCAGCAGACATCGAGGTGCTGGACGATCCGGAGAAATCACGCAAGCTGATCCTGGACACCAACCGTCCCGATGTGCGTGTGCTGGTGGTGCGGGCCACCGACGTGCCGACCTACGTGCAATATGGCGGCGCCGATCTCGGCATCACCGGCCTGGATACCTTGCTCGAGCACGGCAGCGAAGGCTTGTACCAGCCGATCGACCTGCAGATTGCGCGCTGTCGCATCAGCGTGGCGGTGCGCGCAGGGTTCGACTACGCCTCCGGCGTGCGGCAGGGCTCGCGCCTGACGGTGGCAACGAAGTACATGGCGATTTCCCGCGAATTCTTCGCCGCCAAGGGCGTGCACGTCGATCTGGTCAAGTTGTACGGCAGCATGGAACTCGCGCCACTGACCGGCCTGGCCGACGCCATCGTGGACCTGGTCTCCACCGGCAACACCTTGCGCGCCAACAACCTGGTCGAGGTGGAGCAGATCATGGAAATCAGCTCCCGTCTGGTGGTCAACCAGGCAGCCCTCAAGCTCAAGCCGGGTCCGATGCGTCGCATCATCGATGCCTTCGAGGCGGCCGTGCGCAACCCCGCTGGAGTGAGCCCATGAGCCGCCGGGCCGCCCCAAGGCGAATAGCCCCGCAGTGCGCAGCACGGAGGGTAGTCCAGTGAGTGGGTCGGCAAGGCCGCTGAGGCTGCGCACCACGGACGAAGGCTTCGAGGCGGCGTTTGCGCAGCGGCTGTTCTGGTCGAGTGCTGCCGATGCGGCCATTGAGCAGCGGGTGGCCGAGATTCTGGCCGATGTGCAGGCGCGTGGCGATGCCGCGGTGCTGGAATACACCGCACGATTTGACGGCGTTGCGGCACCAGACATGGCGGCGCTGGAGATCCCGGCGCGGGACCTGAAACAAGCGTTTGACGCTTTGCCAGCCGATCAGCGCGAGGCTTTGCTGTTTGCGGCGTCGCGCGTGCGTAGCTACCACGAGGCGCAGAAACAGGCCTGTGGCCAGAGCTGGAGCTACCGCGATGCGGATGGCAACCTGCTGGGCCAGAAAGTCACCCCGCTGGACCGGGTGGGAATCTACGTGCCGGGCGGCAAGGCGGCCTATCCGTCCTCCGTGCTGATGAATGCCATCCCGGCCCATGTGGCCGGTGTGCAGGACATCATCATGGTCGTGCCCATGCCCGCGGCCAAGGGGGGCACTGGCGCGCGCGGCGAGCGTAATCCGCTGGTGCTGGCCGCCGCCCACGTGGCCGGCGTGTCGCGCGTGTTTGCCATCGGCGGCGCGCAGGCGGTAGCCGCGCTGGCCTATGGCACGGCAACGGTTCCCAAGGTGGACAAGATCACCGGCCCTGGCAATGCCTATGTGGCCGCGGCCAAACGCCGTGTGTTTGGCACGGTGGGCATCGACATGATTGCCGGCCCCAGTGAAATCCTGGTGCTGGCCGACGGATCCACCCCGCCGGACTGGGTGGCGATGGACTTGTTCAGCCAGGCCGAGCACGACGAACTGGCGCAAAGCATCCTGCTGTGCCCGGATGCGGCGTATATCGATCAGGTCCAGGCGGCCATCGACAGGTTGCTGCCGGACATGCAGCGCCGCGACATCATCGCCAGTTCGCTGAACGGTCGCGGTGTACTGGTGCAGACCCGCACGATGGAAGAGGCCTGTTCCATCAGCAACCGCGTAGCGCCGGAGCATCTGGAGGTCAGCAGCGACAACCCGCATCGCTGGGAGCCACTGCTGCGCCATGCGGGCGCGATCTTCCTGGGTGCCTATACCAGCGAGAGCCTGGGCGACTATTGCGCCGGGCCCAACCATGTATTGCCCACCGGAGCGACCGCACGGTTTTCCAGCCCGCTGGGTGTCTATGACTTCCAGAAGCGCAGCAGCCTGATCGAGGTGACTGCGGCGGGTGCCCAGGTGCTGGGACGGGTTGCGTCGGTTCTTGCGCATGGCGAGGGTCTGCAGGCCCACGCACTGGCAGCGGAGTTGCGACTGCGATGACGTCCACTATCGAGCTTGCGCGGGTTGGTGGCGCACAGGGCCGATTTGCGCGTGCGCGTGCGCGATCCGGCCTGCTGGCCGTCATGCTGGTGCTGGTGGCCACACAGACCTCCGCGATGAGCATCCGCGAGCTGCGGGGACTGGAAGCATCCGACCAGGAGCACGGTGTGTTGTACGTCCAGTACTACCTGGTCGGTGCCATGGAAGGCGTGCTCGAAGCCAACGCCCATGCCGGTCGTTCCGGCGGCAAGCCGACCGTGTGTCTCAATGGCCGGCGCATCGAGCCACGCATGGCCAAGCCGCTTTACGACGGGGAGCTGCGGCGCAATGCAGGCCTGTACGAAGCAGATATGCCGGTCGAACTGGTGATGCGCAATGCCCTGACGGCGGCCTATGCCTGCTGACATGCCACCTGACGCTATTGCTGGGCGGCTTGCCAGCACTTGCGGATAACCCCGATTCCGATAGGAGCCGAAATATGCCCACTGTTTCCGAACTGATCACGCGCCACATCCGGTCGGATGTGGCCGGCATGCATGCCTATGCGGTGCAGGACTCGCGTGGGCTGCTCAAGCTCGATGCCATGGAGAATCCGCATCGGCTGCCGGCCGAACTGCAGCAGCAACTCGGACAACGGCTGGGTGCGTTGGCGCTGAACCGATATCCCGACCGCCGCATAGACGATCTGCGTGCGGCGCTCAAGACCCATGCCCAGGCGCCGGAAGGCTTCGACCTGATGCTGGGCAACGGATCGGACGAATTGATCTCGTTGCTGGCCATGGCCTGCGATGTGCCAGGTGCCACCATCCTGGCGCCGGTGCCCGGTTTTGTCATGTACCGCATGAGTGCGCAGCTGCAGGGTCTGCGCTTCGTCGGCGTCACGCTGACCGAGGATTTCGCGCTCGATGAGGCGGCGATGCTGCAGGCAATCGAAGCGCATCAGCCGAGCATCCTGTATCTGGCGTACCCGAACAATCCCACGGCCAACCTGTGGGACGACGCGGTGATGGATCGGTTGATAGCGGCCGCCCCGGGTCTGGTGGTCATCGACGAGGCCTACCAGCCGTTTGCCGGACGCAGTTTCATCGACCGGTTGGCCGCCCATGACAAGGTGCTGCTGATGCGCACCATGAGCAAGTTCGGTCTGGCCGGCGTGCGCATCGGCTACCTGATCGGGCGCACGCCGCTGATCGCCGAGATCAACAAGGTCAGGCCGCCGTACAACATCAGTGTGCTCAATGCGGAGTGCGCACTGTTCGCGCTCGAGCATGCCGGAGTTTTTGCCGAACAGGCGCGCGACATCGTGGCCCAGCGCGAGTGGCTGGTGCTGCAGCTGTCCGATCTGCCAGGTGTGCGCTGCTTTCGCAGCGATGCCAATATGCTGCTGGTGCGACTGCCCGACGCAGGGGCGGCCGGCGCGGGCGCCTCAGCCGCCGCTTTCGCCACCATGCGCGCACGTGGTGTGCTGGTCAAGGACGTGTCGACCATGCATCCCCTGCTGCGCAACTGCCTGCGCCTGACCGTAGGCACTGCCGACGAAAATCGTGCGATGCTCCAAGCTCTGAAGGAATGTCTATGAGCCCCCCCGAATCTCCAACTATCGCATCGGCCGCGCCGCGGCACGCCGAAGTCACGCGCAATACGGCGGAAACCCGTATCACGGTCCGCATCGACCTGGACGGAACAGGCCAGTCGCGTTTGCATACCGGCATCGGCTTCTTTGACCACATGCTGGACCAGATTGCCCGTCATGGACTGATCGACCTGGATATCCAGGCCGATGGCGACCTGCATATCGATGGCCACCACACGGTCGAGGATGTCGGTATCACGCTGGGCCAGGCCGTGCACCGGGCGCTCGGCGACCGCAAGGGAATCCGCCGCTTCGGTCAGGCCTATGTGCCGCTGGACGAAGCCTTGAGTCGTGTGGTGATCGATTTTTCCGGCCGGCCAGGACTGGTGATGCATGTGCCGTTCAAGAGCGGCATGATTGGCGGCTTCGACAGCCAGCTGGCGCACGAGTTTTTCCAGGGATTCGTCAACCATGCGCTGGTGACGCTGCATATCGACAACCTGCGCGGCGAAAACGCGCACCACCAGGCCGAGACGGTGTTCAAGGCTTTTGCGCGTGCCTTGCGCGCTGCGGTGGAAGTCGACCCCCGTGCTTCCGGCAGCATTGCCTCGACCAAGGGCTCGCTCTGAGTCCGGACCTAATCCTGGGGATTAATGAACATGGGTGACCTGGCATGGTGATGGCAGCGGCGGGGGGCGTGGTGGCCGTGGTCGACTACGGCATGGGCAATCTGCGTTCGGTTGCCAACGCGGTTCAGGTCGCTGCGGCACTTGATGGACATCAGGTCGTGGTGACTGCCGACCCGGACCAGGTGTATGCGGCCGAACGCATCGTGCTCCCCGGGCAAGGCGCGATCGCCGACTGCATGCGCGAATTGCGCGAGTCCGGACTGCTCGAACCGGTGCTGGCGGCCGCGCGCAACAAGCCCTTGTTCGGTGTCTGCGTCGGCATGCAGATGTTGCTCGACCACAGCCAGGAGGGTAGCAAGGCACAGGGTGCCGATGGCACGCCGGGGCTGGGCCTGATCCCCGGACAGGTCGTGCGTTTCGACCTGCACGGGCGGCTGCAGCCCGACGGCAGTCGTTACAAGGTGCCACAAATGGGCTGGAACCAGGTGCACCAGACCCGTCCCCAGGGCCGGCGGCACGCCTTGTGGGAAGGCATACCGGACGCGAGTTATTACTATTTTGTGCACAGTTTCTACGCGAGACCGTCTGATGCGCACCACACCGCAGGCGAGGCGGACTATGGCGGTCGCTTTACGGCGGCGGTTGCGCGCGATAATATTTTTGCAACGCAATTCCACCCCGAGAAGAGTTCTGACCAAGGCCTCGCGCTTTACCGCAACTTCCTACGCTGGAAGCCCTGATTCCTTTCCCCTTTTTCGCGCACCATGCTGCTCATTCCTGCGATTGATTTGAAAGACGGTCACTGTGTTCGCCTCAAGCAGGGCGATATGGACCAGTCCACCACCTTTGGCGAAGATCCCGCCCAGATGGCGCGCAACTGGGTCAACAAGGGCGCACGGCGACTGCACCTGGTCGATCTCAACGGGGCTTTCGCCGGTCATCCCAAGAACGAAGTGGCCATTCGCCGCATCCTGAAGGAGGTGGGCAGCGAGATCGACGTGCAGCTCGGTGGCGGCATCCGTGACCTGGACACGGTGGAGCGTTACCTTGATGCCGGCCTGCGCTACGTCATCATCGGTACGGCAGCGGTCAAGAACCCCGGTTTCCTGCAGGACGCCTGCACTGCTTTCGGCGGTCACATCATCGTCGGACTCGATGCCAAGGACGGAAAAATCGCCACCGACGGCTGGAGCAAGCTGACGCGCCACGACGTGGTCGACCTGGGCAAGAAATTCGAGGATTACGGCGTCGAGGCCATCATTTACACCGATATCGGTCGCGACGGCATGTTGTCGGGCATCAACATCGACGCCACGGTCAAGCTGGCGCAGGCCTTGTCGATACCGGTCATCGCCTCCGGTGGCCTGAGCAACATGGCCGACATCGAGGCCCTGTGCGAGGTAGAAGGCGAAGGTGTCGAAGGTGTGATCTGCGGTCGCGCCATTTACAGCGGCGACCTGGATTTCGCCGCGGCCCAGGCTAGAGCCGACGAACTCAACGGCTGAGGCCTGCTGCCTCGTATGCTGGCCAAGCGCATCATTCCCTGTCTGGACGTTACCGGTGGGCGGGTCGTGAAAGGTGTCAATTTCGGTTCGCTGCGCGACGCCGGTGATCCGGTCGAGATTGCGGCGCGTTACAACGAGCAGGGCGCCGACGAACTCACGTTTCTCGACATCACCGCGACCAGCGACGGGCGCGATCTGATTCTGCACATCATCGAGGCGGTGGCCAGCCAGGTGTTCATTCCGTTGACGGTCGGAGGCGGCGTGCGCACGGTCGAAGACGTGCGCCGTCTGCTCAACGCCGGCGCGGACAAAACCAGCTTCAATTCTGCCGCCATCGCCAATCCGCAATTGATCGACGATGTGTCCGGAAAATACGGCTCGCAATGCATTGTGGTGGCCATCGACGCCAAACGTCGCACGGACGCGCAGGAACAGCGGGTCAGGACCGACGGCACGGTCGCGGGACCGGGGTGGGATGTCTACAGCCATGGCGGGCGCACCAATACCGGCCGCGATGCGGTGGCATGGGCTACCGAGATGGCGCAGCGCGGTGCGGGCGAAATTTTGCTCACCAGCATGGACCGCGACGGCACCAAGTCCGGCTTCGATCTGGAACTCACCCGCGCGGTCAGCCACGCAGTTGATGTTCCGGTGATCGCGTCCGGCGGGGTGGGCGACCTCGACCACCTGGCCGACGGCATCCTGTTTGGCGGAGCCGACGCCGTGTTGGCGGCCAGCATCTTTCACTACGGTGAATTCAGCGTCGGCCAGGCAAAGCAGCACATGCGCGCGCGAGGTATTGCGGTTCGATTCTGAGAACTTGTGTGCCAGACCAATAAATTGCGCAGCAATTTTTGCTCTGGCACCAACATTTCGTCGGAAGTCGGTTGTTCAACTTGTGTGCCAGACCAATAAACAAGCGCAGCAATTTTTGCTCTGGCACCAACATTTCGTCGGAAGTCGGTTGTTCAACTTGTGTGCCAGACCAATAAACAAGCGCAGCAATTTTTGCTCTGGCACCAACATTTCGTCGGAAGTCGGTTGTTCACCTTGCCTCCATCGTTGGCGGGGTCTTGGCGCCGGCAACGGATCGCCGCATGCCGATCGCCGACAATAGCCCCATGTCATGGCTCGATCAGATCAAGTGGGACGCGGCGGGCCTAGTGCCTGTGATCGCGCAGGAACAAACCAGTGGTGATGTGCTGATGTTCGCCTGGATGGACCGTGAGGCGCTGCAATTGACAGCGTCGAGTGGCCGGGCGGTTTACTTCAGCCGCTCGCGCGGGCGCTTGTGGCCAAAGGGCGAGGAGTCCGGTCATGTGCAACGGGTGCATGAGATTCGTCTCGATTGCGACCAGGACGTGGTGCTGCTGCAGGTGACCCAGACCGGGCATGAGCCGGGGATTGCCTGCCACACCGGGCGGCATCGCTGCTTTTTCCAGCGGCTGGTGGGCGGTGCCGATCAGGGACGATGGGAAATCACCGATCCGGTCTTGAAAGATCCGGCATCCATCTACAAGTGAATGCGAATGGACAACGAATTACCCGACAGCCCCGGATCGACGGCACGCGTGCTTGATCGTTTGGCGACCACGATCGAAAGCCGGCTGCCCAATAATGGTGGCAATCCCGATGCCAGTTATGTGGCGCGGATGCTTCACCGCGGGCCTGACGCCTTCCTGAAGAAGATCGGCGAAGAGGCGACCGAGGTGGTGATGGCCGCCAAGGACGTCGACGCAGCGGTGGCAGCAGGCGGCGCCAGTCTGGAGGGCGCCCGCGACAAGCTGGTGGGCGAAGTGGCCGACCTGTGGTTCCATTGCCTGGTGGCACTGGCCCACTACGGCCTCAAACCCTCGGATGTCACAGATGAACTGGCGCGGCGCGAGGGCACCGGCGGCATCGAAGAGAAAGCCTTGCGCAAGGCGATTTTGCGAGAGAACGCCTGAGCCGGCGTCATCGACTGGAGGACCCCATGCCCGATATCACCGATATAACGCCCCGCGACGACGAACAGGCGCAAGCCTTGAAGTCTGTCGGATGGTTGAGTTATGTACTGCACCTGATCGTCGCGGTTGGCGCGATCGTGCCGGGTGCGCAAGCCGGCGCCCTGCTGCTGATCGTGGCGCTCGTCATCGACATGGTGAAGCGGCCCGAGGCCGACGGGACCTGGCAGGCCAGTCATTTCTCCTGGCGGATCCGCTCGGTGATCATCGCCGGGTTGCTGTATCTGGTGACCTTGCCGCTGTTCCTTCTGTTCATCCTGCCGGGCCAACTGGCCTGGTTTCTGATATCGATCTGGTTTCTGTACCGGATCGTCAAGGGCATGGTGGCAATGAACAACGACCGTGCCGTGGCCGCCTGAGATTGGAAGCGTAACGAATGACACATGATCCCGACTGCCTTTTCTGCAAGATCGTCCAGGGCAAGATTCCGTCGAAAAAGGTGTATGAGGACGAGCACATCTTTGTGTTCCATGACATCCATCCTTGGGCGCCGGTGCACTTCCTGATGGTGCCCAAGGCGCATATTCCGTCGATGGCGCAACTGGGGCCGGAGCATGCGGCGCTGATGGGTCACATGATGACGCTCGCCCCGACACTGGCTTTGCAGGAAGGGTGCAAGCCCTATCCGGACGGGGGCTTTCGCGTCGTGAGCAACACGGGTGGGGAAGGCGGGCAGGAGGTCCGCCATCTGCACATGCATGTGATGGGCGGGCCTCGCCCATGGTTACGCGGTTAAAGGCTAAAGGGGATTCGATAGGCATGTGCCCGTCGGTCTAAAATCCGGAATAACGATTAGGAGTCAACTATGGGTTCGTTTTCAATATGGCATTGGCTGATTGTTCTGCTGATCGTGGTCATGGTGTTTGGCACCAAGAAGCTCAAGAACATGGGCAGCGATCTTGGCGGAGCGGTCAAGGGATTCAAGGACGGCATGAAAGACGCCAACGCGGCTGCGGACGACACTGCTTCCGGCCCTGCGGCGCAGGTGGCCAACAGCGCCAAATCCGCTGACAAGTCGACGATCGACGTCGAAGCCAAGCAGAAGTCCTGATAGCTGGAGGGCTTTGTCGTGATCGACCTTGGCGTATCGAAGATGGCGTTGATCGGCGTGGTGGCGCTGATCGTCATCGGGCCTGAGAAGCTTCCGCGTGTGGCGCGTACCGTGGGTGCCTTGCTGGGCAAGGCGCAGCGCTATGTGTCCGACGTGAAGTCCGAGGTCAGCCGCTCGATGGAGCTCGACGAACTGCGCAAAATGAAGGATTCCGTGGCGGGCGCGGCCAAGGATATGGAAAACACGATCCAGTCCAATACCAGTGAAATCGAGAAGTCCTGGGCCGAAGCCACTGGCATGAACGACAACTCGCAGACCGGGAATAGCTACGAGATTCCCGACAGTTATCCGGCCTATCGCCACCCCAACAAGCGCTGGCGCGTCAAACGCGGCGCCATGCCCAGCTGGTACAAGGCACGCACGGGTACCCGCACCCGGGCGTTGTCTGGTGCGGCCAGGGTCGCGCGATACCGGCCGCAGAAGTTCGACTGAATGAACGGGTATCGTCCCGCGCCCCGGAACCGCGGTTTCGATGGGTGTCCGGCACACATGACACGATGACTGACAACAACAACAAAGACGACGAACTCGCCGGCACCGAACAGCCGTTTGTGCAGCACCTGATGGAGCTGCGCAACCGACTCGTGTACAGCATGGTGGGGCTGGTGGTGTGCATGGTGTTGTTGGCGATCTGGCCGTCTCCCAGCGGCCTTATCGACCTGATCGCGATGCCGATCCGTGCGCATATGCCGCCGGGCGCCAAGCTGATCGCGGTCGGGGTCTTTTCGCCGTTCTTCGTGCCGCTCAAGGTGTTGATGATGGCGGGCGTGTTGTTGTGCCTGCCCTGGCTGATGTACCAGGCCTGGGCGTTTGTGGCACCGGGCCTCTACGGCCATGAAAAGCGCCTGGCGGTGCCCTTGATTTTCTTCGGCAGTTCGCTGGCCTACGGCGGCATTGCCTTCGTACAGTTGTTCGTGCTCGACAAGATGTTCGCGTTCATCCAGTCGGTAACCCCGGCCAGCGTGGCCGCCACCCCGGATATCGCCTCTTATGTCGAGGCCATCCTGGGCCTTTACCTGGCCTTCGGTGTGGCGTTCCAGGTTCCGATCGTCGTCGTGCTGCTGGTGCGCATGAATCTCGTGAGCATCGACAAGCTCAAGGAATTCCGCGGTTACTTCATCGTCTTGTCGTTCGTGATCGCCGCCGTCATTACGCCGCCGGACGTGATCTCTCAGTTGGCGCTGGCAGTGCCGATGTGTCTGCTGTACGAGGCAGGCATTTTTGCCGCCAAGATGTTCGTCAAACACTCCAAGCCGGAGGAAAACGGCGACAGCGAGAAGGCGGCCGACGATTCAGACAAAAAATCCTGAATCGTTGCGCCTGAGCGCTTGGTCACCGGCTCGGACGCCGTGGCGTGGGCCTGACACCTGGCACCACGTCGATATCCATCTGCGTGTCCTGTCGCTGCAGGGCAAAGCGTGACGCAACGCCTGGCTTGAGGCCGGCCACACGGGTCAACAGTTCCGCCACATTGCGAATCTCGCTGCCGGCCACCGAGGTGATCACGTCGCCCGGACGGATACCCGCTTGTGCCGCTGGCCCGTTTTGCAGCACACCGGTGATGATCACCCCCTGGCGCGCCTTGACGCCAAAGGTTTCGGCCAGTTCGGGCGACAGGTCATTGGGCTCCACGCCGATCCAGCCGCGCGTCACCTGCCCATCCTTGACCAGCCCTTCCATGACCTGCTTGGCAGTGGACATGGGAATCGCAAAACCGATACCCATGTTGCCGCCCGAGCGCGAATAGATGGCGGTATTGATGCCTAGCAGGTTTCCTTGCGTATCCACCAGCGCGCCGCCCGAGTTGCCCGGGTTGATGGCGGCGTCGGTCTGGATGAAATTCTCGAAGGTGTTGATGCCCAGCTGGTTGCGGCCGAGCGCACTGATGATGCCGCTGGTGACGGTCTGGCCGACGCCGAACGGATTGCCGATCGCCAGCACCTGGTCTCCGACCTCAATGGCGTCCGAATTGCCGATCACGACCACCGGGAGGTTCTCAAGGCTGATTTTCAGCACCGCCAGGTCGGTCTCCGGATCCGTGCCGATCACCTTGGCAATGGCCTTGCGGCTGTCGTTGAGCATCACCTCGATTTCGTCCGCACCTTCGACGACATGGTTGTTCGTGAGGATGTAGCCGTCGGCGCTGACGATGACGCCGCTGCCCAGACCGGCGCGAGGTTCCTGATCCTGGTCGCCGAAGAAGAACCGGAACCAGGGGTCGCTGCTGCGCGGGTCCCGGATCGCGGCCTTGCTGGTGCTGATGCTCACAACCGCAGGGGACGCCTTTTGTGCGGCGAGTCTGAAGCTGCCGGCTGGCGCACCGACGGCCGACGTGCCGGGCGGTGCCTCAAGCAGCGTGATTGCCGGCCCAGCCTGTCGGCTGGTCCCCAGCCAGCCCGGTTGGAGCGTCGTCACGACAAAATAGACCGCCAGCAAAACGGTCGCGGTCTGGGAAAACACAAGCCAAAGGCGTTTCATGAACAAATTGTAGGCGGCGCCACGCCAAGCGACTGTCAGTTTGGGGGCAGGGCCGATGGCTTTGGCTTCAGATGGCGCATCGGGTCGGGCGTACCATGCCACTATTGACTGGCCCGCATGTCGTACGCGCACAAAACCATCCGCATCGAGCCCCTGGCGCCCGCCAAGCCGGCCTGGGGCGCAGCTTGCAATGGCTGTGGCATTTGTTGCCTTGTGGAGCCGTGCCCGGTGGGCATGGTGCTGTCGGCCAAGCGCCGGGGGGTTTGCGATGCCTTGCACTGGGACGCGCAGCAGGCCAGCTACCGATGTGGCGCATTGGTGCGGCCCGGCGGGGTTTTGCACGAAGTCCTGCCTCGCCCGCTGCGCAGCCTGTCAGGCGCGCTGGCGCCGCTGCTCGCGGTCGTCGCCAGGCGAGCCATCGCGGTAGGTGTCGGCTGCGATTGCGATCTGCAAGTCATGACGCAGCGCGACGAACCGGGAGCAGGTCCGACTTCGGTATCTGGCTGAATCCTGTCCGAGGCGGACCCGTCGGCGTGGTCTTCGCGCTGGGATTTTGATCGACAATGCCTTGCAGCCGCGCCGGCTCGACATAGCGACACTGAATCTCCAAGTACGACCGCCGAAGCCTCTATTGCCATGACTGATCGAATCCTGCTCGCCCAGACGCTCGATACCTTGCTTGCGCCCGAGAAATTCCGGGACTATGGTCCCAATGGCCTGCAGGTCGAAGGTCGGATGCAGGTGCGCAAGATAGTGTCAGGCGTCACTGCCAGTCTGGCGTTCATCGAGGCCGCCATTGCGCGAGACGCCGACGCCTTGTTTGTCCACCACGGCCTGTTCTGGCGCGGGCAGGACGGATGCGTCACCGGCTGGATGAAGAAGCGCCTGGCCTTGCTGCTGCAACACGACATCAACCTGTTCGCCTACCACCTGCCGCTCGATGCCCATCCGCAGTGGGGCAACAACGCGCAGCTGGGGCAACGCCTGGGTCTGGTGGCAACGCAGCGTTTCGGCGAACAGGACCTGGGATTCCTGGGTCAGCGCATTGACGACCAGGCCTTTGACAATGCGGCTGCGCTGGGCGCCCATATCGAGACGGCGCTCGGGCGCGGCGTGACGATCGTCGACAACCGCGACCAGCCGATACGTCGTATTGCCTGGTGTACCGGTGGCGCGCAGGGCTATTTTGAATCGGCGATCGCAGCGGGTGCAGATGCCTTCATCACCGGCGAAATCTCCGAGCCCCAGGCCCACTATGCACGCGAGTGCGGCGTGAGCTATATCGCCTGCGGACACCATGCGAGCGAGCGATATGGTGCGCAGGCGGTGGCCGGGCATGTCGCAGAAAAATTGGCACTGAAACATGAATTCATCGACATCGACAACCCGGCCTGAGACTGGCAAGCCGCTGCCCATCGCGATCACGATGGGGGACCCGGCAGGTATCGGGCCGGAAATCATCGCCAAGGCGTTCCGCGATGCGCCCGACGTCACCCGGGGCTGTTTTGTCGCCGGCGATGTGGCCAGTTTGCGCCGTGCGGCCGGGTGGACGGCCGGTTGGGGTCAGGTGCCGCTCCCGGTGGCTGTGATCGAGCAGGCATCGGACGCGATGGACTTGCCCGGGGCGTGTATTCCGGTGTTGCAGGTGGTTGAGGTGGCTGCTCCCGTGTCGGTCGGTCGCGTCAGCGCCACGGCCGGTCGCATGGCTGCCGAAAGCGTGGTGTGGGCGGCGGATGCTGCCTTGCGCGGCGACATCGGCGCCATGGTCACGGCGCCGCTGCATAAGGAGGCCTTGGCGGCTGCCGGCGCGCCACACAACGATTTTCCGGGTCACACGGAAATGTTGCAGGCAAGCGCCGCGGCCTACCGGCAGGTACCGGTGCAGGACTTGCCGGTGCGCATGATGCTGGCCAACGATGAGTTGCGTACGGTGCTGGTGAGCATTCACATGGCCTTGCGTGACGCCATTGAGGCGGTCACGCTAGAGAATGTGCTGCAGACCTTGCGTATCACCCATGAGGCCTTGCGGCCACTGCTGGGTCGCTCGCCTCGTATCGCCGTGGCCGGTCTCAATCCCCATGCCGGGGAGGGCGGCTTGTTCGGTCGCGAGGAGATCGAGATCATCGCGCCCGCCATCGCGCTTGCGCGCAGTCAAGGGGTCGATGCACACGGCCCGTTCGCGCCAGACACCATCTTCATGCGGGCGCGGGCCCGGCCCGGCCTGCCTGCCGAGTTCGACGTGGTGATTGCGATGTACCACGACCAGGGCCTGATACCGGTCAAGTACCTGGGCGTGGACAAGGGTGTCAATGTGACGCTGGGCTTGCCCTTGGTGCGCACCAGCCCGGACCACGGAACAGCGTTCGATATCGCAGGCACGGGCCAGGCCGATGCGGCCAGTCTGGTGGAGGCGATCCGGATGGCCCGGCAACTCCTGAATCCGGCTGCCGGCGGCAGCTGAACCGGCGCCGGCGGGATGGTGATTACTTCTTCAGGCTGTCGCGGATCTGGCGCAGCAGCAGGATGTCTTCAGGCGTCACCGCAGGCGCAGGCGCCGGTGCTGGAGGTGGTGTCTGGCGCTTGATCCGGTTCATTTGCTTGACCATCATGAAGATAATGAAGGCGAGGATGATGAAATTCACGGCGATGGTGATGAAGTTGCCGTAGGCAAGAACCGGCACGCCGGCCTTTTTCATCTCGACCAGTCCTGCGCCGACTCCGGCCGGGATATCGCCCAGCACCACATACATGCTGGAGAAGTCCAGATTGCCGACGACCGCACCGACCAGCGGCATGATCAGGTCGCCGACCATGGAGTCGACAATTTTCCCGAAGGCCGCGCCGATGATGACACCGACCGCGAGGTCCATTACATTGCCTTTGACAGCAAATTCCTTGAATTCCGACATCATGCTCACGGGAATTTCCATTCTCTTTTTGGGTGGGTGAACGATTGTAGATGTCGCTCTTCGGGCGAAATGTAAAGCATGGACCATGGCCGGCGAGCGATGGGCGCGTCGCTTCGGGCCTGGCGGCTGGCCGCCGAAGCCCGCGAGTCGGTCAGCTACAATCCTGCGCTGACCCAAGAGCGATGTTTTCATTGAGGATTCCCATGAGTGACACCCCAGTCGACACTAACAAACGGACGTGGCTCATCGCGTCTGGCTGTGCCGGTGCTGTCGGCGGCGCCTTCACCGCCGTCCCGTTTGTCAGCAGTTTTGCGCCTTCAGAGCGGGCCAAAGCCGCCGGCGCAGCAGTCGAAGCCGACATTTCATCGCTCAAGACAGGCGAAAAAATGACTGTTGAGTGGCGTGGCAATCCCGTGTGGATCATGCGTCGCTCAGAGGAAGACCTCGCAACCTTGCCCGCGCTCGATCCGCAACTGGCCGATCCCAAGTCTGAACGCAAGCCCGACGAGTTCACGCCAGAGTACGCGCGCAACGAAACACGCTCGATCAAGCCCGAGGTGCTGGTCGTGGTCGGCATTTGCACCCACTTGGGTTGCTCGCCGTCCGACCGGTTCCAGAAGGGTGCGCAACCCTCGCTTCCGGATGACTGGAAAGGTGGCTTCTTTTGCCCCTGCCACGGCTCCACCTTCGACCTTGCCGGGCGTGTCTTCAAGAACAAGCCGGCGCCGGACAATCTGGTTGTGCCGCCGCACATGTACCTGTCAGATACCCGGTTGCTTATCGGTGAAGACAAAAAGGCCTGACCCCATGAAGACATTCCGTACCGGAGCACCACGTGGCTGAAATGAAAGAGATCTCCCCCAATGCGCCGGCTTCTGCAAAGCTGCTCAATTGGGTCGACAACCGCTTCCCGTTGTCCAAGCTCTACAACGAGCACATGGGCGAGTACTACGCGCCGAAGAACTTCAATTTCTGGTACATCTTCGGCTCGCTTGCGATGCTGGTGCTGGTCATCCAGATCGTCACCGGCATTTTTCTGGTCATGCACTACAAGCCGGATGCCGCGCTGGCCTTCGGTTCGGTCGAGTACATCATGCGCGACGTGCCATGGGGCTGGCTGATCCGCTACATGCACTCCACCGGCGCCTCTGCGTTCTTCGTCGTGGTCTACCTGCACATGTTCCGCGGGCTGATTTATGGCAGTTATCGCAAGCCACGTGAGCTGATCTGGGTATTCGGTTGCGCAATCTTCCTGTGCCTGATGGCCGAAGCCTTCATGGGCTATCTGCTGCCTTGGGGTCAGATGAGCTATTGGGGCGCCCAGGTGATCGTGAACCTGTTTGCCGCCATCCCGTTTGTCGGCCCGGATCTGGCGCTGCTGATCCGCGGTGACTATGTGGTCGGAGACGCGACCCTGAACCGCTTCTTCGCCTTCCACGTGATCGCGGTGCCGCTGGTGTTGCTGGGCCTGGTGGCCGCGCACATCATTGCCCTGCATGAAGTGGGCTCCAACAACCCCGATGGCATCGAGATCAAGGCCAACAAGGGCAAGGACGGCCGTCCGGTGGACGGCATACCGTTTCATCCGTACTACACCGTGCACGACATCTTCGCGGTCAGCATGTTCCTGATGGTGTTCAGTGCGATCGTGTTCTTCGCACCCGAATTCGGCGGCTACTTCCTGGAGTACAACAACTTCATTCCGGCCGACCCGTTCAAGACACCGTTGCACATTGCGCCGGTGTGGTACTTCACGCCCTACTATTCGATGCTGCGTGCCATCACCAGCGAGATGATGTATGTGCTGATGGCCTGTGCGATCGGTGGTTCATTGCTGCTGGTGCTCAAGGTCAAGATGCCGTCTTTCCTCAAGCCGGTCATCCTGGTTGGCGCGTTGGCCGCGGTGCTGATGATGTGGAACATCGACGCCAAATTCTGGGGTGTGCTGGTGATGGGTGGTGCCGTCATCATCCTGTTCTTCCTGCCCTGGCTGGACAACAGCCCCGTCAAGTCGATCCGCTATCGGCCCGACTGGCACAAGTATGTGTATGCAATCTTCGTGTTCAACTTCCTGGTGCTCGCCTATCTGGGCGTGCAACCGCCGTCGTCGATCGGTGAGCGCGTATCGCAAGTCGGCACCTTGTTCTATTTCGGATTCTTCCTGCTGATGCCGTGGTGGAGTGCCCTGGGTGAGCCCAAGCCCCTGCCAGAGCGCGTCAACTTTACAGCCCATTGAGCAGGAGACAAGCAGAATGAAAACCTCAGGATTCTTCAGCAAGGCCACCTGTGCGATCATTGCATCGCTGGGTCTGCTGGCCGGCGCCCATGCGGCCGAAGGCGGTATCCCATGGGACAAGGCCCCGAACAAGACCAATGACCTGGTGGCGCTGCAAAACGGCGCGAAGTTATTTGTCAATTACTGCCTGAACTGCCATTCCGCAGCGTTCATGCGCTTCAACCGGCTGACCGACATCGGTCTGACCGTCGAGCAGATCAAGGACAACCTGCTGTTCATGACGGACAAGGTCGGCGACAACATGGTGGCAGCCATCGATCCCAGGGAAGCCAAGCAGTGGTTTGGCGCCAATCCACCCGATCTGACCGTGATTGCGCGTTCGCGTGCCGCCGCGGGGCAGGGCAGCGGTGCTGACTACCTGTACACCTATCTGCGCACCTATTATCCGGACGCTGCCAAGCCGACCGGCTGGAACAACCTGGCGTTCCCGAATGTGGGCATGCCGCATGCGCTGTGGCAACTTCAGGGCAATCGCGTGCCGGTGTACGAAACCAAGACCGAGCATGGCCGCGAAGTCAAGGTGTTCAAGAGCTGGCAACAAGTCACGCCCGGCACTATGTCGCCGCTTGCCTACGACAATGCGGTGGGCGACCTCGTCAGCTACCTGCAATGGATGGGCGAGCCAGCGCAGAACACGCGCAAGCGGATTGGTGTGGGCGTGATGATCTTCCTCGCTCTGCTGACCGTGTTCACATGGCGCCTGAATGCCGCGTACTGGAAAGACATCAAGTAAGGCTTGAGTAGTCCGGGCCCTTCGTCATGCGAGGGGCTTGTGTTTTCAGAGTGGGCTTGCGAACATGCATCCCACTCTTTTTAGTTTCGACGCCAACTGCTGCCGGGTTGGATTGCGTCGAAACTTGTTTTGATTTTGAGGAGATCCCGCCATGATGGTGTTGTATTCAGGAACCACCTGCCCTTTTTCCCACCGCTGCCGTTTCGTGCTGTTCGAGAAAGGCATGGACTTCGAGATCCGGGACGTCGACCTCTACAACAAGCCGGAAGATATCAACGTGATGAATCCGTACGGTCAGGTGCCTATCCTGGTCGAGCGCGACCTGATCCTGTACGAATCGAACATCATCAATGAGTACATCGATGAGCGTTTTCCGCACCCGCAGCTGATGCCCGGTGACCCGGTGGACCGTGCCCGTGTGCGCCTGTTCCTGCTCAATTTCGAGAAGGAACTGTTTGTGCATGTGTCGACACTGGAATCGCGTGCAGCCAAGAGCAACGAGAAGCTGCTGGAGAAAGCGCGTGCGCACGTCCGTGACCGCCTGACGCAGCTGGCGCCCATCTTCTTGAAGAACAAGTACATGCTGGGCGAAGGCTTCTCGATGCTGGACGTCGCAATTGCCCCGTTGTTGTGGCGCCTGGACTTCTATGGCATCGATCTGAGCAAGAACGCTGCGCCACTGCTGAAGTACGCCGAGCGCATCTTTTCGCGACCGGCGTATATTGAGGCGTTGACGCCGTCCGAGAAGGTAATGCGCAAGTAAGCCAGCTGTTTTGCCGATGATTGATGCACAGAACTCCACTTCGACCCGCCCGTACCTGATTCGGGCGTTGTATGAATGGTGTACCGACAACGGTCTGACGCCCTATGTGGCGGTGCAGGTCGACGACACGGTGCGGGTGCCGCGCGAATATGTGAAGGACGGAGAAATCGTCCTGAACATCAGCTTCGACGCAACCAGTGCACTCAAGCTCGGCAACGACCTGATCGCCTTCAGCGCGCGATTTGCCGGAAAACCGCGCGAAATCATGATTCCGATGGATCGTGTCATCGCGATCTATGCGCGCGAAAACGGACAAGGCATGGCCTTCCCGCGCGGCCCCTTGCAGGCATCAAGCCTGTCCGCACCCCAGCGCACCGATGCTGCCGATGCCGGCACCGATGTGCCGCGGGCTCCCGATGTCGTCGAGGTCCGACTGGTCGAGCCGCCGGCATCGCCGCCCACCGCGGCTGCGGTCAGCGCCGCTGCGAAAAGACCAGGCTCGGCGAAACGCCCCAAGCTGACCCGCATCAAATGATGGCGTGCCGGATCATCTGATCCGAGCGGTCTACCGCATCTTGTAAAATTTCCCTTGTGCCGATTTAGCTCAGTTGGTAGAGCAACCGCCTTGTAAGCGGTAGGTCGTCAGTTCGATTCCGACAATCGGCACCACATCATCGATTCAGGTCATATCAACCTGTATCAAAGAACTTCATAACCCCGCTTGCTGCAAGGCATAGCGGGGTTTTTCTTGGCTCAACCGTTTTCAGCTGGAATCAGCACATACCAACAAATTGTTGGTTGTTCTGTTTGACGAGTTCAATTTTTTGGGCTGGATCGCAGCGCGAAAGCAGATCATCGCGACGCGCTTGCAGGGCGTATATCGCTTCGATGAGGTCGCTGCGGCCAACCCTGAGGCAAGCGCAGCGGCGATGGCGACCCCGTCCCGT
>Ga0209702_10000259_pt1 | contig 107510 bp, 79 predicted proteins | sample FRY01_FD_187210 | JGI IMG/M metagenome (GOLD analysis project Ga0209702, IMG submission 187210) | Freshwater microbial communities from Lake Fryxell liftoff mats and glacier meltwater in Antarctica - FRY-01 (SPAdes) (version 2) | ecosystem: Environmental > Aquatic > Freshwater > Ice > Glacier... | reverse complement strand
ATCCTCGAGAACACCTCGATCCCCGCAAGTCCCGCCCTCGCCAAATTCAACACCTTCAAACAAGCCCTGCTCCAAGGCAAGCCGGGGCTGGCCCTCTACCGGGGTGAGTTTCTCGATTCCTGCATCGAATATGCCGATGCGCTCCGAGTACGCGAGCGACCGACGGTCGAGAACGTAGGCGCGAAAGTGCTCGCCGACTGCGGACAGTTGAAATTGGTTCGAGACCACGTCACCGACTGGCTCTTGCTCGAAGGGAAGACGAACCCGTCGGAAGAGTTCACCACGGCCGTAATCGAATTCCTAGAGCGATTACGGGAGCTGAAGGCCCGCCCGGCAGAGTTGAATTCCTGGCAGGACGGGTGGTTCGAAGCGCATTCGGTGTTTGTCTTTGAGACCTTCCTCTACCTCGTCGCTGCCCTGATCAAGGCCGGGGCGTTCGAGACACTCCACGAGGTGTTCACGACCCATTACATTACACCGGAGACGGAGCAGTCATACCACGATCGATTCGAGACTTTCCGATGTTTCTCCGCTCGATCGGATTCGCTTCAGATTCTGGCGTCTGAGGGCAAAAAGCTCAACAGTCCCGCCGCCGCGTTGATTAAGCAACAGGCCGACCGCAGTGATGTATCCTTCGAGGACCTGAAGCAGGCGGACATGTTGGTGTTCTTAGTGGCGCTAATTTTTCCTGAAGGATGGTGGTTCCCTCAGCTTCAGTATTATTCTGATTCCTACCATGCTTACCCCTTCTTCACTCGCGCGACTCAAGCGAGGGGTTTCAAAAACCTTTCTGTGGTTACCGGTATTGAGACCGGAGACGCCTTGCGGGAGGCCGTTGAGGCGGGGATGAATCGACTCGAGGTTACCCGGTGGCACGATTTCTGGGATCCGGTAAGGAACTTTCAACGCGCCATGAACATCGAAAACCTGGACACCCTAAAATGACCGTTTAAAGGCAAATCGCAAGATCCGCCGCACAGACCCTATTTCATCTCCGACCTGACCCTGTCCACTTTACGAACTGATTCTAGATCGCTATCCGCCCTTCCCATGTTCCGCTTCATCCATGCCGCCGACCCCCACCTCGACAGCCCGCTCCGGGGACTGGAGGTGCATGAGGGCGCACCTGTCGATACCCTCCGAGGAGCGACCCGCAGGGCGTTTGAGAATCTGGTAAACCTGGCCATCGAGGAGGCGGTGGATTTTCTGGTCATCGCCGGTGACCTTTACGACGGGGACTGGAAGGACTACAGCACGGGACTGTTCTTCCGGGGACAGATGGTGAGGCTACAGGCCAAGGATATCCCGGTCTATCTGATCGCCGGAAATCACGATGCAGCCTCGGTGATTTCCAAGAAGCTCACCCTACCAGAGAACGTGCATGTGTTTTCGACCAGGGCCGCCGAATCGATCGACGTGGCCGGACTGCCAGCGGTGATCCATGGGCGGGGCTTTCCGAATCGAGCCGTTCCGGAGAACCTGGCCGTGGAATATCCTGCGGCTGTGCCGGGCAAGTTCAATCTGGGCCTACTTCACACCAGCCTGACGGGGAGGCCCGATCACGACACCTATGCGCCCTGCTCGGAGCAGGATCTACGGAACAGAGGCTACGGCTACTGGGCGCTCGGGCACATCCATCAGCCCGAGGTCGTCTGTAAAGACCCGTGGATCGTTTTTGCCGGCAACTGCCAGGGACGCCACGCCCGTGAAACCGGGCCGCGCGGATGCCAACTGGTGACGGTGAACGATTCGCTAGAGGTCGATGGCGCTGAGTGGCGAGATCTCGATGTCGTGAGGTGGCAGTCCATCGAGGTGGGGCTCGGCGGCGTGGACAACGAAGCGGAGGCGCTCCAGAAGATACGCGGGGCGCTGGACGAGGCGGTCGATGATGCCGATGGGCGCCTGCTCGCCGCGAGGATCCAGCTGACGGGGGCAAGCTCTCTGCACGGCAGCTTGCACCGCGACTCTCAGCACTGGCGGGCCCAGGCGCTGGCGATCGCTCAGGATTTTGGCGAGGAGGCGGTGTGGATTGAGAAGCTCCGAGTGGGGACCACGCCGATCTATGATCTCGCCGAATTGGCATCGAGAGATGCCCTCACCAAGACAGTGCTGGAGTCGCTCGATACGGCCGCCAACACGCTGACGGCTCTGCCGGACGGCATCACTGAAATGCTCGACGTGCTGCCTCAGGAGCTTCGGGCCGAGGTGGCGTGCGAATGGGATTCTGCGCAGCGCCCGGCGCTGATGGAAGAGGTGCGCGCCATCATCCTTGAAGCGCTCCAGACCAAAGGAGGAAATGAATCATGAGATTTCAGCGACTCGACATTCCTGCGTATGGCCCGTTTACGGAACTGCGGCTTTCGTTCCCCTCAAACGGGGGGGATTTGCATGTGATCTACGGGGAGAATGAAGCCGGTAAAAGTTCCCTGCTGCGTGCCATCCGCGATCTGCTCTTTGGAATCCATGGCCAGTCTCCCGACAATTTCCTGCACGACTACAAAAACCTGCGGCTGCTCGGCGAGATCGAGAACCGGGCAGGCGAACGGCTGATCTTCCAACGTCGCAAGGGAACCAAAAACACCTTGCTCGACGAAGCGGGAAACCCGCTCACGGACACGGCGCTGCTGCCCTTTCTCGGTGGAGTGAATCAGACCTATTTTTCCACGATGTTCGGCCTGGGAAGCAGCGAATTGCGGGAGGGCGCGCACCAGCTACTCAAGGGAGAAGGGGAAATCGGCAGCGCGCTTTTCTCTGCCAGTCTCGGGGGGACGCCGGTTCAGCATGTTCTGGATGCCCTGGTGGCGGAATCCGAGCAGCTATTCAAGGGACGCGCGACCGCCAACGTGTCCATCCGCCCGGCAGTGAACCGCTATAAAGACCTGCTCAAGCAAAGCCGTGACTCGATGATCAGTGCGGACGCCTGGGATCAGCTGACGAAGGCACTGAACGAGAATGAGTCTTCGAAGGATCGCCTCGAGAGCGAGATCGCCGGGATCGAGCGCGAGATTGCCTGGATTCAGCGATGCGAGGATGCCTTGCCGAGCATCGGGCTATTGAATGAGCAGCGGCGGTTATTGGGAGAACTTCCCACCCTGCCCGAGGTCGCCAGTGACTTCACGTCGCGGGCCACGGCTGCAAGGATTGGAGCCCGCGAGTCGAGCGGCAAGGCGGAGCACCTCACCGCCTCAATTGTGCGGCTGAAAGATCAGATGGCCCAATGCGTTAGGTCTCCGCAGGTCCTGGCTCAGGAAGATGAGCTGGATGCCCTGCATCAGGGGCTCGGAACCTACCAAACCAGAACGGAGGATCTGACCGGCCTGCAGACCAAACTGGCGGCGATCGAACCGGCCTTGCGCGCCGGCATGGCGGATCTCCAAATCCCGGGCGAACCGGATTCGCTGGAAACCTTGCGTCTCGGCAGCGCCATTCTGATGAGTTGCGGAGAGGCAGTGAATGAACTGGGCGAAGCTCGCAGGCAACACGAAGAGAGCCTGAACAAGGCCGAAGATTTGAAGCGGGCGATCGAGGAACAGCATCAGGAAATGCAGTCTCTGGCGGAGACGGATCTTGAAAAGCTGCGCGAATCTCTCTCGGTCGCCGAAATGGCCACGGAGGCCGACAAGACTCTCGAAGCGAGCCGGATCGAGGTGAAGAGTCTGATGCGAAAGGCGGCAGACGCCCGCGCGCTGATTCCAGAAGCGCCGGAGGAACTCGATGCCGCCGCCCGCCTTTCGGTTCCCTCTCAGAACACGATCCGCATTTTCCGTGAGCGGTTTGCCCAGCACAAGACTGAGCAACAGACTGCGGAGAGACGAATTCGCGAAGAGAAGACGACGATGGAGAAGCTGCGGGCTGAACTCGACCGCCTCGAACGGCGGGGCGAACTGCCGAGCGAAGATTCCCTCAACAAGGCAAGGGAACACCGTGACCATGGCTGGCAACTTGTACTCGCCGATTGGAAAGGCTCCGGCACGGACGAGAACCTGGATGAGACACTTCCTTTGGAGGAGGCATTTCCTCTTGCCGTCACGAGGGCGGATGAGATCGTCGATCGATTGCGCCGCGATGCGGATGTGGTCGCCCAAGCGGAAGAAAAGCGCTTCCAGATGGAAGCGGGACAGAGGAAGGTCGAGGTCGAAATCGGAGCGATCGGAGAGTTGGAGACCTCGACGAAAAAATGTCACGAGGAATGGGAGGAGGCGTGGAAAGCGAGCGGGCTCCAGCCGCGCTCGCCCGAGGAGATGGAGGAATGGCGTGAAAACTGGGTTGCGCTCGGGGACACCGTCCGAAAACTGCGGGATGCCGAGGCGGTCCTCGAAACCAAGCTCGGACGAATCGAAACGGCCCGCAGCGCCCTCGCAACAGCCTTGGCGGATTCCTCAGACAAGGCTTTCTCAACTCTCTTCGACTCTGCCAAGAGCCGCGTCCAATCCGGCGAGGAGACCAATGGCAGGCGCAAGACACTCGCGGAGCAGTCGGACAAGCGTAGGAGGGAGCAAGAAAACCTGGCTCAAAACTCGACGCGACTGGAAACGAAGCTAAGAGACGCACGGGTAAAGTGGGAGAGCCAAAGCAAAGAGGCAGGCCTTCCTGAGAACATTTCCGCCGAATCGGGCCTCGCCTTGCTGCACGAGCAGAAGCAGTTGCTCGCCAAGTTTGACGCCTGGAAGCAATTAAACGGCGAGGCCGCAGAAGTGAGAGAGTTCCTGCGCCTGTATGAGGCGCGGGTGCAGGCAATGGCCGTCTCGCTGGGGATCGAGGCTGCCGGAGTGCTGGCGCAGGAGTCCGCCCTTTGGAAGGCACTGCGCGAGGCCCGGGAGACCCAGGCGAAATACGATCAGATCGCGAATCAGATTCAAAGTGGGAAGTCTGACCTAGAGGAAGCCAAACTGGCGGAGACGCAGGCGTTGATCATTCTGCAAGAACTCCTCGATCTGTCCCGATTGAACACTGCCGAAGAGCTTGAACCCCTCATCGCCAATCTTGAGAAACAGTCGGAGCTGCAAGGGCGTTTGAAAAACCTTCGCGAAACTCTCGGTGGGCTCGCTCGCGGTGGCGCAGTGGATGAATTCATCGCCAGCGTGCAAAACGAAAGCGCTGAGGAACTGCCTGAACGCAAAGATGATTTGGGCACCCGGAAGGCGGAAAAGAAGATCGCTCTGAATGGAGTGCAGGCCACCTTAACCGAACTGCATCGGCAGAGAGGCGACTTTGAGAAGGCGGGGGATGCGGCCGCCGATTTCAGGCAGCAAGCTGAGTCCGCCGCAGCCGCCCTGAGGCACGATGCTCCCCGCTTCGTGCGCCTTCGCATGGCCGCCCACCTCCTGCAGACCCAGATCGAGCGGTTTCGCGAGGAGAATCAAGGCCCGCTGCTGGAGAAATCCGGCCAGTGTTTTGCCGCAATCACACGGGGGGCCTTTACCGGGTTGGCGGCGGAATTCACCGACCGGGATGTTCCGGTCATGACCGGTCGCAGGGCGGATGGCACGAACGTTCCTGTCGATGGGATGAGCGAAGGAACCCGAGACCAGCTCTACCTCGCCCTGCGTCTTGCAGCACTGGAGAGGCATCTGGAGGAGCACGAGCCGATGCCGCTGATCCTCGACGATCTTCTCATCACCTTTGATGACGAGCGAGCCAAGGCCATCCTCTCGCAGCTGGCGGAATTTTCCAATCGCACCCAGATTTTCCTATTCACGCACCACAAACACCTGTTGGACTTGTGCCAAGAGCAGCTGGGTGAAGGGGCATACCATCTACACCACCTTGCTGCTGTAAATACCCGCATTCATCCCATTTGACGATTACTGCTGGTATTTTGAGCCAACCCCTCGCTGCCCACTGAAACCTCCCTATTCACCCGACACGGAAAAATCGCATGTCTCACTTCCCTATCACCGATACCCTCGAAGAGGCGCTCAAACAGGCACGGCATTCCAAACGGGATGACCTCGGCTATCTTTACCACACCTTCCGCATCCGTCTGTCCGATGAGAAAGCCGGATGGTCGGCCCTCCTGAGCAACCTTGTCGATGAGGGGTGGCAATTGCAGGGCACCCCGGTCGTTATAGAAGCGGCAGAGACCACCCGTCGGCATGTCCTGATCTCAATGCTCCACGCGGAGCCCCGTCCGCTGGAGATCCGTGGCACAATGAGACTTCGCGGTGAGATCAACGGTGAAGCTGAACTTAACGGCCATCCAAGAATTTGACCCGTGATGATTGAAACCAAGACCTCATCCCCTTTGATCACGCATTCGGAAAGCTTGATGTTTTCGCATTTTAATGCTTAAATTCCCATCATGAGAACCACTCTCGACCTACCTGACCCGCTCTTCCGCGAAGTGAAATCCCGCGCCGCCAAAGAAGGCCTCAAGCTCAAGGAGCTGATCGCCCATTACATCGAGAACGGTCTCCGTGGCCCGGTGGTCGCACGGTCTGACGCCCGGGGCCATGCGGAGCCGCTGCCGGTGGCGATCCCGCAGGAAGTTGGCAAATCGCCCGCCAATGCCCTGAGCAACCGGGAGCTGCAAGCTCTGCTCGACAAAGAGGATCTTGAAAACTACCAGCGGTCGCTGCCGCCGAAACCTCGCGACGGCGCATGATCGACCTCCCCGACGTCAACGTGTGGCTCGCTCTCGCGGATGGACAGCACCTCCATCACCTCGCCGCCCAAACCTACTGGGCGACCGAGGCGGCTCCAGTGGCGGCGTTCAACCGGGTGACGATGATGGGCTTCCTCCGCCTGAGCACCCGACCGGGCGTGCTGAGCCGCCCTCTCACTCCTGCGGAGGCTTGGGCCATCTATCGGAACTATCTCGCACGGGACAGCGTCCGTCTCCTCGCGGAGACGACGGGACTCGACGACGAGTTCGAACGACTAGCCGGAGGCGACGGCTTTCTTCATCGCCTCTGGACCAACGCCTACCTCGCCGCCTTCGCGATCTCGGGGGCTTGTCGTCTGGTCTCGTTCGACAGTGACTTCGCCCGCTTCGACGGCCTTTCCTTTCTTCAGCTCTCTCCCGGAGAATCAACCTGATTCAGCGGGATTTCTCCTTTCTCCCTCCCATGACCGTCCTCGACCACATCGTCCAACCACTCCGCCTCGCCACCCACTTCAACAACTACGACTCCTCTTCCACTCAACCCTGTTTAACCCGCCAAGTGCGGGAACGCTGATAGACAACCGGTAAATCCGTAGAGATCTCGCCCCATGCAAACTCTCGCCACCCTCAATGCCCGCTACCGCAATCCACACGGCGTCGCGATGATTTATCTTCTTGGTTGGCTCGCAGGATGTGACGGAAACATCGACGACGGTGAGAAAGAGTTTCTCCGCGAATTCAGCGGACTTCTGCTCAATGATCGAGCTGCGGCCGACGCCTTCCTGCCGCTCGTGCTCTTGGCCCCTACCAGCGACCTACTGACCGCATGCCGTCAACTCAAGAGCTCGGTAGATCCGTCGAAAGGGTATCTCGTCTTCGAAGTCACTCTTGCCATGGCTATGGCCGACGGTGTCTTCTCCGTAGGTGAAAACCATATCGTCCGCTTCCTCGGCGACTTGCTCGGGGTCTCGCGTCAGCAGTTCATCACTTCTTTCCAGGCCGTGACCGGACGGACCCCTCTAGAACCCGGTGACGTCAGCAGCGCATCTTGGTGGAACGAGCGCGACAAACGGCGCTACGAAAAGGAAGCGAAGGCGAGAAATGCAAAAGCCAGGGAAGCGAGGGAAAAAGCGCGACGCGACCAAGACCAGCGCCAGTCGGCCGGGGGCCGCAGCGCTTCGCCGCCGCCATTCTCCAGCCCCCGCCGGGTCGAGTCACTTAAGCACCTGGGCCTGGGCCCAGATGCCACAAACGAGGAGATCAAGGCGGCCTACAAACGTCTCGCCAAAGTCCATCACCCTGACCGATTCGAGGGACTGAGCGACGAGATTGTCGTTGCAGCGACCCTCTCCTTCCGCCGCATAAGGGAAGCCTACGAATTTCTGATTCCATGAAGGATCTCTACAAACATCTGGGCGTTTCGATGAATGAGAGCGCAGATAGGATTCGAAGCTTCCTGCCCTTTGTGAAGGATGAGGTGATTCGCGGGGATTGCGAACGCGTGCTCCTCGATCCCGAAGCACGGGCGGTCTATGATCGAAATCTCAAACTTCTCCGCAAAATCGCCGATGTGCGGGCGGAGCTGGGAATTGTTGGTACGTCCAACTGGGGGCCGAAGATGAACAGCGAGATGGGCGGAAAGATTGCGGGTGCCTCGGCTCAACCGACTGCCGCGAAAAAAGGAAGCGACAGTGGATTTGGATGGAGCCTCCTGGTGGCCTTGATACTCGCCGCTTGTCTCGTGGGTTTCTTGGGCCATTACTTCTCCGAAGGATCTCAATTCAAGAGGGCAGAGGAGGCTGATACGGTCAGAGCTTATAAAGGTTATCTGGGGCAGAATCCGGATGGACACCGTGCTGACGATGCTCAGAAGCGGATTCGGCAACTTGAATTGGAGGCCGAATGGAGGGCATTTGATCGCCGGTCGAAGGAACTTGGCGACACAGTCAATCCGGCATCCAGCACGCAGCAGGAGTTGTTCGATCTGGCGGCGGAGATAATCGAGGAAATGCCCGAATCCGATACCGGACGAGAAGCCGCCGGTTTCCTGGTGGAGGCGAGGGCGCGATTCGAACGCCAACTTGCGAACCCCGAAGCCGCAATCCACTTCTACAGGCTCTTTGAGGACAAGGCAGCAGCCGAGCTCATGATGGAGAGGCTTGAGGCGATGGTCGCATCTACCGACCGCCCCGAGGACCTCCAAGCGATTCTCTCGTTTTTCAAAGACATCGACCATCTTCCGGGAGTCTCGGTGGTGCGAATTCAACCGCTGCGTCAACGGGCCTCTGATCGCCTCGCTGAGAGATATCGGGATTTCGAGTTTGTCCGTCGCGTCGATACGAAAGAGGCATACGAACTCTATCTCAAGCAGATGCCATCGGGTTCCGACGCGGCTCGTGCCCGGAGGAGGATTGTGGATCTCGAAGTCGACGAGATTCTGAAAGGCGACGTCGGTGAACTGCCCGAACTTCAGCCCTTGGGGAATTCGAATACTTTGGATCTGGCCTCGGTCGAGATCAGTAATGACACGAGTTACAGCCTGACCGTGCGCTACAGCGGCAGGGATTCGCAAAAGCACGTCATCGCACCGAAGCAAAAGAGAACCTTTCAAATCCGAAAGGGTGATTACCGGGTTACTGCCACCGTTGACACCGGTAACGTCCGTCCGTATGCGGGAAACGAGACGATCAACTATGATCGATACGGTGTTAGCTTCTATATTATTACCACGGGATTCTAGATTCCGATCCGACATCCCCGGAAACCTTGATCTCCATCTTTGCAAATCACGTAGCACCGTCCTACTTCCCCTCAATGACCGTCCTCGACCACATCGTCCAATCACTCCGCCTCGCCACCCACTTCAACAAACACGATGTGGCGGCTCCGTCGGTCATTCTCTGGACTGACGGGGATCGTCACTGGGAATCGGTCGCGAACCGTGTCGGCGAGTCGCTGGATCGCTTCTACATCCTCGGGGAGGACAGCGACACACCCGGCTGTGGACCGTCGACCTGGATTCGCTACCAACTGACGACGGAAAAGGACAAGGGCGGTATCCCCGTGATCTATCTCCCCGGGCTGCCCCGACATGCCTTCCGCTCACCGGTGAATTTCCCGGACGAGGCTCGTCATCTCTATGCGTTGCAGTTTCAAGGGCAGTTCTGGACCCAGCTCAACGCGAAGGACTGGACTCCGGCCGCGCTCCTCGGGTCGGGCAATGGCGGTCTCGGCCTCGATCTTGCCCAGGACCAAGGCACGATCAAAGCTCTCTCGATGCAACTGGAAGCTGTCCTCGATACGCCGGTCGCAAAACTGAAGGGCAAGCGCCTCGAGTCCGCAGATTTCAACGGGCTGGCAGTGGGTGATCCGGTCGGCATGATGCTGCGGTGGCTATCCGACCCGGTGACCGCTGAGGACACGTGGACACCGGAGCAGCGCTCTGCCTTTCAGGGCATCTGCCGCGATGAATTCGACTTCGACCCGAGGGGAGAGGGACGCATCGGCGCGGCGGAGAAACTCGTCGAGGGTGGTGGTGCGTGGGACAAAGTGTGGGCACGCTACGAAGAAGCCCCCACCAACTACCGGGGGATGCGCGAGGCTCTCGGGCTGGTCAAGGCAGTCGATCTTTTTCAGAATGCGAACCCCCGACTCCCCGAAAACAACAAGACGGCTGAGAGCGCCCTGCGGAGTGCGCTCACGGCGCTGAGCGGGACGGCCGAGTCGTCCGCAAGCGAGGCGATCGTGAAGCTGGAGCGGGAACACCGTCCCCGCGCCGGGTCGGTCTGGGCACAGCTCGGCGACGCCCCGCTGGCCGATGCGGTCGCCCACCTCGGCGCGATGATCACGGCGATCAAGGAGGGATTCCCCGGCTCAACCTGGGAGGAACTGGCGGAACACTACCTGAAGAGCGCCTGGAAGGTCGACGCGGAGGCACGGATGGCTTTCGCCGCCGTCCGCAATCACGACGACATCATCGCAGTGACGGCGGCCCTGCAGGCTGTCTATCTGCCCTGGCTCGCGAAGCAGGCGGCGAAGCTGGAACCCATCACCTCGACCTATCCGAACTCCGGTCCGAAGTCGGCGCGGGTCTTGAAAGTCGAGTCCGGCACCGTCTATCTGTTTGTCGATGGCCTGCGGGCGGATCTGGCGAGTGAGCTGTGTCGTCTCCTCGGCTACAGCGGTCTGCACCCCTCGGTCACGAGCGACTGGTCCGCACTCCCCTCGGTCACTGCCACGGCAAAGCCGGCATGGGCGCCGCTAACGGAACTCCTCTGCGGAGAAAAACTGCCCGAAGGATTCGGCCCGCAGCTCGCCTCTGACCTTTCGGAACTCAACACCGCGAAATTCCGCAAACAAATCGCCGGGCTGGGAATCACCTATTTTGAAAGCGCCACTCCCGGTGACCCGTCAGGCACGGGCTGGACAGAAGCAGCTGACTTCGACTCCCGAGGACACAAGGAAGGGGCCAAACTCGCGTGGCGAATCAAGGAGGAGCTCCAAGTGGTCCGTCACCGGGTGACCGAACTCTTGCAGGCCGGATGGAAGAAGGTCGTCATCGTGACCGATCACGGCTGGCTCTGGTTACCTGGTGGTTTGCCGAAGACGGACCTGCCCAAACATCTCACTGCGTCGAAGTGGGGCCGATGCGCCGTTGCCAAGGCCGGGGTGCAACATTCACTGCCGACGGCACCGTGGTTCTGGGGCAGCGAACATCATGTCGTCCTCGCTCCGGGTGTGACGGCCCTCTGGAACGGGGTCGAATACGCCCACGGCGGCCTCACGATTCAGGAGGCTCTAACGGTCTCGATCACTGTGGCGAGCGAGGCAACCATGGGCCTGGCCGATGTCTCCATCGTCTCAGTGCGGTGGCTCGGGCTGCGACTCCAGGCCGAGTTCGAGGGAGCGACTCCGGATCTATTCGTCGATGTGCGCGCCAAAGCTGCGGACCCGTCCACCTCTTTCTTTAATCCAAAAGAACCCCGCCCGATCCGCTCTGATGGCAAAATCTCGACTCTGATCGATGATGAATCCCACGAGGGGAAATCCGCCACTCTCGTGGTGCTTCACCAGGGCGAAGTGATTTGCAAACAGGCCGTGACAGTGGGAGAGAACTGATCGCCTTTTACGACCTTATCCTATGGAACTCGACTCGATTGACCGGATCTCAGCTGCCGCCTTTGAAGGATTTCTCGTCCGCAAAGATCTCGTGCGTAAATTCAAGGGGCAATATCCAGTGCCGACTTATGTCGGTGAGTTCTTGCTGGGTCGCTACTGTGCCAGCACCGACCCGGAAGAGATCAACGAGGGCCTCGCCATCGTTCAGCGCCAGTTGGCGACACGGACGGTCCGCGCGGGGACGGATGAGCTTTTCAAAGCAAAGGCGAAGAGCGAGGGTCGGGTGAAGCTGATCGATCTCATCAAAGCCAAGCTCGACGCGAAGAACGATTGCTTCATCGCCCAGCTCCCCAGTCTCGAACTGCGCGACGTGAGGATCAGTGATGAACTCGTCCACGCCCACGACCGCATGCTGACGGGGGGATTCTACGCCGAGATCGATTTGGAATACGACGCCAGTATCGCGGAGGAGAAAAACGGTAGGCCCTTCGGCATCGAGAGTCTGCGCGAAATCCAGCTTTCCCGGGGAGACGCTCTCAGCACCATGGCGAAGGGGCGCGAGATGTTCACCTTCGACGAATGGCGTGATTTCCTGCTCCGCAGTATCGGGCTCGAGCCGGCCGTGCTCGGGCCGCGCACTTCCGATATCATGCTGCTGCGCATGGTTCCTTTCGTGGAGAACAACTACAACATGGTGGAGCTGGGGCCGCGTGGAACGGGTAAGAGCCACCTCTACCAGCAGGTCTCGCCCTATGCGCACCTCGTCTCGGGAGGCAAGGCCTCGGTCGCGAAGATGTTCGTTAACAATGCCAACGGACAGCGCGGTCTCGTCTGCCAGTATGATGTGGTCTGTTTTGATGAAGTCTCCGGAATTTCCTTTGACCAGAAGGACGGAGTGAACATCATGAAGGGCTACATGGAGTCCGGTGAATTCAGCCGGGGTCAGGAGAGTATCCGCGGATTTGGCGGCGTCGTCATGGTCGGCAACTTTGACGTGGACGTTTCCCATCAACAACGCATCGGCCATCTCTTCGGCCCGATGCCACCCGAGATGCGGGACGACACCGCCTTCATGGACCGCATCCATGCCTACCTACCCGGATGGGATATTCCCAAGGTCAACTCCGAGCAGCTCACAAATCACTTCGGCCTCGTCAGCGATTTCCTCTCCTCGTGCTGGAATCATCTCCGCGCACAGAGCAGGGTGAACAAGTTGCAGGGACGCATCCAGTTCGGAGGTGCTCTCAGCGGACGGGACACGACCGCCGTACAAAAGACGATGAGCGGACTACTGAAGCTGATGTATCCCGACCCCGAGTCCGAGATCCCCGACGACTCCATCGAATGGGCCGCCCGGCTCGCCCTGGAATGCCGTCGCCGGGTAAAGGAGCAGCAGAAGCGCATCGGCTCCGCAGAGTTCCGAAACACACATTTCAGCTACACCGTGGGGAACGATGGTGTCGAGGTCTTCGTCGCCACGCCCGAATTGCAGAGCAGTGACCAGATCGATCTCGATCCACTACCGCCGGGCCAGGTCTGGACCATCAGCCCCGGAGGCATGGACGAGAATCCCGGCCTCTTCAAAGTCGAATCCAACGAAGGACCCGGGTCGGGGATAAAGGTGCTCAACAAACCGGTGCCGGGTCCCTTCAAAGAGTGTGTCCAGTATGCCGAGCAGAACCTCTACTCAAAAGCAAAGACACTCGTCGGTGACCGTGATCCGAGGGCGCACGAATTTAACATTCAGCTACGGGCCTTCGACGCCACCAAGAGCGGGTCAGGCCTCGGCATGGCAACCCTCATCGCCCTCTGCGGGAGTCTGCTCAACAAGAGCCTCAAAGGCGGCTTGATCGTGGTCGGCAACATCAACCTAGGTGGCTCCATCGATGACATTTTCAATGCCGTCAGCATCACCGAACTCGCCGTGGAGAAGGGAGCTCAGACCCTGCTGCTCCCGGTCACCTGCCGCCGCCAGCTGCTCGATCTCTCGGATGACATGGCGACGGAGATCGATCTTCAATTTTACAAGGATCCGAAAGAGGCGCTGCTGAAGTCGCTGTTGGAGTGAGGGGCCGGTGTTGGCCGAACAATACTTATCGACCTCACATTCTACGGCGTTCGAACTTATGACCTAATAGTGGTCGAATAGTAAAATGGGGTCAGAATTTAGAATCTACGCAACTTCTTGTTCCTGCTCCGTTCCTGCTTCAACCTGTCGCCATCAGGTCTGAAGCCGCATTGCCACACTCTCTCGCCAACGTTGCTGGCGCTATTGTGGTTGAGGCGTTCTGCGATCCAGTCCCGCCGGACCGTGGTGCGATCGCCTGTTGCCCGGGCGGCCGCCACCTTCCTCCAATCCCGCTTTGCCGGCCTACTGCCCCCCTCCACCTCCACCTCCAGCGGAGTCGGCTTAGCGCGGGAGCAAGGCGATGCGCTTCGCTTTCGCGGATGAACGCAGATTTTAAGAACTAAGAACAAAAAACAAAAAATCGACACTCGATGAACTTTTCCCCACCATAAAGGCACGTAGAGGATGAGAACGCCTCTGACCTTTACCCTCCTTGGAAGCCATTCAAAATACTCCTGACCTCGAGCAACTCTTTCGAGACGCGGCGGACGATCTGGCGCGTTATTTTTCCCGTCGTCACGGGGATGCGGAGGTGTCGCGGGATCTCGTGCAGGATACCTTCGTGGAAATGGCGCGGGGACTGGAGAAAGGGGTGCGTCCGGAGTCCCTACGCGCCTACCTCTTCGGGATCGCGCGTCATGTGAGCCGGGCGGCGTGGAGGCGCGACTACCGGGAGCGCGAGGGGATCGCCTCCGCTGCGGCGGAGTCGGCAATCGCGGCGACTTCCGTGACCGAAGATGCCCGTCTCGGGATGGCTCACGCAGCCATCGACACCCTTTCCGCGAGTCATCGCGAGGTCCTCGACCTGCGCTACAGCCATCAACTTTCCTACGCCGAGATCGCGGAGTCACTGGGCATCCCGGTGGGCACGGTGCGCTCGCGTCTGCACCATGCCATCGGGGCGGTGCGGGGGAGACTCGCGGCGGGGACGGACGCCTCCGATCCAAACTGACCTTTCTTTTCCTTTCCCATGACGACTCAGCAACTTGAAATGCTCCTCATCGACCAGGCCTTCGGCGAATTGCCCGAAGAGGTGGACGCCCTCCTTGAAGCCCTCCTCGCCCAGCGGGTCGACCTCTGCGAATCGGCGGCGGCGATACGGGAGGCGCTGAGGCTCACGGGCGACGTGGTCGCGACGCGGCCGGAACTTTTCCACGGCGAGTCACCGGCGGCGGATCGTTCGTCGGGCCCGCACCGTTGCTTTCCCCGCTGGCTGGCCGGTGGTGCGAAGCTCGCGGCGGTGCTGGCGGCTCTGGCCCTCGCGGCGGGGGCCGGTTACCGGAGCGGGCAGGCGACGACCGAATCGGCCCTACCGACAGTGGCGGAGAAAACAGCTTCCGCCGAATCCCCATGGGCGCGCTACCGCGTCGAGGCCGACGGTCGACTCGCCGTGATCCCGACGAACCCGCCGCGGTCCTGAAAACTTCTCCCGTGATCGCCTTGAAATTTCGCCATTCCATCACTGCCATCCTCCTCCTCTTCGGCTTCTGCGCCTGCGAACCGAAGGAGCGGGCGGCCTGGTCGCCGGACGGTCGGGTCGCCGCAGTCCTGATCGGACATCAGCTCTATTTCACTGATGAAGACGGCCGTATTACCGGCTCGCTGGAGCCCGCCGACGGAGAACCGGGACGGCTCCTAGTCGAGAAGATGGCATGGCTCGCTGACGGGAGCGGTCTCGTCGTCCACTGGATCCGTCTCGCCCCGCGCTGGGAGGACCTGCGCCCGCTCCTGCCGACGGCGGAAGCGGGCCGTGTCGAGGTCCTCGCCGCGATGTTGCCGGAACTCCTCCGTTCGGCGGTGGTCCTTCACGGAGATGCGGATCGTGCCGATCAATTGCTCGCAAAACTCGCGCCGGGAGAGAGCGAGGCGATCCTGAACGCCCTGCGTTTGGCCGTGGTGAGGGATCGTGGAGCGGTGGAATCGGCCCTGACTGACGCACCAAAAGCGCGGGCCTCGCTCGCGCGTGAGTCGGGTGAGGGGAGCGGCTTTTTTCTCCACGAGCTGGTCCTCGTGCAGGCGGACGGCGATGGCGGGATAAAAGAGGGCGGAACGATCACGCGTGGCCTGCGGGGAGTGGCGTCGCTGCAGGTTTCGCCGGATTTCCCCATGGTCGCGGTGAGCCGTCCCGGCACGGAGGATCTGGGCCACGACCTCGAAGTCATCGCGCTGGACGGAAGCTCACGCGAGACGGTCGCGAGGGGGATGAGCGCGGCCTTTGCCTGGACGCCGGACGGTCGCGGTCTCGTTTCGCTTGCCCCGGTCGCGGGGGGACGGGGGCCGCTGATGCGGGTGCTCCGCAGCGAAGTCCTCGACGGGCAGGGGCGACCGCTCTCTTCAGCAGCGATCAAGGCGGAAGAGATCGCCATCGCAGTCGTGCCCTTTGCCCCGCGTCTGGTGGTGTTGCCGGGCGGTGATGTCCTCTTTGCGAGCCAGCCGGGGGGACTGCCGATGCGGGCCGGTGAATCGGTGAGTCAGCCGCGCCTTTACCTCGTCCCCGCAGATGGCGGCGCGGTCCGTGAAGTGCCTACGGGGGAGGGGGTTCTGCCGATGGATCTGGGCTACTTTGTGCCCTCGCCCGATGGTCGTCGTGTCGCCATTGTCGAGAGCGGGACCGACGCGGTCGCGGTGATCGATCTCGCGAGCGGAGCGAGCGCACTGCTTTCGGTGCCTCATCCGGGTTGGAAATGCCGTACTCTTCCGTCGTGGAAATCGGCGGATGCACTTTCTTACGTCGCGCTCGATCCTGCCACAGACGAAGCGCGGTGGCTTCTCTGGAAACCGGGCAGTGACGAGCCGCTCGACCTCGGCGCCGACTGGCCGGACGGGGCGACCTCGGGCTGGCTCGAAAAGAACGAGGACAACTCCATGCCCACTGACACGCCATGAAAAAAACCGTTTTTCTACTCCCGCTTTTGTATGTCAGCGGCTCCCTGTCCAGCGCAGCGGATGGGGAAGAGCTTGACTTTTTCGAGGCGAAGATCCGGCCTGTCCTGATCGAGCATTGTTACGAATGCCACTCGCTCGAGTCGGGCAAAGCCAAGGGCGGACTGCGACTCGATGATCGTGAGGCGCTGCGCCGGGGAGGGGACTCGGGAGCGGCAGTGGTGGCGGGTAAGCCGGGGGAAAGTCTGCTCCTCAGGGCGATGCGTCACGAGGATCCCGATCTCGAGATGCCGCCGCGTAAGCCGCAGTTGCCCGCCGCCGTCAGCGCGGACTTTGCCTCGTGGATCGCGAGCGGCGCGTCCGATCCGCGCGAGCCCGGGGATACGGTCGTCCCGGCGGGCGGGCGGGCTGCGGGATGGGAGAAGCACTGGAGCTATCGCCTGCCGGTGATGACTGCTATGCCCGCAGTCGATGACGCGGCGTGGGCGGGAACGCCGGTCGATGCCTTTGTCTACGCGAAGCTGAAGTCAGCCGGTCTCGCGCCCTCGCCCGAGGCGGCGCCGGTGACCCTGCTGCGGCGGCTCAGTTTTGCCCTGACGGGACTGCCTCCCTCGCCCGAGGCGGCGGCGGCCTTTTCCCCCGACGATCTTGAGACGGTGGTGGATCAAATGCTCGCCTCGGAAAGCTTCGGGGTTCGCTGGGGACGGCACTGGCTCGATGTCGTGCGCTACGCGGAGTCGAACGGGAAAGAGGCGAACATCACCTACCCGCACGCCTGGCGGTATCGCGACTACGTCATCGAATCCTTCGCAGCGGACCTGCCCTACGACCGCTTTTTGCGTGAGCAGATTGCCGGTGATCTGATCGAGGCGCCTGATGACCGCGAGCGGGCCAGGCTGCTCACCGCGACGGGATTCCTCGCCTTCGGGCCGAAGGGGCTGACCGAGACCAATCCGCTGCAGTTCGCCGCCGACGTCGCCGACGAGCAGATCGACGCTTTTTCCCGGAGCATGCTCGCGACCTCGATCGCCTGCGCGCGCTGTCACGATCATAAATCCGATCCGTTCACGATGGCTGACTACTACGCCATCGCCGGGATTTTCAAGAGCACTGAGACACGCTTCGGGACCTGGATCGACTCTGAGAGTGGCCATGGTAGCAAACTGATTCCGCTGCCGTCGTTGCCGGGGCAACTCATCCCGAACCGCTCCCTCACAAAAGAAGAACTCGCCGACACGAGGGCAAAACTCGCCGCGCTCAACGCTGAGGAAAAGGAGAGTGAAATCGCGGCGGAGGCAGCGAGGGCCGAAGGCCGGGACATGCAGAAGGACTTCAACGAAATGCTCCGTGACGCCCTGCGCATCTTTTGGTCGCGGGGCCCGCTCGTGGGCAAGCTCGAGACCGTCGATGATGAGGGTCGGGCGCTCCCGCTCTGCATGGGCGCGGTCGAGGCGGCGGAAATGATCGACTCGGTCCGCTACGAACGCGGTGAGATCAATCACCCGACCGAAGCGGTCTCGCGCGGGGTGCCGGCGGTCTTTTCCCTCGGGAGCGAGGGGCCTGCCCCGGCCGATGCGAGCGGCCGTCTCGAACTCGCCCGCTGGGTCACGGACCCGCGGCATCCGCTCACGGCGCGGGTCATGGTGAACCGCATCTGGAGTCATCTCTTCGGGGAAGGTCTCGTCGAGACGGTCGACAACTTCGGCCCGACCGGTGCGGCGCCGAGTCATCCCGAGTTGCTCGATTACCTCGCGATCCGTTTTCAGGAAAACGGGTGGTCGGTGAAAAAACTCGTCCGTGAGATCGTTCTCTCGCGCACCTATCAACAGGCCTCGATCTGGAGGGAGGATGGCTTCACGAAAGACCCTGACAATAGGCTACTCTGGCGTCAGTCGAAGGAGCGTCTCGATGCCGAAGTGATCCGCGATGCGATGCTCTCGGTCTCGGGCGAGCTCGACCTCTCGCCCCGCCCCGGATCGCTCGTGGCGGAGTTGACGAGTCAGTCGGTCGGGATCCTCGCGCTGAACAAGGAGGTGCCAGGGGATCTCGACGGGTCGCTTCACCGCTCGGTCTACCTGCCTGTGCTGCGCGATCAGATGCCGGACATCCTCAGACACTTTGACTTTGCCGAGCCCAGTCTCGTCGTGGGACGGCGCGACACCACCAATGTGCCGTCGCAGGCGCTTTTTCTCATGAACAGCGACTTCGTCCGCGCCCGCGCCGAGGGACTCGCCCGACGTCTCGAGCGCGAGGAAGCAGAGCCCGGCGCGCGGGTTCGGAGGGCTTTTGAGATCTGTTTCAACCGTCCGCCCGATGCGGTCGAGGAACAGCTCGTTCTTTCCTATTTCACAAGTATCGAAAATCCTGACGCAGGCAAAAATGAAATGCTGGTGCAGTTCTGCCACGCGCTCCTCGTGAGCGCGGACTTCCGCGTCGCGGACTGATTCCAACCTTTTTCCCGCCATGAATAACGACCCCATTTTTTCCTCTCGTCGTCAGTTTCTGCGCTCGTCTTCTCTCGGGCTGCAGTGGCTGGCTTTCTCGGCCCTCGCGGCGAAGGCCGGGGCAGCGTCCTCTCTCTCGTCGGGGCTGGCGCCGAAGGCGGGGCACTTCCCGGCGCGGGCGAAGCGCGTCATCTTTCTAACGATGCGCGGCGGGCCCTCCCATGTCGATTTGCTCGATTACAAACCCGGGCTGATCAAAAACTCGGGAAAGGCGGCCGTGATCGGACGCGACTCGATCGGGGCGAAGCTCCTCGGTCCGGCGCATCCTTTTGCGCAATACGGTCGCTCGGGCTTGCAGATGTCGTCTCTCCTGCCCCGCATCGGCGAACACGCCGACGACCTCTGCATCGTGAACTCGATGCACACCGATGTGCCGAATCACTCGCCCGCCTTCGTGCAGATGCACACGGGCAGCTTCCAGTTCGTGCGGCCCTCCCTCGGGGCCTGGACGGTCTACGGCCTCGGGAGCGGGAATGAGAATCTCCCCGGGTTCATCACCCTGAATCCTCCGGCGGGTGACGGTGGTGCGCAGAACTATGGCAGCGCTTTTCTCCCGAGCATCTGCCAGGGGACGCGCCTCGGCGGCAGTCAGCTTCCGGCGCTCTACGCGGCCTTTTTGAAAAAGCAGGAGGCCCCCGGTCCGCCGATGAAAGACATCGCGAACGCGCATCTTTCCACCGGCGAACAGCGCCGCCAGCTCGATCTCATCCGCAGTCTCAACGAAGGCCGGCTCCAGCGCGAGCCGGGGCAGCCCGAGGTCGAGGGCATGATCGAGTCGTTCGAACTCGCCTTCCGCATGCAGAGCGAAGTGCCCGGAGTCCTCGATCTGGCCGGGGAGTCGGCGGAGACGCTCGCGCTCTACGGGATCGGGAAGGGCAATGACAGCTTTGCGCGGCAATGTCTCCTCAGTCGCCGCCTCGTCGAGGCCGGGGTGCGTTTTGTCGAGATCGCCTCGCCCGAGCACTGGGACCACCACGCGCTACTCACGAGCAATCTGCAAAAGGCGTGTGCGTCCGTCGACGGTCCCGTTGGAGCGCTCCTCACTGATCTAAAACGGCGCGGCCTGCTCGAAGAAACGCTCGTGATCTGGGGAGGGGAGTTCGGCCGCACGCCCTATGCTCCGGGGCTCGATGGTCGCGATCACAATCACAGGGGCTTCTCCCTCTGGATGGCCGGCGGTGGCGTGAAAGGCGGGATCAACTACGGTGCGACCGACGAGATCGGCTACGAGGCGGTGGAGGATCCCATGCACATTCACGATTGGCACGCCACCATTTTGCACCTGTTAGGAATTGATCACCGACGGCTCACCTACAACTACGGCGGTCGCGATTTCCGGCTCACCGAGACCTCGGGGAAGGTCGCCGCGGGTATCCTGGCGTGAAATTTCAATGATGAAAAACTCGTTTCTCCTCACGTCGCTTTTCGCCCCGGTCCTCATCGCCGGCTCGCTCTTGGGCGCCGAGCCTTGCCGCATCGAAGTGATCGACAGTGAAAATGGCTGGCCCGTTCCGCTCGTCGAGTTGCGGACCAACCACCACGTTTCCTTCTACACGGACAACGCCGGCGTAGTCGCCTTCGACCTGCCCGAACTGATGGGCGTCGAGACCTGGTTCACTGTCATGTCGGACGGTTACGAAGTGAAGGCCGACGGCTTCGGGTATCGCGGGTTCCGCTTTGTTCCCGAAGCGGGCGGAAAACACAGCGTGAAGGTGGATCGCACGATGATCGCGAAACGCCTCGGACGTCTCACCGGCGGGGGGCTTTTCGCCGAAAGTCAAAAGCTCGGCGAGCACCTCGACTGGAAAGAGAGCGGCATCATCGGGTCGGACAGCATCCAGTCGGCGCTACACCGGGGGCGCCTCTTCTGGGCCTGGGGCGATACGATCGTGCCGAAGTATCCGCTCGGGCTTTTTCACATGAGCAGTGCAACGACCTCGACGAGTCCTCTCAGCTCTTTCGAGCCACCGCTGAAACTCGCCCTCGACTACTTCCGCGACGCGGAGGGGAAAGTGCGCAACGTCGCCAACGTCGCGCCGCAGGATCCGGGTCCGACATGGGTGTTTGGCTATGTTAGTCTGCCCGCCGCCGACGGGAAGGCGCGCCTCGTCGGTCATTACGCGAAGATCGAGCCGCCCCTCGCGAGCTACCGCACGGGACTCTGTGTCTGGAATGAGGAGACGGAAAACTTCGAATCGGTCAAGGTCCTCTGGGATCGCGAGACCGATGGGAAAAAGGAACCCGCCTCGCCGGTGGGCCATCCCGCCTTTTGGACCGACAAGGCGGGAAAGGAATGGCTCCTCTTCGGCAATCCGCTCCCGACGATGAAGATGCCGCCGACCTACGAAGCCTGGCTCGATCCGGCACAGTGGGAGGTGCTGAAGCCGCAGGAAACACTCGAGGTGGTCGGCGGTGGAAAAGTGAAACCCCACAGCGGCTCGATTGCATGGAATGACTACAGGAAGAAGTGGGTCACGATCTTCGTCGAACATTTTGGTAAACCTTCACTGCTCGGCGAAGTCTGGTATGCCGAAGCCGACTCGCCTCTCGGGCCTTGGGGCAGTGCGGTGAAGGTGCTCTCGCATCAGGAATACACCTTTTACAATCCGCGGATCCATCCCGCGCTGACTCCGGGCGATTCTCCGGTCCTGCTTTTCGAAGGCACCTATACCGAGTCGTTTTCCAGGGCGAAAAAATCGACGCCCCGCTACGACTACAATCAGATCCTCTATCGGCTCGATCTCGACGAAGCCGCGCAGGCGGGCGCGGGGGAGTGAGTGGTGGGGCTCCCGTAGCGGAACATGCCAATGTTCCCTCTTCCTTCCGGGCGTCCCCGTCTTCAGATCTTCTCCCAAGTCTGCTCTTGCGTGCCGTGGTGATTCGATTCACTATCCGGGACCCAACCCTCTTTGCCCGATGACCAAACTCTCTTTGCTCGCGGTCGTTCACCCGCTCGTCTCTTTATCGGCCCGATGACTACCGATACCTCTGATGACGTCGCCTGGGCGAGACGGGTCAACTCCAGTTGGATCGTGCGTGAGGGTCTGCGCGAGAGCGCCGCCGGGTATCTCGATCATCTCGCTTCGCACGACACGGAGAGGCTGCAGCGGTCGTGCCGTCGTGCTCGCCGTCTCACGGATTGCTACGGGAGCAATGAGGATCCGAAGCCTTGGTTTTACGCAGGACTCTTCAGCCTCGCGTCGGGGGATGAGATCGCCCGTTTTCTCACAGAACACCCTTTTACCCTGGCAATTTTGCCTGGAGATAGGGAGGCGGTGCCGGGATTTCCAGGTCTTGACAGTGTCGCAAGATCGACCCGGGAAAAGATCCTGCGAATACGCGAGGGAGTGAGAGGGCTCACTGAGGGGGAAGTCTAGTCTCCGCTGGGAAAATACTTGCCGGCCCAGCGTCCGAGCAGGGTGGGTATACTCGGTGATTCGGGCGACGGGGTGAACTTGCGGGCGAGGCGGAGAGCCAGCTCGTCGAGGGAACCGTAGCCCTGTTTTTCCACAAACGAGACGATCACAGGGACCGCCGCATTGCCATACGGAACCCGGCGCATGAGAAATTTCAGGACGATGGGGACGAGCAGCGGGATGACTTTTGCCGCCTGCTCGGGTGAGACGCCGGCTTCCTCCCGGATGCGGTCGTTCATCTGCTCGCCGGTGCCATCGAGGAGGTCGTCGAGGCTCTCTGCCGGCGCGGTGGATGTTTCGGCCGATGTTTTCCCTCCATCGAATCGATTGAGGATAACGGGCGCCGTGGCCGAGAGCACGCTCGCGGCTTCTTCCCGGCTCACGCCGAGGGTGCTGGAGATCTTGCGGGTGATCTCGTCTCCGTGATCCTGAATGAGCTGGTCTAGGAGAGTAGGCATGTCCCGACTGTAGAGAGTACGCCCGCCCCGGGCAAGGGACGAATCCACGGTGACTCGATCCATTCTGAAACCCTGAAATCAGTATCGCCTGATCTTAAACTGAGCCTGCGGCGCGATGGGCGGGTAGTAGGGACGCGGTTCCTTCGCCATCGGGGCGGTGCGGAGCTGGCCCGGGCCCGGAGCCCGCCGTGCGACAGCCGGAAAAAGAGAGAGCCCCTCCCGCGAGGATGAGGATTAGGCTGAGGAACAAGGTGGTTTTCATGGTGGATGGGGGAGTATGGTTATACTCGCTCTTACCGGATCACGGATCTATGGGGTGAAACCCGACTCGACTCCGGCCAACAAACGATGGTAGGGTTTGACCCCATGGCTTTTCTCCCGCGAGCGATTCACATTGATCTTCTTCGTAGCATGGGCATCGACTTGTCCTTACCCGCCCCAACACTCAACCTGCGTAGACCCTTGATCCTGGAATCGGAAAAAAAAGTGATCGGGATGCTTTTGCGAGAGCCTATCGGGAGGCTCTTGCACGGCATCTCGGCGGAGCATGTGAAGCGGACGATCTCGTCACCCCGCTCACCGCGCAATCCCAGTGCCTCGAACTCGATCTTTTCGAACTTGACGGTATTCACGAAGCTGCCATCCGGAAAGTCCTCGCGGGACATGACTGTGATGCTGATGACGAACAGGTGCGTCGGGGAAAAGCTTTCTTTGCCGAAGTTGTCCGTGCCGGAGAGACGAGAGGACGTGCCGAGATGATCGGAGGCGTCTTTAAAGTCGAGTCTCATCCCGGTAACGAGACGACGATAAGCGTTGAGATGCCGCTCACCGCACCTCCCCTGAACTAGATACAAAGATTATGCCGCTCTCCACTCCCTCCCTGACATGAATACAATCACAATTATTCTCGCCGAAGATCACACCATCGTCCGGGAGGGGCTGGGCATACTCCTCGGTCTCGAAAAGGATTTCGCGGTCGTTGCCGAGGCGGCGAATGGTCGGGAGGCGGTCGCCCTCGTGCTGGAGCATCGGCCCCATGTCGTCGTCATGGACATCGCGATGCCCCTGCTCAACGGGCTCGAGGCGACCCGGCAGATCCTCAGAACTGCCCCGGAGACGAAGATCCTGATGCTCTCGGCGCACAGTGATGACGCCTATGTGAAGCAGGCTCTCGCCTATGGGGCGACGGGCTTTCTCGTGAAACAGACCGCGTCGAATCTGCTCTCCAAGGCGATCCGTGAAGTCCATCGCGGCAATGCCTACTTCAGCCCCGCGGTCCTGAAGCGGCTCTCCCGCTGCGAGGACAAGGCAAAAGCCAAGGGCGACCTGCCGCCTAAAAAAGGCGCCCGTGAGTTGAGCCAGCGCGAGATGGAAGTGCTGCAACTCATCGCCGAGGGCAAGGCGAACAAAGAGACTGCGTGGGAGCTGGACATCAGTATCAAGACGGTGGAGAAACACCGCCAGAGTCTCATGGAAAAACTCGACATCCACGACACTGCGGGGCTGACCCGCCATGCGATCGAGACAGGCATCATCGAGAGCAGCGTCCAGGGCACGACGGTGGAGACGTGAGGTCCGCTGCGCCGCCGCCGGCAGTGGCGCGATAACGGCTGAAAGGAAGGATGACGAACGGGGCGTGTTTCGGTTACACTTCACAACATGGCTCTGAAACGACGTTCTTTCCTGACGGCATCGACAGCCGGTTTTGCCGGGTATCATTTTGGCCGCGGTCTCGCCGGTGCGGCTCCGGGTGGGCTCGCGGCCTCGCGATCGTCGAAGCCGGCCAAGTCGACGATTCTCTTTTTCCTCTGCGGCGGCGCCTCACAGGTCGACACCTGGGACATGAAACCCGACGCCCCGAGCGCCTATCGCACGCCCTTTCGTCCCGTCTCCACCTCGGCCGACGGGATCCAGCTCTGCGAGTATCTGCCGATGACGGGGAAGGTGGCGCACCATCTCGCGATCGTGCGCTCGGTGACCGATGGGGGAAAGGCGACCGGCGATCATCATGCGGGATACTATTACAATCTCACCGGCCATGCCCCCGATGAGACCTTCCGCACCCAGGGGAATGACCGCAAGCCGCAGGCGACGGACTGGCCTTTCATGGGCAGCGTGGTGGGCTCGCGTCGCGATCCGCATCCGTCTCTGCCGCAGGTGATCTCGCTACCGCACATGCCGAGCAAGTTGCCCTTTACCCGGCCGGGGCAGTTCGCGGGCAAGCTCGGTCTCGATCACGAGCCTTTTTACCTCAATGGAGACCGGGACCAGCCGACCACGTTCCAGGCCCCTTCGCTGAGTCTCTCCGCCGATGGCAAAGTGCGCCTCGATGAACGCCGGGCCCTCCTCGGAACACTGAACGACACCCGTCGTGATTTTGAAAAGATCGCGTCGATGGGGCAGATCGATTCGCTCCATGAAAAGGCCTTCACCCTCCTCGCCTCGGCCTCGACAGCCTCGGCTTTTGATCTCGCGAGTGAACCTCTCGCCCTGCGCGAACGCTATGGCCAGACTATAAATGGCATGAGCCTGCTCATGGCGCGCCGACTCGTCGAGGCGGGTGTGCCCTTCATCACCGTCTTCTGGAAAGAGGATCCCTCGCTCAATAAAAAGTGCCGCAGCGCGGGCGGCTGGGACACGCACGGGAACAACTTCGCCTGTCTCAAGGAGGATCTCCTCCCCGAGTTCGATCGCGGCTACTCGGCCCTGATCGAAGACCTCGCGGGCCGCGGACTGCTCGAGGACACCCTTGTGCTCGTCTCCAGCGAGATGGGGCGCAAGCCACTCATCGGCGACCGTCGCTCGGGCGGCGTCGAGGGTGCGGGGCGCGATCATTGGACCGCCTGCATGAGCATGCTACTCGCCGGGGGCGGGGTGCAGGGCGGTCAGGTCTACGGCAGCACGGATCGCTACGGGGAATACCCCGATGAGAAACCGCTCAGCCCGTCAGACGTCACCCGCACCGTCTATCACGCGATGGGGATAGACAGCCTCGCCGCAGTGGACCGCGAGGGCCGACCTTTTAACCTCCTCGACGAAGGCCGCCCGCTCGTGGAGCTTTTTTGAGTTGGCTCAGAGTGTCTCTATCTTCACGGTGTGTTTCACCGGCTTCAGACGCTTGCGCACGGAGGTATCGTGTGCAGCGTGCTTGGAGGCTACCTTTTTCCGCACCGTCTCGAGGGCGGCGGCGAACTCGGAATCGTTCCTTGCGTCTTCGGCGAAAAGGCGGAAATGGGTCACCAGATTCTTAATTGCGACGGTCTCGTAGGCCTGCTTTGTGGCGACCGCTTCCATGAGCGATTGGAAGCTGGCATCGAAGGGCGTCGCAGCAAAGGCGGCGGCGAGATTCACCCCGGCCTCGAGTTCTTCGCGGGTGAATTCCAGCGATGCTTCGCCCCAGGTGACCTTTGCTTTTGCCGCCGTGAGACCGCTCACTTTCAGGGTGAGGCGGTTGAGGTCTTCGTTGAAGGTGGTGAAAGGCAGGATGCTGCGGGTGCTGCCGGCATCGGTCGTGCTCGCGTCGAAGCAGAAAGGCCAGCGGGTGCTCTCGAGTTCCACGGTGCCGTCGGCTTCGCTCAAGACACGGTGTCCGGCACTGGCGGTCGTCTTCTTTGCCGCGAGATCGACGGTGATCGTGCCGATATCGCCGTCGAGCCCGAGCGCTTTGAGGAAAGCCGAGGCCATGAGGAGCTGGCCCGGGGGGGAGGGGTGAAAGCCGTCGCCGCCGAAGGGAGCGTAGCTGGCGCCGAGGGCTGCCTTGGACTTCGGCAGGGCCTCCATCATGGTGTCATAGACATTGGCAAAGGCGAGGCCGTTCTCTTCGGCGAGTCCTTTCGCGATGTCGCGGAGCCGCGCGAGAGTCCCGTTGTAGACCTTGCCGTCGAGACGGGTGAAGAGGTCGGGGTCGACTCCGCCCGGAGACCCGACCGCGATGTGAGCGACGCCGGCGGCCTTGAGCCCTTCGAGAACACGGCGCATGTTCCCTTCGTAGGCTTTGCCGATGGCGTCGTTGTAGGGCTGGTAGCTGCCGTCATTCATGCCGTAGGAGGTCGTCGCGACATTGGGCCCGAAGACGGCGAGGTCATTCGCGAGGCGATTGGCAAAACCGTCGGCACGCTCGCCGCTCCAGCCGAACTGGAAGACGGTGATGTCGGTTCTCCCGGTGCAGGCGAGGAGGTAGCACTCGATGTATTTCGAATAGAGTTTCTGCTCGGTGATGCTGTCCCCGATCACCGCGACACGGGCGTTCCCGATGAGGAGAGACTTCGGCGCGGCCGCGTCCTGAGCGAGGCCGAGGGTGGCGGAAAAAAGGAGCGAGAGAAAAATCGGGGCTTTTTTCATGGGGTGGGGAAGGGATGGATGATGGGCGCACTTCAACGGAATCCGGCGCGGAACTCAAGCGGGAAATTTCGCCGATTGCAGGAGCGCGATCGTTCTCCGGCGTTGCAAATCTCTCCTGTCGCCGCCAAGTTCCGAGCATGACTCATCGCTTTCTCTACCGCCGCCGCGTCGAGTTCGCCGACACGGACGTGGCGGGGATCATGCATTTTTCGAATTTCTTCCGCTTTATGGAAGTGGCCGAGCACGCGTTTTACCGGTCTCTCGGTTTCTCGGTGCACCCTTTCAAACACGGGGCCGAGGGCGACGGGCCCCACGTCGGATGGCCGCGTGTCCAGGCCTCGGCAGACTTCCGGCTGCCGCTTCACTTCGAAGAGGAGGTCGAGATCGAGCTGCTCGTCGAGGAGATCCGGACCAAGAGCGTGAAGTATTTTTTCCAGTTCTGGAAGCATCCTGACTCGCCCGGGAGCCGTGTCATCGCCGCGACCGGCCGATTCACCGTCGTGAGCGTATCCTTCGATGACGAGACCCGGCGCATGAAAGCGGTTGCGATCCCCGACGAATGGCGCGAAAAACTGAGCGTCGCTCCTGAAGGTGCGATCCCCGCCTGAACCCCCTTGTTTTTTAGTAATACATTTCTGATGGATCCCATGAGCAGTTATTCCTGGCTAATCTTCGCCCTCGGCACCGTGGTGACCTGGGGCCTCTACGGTATTTTCCTCCACATGGGCCAGATGGGCATGGTCGATCCCGTGAACGGCCGCTACAAGGCCTTCTTCTTCGTGGGGGTCGCCTACTTCCTCACGGCGGTGCTCGCGCCTCTCGCGGTGCTGATGTTCAAAGGGACGGATTGGAATTTCCCCGCCAAAGGTCTCTGGCTCTCGCTCTTCGCCGGTATCCTCGGGGCAATTGGAGCGTTTTTTGTGCTCCTCGCTCTCGGCGCCGCGATCTCCGCCAAGGTGCAGAATGCCCCCGCCGTCGTCATGTCCATCATCTTTGCCGGGGCTCCCATCGTGAACGCGATCATCTCCATCTCGATGGCCCACGACTGGGGAAAAATCCGCTGGCCATTCATCCTCGGTCTTTGCATGGCTGCTGCCGGGGGATTCCTCGTGACCAAGTTCAAGCCTGTCCACGCTCCGTCGGCGAAGCCTGCGGATAAGGTCGTGGCGCTCGATCCGGCGTCACCGGGTTCCACCTCACCGTCAGATTCGCAACGTCTCTGATCGGCTCCGGTCCGACGAATCACCTCCGCCTGCCATGCCTGACCGCAGCCGCATCGAACCCGTCCAGACCGAGCGCCTCGGGGCGCTCCTCAACGAGCTGCGCGCCGGCAATGTCTACTATCGCGAGCGTCTCGAGAAGTCGGGGCTCGGGACAGGCCCGGTCACCCTCGCCGACTTCTCGGCGCGGATGCCCTTCACTTCGAAGATGGATCTCGTCTGGGATCGCGAGGAGTTTCCGCCCTACGGATCCAATCTGACCTACCCCGTCGAGCGCTACTCGCGCTACTCTCAAAGCAGCGGCACGACACGCGGTCCGCTACCCTCACTCGACACGGCGGAAAGCTGGTCGGCCATGCTCGACTGCTGGGACCGGGTCTATGAGGCGGCCGGAGTTCCGCTTTCGGAGAAAATTTTCTTCGCCTTTTCCTTCGGGCCTTTCCTCGGATTCTGGACCGCCTTCGAGTCGGCGACTCGTCGCGGCAACCTCTCCATCCCCGGTGGCGGGCTCAGCAGCAAGGCCCGTCTCCAGGCCATGGTCGCGCACGAGGTCGAGGTGCTTTGCTGCACACCCACTTATGCGATGCGTCTCGGGGAGCTTTTCGCCTCGCATCGCAACGACGAGACGGCAGCCTACCGCTTGAAAAAAATCATCGTCGCGGGTGAGCCCGGCGGCAGCATCCCGGCAGTGCGGGAGCGGCTTTCGGATCTCTGGAAAGGGGCGCGTGTTTTTGATCATCACGGTATGACCGAGACCGGCCCCGTCACCTACGAACACCCTGACAAGCCAGTAAGCCTCTGCGTCATCGAAGAGGCCTACTACGCCGAAGTGATCGATCGTGAGACCCATCGCGAGGTCGCGCCGGGGCAGCGTGGGGAACTCGTCCTCACGACCCTGACGCGCACGGCCTGTCCGCTCCTGCGCTATCGCACCGGAGACCTCGTCGAAAAGACCTTTTTTGCACCGCCCGGCGGAGGTGACGCGATCTTCTGCCTCGAGGGCGGAGTCCTCGGCCGCGTCGATGAGATGGTCGTGATCCGCGGGGTCAATGTGTATCCCACCGCCGTGGAAAAAATCATCCGCGGTTTTCCGGAGGTGGTGGAGTTCCAGGTTATCCAGACGACCCGTCAGTCCATGGCCGAGTTGGAAGTGAGCATCGAGGCCGATGCCAAAGCCAAACCCGATCTCGGCGAACGCGTCCAGCGCGAGTTGGCCGATGCATTTACCCTGCGCATTCCGGTGCGAGTCGTGGAAGAGGGCTCGCTGCCGAGGTTCGAGTTCAAGTCGAAGCGCTGGGTGAGGCAGTGAGGGAGTAGGAGGGTGGGTGAGAGTCGAACGCGTGGGACAGGAGTGTCCCACCTCCTTGGGGCTGATTACAAGCCGGGGGGTTGGGTGAGAGTCTTGGAAGAGGGGGGGGGGCTGCTGCGGTTCGAGTTCAAGTCGAGGCGATGTCCAAATTCCCGTCCGGTAGATTCGGAGAAACCTCGTAGATCCACACCAGAATCCCCGCTGCGGCTTGACAGCAACCCATAAACCCGTTCGATATACCCATATGAAGACCACCGTTGAACTTCCCGACGATCTGTTTGCTGAGGCGAAGGCCGTGGCTCTGCGGCGGCGAGTCTCACTAAAGACTCTTTTCACCCGGGCGCTGGAGCGAGAGTTGCGCGGTCAGGCCAGTGATCCGGGGCGGTATCGCTTTCGAGTGGATGAAGGCGGATGGCCCGTTCTCCGGACCGATCCGGAAGACACCGTCGTCGTCTCCGATGCGCTGGTCAACGAACTCCGGGAATCCGAGGGTGTGTGATTGATGGCCTTCCTTCTCGGCATCAACGTGTTGATTGCGCGCGTCGATCCCCGGCACGAGCATCATCAGCGGGTCCGGCATTAGTTGAATGCCAGGACGGGGGTGGATCTCATGACTTGCCCGCTCACGGAGAACGGGTTCATCAGGATCTATGGCTATCCCTCTTATCCCGGCGGTCCGGGTTCGCCGGAGGCCGCTCTCGACGCACTCCGCGTGATCCGGGGGATGCCGTGCCACTGGTTTCTCGGCGACACGGTGAGCATCGATGATCCAAGTGTTATACTCTTCCAAACGCTACAGGGAGGGGCGACATTCTATCTGTCGCCCTGCAAGCCCGACCCCGCATTTCCGCACTTGCTCAGCGCCTCCCTTCCCGCCAGAATCTCCGCCAATGAATCCCCTCCGTCTGATCCTTCCTCTCGCCGTGATTTCCGCCATCGCCTCAGTTGCTCTCGCCGATTCGCCCAAGCCGCTCGCCCTGTCGCCGGCACCTCATCCGGGGAAAGAGGCTCTGCACGCATCCTTCAACGAGATTTCCAAAAAAGGCGAAGCCCCGCTCGTGTTCCTCGGCGACTCCATTACCGAAGGCTGGAGTGGAAAAGGCAAAGCGGTGTGGGAGCAGTACTGGGCACCCCTCAAGGCCGCGAACTTCGGCATCGGCGGCGACCGCACCGAGCACATCCTCTGGCGTCTCGCGAACGGGAACTACGATGGACTCAAGCCGAAGCTGACCGTCCTGATGATAGGCACGAACAACACCGGACACCAGGGGCGCCCCATGGCCGAGCACGGCGGGGCGATCTATTCCAGCACCGCTGAGGAAACGGCAGCCGGAGTCACCGAGATTGTGAAGGTGCTCAGGGAAAAGCAGCCGCAGATGAAGATTCTGCTCCTCGCCATTTTTCCCCGGGGCGAGACCCCCGAGGATAAGATGCGCCGGCAAAATGATGAAACTAACGAGCTCATCGCCAAGCTCGATGACGGGAAGAGCGTCTTTTTCATGGACGTAAACGCGCCCCTCCTCGAGTCCGGCGGCACTCTCTCGAAAGAGATCATGCCCGACCTGCTTCACCCGAACGAAGCCGGCTACGAGATCTGGGCCAAAGCGATCGAGCCGCGCGTGAAAGAGTTGATGGCGGAGTGAGGGCGCTGATCCGCGAGAGTAGGATGGGTTTCCACAATCTCTCCTCATCCGGTTCTATGTGAACCTCTCCGCCGCTTTCGCCCCGGTCTCCTTCGCGCGGTCCGCCCGAAGCCTGAATGTTGATCTGGATGGGGATGGTAAGCCCTAGCAGCCTGTCGGACTTATCCCGCCCGGCTGCGGAAATCGGGGATTCGGCCCGAATTCCCCTTCGTTTTCATCATTTGTGTTCACACAAACTCCTCAAACTCATGAAAATTCTGACTCGAACCCCAATTCCCTCGCTCAGACGCTCTAAGTCAGACAGACTGCTAGCGGGTCGCCCGGGAGGTGTTCGCCAACGCGTAAGTCCACCGCTCTTTCCGGCCGCTCGTCGTTTACGATGCGCACCGGCAGAGCAAAGAGAACGGCCATCCCGGGCGGTTTTCAAGTGAGGGACTGGACGTCGCCGCTGGAGGAGGTCGTTTTGCAGTAGGACGCTCCCGTCAGCTCGCGGGGTTCGGCATTGAGTGCCGGGGCAGATTAATCGTGAAAACGCAGCCTGAGAGCGGCTTGTTTCTCACGCTCAGGGTGCCACCGTTGGCATCGATACTTCGGTCTGCGATGGTCAGTCCCAATCCGAGTCCACTTTTGTCGACGGCTACACCGTCCCGACCGAGTACCAGACCCACTTCACCGAAGTCCCTGCGGTGCAGGGGGAGAACGTCGTCGTGCGTTATTACGGGGGCCGCGCTTATTATGTCAATTCGAACGATTGGAAGATCGTGCGGGTTGTCGATCTCGACTCCTCGGTCGAGGTGACGACTGACGCGAGTGCTTACGTCGAAGGCTATGTCATTCCTGAGACCACTCGCACCCGCTTCATCGAAGTGCCAAATCCGGATGCCGGCTTAAGCGTGCGTTACTACAACAACACCGCCTATTACATGGACCCTTCCTACCGCATCGTTCGCACCGTGCGCCTGATGCCGTAGGGCGGGAATGCTCATTGAATCTCCGGTAGATTTGCCAACGACCCAGGCCCCTCTCTCTTCGACAAAGTCTTGTCGCAGGGGGGAGGGGCATTTTGTTGTCCTCGACGATGTTTCGAAGCGAGTGATCCCGCTCCGCCCCCTCTATCGCCCCGCAAGCCCGTCCCGGAAATTGCGCCTTTACCACTTGAAGCGGGACGGGCCGCAGTCGAGACTTTAGAAATGGCCGAAATTCTGAAATCGAGTGTGGAACTCCGGGGAGTCTCCAAATGGTATGAATCCGGTAGTGAGGGAGCCGCTCCGGCGCGGCGCATCCTCGATGGACTGGACCTCGTCGTGAACGCAGGCGAGCGTTTTGCGATCGTCGGGCCGTCGGGCTGCGGGAAGAGCACGCTGCTCAATATCCTGGGCACCCTCGACGCTCCCTCGGAGGGCAAGGTCATCATCGACGGCATCGATACGAGCGGCCTTTCCGAGAACGAGATCGCCCGGATCCGCTCCGAGAAGATCGGCTTCATTTTTCAAATGCACCATCTCCTCCCGCAATGCACCGCGCTGGAGAATGTGCTCGTTCCCACGCTGGCTCTTGCGAACCGGCCCGATCCGGCGGCGGCGACGGCGCGGGCGAAGATGCTTTTCGACCGGGTCGGGCTCGCTGATAAGCTCAACAGCCAACCTGGCCAGCTCTCCGGGGGCGAAAGGCAGCGCGTCGCGGTGGTGCGGTCGCTCATCAACTCACCCCGGCTCCTCCTCGCCGACGAACCGACCGGTGCCCTCGACGAGGACAATGCGAAGCGGCTCATGGATTTGCTCGTGGAGTTGAATGACTCCGAAGGTCTCGCCCTTATTGTCGTGACGCACGATCGCATGATTGCGGAGGCGGTCGGCTCGATTCGAACGCTCCATCGTGGAAAGCTGGAGGGCGGGGTATGAGGGAAAGTCTCCCGAAGCGGGATTTCCCTGACCTTACCTCCCCCAACACCGGCCTCACAGAGGCCAGCTACAGGAAGAAATTCCGTGTAGGTGTAAGCACTTTTCCCATGCAGGCATCGGCACCTGTAGCTGGCCTCTGTGAGGCCGGGGGCTATCCTCAGCGGCTTTCTTTCTCATGAGCACTTTTCGCCTCATCCTCAGCTCCCTCTTCCACTATCGCTGGATCAATCTCTCGGTCCTCGCGGGCGTGGCGCTGACCTCGGCGATCCTCAGCGGCGCCCTCGTCGTCGGCGATTCAGTGAAGGAAAGCCTGCGGCGGAATGCGGCGGCACGTCTTTCGCAGATCGGTCCGGTCATGCTGGGAGGAGAGCGATTTTTCAGCTCTACCCTGGCGGATCGCATCGCGGCGGATCTCGGTGGTGATGCCGTCGTCGCGCCGGTCCTGCAGATCACCGGGACGGCGCTGAACCGGGACGGCGGACGTCGGGTCAATCAGGTGCAGATCCTCGGGATCGATGACCGCTTTTGGAAACTCTCGAACAAGGGCGTCGCGCCCGACGGCTTTGCGGACGAGCGCTGGATCGCGATCAACGCGCCTCTCGCCGACCGCGTCGGAGCAGGCGTCGATGATACCCTCATCGTGCGGGTCGAGATCCCCGGAGCACTCTCGAAAGATGCCCCTCTCTCCGGCGAGTCCGAACAGACGACGCCTTTCACCGCCCCTGTCACCGCGATCCTCGATGCGGAGAGTTTCGGGCTCTATTCGCTGAAAGCCGAGCAAGTCCCGCCGGCGACGATCTTCCTTCGGCGCGAGCGGCTCGAGGCTATCATTGAGCAGTCCGGTCGGGCGAACCTCATTCTCGGCGACGATTCCCTCGACGCGACGACCTTCGCGGCGGCGGCGGAGAAGGCCTGGGATCTCGACGATCTGCAGCTCAAGGTCTCGCAGGCGGACACCGGCGGCACGAGTCAGATCGTGAGTTCGCGGGTCTTTTTTGACAGTGTCATCGTCTCGGCGCTGGAAAATGTCGCGGCGGTGAGTTCGCCCGTCCTGACCTATCTCGCGACGGACATCACATCTGGTGAAAATCGCACTCCTTATTCCATGGTGACCGGGGTCGGGCCTGCGCTGAACGGTATCGTGGGCAGCGATCTCACGGATCGTCAGATCATCCTCTCCCAATGGCTCGCCGATGACCTCGCGGTAAAGCCGGGCGACGATGTCACCCTCGTCTACAATGTCGTCGGGGCGGGACGCGCCCTCGAGGAGCATCGTCGCACCTTTACCGTGGCGGCGGTCGAGCCCATTGGCGAGGCGGGCTGGGATCAGACCTGGACGCCCGAGTTCCCCGGCATTTTCGACGTCGATGGACTCGACGACTGGGAGCCCGGCATTCCCATCGACCGCGACCGCATCCGCGACAAGGACGATGAATACTGGGATCAATACAAGGCGACGCCCAAGGCTTTCGTCTCCCTCGGAGCGGCGCGCTCGATGTGGGCCAACCGCTTCGGTGATGCCACGGCGGTGCGCTTTCAACTGAAGGCGTCGGACGCCCCGCTTGTCGATCAACTGCGGGCGAATTTGAAGCTCACCGACCTAGGCATGGTCTACCGCGACCTGCCGGCCGAGGCTAAGTCGGCGGTGGCGAATTCCTTCGACTTCGGCGCGCTCTTCGCGAGCATGAGTTTTTTCCTCATCGTCGCGGCCCTCGTGCTTGCCGGGCTCGTCTTTGTCTTCGGGATCGAGCAGCGTTCCAGCCAGATCGGATTGCTTCTCGCGATGGGTTTCACGCGGACACGGGTGCGGCGATTTTTCCTCGTCGAGGCCTTGTTACTCTCTCTCGTCGGCTCCGCGCTCGGGCTGCTCGGCGGCTATGTCTACACCCGCCTCGCCCTCTACGGCATGTCCGGCGTCTGGCAGGATGCCGCTGCGGGCATGGAGTTCACCTACTCGCTGAAGCCGCAGACGCTGCTCGTTTCCTTCTTCATAACCATCCTCGTCGCGCTCACCGTGGTCTGGTTCGCGAGCCGTAAGATCACCGCGATCCAGCCCTCGACCCTGATCTCGGGGAGTGACGATCTCTCCCTCGGCGGCAATGCAAAAAGCCGTCGTGATGTCGTCGCTCTCGCCGTCGGTGTGGTGGGAGCGTTAGGGTGTCTCTTTGCCCCCAAGGTCGAGGGCACGATGGCCGCGCAGGGCCTCTTTTTCGGCGCGGGATTTCTCATGACCGTGGCCGGGGTGGCCTTTTGCTCCATCCTCATCCGCCGATTCCTGCGTCCGTCCGAGGTTCTGAAATCTCTCGGGGCGCTCGGCCGTCAGCACACCGTGCGTCGTCGCGGCCGCAGCCTCGCGGTGATTGGGCTGATGGCGGCGGGTGTCTTCATGGTCACGGCGATCAACTCCTTCCGCCTCGAGGGCGAGCGCGGAGCCGAGCGTCGCAATGCCGGGACGGGGGGCTTCGCCTACGTCGGGGAGTCGACCCTGCCGGTCTACGAAGATCTCAACGGAGAGGCCGGGCGAAAGAAATTCGGGCTCGACGGGTTTAAAGAAAAATTCACGATTCTGCCCCTTCGCGTCAGCAACGGTGACGATGCGAGCTGTCTCAATCTTAACCGCGCCCAGCGTCCCCGCATCATGGGTGTGAGCACCGCACAGATCGCGGCGATCAATCCCTTCACCTTCACCGGGAAAATCACCGAGCCGAGGACGGGCGAGAGTCCCTGGCGCCTCCTCGCCGCCGAGCATCCTGCTCTGGAAGACGGGACTCCCGTCGTCGCCGGGATCATCGATCAGAACACCGCGATCTATGCCTTGCAAAAAGGCATCGGCGACACGGTCCTGTACGAGACTGTTTCGGGACAGTCCTTCGCCGTGCTCATCTGCGGTTTTCTCGAGACCTCGATTCTGCAGGGAAGTCTCTTGATAGATGAGGCAAACTTCATCCGCTTTTTCCCCGATGCGGGCGGCTACCGCTTCTTCCTGATGGATGGAAAAGGCGGGGGAACTCTCGAGCCGGTCGCGGCCCACCTCACGCGCATGTTCGGCGATCTCGGGCTGGAGATGCGCCCGGCGGCGGACCGGCTCAATGAGTTCAATGCGGTGCAGAATACCTATCTCAGTATCTTCTCCACCCTCGGCGGCCTCGGGATTTTGTTAGGGACGCTCGGCCTCGCGATCATCGTGGGGCGCAATGTGATGGAGCGTCGCGGACAGCTCGGGGTGATGCAGGCGATGGGATTCACCCGGAAAAAGCTCGCCGGAATGGTCCTCGCGGAGCATTGGTTTCTGCACCTGTCAGGTGTCATCATCGGTCTCGGTGCGGCCTTGCTGGCGGTGTTGCCCGAGCTGACCAAAGGATCGTCTTCGCTGCCCTGGGGGCTGCTCGCAGCGATCAACGGAGCCGTCCTCGTCGGCGGGCTCGTCTTTTGCGCCGCCGCCGCGCGGCTCGTCCTGCGTGGAAATCTGATGGACGCGATTCGCCGGGAATGAGGGTCATCGCTCCAGTGATGGCGCTCTTCTTCGCCGCTCTCCTCGCGACGGGAGGGAGCCTCGCGAAAGAGAAGGCGGAGGCCCCGCCAACTCCGGAGATACCGGCTCCGCCCGTCAATGTCCCTGCCGCGATCCTCGACATCGCCAACAGCAAGGACGGGGACTACCCGGGCGGAGCGACGCCGCTCAGCGGCAAGTGGACCGTCGATGCCGGAGCCAAAAAACTGAAGGTAGCGCCCGAACCGCTCCTCGACTGCTGGCTGGAATTCGGTCCCGAGATACGGGAAAAGGGTGCCACCATCGTCGCTTCGGGTCGGGCGCAGGGGAAGGGCAGACTGAAGTCCCGCTTTGGTGCCGGTCTCTACGGGAAGAACGGCTTCCAGCTCCGCTTCGCCCCCGCGACACAGGAGATCGAGCTCGTGCGACGCAGTGTCGTGCTCCTCAAGGAGCCGTTCCCCGTCACGCAGGAAGATCTCTGCCATCTCGAACTCTCGGTCCGCCCCGAGCGGAATCACTGGCTCGTCTCGGGCCGCGTCTGGAAAGGGGAAGAGAAGCGGCCGGATGAGAAGGCCTTCGAATACAAAATCTTTGCCGAGGAACTGCTCTTCCCCCTCGCCGGCCGGCCGACCCTGTTCGCTACTCCCTTCTCAGGCGAACCGGTCTCGTTCGCCTCAGCGAGGGTGTATTACGGAGAGTTTGTGGTGGATTCGAAATCCTCCGAGAAACCAAATTGAGGATTTCGCCGCCGGACCAATGCCGGACCGCGGGCGTCCCGCCCGCTTTACAACCCCAACCGCAGCAGGTTTCATGGGCAATGGGGCGGGCGGGACGCCCGCGGTCCGGCAGAGAGTCACCCTCACCATCACCCCCGCACCGCCATCTGCACCATCGCCCGCAATCGCTCTTCCAGTGTCCGATACCCGAAGTGTTTCCCGGCGATTCGGAAATTTCTCTCAGCGGTAGCGGCGTGCGATCCCGGCTCGTCGAGGATGCGCCGCACTTTCCCGACGACCTCATCCGTGATCTCTCCGTCCATCGTCACTAACTCACATCCAACTCCCTCGATGTCTTCTCTAAAAACAGAGTAGCGATTCACGAGGAGCGGTTTCCGGAAGTAGATCGCCTCGAGCAGAGCGTTGCCGAAGCCCTCGTAGAGGCTGGGGTAGGTCACGAAATCCGCGAGCGGATAGAGTTCCTCGAGAGTGAAACTTTCTCCCATGGCTTCTGACTCTGTCCCCGCGATGCGATCCGCGACGAAGCGGAGATCGACTCCTTTTTCTTTCGCGAGAGCGGAGAGCTGATTCCGATAGTCGAGCCCCTCGTCGCCGGCCTCGTGGGAGATGAGCAGCTTGTTCCGGCTCTCCCCGAGACGATGGACGAGTTCGATGGCATGTTCGATGCCTTTGCGCGGCACGACGCGCGTCGGCTGCAGGATGAGCCTGTCGTCGCCCCCGAGGTCCAGTGCGATTCTGGCCTCGTCAGGGTTCCGGGTCGGCGCGGGATGCGGCTTTTCGAAATCCATCACGTTCGGCACGAGCGTTGCCTTGATCCCGCAGCGATCCTTCACCTCCCTCGCCGCGGCCGAGTTGATTACTGCATGCACGATGCCGGGGAGAACCGGGGGAAAGGCGCGCGCGAGGTAGGGCTGCACCGCCGCACCGGTAAAGCGGTCTCGCTCCCAGTAGAAATCGTGATGATGGGCGATCGTCGGGATCCCGCTGCCCTCGATGAAGTCGGTGATCGCCAGACCGAGGGGGAGATTCATCGGGATGGTGAGGGCATTCTGCGGGATGAGCACGTCTATCCCGAAGCGGTCGCAAAACTCGTCGAGCGCAGCGTGGAGGAGTCCCTGTAGTCTTGCGATCTTCCCGGCGATGCCCTCCGGAAAAGTCTCGCATCGCCAGATCGCCTGCGTGATCGCTTCGATCTCCGGATGCTCAAAATGCGCCTCGGGCACGACTATGGATGACCTGGCAGGACGATCCGAGAGACCGGAAAACCAGAAGGTGGCGTGCCCGTCACGTTCGAGCACGTCGGCCCATTTGCGCGACTCGAGCGAGACCCCGTCCGTTCCCGAAAAGCGTGTTGAGACAAAACCAAAATTCATTCTTCCTTTTCCATGGCATAAATCACGCCGTTTTCATGGTTTTTTCTGCTGGACTCTCCGACGGCATTCGCTTCGTTCCGTGGTGAAATTCTATCGGGAAGCAGCCGGAACAAACTCGCGGGATTATTCCGGTATCGGGATCCTCGCCAGCAATGTGCTCGTCATCCTTTTCGCCTTGCGGGAGGGGTGGAACCTTCAGGCGATGATGGCGATCTACTGGGCACAGAGCGTCATCATCGGCATCTTTCACATCTTGCTCCTGCTGCGGTCGTTTTGTAGCGAGGGATTCACAAGCAACGGCAAACGGGAGGCCGAGTCGGCGGCTGGCAAGCGGAGCACAGCCTTCTTCTTTGCGATTCACTACGGTTTCTTCCACCTCATCTACGGGATCTTCCTGATCGGATTCGCTGCCTCGGCGATAGACCCTGGCGAGGTCGGGACGAACCTCGGCCCGACGCCCGGGGATACGGACTCTGCGCGGTGGTTCCTATTCTCTATCGTCAGCTTTGTCGTCGGCCACGCCTTTTCGTTCTATCAGAATGTGCGGGCAGATTTGGAGCGGCGCCCGAATCTGGGGATCATGATGTTTCTGCCTTATGCCCGCATCCTGCCGATGCACCTTACGATTATTCTGGGGGCAATGGCAGGGTCCGCCATGCACACCCTGCTCCTTTTTACAGGTCTCAAGACGGGGGCCGACTATCTGATGCACATCGTCGAACACCGGGTCCTGCAGAAGAAACCGACAGAGCCCAAAGCGCACGGGACATCTCCCTGACACAGCGGGGGCAATACTCGTCCGGGACCTACGCGCTACGGAAAGAGTCACGTAAATTTTTCTTGGATTCGGGCGGGACCTCGTCCACTCTCTCAACCATATGGATCCAAGTCTGATTCTCGGGGTTTTGGTCGGCACTGCGGCCTGGTTTGTGATTCGGTGCGTCCTCACCGGCTTTTACACCGTGGAGCAAAATGAGAGGGCGGTCGTCACGACGCTAGGTCGGGTCCAGCGGCTCAAGGGGAAAACGACCCTCGATCTCCCGATCGCCGATCACCTCAGTGACGATCACAAGACCCGCTACATTTACCCCCAGGTGCGGGTCATCGGTCCCGGCGGTCCCTACGTCAAGATGCCCTGGCAGCGCGTCCACAAGGTCAGCGTCGCGATCGAGACCGCCAGCATCGCCTACGATCCCGAAGACCCGCAGCTCAATCAGTATGGCACCGTGCTAGAGGCCGTTTCCAAAGACCAGCTCAACATCGGCGTGACCGGTCAGCTCCGCTTCAAAGTGTCCGAGCGGAATCTCTATGCCTACATCTTCGGGGTGAAACATCCCGTTGCCCACATCATGGGCTACTTCGTCTCCATCCTGCGGGAGCGCATCGCGAACTTCCAGGCGCAGAACTCTGACGGTGTCCCCATGGACCAGATCGACGACGCAATCATGGATGGCGACACGCCGCAGCTTGAGGGTATCTCGATCAACGATCTCCGCAAAAATCTCAACGAGCTCAACGAACAGATGAATACTGAGTGCCTCAGCTCGACCGCCCGTTACGGGATCGAGCTCGATGCCTCGCTCATCACCGGGATCGACCCTCCTTCGGACATCGATTCCGCCCTCGCGGCGATCAACACCGCCCACAACGAAGTCTCGGCCGACATCAGCCTCGCCCGGGCCGAGGCGGATCAGAAGATCGAGCAGTCAAAACGCGCCGTCGAGATCCAGACGATGCGGGTCCAGGCCGAGGTCGAGCCGCTCCTGCGGGTCGCCAGCGAGCTGAAGGCGCTCAAGGAAAATGGCGGCTCGCGTTCGCTCGTGTCCTACCTCCGCAATGTGAAGCTCCAGCTCTTCCGCCGCGCCCGTCGCGTCATCTCCGATCATCCTTCCCTCTCGTCATGATCTCCTTCATCACCACCGCTGCCGTAACCTTTTTCGGTCTGATCATCGGGCTTCCCATTCTCATCGGTATCCTTAAATACCTGTGCTGGTTCACCACGGTGAACGAATGCCGCTGCAAGGTCTTTGTCCTCTTTGGCAAGGTTATCGGGGTCATCGACGAGCCCGGTCTGCACATCACGCCCCTCTCGATCGGACCGAGTGTGCTACTTGTGCCGTTTTTTGGAAAAGTCCACACTCTCGACCTGCGTCTCGACCAGCGTTACCTGCGCAGTCGTCCGGTGAACTCCGAAGAGGGCACCCCCGTCGGACTCGGGGTCTGGTATGAAATGCGGGTGAGTGATCCCGTCGCCTACCTTTTTGAAAACACCGATCCCGAGGGCTCGCTCATGGCCAACGTCACGAACACGACAGTTCGCAGTCTCAGCAACATGCCGCTGAACAACATGATGCAGAACCGTCACCAGATGAGCCGCGAGGTGCGCACCGAAGTCTCGCCCAAGTCCGAGAGCTGGGGCTACTCGCTCGGCTCGGTCTACATCCGTAAGGTCCACTTCCGCGACCAGGGCATGATCCATCAGATCGAGCAAAAGGTCGTGAACCGGCTCACCCAGGTGACTTCGGCGATCCGTCAGGCGGGGGACAACCAGGTCGATATCATCAAATCCCGCGCCGAGCGCGAGGCCTCGATCGAGTTCGCCAAGGCCCACGCCGTGCGCCCCCGTCTCGTCGGCGAGGCCCTCCGCCAGATCGGCGAAGATCCCGAAGTCGTCGACACCCTTTTCAGCGTCCTCGAGACCCAGGAAATCCTCAGCGGCAGTGCCGAAGTCATCATGATGCCCACCGGAGCCGGGATCCTCCCCGCCCTCGAAGCCGAGCGAGAAGTGCCAAGGACCCCACCACCGATTGGCGGGTGAACCGGAAAGTAGCGAAGGTGGTGACACCTTCGAGCAATGGCCCGGCGCGGGACGAAACTCTCACGAGTTCCGCTACGCCTTGCTTACGCAATCGGCCCAATGTAGCTGGCCTCTGCGAGGCCGGGGTTCGATGATCAGTGATAAAGGGCGTTCGATTTCCATTTGCGAACCTAATCCGGCCTCACAGAGGCAGGCAACACACGTAACGGCCCAAAACTTCCCATTTCCATTTCATCCTCCCTTCGTTATACTTCCCTCCCGTGATCACCCGCCGGTTCGGGGTGGAATGAGTCGAAGCCATGCTCACCATTCTGGATGAACCTGAAATGCGCCGCCACGCCTTGCCGTTGAGCGTGAGCGGTTATGAGAAGATGGGAGAACTCGGTCTCATTGAGGAAAAGACTGAGCTCATCAGGGGGGGGGTGAGAAAATGAGCAAGTCTCCGCTTCATTCCGGCCTGATTCGCATTTTCCTCCGTACCATTCAGGCGGTTCTTGATGGAAGCGATTATGGCGATCATTTTGTCAGCTCTGAGCAGCCGCTAAGGCTCTCAGATTCCTGTCCGGAACCCGATTTGGCCATCATTTGTGGTCGGGAGGAAGACTTTTTGTTCCGACACCCGGAGTCCGCCCGGTTGGTGATCGAGGTTTGCCTTCCGACCGAGGCGCTCGACCGTGAAAAAGCCAGGATCTATTCAGAGGCTGCCGTGGAGGAATACTGGCTCGTGCTGCCGGAGAAGAACCGAATTGAGCGTTTCAGCGCTCCCGGACCCGGCGGTTATGGGGAACACACCGTTATCCCGGCGACCGATAGTTGCACGAGCCTCATTTTCCCGGACCTTCAGATCCGCTTAGCCGATTGGCTCATTTAGCCTTCAGTTCTCGAAACTCTCACGAGTTCCGCTACGCCTGACGCGCCCGAATAAGAGCGTAGCGAAGGTGTTGACAGCTTCGGGCGATGGTTCAGCGAAGACGACTGCTTGACTTTCCCCGCTCCGTCTCCATTTTCGAGGCTCGACTTTTATTCATCCCCCTTATCCCCATCTGCATCCCCCATGACAACATCCACCACTCCCGAAAAACGCGAGTTCCAGGCTGAGGTCAGTCAGGTTCTCGACATCGTCATCAACTCTCTTTACACTGACAAAGAGATCTTCGTGCGCGAACTCGTTTCCAATGCCTCTGACGCCCTCGAAAAACTGCGCCACACCCAGCTCACCGAGAGCGAGATCTACCAGCCCGAGCTGCCGCTGCAGATCAGCCTCTCCGCCGACGAAGAGGCCGGCACTCTCACGATCATCGACCACGGGCTTGGGATGACCCGCGAGGAGCTGCACGAGAATATCGGCACGATCGCCCACTCGGGTTCGAAGGCCTTCATCAAGTCACTCGAGGAATCCGCCCGCAAAGACAGCGCCCTCATCGGCCAGTTCGGGGTCGGTTTTTACTCGGCCTTCATGGTCGCCGACGAGGTCACGGTCTACAGCCGGTCCTGGCGCCCCGAAGCGGAAAATCTCGTCTGGACCAGCGACGGCAAGTCCGGCTACGAGATCGTCGAGTCCGAAGAGGAACTGCCGCGCGGTTGCCGCATCGTCCTGAAGCTGCGCGAAGAGTGCAAGGATTTCTCGAAAATCGACGAGGTCCGCCGCATCCTTGAAAATTACTCGAGTTTCGTCCCTTTCCCCATCATGATCGGGGAAGAGCGGGTCAACAAGATCGAGGCGATCTGGAGAAAGAAGAAGTCCGACATCTCCGACGAGGAATACACCGAGTTCTACAAGTTCAACGCGAAGGCCTACGATGAGCCGCGCTACCGCATGCACTTCAGCTCGGAGATGCCGATCGAGATCAACGCGCTCCTCTTCGTGCCGAACGACAACACCGAGCTCTGGGGCATGGGTCAGATGGAGCCGGGCGTTTCGCTTTACTGCCGCAACATCCTCATCGATGACAAACCGGCCGGATTGCTCCCCGAGTGGCTGCGCTTCCTCCGCGGGGTCATCGACAGCGCCGACATCCCGCTCAACATCAGCCGCGAGTCGATGCAGGACAGCAGCCTTGTGCGCAAGCTCAACCGCGTCGTGACGAAGCGCTTCCTCAAGTTCCTCGATGGCGAGGCAAAGGACAACGCCGACAAGTACCGCGAGTTTTACGCGAAGTTTGGTCGTTTCCTCAAAGAGGGCGTCGTCGTGGACTACGAGCATCGCGAGGGCCTCTCCAAGCTGCTGCGATTCGAGAGCTCCATGACCGATCCCGGCACTTTCACCGGATTCGAGGACTACCTCACCCGGGCGAAGGACGGACAGGATAAAATTTACTACCTCACCGGCACCGAGCGTGCCTCGGTCGAGGCGGGTCCCTACCTCGAAGCGCTCAAATCGCGCGGTCTCGAGGTGATCTACTTCCTCGACAATATCGACGAGTATCTGTTGCAGCACCTGCGCGACTTTGACGGGAAAGAACTCGTCTCCGCCGCCAGCGCCGAGCTCGAACTCGCCGACGACGACAGCATCGTCCTCAAGGGCGAGCCACTCGCCGACAGCGAGATGGAAGCCCTCTGCGAGTATCTCCAGAGCGAACTCGGCGAGCAGGTCGAGAAGGTCGCCGCCGGGAAACGTCTCGTCAGCAGCCCTGCCGCCGTCCTCGCTCCCGCCTTCGGCATGTCGGCCCAGATGCGCCAGATGATGCAGGCGATGAACCCGGACGGGCCTCTCCCTGCGCAGAAGGTGCAGCTCGAGCTCAATCCCCGCCACGCCCTCATCCATGCCCTTGCCGGAGCTCGGGAGAGCAATCCCGAACTCGCCAAACTTGTCGCGGGGCAACTCCTCGACAACGCCCTCCTCAGTGCCGGATTGCTCGAAGATCGCGTCAGTCTCATCAACCGGGGCTTTGAGCTGATGGAGAAAGCACTGAAAAAATCGGCCGAATAGGAAAAAAAATTGCAACTATTACCCTGGTGGATCGTTTTATCCGCGGGAAGAGTAATTCCCGCTTAAAACTCCAATAGAGACTTAATACTGATGAAAAAATTCCTCGTAGTAGCAACCACCCTTGTGGCCGGATTCGCAATCGGCCTGGCACAGGCTGATGAAGGTAAAGAAAAAGGCAAAGGCAAAGGCGGCGATCCCGTCAAGCGTGCCGAGGGCATGATCAAATCCCTCGACAAAGACGGCAACGGCACTCTTTCCAAAGAGGAATTCGCCGCCAATCCGAACGCTGCCAAGATGAAGGAAAAAGGTGGCGACGGCGCCATCGATAAAGCCTTCGCCGCTCGCGACACCAACAAGGACGGACAGCTTGACAAGGCTGAACTCTCCACTCCGCCGAAGGGCAAAGGCGACAAAGGCAAAGGCAAAGGCGAGGGCAAACCCAAAGCCTAATCTGATCCTTTCGTGATCTTTCCAAAAACCCGCCCGTGCTTTCCGCCGGGCGGGTTTTTTTGTTTCCTTCGGTCCGCAGATCAGAACCTCCACTCCGCTCCGACGAGGACGTTCCGCCCCGCCCCGTTGATCCCCGAGCCGTGGACGCGGTAGGCTTCGTCGGTGAAGTTCTCCAGTCCCGCCGTGAGGGTGAGTCCGTCATTCATCTGCCAGGCCCCGCGCACGGTCCCGACGACGTAGCCGGGCGTACCGCCCGGGGGGATGCGCTGGGTGTCGAGCTGATCGCGAAGCGGGAGGTTCTCCTGCCGGTCGGACCCGATCGCGAGTACTTCGAGACGCAGATCGCCATCGAGTGTGGTCCAGCGCAGGCCCGCCTGGGCGGTGAAGGGCATCAGTCGGCTGATCGGCTCGCGCACGTTCTCGGTCTCGAGGTCGCCATCCTGCCACGAGACCCAACCGAAGAGGGTTAGCGCATCGGTCAGACCCTGTTCGGCCTCGAACTCGACGCCGTGGACGTAGCCGTCACCGCCGTTTTCTTTCGTCACCTCGAAGGCCCCGTCGACGATGCGTCCCGTACGGGAGCCGACGATGAGCCCCGCGATGTCCGTGTAGTAGTAGGCGACCGAGGCGCGGGTCCTTCCCCGTTCCGTGCGGAGCCCGATCTCGTAGGAGGTGAACTCCTCGGGAGCGAGCCCGGGAGAGGGCGTTTCCAGTTCGCCCGACCGGGCGAGGTCGAGACGGGAGAGGTCGGAAAGGTTCGGCGCACGGAATCCCTCGGAGACACCGCCGAAGGCGGAGAAGGCTTTGTCCGCAGTCAGGTCGTAGACGAAGCGGGCGCTGCCCACGGTGCTGGTCCAGTCATCGGTAAAGGCAAAGGGATCGCCCGTGACGGGGTCTTCGCTGCGGCCGACCTCGGCCTCGGCGTAGGTGGCGCGTCCTCCGAGCCAGAGGTCGAGGCGCTCACCGATCTCGATTTTATCCTGTAGAAAGACGTCGGCGAGATGGTAGCGGGAATTGTCGGCGACCGGTCCCTGGATCGACGCACCGGTGAAGGCGCCGTCGGCCGCGAAGTTGTTGCGGAACGAGCCGACCGTGTCGAGGTAGTAGCTCGCCCCATAGGTGAGGTAGCCGAGGTCGGTGTCGGAGGAAAACTGGGCCATCGTGCCGTAGGTATCGACGTCGAATCCCCCGATGTCGCTGCGCCCGTCCGTGATCGCGCGGATCCGGTATTGCTCCTCGGACTGACGCTGATGGCTGACGCTGATGAGGTAGTGATCGATCGCCCCACCTGGGGTACCCTCGAGCTGGGCGTAGGTGAGGGTGCGATCCTGGTCGAGCGAGCGGCGCTGATCGTCCCCGATCGTGGTACCGCGGAAGGGCACGCCGAAGATCGTGCTGTGGGTCCGCCAGGCATCGTCCTGGTGGACCTGCTGATGGAGGAAGGTGAGGCGCGTGTCCTCGTTGAGGAAGATCTCGCCTTTCATGTCGAGGTTCCACTCGTCGTAGCCGGTCTTCGGGTTCTGCTGTTGTCCCCCGGTGCGGAGATCGCCGTAATCTTTGCGAGTGAAGCCGATAAGAAATCCGTATTTGTCCGTCTCCGAGACTGAGGTCTCGAATCGGCCGGTGTAGCTGTCTTCGGCCGAGGAGAGACGACCGTAGACGCGCGAGGTATTGAGAAAGCCCGACTCCGCGTAGACCGGACGCGCGGTCAGTGCATTGACCGTGCCGCCGATCGCGTCGCTGCCGTAGAGGACCGAGCCCTGGCCTTTGACCACCTCGAGCGAGCGCAGCGAGTTGGGATCGATCGTGCTCCAGTATTGATTCGGGCCGTCACGGAAGGCGGCATTGTTCAGCCGGATCCCGTCGATGAGGGCGAGGTTGCGGTACCCGGTAAAGCCGCGGATGAAAGGCGACCCCTGGCCGTGGGCAGTCTTTTGCACAAAGACGCCGGGCGTTTCATTGAGCAACTCGGGAAGGGTGCGTCCGAAGCGGTCGACGATATCCCGTGCGTCGATGAGATCGACCGAGTAGGGAGAACTTGCCGCCGGGAGGATCTCGAGGGTCGGCGTCACCACCACCGGAGGAGCGCCCGGGCTGACGGGACGCCCCGAGATGCGATCGGGAACCACGACCGCCGTCGGCATCGCCCCCTGGACCACGGCAGGTTCGAGGGTGCTCTCGCTCGTGTCGATGACAGGTTCGGTGTAGGCCTCTTGCGCCGCGAGCGGGAGCGCGGTGAGGACGAGGAAAACGAAAAGCGGGATCAAGGTGTCAAATCTCATGCAGTCCCCTCTTTAGACCGGATGCCGCCATCTCCCGCAAGCCCGCCGAAACGGAATCGGAAAAGTGGTCAAAAAACGCTCAGCGAGTGGGCGAAATTGGTCTTCACCCTTTGCGCAGTTTCCGTCTCAAAGTAGCTCGGTTTGCCTGCAGGGCGGCGGCGAGGCGCGCGAGTTTCCCATTGAAATGGGGGAGCAACTCGTTAAGGAGACCGGCCTCGAGGGTGCTCGAGAGTTCGTCGTAGTCGGGCGTGGTTTCGTCGCGGAGACGGGTCGCGACCCAGCGGCGCAGCTCCCGGGAGAGTTCGGGCGACAGGCTTCCATCTCTGGTCTCGCGGGTCGGATCGGTGCTCGAGAGATAGGCGGGAAGGTGGGCGGGCTCGATCCGCGATGAGCCGGCACCGGCAGTGAGGGAGCAGGAGATGACATTCCGAAGCTCGCGCAGATTTCCCGACCAGTCGTGGCCGGTGAGCACTTTCAGTGAGGCTGCGGTCAGCTCGACGAGCCGGCCGGGGGCGAGCTGACCGGCAAAGAAGTCAGCCAGCGCGGGGAGGTCGCCGAGCCTCTCCTGCAAAGGCGGCAGCCGCACTTCCATGACCTGGAGCCGGTAATAAAGGTCGCTGCGAAAGGCTCCCTCCGTCACCCCCTCGTGCAGGTCGGGGCCGCAGGTGGCGACGAGACGGGGAAAGTCAAATCCCGACGTTTCCATGCTGCCGATCAGAGCACCCTGATCGGGGGCGGAGAGGGCGCCGAGATTCTCGATCAGGAGAAATCCTCCGGCGGCCCGGGAGATCGCGCTTTCCACCGGCGCAGTCCCCGCCACCAGGACCTCGAACGGGCCGGTGCTGCGGTGGGAATGCTGTCGCAGGAGGTGGGCGACGCGAGTTTTCCCCGTTCCCGTCGCGCCGCGGATCAGGACAGGTTCGTCGCAGGCGCAGGCGTGGGCGATCTGGCGAAAGACCGCCCGCATCGTCGGGGCCGCACCGATAAAGGCGGATTCGGCTATTTCACCGGAGTCGTTCCCCACCGCGGCCCCGGGCTTCTCTCTGAGCATCCCGGCGAGGGCGCGGGTGAAGCTCTCGAAGTCGAGCGGCTTGGTGAAGAACTCCCGCACCCCCAGCTTCCGCGCGGCGATGGTATTCCCGATCTCCCCGTGTGCGGTCACGACGATGACGGGCAGGCGCGAGGCCTCGGGCAGGGACTCGAGAAAGGCGAAGCCGCTCTCGTCGGGGAGCCCGATGTCGAGGATGATGGCGTCGAAGGGGCCGGCCTCGCGGAGCTTGCGCCGGGCCTGGGCGGCCGTCGGGGCGAGTTCGCTGGCGGCACCCGACTGCCGTACGGCGGCGGCAAAGGCGATCGCGAGAGAGCGCTCGTCTTCAACGATGAGGACTTTGCGGAGCGGGTTCATGAGTTCTCCTTTTCCATCTCGATCGCCGGGAACGAGCAGCGCACGAGCGCGCCGCCGCCCGTTGCATTCTCCACCGTGACCGAGCCGCGATGGGCCTGCATCACTTCGGAGGCGAGGGTGAGTCCCAGCCCCATGCCGCCCTCGCGTTCCGAGAAAAAGGGCTCGCTCCAGCGTTGCAGCGCCTCGTCGCTGAAGCCCGCCCCGCCGTCGCGAATCTCCAAGACGATGGCCCCATCCTCTCTCCGGATCGCGGCCCTGATCTCCCCGCCCGAGGGCATCGCCTGCATCGCATTGAGAAAAAGATTCCGCATGACCTGCTCGATGCGGGAGCGATCGACATCGACGGGGGAGGGATCGGGCGCATCGAGGACTCCGCTCACTCCGGCGTGATCCAACTGCGGGCCGAGTCGTCGCAAGACCGCCTCGGCGAGAACGGCGAGGTCGTGAGCCTGGGTTCGCGGCGGGGCGGCACGCGCAACGAAGAGCCACTGGTTGACGAGATCGGTGATGCGGTCGACCTCGTCGCGGATCAGGTCAATGGACTCCGGCTTTTCACCCGGGATCTCATGGGCGAGGAGATCGGCGTGCAAGCGGATCGCAGCGGCCGGATTACGAATCTCGTGGGCGAGACTCGTCGCGATACGCCCGAGGGTGGCGAGGCGCTCGGACTGCCGGCGCAGCACCTGCTCTTCGCGGAGACGGCGGTGACTTTCCTGAAGAGAGCGGGCGAGCGCACCGATCTCGTCGGGGCGGGCGGTGACAGTCGCTGGAACGGGCTCGGGGCTTTCGATGTCGAGATTCGGCAGCCAGCGGTTGAGGATCGCGAGCGGACGCACGAGCCGGCGCGAGACGAGGAAGGCGAGTCCACCCCCGAGGGCCGCGATGATGAGCGAGGGGAGCAGCCACGCCGACGGCGCGGGGAGGGCGCGGTCACCGCTCCGCACGAGCACGAGATGGGTGGTCCCGTCGGCGAGCGCCGCGACCGCGAGATCATGTCCGGCGATCCGGGCTGAGTCGGGCGCGGTGGAGACGAGCTTTTGCACCGCTGCTTCGAGAGCCGGATCGAGCCCCGCCGTGGGAGTCCCCTCGATCCGGAAGCCGACTCCGACCCCAAGGACGGTCGCGAGGTTTCGCGCCAGTTCGGGAGACTTCGGGAGGCGCAGTTGATCGACGATGCGCGCGGTGGCCGCCGCCGTTTCCCTGAAGTGACGCAGTGATTCACGGCGATACGACCAGTCGATCCAAGCCACCAGCGCGAAGGACGCGACGAGGACAAAGACGGAAAAGGGAATCGCCAGTCCGCGGAAAAGTCCGCCTCGGGCGATCACGGGGGAAGGGGCCATGGACGAATATGTCCCATTTCCCCCGGAAATGGAGCGAATTTAGCGGAGTGTGATCAGTTTTTGACCAGCTCAGTCAAGCTCGCCCACCTTCCACTTACGCAGGAAGACGCCACATCCGTCCTCGAGGAGATCGAGCACTTTTTCAAATCCTTCGGGTCCGCCGTAGTAAGGATCGGGGACCTCGGTCTCGGGGTGCGCTTCGCAAAAGTCGCAGAAGAGCAAGAGCCGGGCGGTCGGATCGCTGCATCGCTTCCGCACGGCGGCGAGGTCGTCGTAATTGCTGCGGTCCATCGCGAAGATCCAGTCAAACGCGGTGAAGTCCGACGGCTTCACCTGACGCGCCCGTCCGCACATGGTGATGCCACGATTCCGGATGGCCTTCGTCATGCGCAGGTCGGGAGCCTTGCCGATGTGGTAGCCTGCCGTGCCGGCGGAATCGACCTCAAACTGTGCCGCGAGGTCTTCGCGTTCGAGAAGGTGATTCATCACATTCTCACCCGCAGGCGAGCGGCAGATGTTGCCGAGACAGACGAAGAGGAGCCGGGTCATGGGGCGTCGGGACGACAGAATCAAAAAGCCATTTTCACCTCGGTCCCCTCGAGGAGCGGGGCGGCCTTTTCGAAGGCGAGCAGATTTTCCGTCGTGACCCGGGCGATCTCGGTGAGGGCCTCGGTCGTGAGAAATCCCTGGTGTGAGGTCACAAGGACGTTGGGGAAACTGACGAGGCGGGCGAGGTCGTCATCCTGAAGAACATCGTGGGAAAAATCTTCAAAAAAGACGCCCTCCTCGATCTCGTAGACATCGAGCGCGATACCGCCGGGCTTTTTCAGCTTCAGTGACTCGATCAGGGCTGTCGTATCGATGAGCTTTCCCCGGCTCGTGTTGACGAGGTAAAAGCCGTCTTTCATCAGGGCAATGGCCTCGCGATTGATGATGTGATGAGTCTCGGTCGTGAGCGGCGTGTGCAGGGAGATGACGTCGCTGCGGGAAAAGAGTTCTTCAAGCGGACAGTAGGTGACGCGGTTTTCCGCCGCCCAGTCCTCGTCGGGATAGAGGTCATAGGCGAGCACGTCCATCCCGAAGCCACGAAGAATCTCCGCAGTGATGCGACCGATTTTGCCCGTCCCGACGATGCCGGCGGTGCGACCGTGGAGGTCGAAGCCAACGAGCCCGTTGAGGGAGAAATTGTGCTCTCGGACCCGGTTGTAGGCGCGATGAATCTTGCGGTTCAGGGTCTGCAGCAGCGCGACGGCGTGCTCCGCAACCGCGTGCGGCGAGTAGGCGGGCACCCGCACGATACGAATCCCGAGCGAAGCGGCGGCTTTGAGATCGACATGGTTGAAGCCCGCGCTGCGCAGGGCAATAAGCTCGACGCCCTCCCGTGCGAGTCCCTCGAGGCAGGGCTTATCGATCTGATCATTCACAAAAACACAGATCGCCCGGCAGCCCGCGACGGTGGCAGTGTTCGCGGTAGAGAGCCGGAACTGGTGAAACACGTAAGTAATCCCCGTATCGGCGGCGGCCTTCAGAAAAAATTCCTGATCGTAGGGTTTGGCATCGTAGAAAGCGACCTTCATCATCGGAATCTCTCCTGATCGGGAGTGATCAGGTTTTGACCGGCTTCGATGTCGCTCACGGCGCGGAGGAGACGATCCCGATTCGCCTGATGCCGCAGGAGATACCCGGTCTCGTCGTCCTCAACAACGGTGATCTCGATAGAGCGGCCCTTGAACGCTGCCTTGACGCTGGCTACAAAACTTTCATCCAGCTCGTCTGCCGTCGTATGAAAAACCGTTGTCACGGTAAAAATATGCCACAGGGCGAAAACGATGCCAAATAATAAATTTCCCCGGTTCTTCCGGGGCTGAAAATCTGCGGGCGAAATAACTTTTCCCGGCCTTGGCAAGCTGATTCAATTCCGTCATCATCGCGTTCACGTAGGTCGCACCCGACGGTCGGACGTGTAAAATTGCCTCACCGATGAATTCCCCCAACCGCCGCCACTTTCTCCACACCGCCGCCGGTGCCGCCGTCCTCACGGGCGGGGCTTTTTCACCCTGGCTTAAGGCCCAGGACTCGCCCGGTAAAAAATACCGCACCGCCCTGATCGGCTCGGGCTGGTGGGGGATGAACATCCTCCGTGTCGCGATCGAAGACGGGGCAGTCGATGTCGTCGCCCTCTGCGATGTCGATGCCGACGAGCTCGAGGTCTCCGCCGACGATGTCGAGAGCATCACCGGCAAGCTGCCCGCGATGTATAAGGACTACCGCGAGATGCTTGAAAAAGAGAAGATCGAGATCGCGATCATTTCCACGCCCGATCACTGGCACGCTCTCCAAGGCATCGCCTGCATCGAGGCGGGCGCCCACGTCTTCGTTGAGAAACCGACCGGCCACACCATCCAGGAAAGCCGGGCCATGGTGAAGGCGGCGCGCGCCCGCGACCGGGTCGTCCAGGTCGGGATGCACCGCCGCATCGGACCCCACCACATCAGCGGAATGAAATTTCTCAAAGAGGGCGGGGCCGGCAAGATCGGGATGATCCGCGCCTTTGCCCACAGCACCGGCGGACCCGAGGAACCCACTCCGAACGAACCCGTGCCGGCCAATCTGGACTGGGATCTCTACTGCGGCCCCGCGCCGATGCGGCCATTTAACAAGAGCATTCACCCGGGAGGCTTCCGCAACTATCTCGACTTTGCCAACGGCATCCTTGGCGACTGGGGGGTGCATTGGCTCGATCAGATCCTCTGGTGGTCCGATGAGAAACATCCCCGCAAAATCTCGTCGATGGGCGGACGTCCCATCAAGGGGCCCGTCGTGCTCAACGAAAAAGAGCAGACCACGGACTCGCCCGATCATCAAATCGTGACTTACGAGTTCGACAAGTTCACCGCCGTCTGGGAGCATCGTCGCTTCGGCGGCAACGAGGCCGAGAAGTCGAAGGTTGGTTGTTATTTCTACGGCACCAAAGGCACTTTCCACATGGGCTGGCGCGATGGCTGGACCTTTTATTCGAATGACGGCAAAGAAGTGATCCACGAGGACCCCAAGTTTGACGACGAAAAAGACGGACACAACGTGCCGCCCCTCTGGCGTGACTTCATCGAGTGCATCGAGCAGAAACGCCTCCCCGTCGCCGATGTCGAGATCGGACACCTCGCTACGAATATGAGCCTGTTAGGGATGATCAGCCAGAAGCTCGGCCGCAGCGTCGAGTGGGATGGCGAGAGCGAGACTTTCCCCGGGGACGACGAGGCCAACAAGCTGCTGCGACGCGATTACCGTGCCCCGTGGGAGTATCCGGTGTAAATTACCGGCGTAGCAAAACTCGCGAATATCTTTCCGCGCTCGGCAATTTCCTCCTGTAGCTGGCCTTTGCGAGGCCGGTGAAGATGCCCGCAGAACAAGGGGTGTCCACGGACGATCAATGACGCCGTAAATCCAATGCGGCCTCACAGAGGCCACCTACAGGGCGTCTCAGGGCCTTCGCTACCTCTTGTCGTAGAGAAAGAACGGGAGAGACGCCCCTACCCTACAGCAGCTTCTTCAAATACGGCCCCGTAAGCGAGTGCTTTGACTTCGCGATCGTCGCGGGCGTGCCCTCGGCGACGATGCTGCCGCCGGCGTGGCCTCCCCCCGGACCCATGTCGATGACCCAGTCCGCGCACTTGATGACATCGAGATTGTGCTCGATGACGATGAGCGTGTTGCCCTGATCGCGAAGTCGGTAAAAGACTTCGAGCAGCGTCGCGATATCGGAAAAATGCAGGCCGGTGGTCGGTTCATCAAGCAGGTAGACGGTCTTGCCTGTCGCCGTTTTCCCCAACTCGGTCGCGAGCTTGATCCGCTGCGCCTCGCCGCCCGAGAGGGTGGTTGCGGACTGTCCTAGGCGCACGTAGCCGAGCCCGACATCGCGCAGAGCACGGAGCTGCTGACTGATCTTCGGGATTTTTTGAAAGAATGTTAGTGCCTCCTCGACGGTCATCTCGAGGACGTCGGCGATGCTTTTACCCCGGTAGGTGATGTCGATGGTTTCGCGGTTGTAGCGGCGTCCGTTGCACGACTCGCAGGTGACATAGACATCGCTGAGGAAGTGCATGTCGATGCGGATGAGTCCGTCGCCCTCGCAGGTCTCACAGCGTCCGCCGGAGACATTGAAGCTGAATCGGCCCGGTTCGTAGCCGCGCGTTCGCGAGGCGGGGAGCTGGGAAAAGAGATCCCGGATCGGACCAAAGACGCCGATGTAGGTCGCGGGATTCGAGCGCGGGCTGCGACCGATCGGCGACTGATCGATGACGATGGCTTTATCGATGTGCTCCAGTCCCTCGACCGAGTCGTGATCGCCCGGCTTGTCTTTGTTGCGGTAAAGATGACGGAAGAGAGCGCGGCGCAGGATGTCGTCGACGAGAGTCGACTTCCCGCTGCCCGAGAGCCCGGTCACGCAGATGAAATTCCCGAGGGGAAAACGCACGTCGATGTTCTTCAGATTGTGCTCGCGGGCGCCGCGCACGACGAGCTCGCGGGTCTCGGTCGCAAAGGAAGTCGGCGGCGGAATCTCAATTTTCTGCCGCCCCGAGAGATAGGCGCCGGTAATGGATCGGGGATTGGCAAAAACCTCTTCCGGCGTGCCCTGGGCGAGGATTTCTCCGCCTTTTTCTCCGGCCCCGGGCCCGAGATCGAGGAGATGATCGGCCGCCCGGATCGTGTCTTCGTCGTGCTCGACGACGATGACGGTATTGCCCACGTCGCGCAGATTTTTCAGCGTGGCGATGAGCTTCTCATTGTCGGCCTGGTGCAGCCCGATGCTCGGCTCGTCGAGCACATAGAGGACGCCCGCGAGACCGGCCCCGAGTTGGGTGGCGAGGCGGATGCGCTGGCTTTCCCCGCCCGAGAGGGTGCCGCTCTGACGGTCGAGGGAGAGATAGCCGAGCCCGACGGTGTTGAGAAAGGTGAGCCGTTTGCGTATTTCGTTGAGGACCTCGGTCGCGTAGGTCGCCTGCACGTCCGTGAGGATCACGCCACCGAGCCAGTGGATCGCGTCGCCGATGGCGAGCGCGGTGAATCCCTCGATCGAGAGCGGACGAGTCTCGTGCGTCAGCGTGACCGAGAGGATCTCATCCTTGAGTCGTTTTCCTTCACAGTCGGGGCAGGGCCTCGCGGACATGAAGCGCCGCACATTGCGTTTCGTCACCTCGCTCTTGGTCGTCTCGAGGAGTCGTGTCGCCTGGGTCGAGAGACCTTCGAAGGTGTCATCACCGTAGAGCAGCGCCTTTTTGAACTCCCTCGGGAGACTCCGGATCGGGGCGTCGAGATCCGCCGCGTAGGCCTTCGCGAGATCTTCAATGGCGCGTTGGTGGAATCCCTTGCGCGACTTCGAGCCGGTCCACCAGGTCTTCACACCGCCGTCCCGTAGCGTTTTGTCAGGATCAGGGACCATCAGCTCCCCGTCGGGCACGAGGCGCGAGCCTAGCCCGTGACAGCTCGGGCAGGCGCCGAAGTGACTGTTGAACGAAAAATGCTTCGGCGTCAGCTTCGGGAGGAAAAAGCCGGTCTCGGGATTGGTGTAGTTGAAAGTGAAGTCGTAGGGCTCGTAGGTCTCCCTCCCCGGGGTCTGAACGAGAGCGGAGATGCGGTTCTCGGCGATCTTCTGGGCCACCTCGAGCGAATCGGCGAGGCGGCTGCGGATGTCTTCGCGCACGATGAGGCGATCAATGACGACGTCGGCCGATTTCGGTTTTGCCTTTTCCGTGATCTCCTCGATCTCGACGATTTCGCCGTCGATGCGGGCACGGATGAAGCCCTGGGCCCGGTATCGCTCCAGCGCCTCGCGTATCGTAACGCCTTTCTCCTTCGCAATCGGTGCGAGCAGGATGAGGCGGGTGCTCTCGGGGAAGGTGGTGAGGTGATCGACGATGTCTTTGATCGTATGGCGCACCAGCGGAGTGCCCGTCACCGGATCGTGGGGCCGACCGAGCGCGGCGTAGAGGATGCGCAGGTAGTCGTATATCTCTGTCGCGGTCGCGATGGTCGAGCGCGGATTCGGCTGGGAAGTGCGTTGCTCGATCGCTATCGCCGGGGTCAACCCCTCGATGAAATCGACGTCCGGCTTCTCCAACTGATCGAGGAACTGCCGCGCATAGGCCGAGAGCGATTCCACGTAGCGCCGCTGCCCCTCGGCGTAAAGCGTGTCAAAGGCGAGCGACGACTTCCCCGATCCCGAGACTCCCGTGATGACGACGAAGCGGTTTCTCGGGATTTCCAAATTCAGGTTCTTCAGGTTGTGCTGTCGGGCACCCTGAATTTTGATCATTGCGTTGTCACCCATGGGGAAAAATGTTCTCCGGAGCGGAGAGGGACAACATTGAGGAAGATCGCTCGGTCGCAAGGGAAGGTTCTGTCGGGAATGCACTCTCATCAGTGCCCTCACGCCTGAAGTGGGGCTGAAGTGGGCTGAAGTGGGCTGAAGTGGGCTGAAGTGGGGCTGTGAGCAAAGGCATTGCAAACGGCGGCAAACGGCGGCAAACGGGTGAAAATTTCCGAGCCCATTGCTGACTCGGCGCGGAGAATGAGCTTGGAGTCCTGATGAAAAGAGAAATCGATGCAGATCAAGAAGCCGCCGACTCGCGCCCATCAAGGCGAGGGTTTATCCATGCCTCCTCGGCCGGACTGTGTGGGCTTGCGATGACGGGTGCATTTGCGTCCGATCCCATAGCGCGGCCTCTCGTTCTCCCCGGGCTGGAGGGTTTAGGCGCAGAGAACAGTGCCAACCTTATTGGGGCCTATGGTGACTGGGCCTCCCAATCCATGAGAGACCAATTGCCCTCTCATTCGTTCCGGCGAAAGCAATGGGCGGATATTGAATCCTGGCGACGAGCAGCAAAAAAAATGTTCTCGAAAGAATCGCAATGCCGGAAATCGGGGGAATCCATGACGTTACGATTCACAACGAAAACCTATACGATGGCTTACGGGTGGAAGAGATCAGTTGGAGTTTACCCATTCGCATCAATCTAAGTATCTAACCTGTTGATCATTAGTGAGTTAAATATAAAAAGATCCCGATTTTTCACTCGGCTTTGCACGAGAGCCGGCAGCTTTTCTCTGCAAAGAGACTCTCCCGCCGACTCCTCTTCCCGTCCTCGCCCCGATCTCGACACACTCGCAAGGGAAACCCGATCCGTGATCCGCGAATCGCCCAGAATGGACCCTTCGACATTTCTCCAAACTCTCTCCGGCGCAGTTGCCCAGGGGCTTGCCTCTCGCAATCAAATCGCCATCGGTTTGTCTCGGCGAACCGGCCTGCCCATCAGCAGTCAGGCGGTCCGCGGACGCTCCTCGGAGGGGTCCGCGGCTTTCCTCACCGGGGCGATGCACCGGCTCTTCGGTGAACGCTTCTCTTCGCCGTTTTCCACCGGAGGTCCTGGCGCGATCCGCCGCATTCTGCTGGAGGACTCCCCGGTCCAAACCATGCCCGAAGCCTACGCCGCGATCTTCCCTGCCTGTGGTAACAGACATCGCAGCACCGCCGGAGTGAAGATCGACTTTGCTTACGACTTACTCGACGGCGAAGTATTTTCCCATTCGCTCCATTCCGCTACGGAACAGGACAAGACCATCGGCAAAGAATTCGTCGCGATGGTGCGAGAGAACGACCTCGTGCTGCGGGATATGGGATACTTCTTCATTGCCGAATTCAATGAAATAGAACGCCGTGGAGCGTTTTTGCTGACGCGCGGCCCTCTCACTCCCGGCCTTCAATCCGAATCCGGCGAGGTTCTTGAAAAGCTGCTCAAGCGCCATCGGGGAAACGTTATCGATCTGACGGTAGAGGCGGGGGCAGCGGGTGAACGTTGTCGTCTCGTGGCCGCACGGGCCAGTGGAGTGGTGGCCCGCAAGCGCCGTAAACAAGGCCGAAAAGAGGCCAGGGCAAAAGGTGTCGAACCCGATGCCACGGGTATGATCCATGACGGCTGGCACCGCATGATCAAAAACTTCCCGCAGCGGACTTCACGCCCGATCAGCTGCGTGCGATCTGCCGGGCACGGTCCGGACTCTGATCCTCTGGGAGGAAGCGTAGCGCAGCGGAGATAGACTGCCGTAAGGCAGCCCGCAGGGTGAGCGAAGCGAATCAATCGAGCAAAATCAACTTCGTGCCCGGCTACTTTGAGCGGCTCATCATTCGCCGTACCGTGCGGGCGGTGAAGATGCCTGCCGAAGCCCCTGTCATCACTGCCGAGATGCCCGCCGAATATCGCGCCATCCCGGGAGCGATCGCCGCTGCCGGACTGCCCGTCCGACCGCCTCGCAAATCGTCTCCAAATACTTCGATCACCCGCCCTTTTACCGGCAACAGCAGATCTTCGAACGCCAACACCAGGTCAACATCGATCGCAACATGATGTGTCACTGGATGGAGCGCTGCTGCGTGGTGCTCGGGATCCTTTATGAAGCGATGCGGACGGAGTTGCTCAGCGGCAACGATTTGCGGATTGACGAACGGAGCGGAGCGACATAGCCGACGTGCTAACGTTGCCCGAAGGGTGGAGCGAAGTGACAGCAAACCTTCATCAAGCTGCTCGATCCCGATACCAAAGGAAAAGCCAAACAAAGCCATTTTTGGGTGATCCGTCGTCCACCGGAACCGAACGGAGGAGGTGGCGGCGTGCTCTTTCACTTCGATCCGGGCCGCAACCACGAAGCGCTGCTCGCCGCCCCCCTCTCTCGAGGCTCGCACCTGGACCGAGGCGGAGTCCGGTCGCACGGTCGAAGGTGAATTCCGCCGGCTCAATGGAGCCGAAGTGGAGATCCTGCGGTCAAATGGAACCTTGCTGAAGCTGCCGCTCGCGAAACTGAGCGAGGCGGATAAGACCTTTGTCGCCGAACAGAAGACCGGGACGGATTCCGCTGCTGGCGGAGAGGTGGAGCGGCCCAAAGTGACTCACAAGAGCGGTGAGAAACTTCAGGAGGGAGACGTCATCGACATCAGCTTCCGCTCGGTCAATGCCGGGAAAATCGATCTTGCGGAAATGAAGGGCAAAATCGGCCTGCTCGATTTTTGGGCAACCTGGTGTCCGCCCTGCATCGCCGAGCTGCCCAAATTGAAGGAGGCATACAAGGAATATCACGAAAAAGGCTTCGAGATTATCGGCATCTCGCTCGACAGCGACAAGGGACGGCTCGAGGATTTTATCAATGAGAACGACATGCCCTGGGCGCAAGCCTTCGATGGTGAGGGCGGGACAGCAAACTCGTTCGCGAATACGGGGTGAGTTCCATCCCTGCGGTATATTTGGTGAAGGACAACAAGATCATCGCCACGGGCGTGCGCGGGTCTGCGCTGGAAGCGAAGCTGAAGGAGTTGCTCGACTGATCCGGGTATCCGCCGCAAACGCGCCGCAAACGCGCCGCGATCAGGCTAAGACAGTTTACAGAGTCCGGGGTTCCTGTTACCCTCGACCTCCCTATGTTTCCCCCTCTCGTCTTTCGCGCGATTTTTTTGCTCAGCTGCACCCTCCCGGGGGGGATTCGCCATGCCGCTGCAGCGGATCGCCCGAACCTGCTCTGGTTCGTCGTCGATGACATGTCGGCGGATTTTTCCTGCTACGGCGAGACGCTCATCGACACGCCGCACGTCGATGCGCTCGCGGCGGGCGGGGTGAAATTCACGAACGCCTTCGTGACTGCGCCGGTGTGTTCGAGCAGCCGCTCGGCGATGATTACGGGGATGTATCAGACGACAATCGGCGGGCATCATCACCGCAGCGGTCGGGGGGAGCACCGCATCGCACTTCCCGGGGGCGTAAAGCCTGTGCCTGCGCTCTTGCAGCGGGCGGGGTACTACACCTGCAACGGCAGCGGTCTGCCCGGACTCGATCATCGCAGCTCGCCCGTGAAGAAATCGCGCCCGGGAAAGACGGATTACAACTTCGACTGGGATACGTCCATGTATGACAGTGACGACTGGGCCGGGCGGAGGCAAGATCAGGCCTTCTTTATGCAGGTCCAACTGCACGGGGGAAAACTGCGTGGCGACAGTGAGAAAGCCTACGCCGTGCTAGAGAAGCAGGCAATGGAGCGGTTCGGCGACAAGGTCGATCCGGACAAGGTCACTCTGCCACCCCACTACCCTGACGATCCGTTGATGCGAAGAGACTGGGCCGCTTACCTCGACAGCGTCCGCCTGACCGACTGGCATGTCGGACAGGTCATGGCGCGACTGGAGAAAGAGGGGATTCTGGAGAATACGCTCGTCATTTTCATGACCGATCACGGGATCAGCCACGCCCGCGGCAAGCAGTTTCTATACGACGAGGGTGCCCACATTCCCTTCCTCATTCGCGGTCCCGGAATCGAAGCGGGCACGGTGCGCCACGATCTCATCGAGCACATCGACATGGCGGCGATCTCTCTCGCGGCGGCGGGGCTGGAAGTTCCTGACTGGATGCAGGGTCGCGATGTCCTGTCGCCCGATTACCAGGCTCGTGAGGCGGTCTACGCCGCCCGCGACCGCTGCGGCGAGGCGGCAGACCGCATCCGCTCGATGAGGACCGCGACGCATCTTTACATTCGCAATTTTCATCCGCAGCGGCCTCATCTGATGCCGAACGACTACAAGGATAGCAAGGTCATCATTCAGCGCCTGCGGGAACTCGAGGCGGCGGGGGCGCTGAGCAGGCTCTCCCATGATCTCCTTTTTGCCCCGATCCGTCCGTCTGAGGAGCTTTACGAATGGACCCGCGATCGCTGGCAGACCGTGAACCTTGCTACTGATCCTGCGGCAGCGGGAACGGTGAAGAAGCTCTCGCGCATGCTCGATGAATGGATCAGCGAAAGCGGCGATCCCGGTGACGAATCGCCCGCCGTCTACGACCAGGAGATCGCAGATGAGCTTGCGGTGATCAAGTCCGGCACGCCGCGATACACGACTTTTTCCACCAATGCAGAGATCTACAGACGGTGGATTCGTGAAGGCAAATGAAGCCTATTTTTTGAATAGCTGAAAACTAAATCCCCATGCGACTTTTCCTGACACTCCTCTTTTTCTCCGCTTCACTGCCTGCTGCGGAGAAGCCGAACATCGTCTTTTTCCTCGCCGACGATCTCGGGCAGCGCGATCTGGGTGCCTACGGGAGCACCTTCTACGAGACACCGCATCTTGATCAGCTCGCGCGGGACGGGATGCTTTTCACCGATGCCTACGCCGCCTGTCCGGTCTGTTCACCGACCCGCGCGAGTATCCTCACGGGGCAGTGGCCGCAGCGCACCGGGATCACTGACTACATCGGCGCCCCGACCGAGCCGGAGAAATGGAAGCGCAATACGAAGCTCCTGCCCGCTCCCTACACCGACCGACTTGCGCTCGATGCGCCGACGCTGGCGAAGGCGATGAAGGGGGCCGGTTACGCGACCTTCTTTGCGGGCAAGTGGCACCTCGGGCCCGAAGGCTGGTGGCCCGAGAATCAGGGATTCGATGTAAACAAGGGCGGCATCGACCGGGGCGGACCCTATGGCGGCAAAAAGTATTTCTCACCCTACGGTAATCCGCGTCTCACTGACGGTCCCGATGGTGAGCATCTCCCTGACCGTCTCGCGACGGAGACGGCTAACTTTATCGAGACAAACCGGGGCCGCCCCTTCTTCGCCTACTACTCTTTCTACGATGTACACACCCCACTGATTGCACGCGAGGATCTGAAGAAAAAGTATGAGGAAAAACACGAGCGTCTCGGGCTCAAGGAGGCTTGGGGGAGGGAAGGGGAGCGCGATGTGCGGCTCGTGCAGGAGCACGCCGTCTACGCCGCCATGGTCGAGGCGATGGATCTGGCGGTAGGTAAAGTGTTAGACAAGATCGACGAACTCGGCCTGCGCGAGAAAACCATCGTGATCTTCACGAGCGACAATGGCGGCCTCTCCACCAGCGAGGGCTGGCCTACCTCTAATCTTCCGCTTCGCGGTGGCAAGGGCTGGATGTATGAAGGCGGCATCCGCGAGCCGCTCATCGTGCGCTGGCCCGGGGTCGCTGCGCCGGGCAGTGTCTCGGGCGTGCCGGTGAGCAGTCCCGATTTTTTCCCCACCCTGCTGGAGGCGGTCGGGGTCGAGGCGTCGCCCGGGCAGATCCTCGACGGACTCAGTCTTCTGCCGGTGCTGAAGGGTGGCACGCTCCCCGAGCGGGCGCTCTTCTGGCACTATCCGCACTACGGAAACCAGGGCGGGGCGCCCAGTGCGGCGATACGCCGCGGCGATCACAAGCTGATCGAGTGGTTCGAGGATGATAGAGTTGAATTGTTCAATATCGCCACCGATCCGGGCGAGACGAAAGACCTCGCGGCTGAGCAGTCGGACCTCGCCGAAAAACTGCGGGCTGAGCTCCACGCCTGGCAGAAGCAAGTCGGGGCAAAATCGACCATTCCCAATCCCGCCTACGACACCTCGAAACCCAATGGACGGGCCGCGCAGCGCAATCCGAAAAAATAAACACTTCTTATGATACGCTCACTCCTGATTTTCCTTTTGTCCGCCGCTCCGCTCATCCATGCTGCCGAGTCGTCGAAGCCCAATATCCTTTTCCTCTTCGCCGACGATCAATGCTACGAGACGATCGCGGCCCTCGGCCACACTGACATCGACACGCCCAACCTCGACCGGCTCGTGCAGCGCGGCACCACTTTCACTCATGCCTACAACATGGGATCGTGGAGTGGCGCGGTCTGCGTCGCGAGCCGCACCATGCTCATTACGGGGCGCACCGTGTGGCGGGCAAATGCGATCTACAACGAGACCGACAAGCAGCGCGAGGCGGGACGGCTCTGGCCGCAGAGGATGGCTCGGGCCGGCTACGAGACCTATTTTACCGGGAAGTGGCACATCCAGGCAAAGGCTGAGCTGGCCTTCGATGTCACCAAAGACATCCGCGGCGGGATGCCGAAGGACGTGCCTGCGGGCTACAACCGTCCCCTCGCCAGGCAGCCCGATCCGTGGAGCCCTGGCGATCCTAAGTTCGGCGGATTCTGGCAGGGGGGCAAACACTGGAGCGAGGTCGTCGGTGACAACACCGTCGGGTTCCTCGGCGCGGCCGCGAAGTCGGAGAAGCCTTTCTTCATGTACATCGCCTTCAACGCTCCCCATGATCCGCGTCAGTCTCCGCAGGAGTATGTCGACAAATATCCGCTCGAGCGTATTGCCGTCCCGGAGAGCTACCTCCCTGAATATCCTTACAAAGACGCCATCGGTTGTGGTCCGGGCTTGCGCGATGAGAAACTCGGGCCTTTCCCCCGCACCGAGCACGCGGTGAAAGTGCATCGCCAGGAATACTATGCGATCATTACCCACATGGACGCGCAGATCGGGCGCATCCTCGACGCCCTCGAAAAATCGGGCGAGGCGGACAACACCTGGATCTTTTTCACCGCCGATCACGGGCTCGCGGTCGGGCATCACGGTCTTTTCGGAAAACAAAACATGTACGACCACAGCCTGCGGGTGCCCTTCGTCGTGAACGGCCCCGGGGTCGCGGCGGGGGCGAAGATCGACGCTCCCATCTACCTCCAGAGTGCCATGGCCACCGCCCTCGATCTGGCGGGAGCGGATCGGGAAGGAGTCGAATTCCAGAGTGTGCGTCCGCTCCTTGAAGGGAATGGAACCGGTCTCGAGTCAGTCTACGGTGCCTACCTTAATCTGCAGCGAGCCGTGATCGATGAGGGCTGGAAACTGATCCTCTACCCGAAGGCAAAAGTGGCGCGGCTTTACCACGTCGCCGGGGATCCCCTCGAAATGAAAGACCTCGCCGCGGATCCGGCGATGGGCGAACGGAAGAAGGCGCTCTTTGCAAAGCTGAGGGAGTTGCAGGTGGAGCTCGAAGATCCGCTCGATCTGGAGGCGGTCTATCCGGACTTGAAATGACGAATTTGCTTGGCCTGAAAGTAGCATGGGCATCCTGCCCATGTCCCGTGGGAAGATGCATGGAGTCCGGCAAAGGCGCTTTGCTTATCCTGGCGATACTCTTCATCTGTTCGCTTCCATCCCTGGCCGCCGACCGACCGAACGTACTCTTCATCCTCGCCGACGACCAGGGCAGCATCGACCTGGGTTGCTACGGGTCCACCGATCTCGAGACGCCGCACACTGACGCCCTCGCCGCTCGCGGGGTGCGTTTCACGCGCTTCTATTCCGCTGCGCCGGTCTGTTCCCCGTCGCGGGCCGGAGCCCTGACCGGGCGCTATCCCGTCCGTGCCGGGGTGCCGGGGAACTGCGCTTCCCAGCAGGGCGCAAAAGGTGCGCTGCCGCCAGGGGAGATCACCCTCGCCGAGATGTTCAGGGCCGCCGGCTACGCCACCGCGCATCTCGGCAAGTGGCATCTCGGCTACACCCCCGAGACCCATCCGCTGCGGCAGGGCTTCGACCATTCCTTTGGCCACATGGGCGGGTGCATCGACAACTACTCGCACTTCTTTTACTGGAACGGTCCCAACATCCACGACCTCTGGCGGAATGGCGAGGAAGTCTTCCACGACGGCGAGTTCTTCCCCGACCTCATGGTCACCGAGGCCTCGCGATTCCTCGACGCGAACCGGGAAAAGCCGTTCTTCCTCTACTACGCTCTGAACTCGCCCCACTACCCCTATCAGGGCGACGCGAAGTGGCTCGAGCATTTCAAGGATTTGCCCTATCCGCGCAATCTCTATGCCGCCTTTGTCGCCGCGCAGGATGAACGGCTCGGCGCCCTCTTTGCGAAGCTCGAGGATCTCGGGCAGCGCGAAAACACCATCGTCATCTTTCAGAGTGACAACGGCCACTCCACCGAGGAGCGCGCCCACTTCTCCGGCGGCGATGCGGGCCCCTATCGCGGGGCAAAGTTCAGCCTGCTCGACGGCGGCATCCGTCTGCCCGCGATCCTCTCGTGGCCGGGACACATCCCCGGGGGCGAAGTTCGCGACCAGACCGCCCACGCCTGCGACTGGATGCCGACGCTGGCGGAACTCAGCGGTGTTCCTCTCCCTGACGGACCACTCGACGGACTCAGCCTCGCGAAGGTCCTCGGCGATCCCTCCGCGCCCTCGCCGCACGAGGGACGCGCTCTCCACTGGCAGGTTGGCGACGGGCCAAAGGCTGACTGGGCCGTGCTCGAGGGCGACTGGAAACTGATCGGCCGCTCCCGCGACACGACTACAGGCGGGAAAAATATTCCGCTCGAGAACGTCCTTTTCAATCTCGCCGAAGATCCCGGCGAAACCACCAGCCGGACAGCCGACCATCCCGATGTTGTCGAGCGTTTGCGCAAACTCCACGAGACGCATCTGAAATAGCCTCTACCATTCCCGACATTGACCTTCTCCCCGAAAACCCCTTTGCTTGCCATCATGAAGAAACCCCGCTTCCTCCCCATCGTCCTCGCCCTCGTCGGTGCTGCCTCCCTAGTCCGTGCCGCCGACACCCCGCCGAACATCGTTTTCCTCATCTCCGACGACCACGCCTGGACCGACTACGGGTTCATGGGGCATCCCCAGATCGAGACCCCGCATCTCGACAAGCTCGCGGCACGCAGCGCCCTTTTCTCCCGGGGATACGTGCCTACTGCCCTCTGCCGTCCTGCTCTCGCGACCTTCGCCAACGGGCTTTATGCCCATCAGCACGGCGTTACCGGGAACGATCCCGCCCTGATCGAAGAGGCAGCAAAAGGGAAGGGGAAGGGCAAAGGCAAAGGACAGCCCGAGTCGCCCGACTACGCCGCCCTGCGCGAGAAGCTCATCGCGAAGATGGACGTTCCGCCGACGATCATGGATCTGCTCGGCGAGAAAGGATATCTCAGTCACCAGTCCGGTAAATGGTGGGAAGGTCCTCCGGCGCGCGGCGGATTCACCCAGGGCATGACGCGCGGGTTTCCCAATCCCGGCGGACGCCACGGTGACGACGGGTTGAAAATCGGCCGCGAGGGCATGGAGCCCGTCTTCGAGTTTATGGATCACGCCGTCGAGGAGGAGAAGCCCTTCTTACTCTGGTACTTCCCCTTCCTTCCCCACACCCCGCACAATCCGCCGCAGCGGCTCTTCGATAAATACAAGGCCAAGGGCATCGAGTCCGACCACGTCGCCCGCTACTACGCGATGGTCGAGTGGTTCGACGAGACCGTCGGGCAGCTCCTCGACAAGCTGGACGAAAAAGGGCTCACTGAGAACACTCTCATCGTCTATTCTTCTGACAACGGCTGGATCCAGGATCCCGATTCGCAGGGCTATGCGCCGAGATCGAAGCAATCCGCCAACGAGGGCGGGACACGTCAACCGCTCATGTTCTCCTGGCCTGGAACAATCCAGCCGGGCGATCGCAAAGAGCAGCTCTGCTCCACGATCGACTTCGTGCCGACCGCTCTCGCCGCAGCGGGAGCCGGGATCCCCGCAAACCTTCCCGGCCTCAATCTCCTCCCTATCCTGAAATCAGGAGAGCCGACTCCCCGGAAAGAAGTCTTCGGCGAGACTTTCGCTCACGACGTCGCCGACATCGACGATCCCGAGGCATCACTCCTTTTCCGCTGGATTGTAGAGGGAAAATGGAAGCTGCTCCTCACTTACGACGGCAAGCTCGGGCGGTACGCGAGTTCACATCCGCGCGAAGAGAAACGTCCCCAGCTCTACGATCTCCTCGCCGACCCGCACGAAGAACACAATCTCGCCTCCGAAAATTCCGAACTTGTTGCCCGCCTCGCCGCGCGGATTCAGGATTGGTGGCCGGTCGTGAAGCGCCAGGTAGTGACGGAGTGGACCGACGCGCCCGGCGTTTGGAAATGAGATCGTCGCCCCGGCAGCGCGCACCCATCGCCCGAATGAAACATCTCCTCCTCGCTCTTTTTGTCGCTTTGTCAGTGTACAAGGCCGAGGCCCTTGATCAGCCGAACTTCATCTTCGTGATGGCCGACGACATGGGCTGGGGGCAGACGGGGTATCGCGGGCATCCGCTCTTGAAGACCCCTCACCTCGACGCCATGGCTGCGAACGGGTTGCGCTTTGACCGCTTCTACGCAGGGGGCCCGGTCTGCTCGCCGACGCGGGCCTCGGTCCTGACGGGGCGCTCCCATGACCGGACCGGCGTCTTGCAGCACGGCTATGCGTTGCGCCCGCAGGAAAAAACGATCACCGGGGCCCTGGCGGCGGCGGGTTACGTGACCGGTCATTTCGGTAAGTGGCACCTCAACGGCTACCGCGGCCCCGGTGCGCCCATCTTCGCCGACGACCCGCATGGTCCCGGGGCCTTCGGTTTCGACGAATGGGTCTCGGTCACGAACTTTTACGACAGGGATCCGCTCATGAGCCGAAAGGGCGAGGTCGAGGAATTTGCGGGTGACTCCTCCGAGATCGCGGTGAACGAGGCGGTGAAGTTTCTCGATCAGCACTGCAGTGGAGACAAGCCGATCTTCGCGGTGATCTGGTATGGGTCGCCGCACAGTCCCTTCGAGGCCACCGAAGCGGATCGCACGCCCTTCGCCCATCTCGATGCCGAGTCCGCCGACCACTACGGCGAGCTCGTCGCGATGGACCGCAGCATCGGCACCCTGCGGGCGAAGCTGCGCGAGTTCGGCATGGAAAAGGATACCCTGCTCGTCTTCTGCAGCGACAATGGCGGTCTGCCGAAGATCACCCCCGGGACCGTCGGCGGGCTGCGCGGCTTCAAGGGCAGTGTCCACGAGGGCGGGCTCCGCGTTCCCGGGATCTTCGAATGGCCCGGCACGATCACGCCGGGGATCACGGAATATCCCGCCTGCGTCATGGATCTTTTCCCCACTGTGGTGGATCTGTTAGGCTTGCCGGAGGAAGCCGTGATACGGCCTCTCGACGGCATCAGCCTGCGTTCTCTCTTCGCAGGCGGTGACGACGCGCCGAAAGAGCGCAACGCTCCCATCGGCTTCCGCTTTCAGAAGCAGCGAGCCCTCATAGGTGACCGCTACAAGCTCCTCACGACCAACATTCGCGGGGGCGGATTCGAGCTCTATGACCTGATTAAAGACCCCGGTGAAACCACCAGCCTCGCCGAGTCCGAGCCGGCCATTCTGGCGCAGATGAAGGATCAGTTTCTCGTATGGGACAAAACGATGGATGCCAGTTATGAGGGGAAAGACTATCCCGAAGGTAAGGTCTCACCGCCGGATCCGGAGCCGGTCTCGTGGTATGAGACGGAGCGCTATCAACCCTTCCTCGAAGAGTGGAAGGATCGCGGGGAGTTCCGCCGATATCTCAATCCCGAGAGCAGGGCAAAACCGGGAGGCGGAAAGAAATCGGCGGTTCCGAAGCCCTGATTCGGCCGACATGGGACCCCGCAAAGGAAATGCCCGGATTGGTCATGGCGTTCACCTACTTGTTCAAGAGTGTCCGAGTCGATCCACCGGATTTCCCACCACCCTCGTTCCAACTCGGGAAAAATAGTTCTAACAAAACCACGCCATGAAGCTCATACATCTCGTTCCTTTCCTCGTTCTTGCCTATCTCGGTTCCCCTCCGCCGGCGTCGGCCGCGGAGACGGGTCCAAACTTCCTCCTCATCATCGCCGATGACTGCACCTATCGCGATCTCGAGCTCTACGGCGGCCAGGCGAAGACGCCGCATCTCCTCGCCCTCGCGGCCGAGGGCATGACCTTTGACCGCTGCTTCCAGGCCGCATCGATGTGTTCGCCGACGCGGCACTGCCTCTACACCGGACTTTACCCGGTGAAGTCCGGTGCCTACCCGAACCACACCATGGCCTACGACTGGGTCAGGAGCATCGCTCATTACCTGCAGGATTCCGGTTACACGACCCACCTCTCGGGAAAGCGGCACATCAAGCCTGACTCCGTCTTTCCTTTTGAATATAGCGGCAGGAACAATCCTGATCCTGCGGTCTTCGCGGAAGTGCTCGCGTCGAGCGCGGCGGAGGAAAAACCTTTCCTCTTCATTGCCGCCTCGAACGAGCCGCACACCCCCTGGAACAAAGGCGACGCGTCCGTCTATCCTCCCACATCGATCGAGCTACCGCCTGTCCTCGTTGATTCGCCCGACACCCGCGAGGGATTTTCGAAGTATCTCGCCGAGATCACCTATTTCGACTCACAGGTCGGCGAGCTGCTGGGCCTGCTCGACGATTCGTCGCACGTGGAGAACACCGTCGTCATCGTCCTGAGCGAGCAGGGCAACAGCTTCCCTTTTGCCAAATGGACCTGCTACGACGCCGGATTGCAGAGTGCCTGCGTCGTCCGCTGGCCGGGAAAAATCAAAGGAGGGAGCCGCAGTGATGCGATGATCGAGTATGTCGATGTCGTCCCCACTCTGCTCGAGGCAGCCGGTCTCGAGCGACCCTCCTCACTCGACGGCCGCAGTTTCCTCCCGGTTTTGAAAGGTGGGAGAGACAGCCACAAGACGCACGTCTTCGGTCTGCAGACGACGCGCGGGATCAATCAGGGGAGCGACTACTACGGCATTCGCAGCGTGCGTGGCGAGCGCTATCGCTATGTCGTGAATTTCACGCCCGAGATGACCTTTGAGAACGCCGCGACGCAGGATCCCACCTTTCAGACCTGGAAAAGCTTTGCCGACAACGGCGATGAAAAGGCAAAGCGCCTCGTCCACGACTATCAGCATCGCCCTGCGGAAGAGCTTTACGACTGCGAAGCGGATCCGTGGAACCGGACGAATCTGATCGACGATCCCGCGCTTGCCTCCGTGCGTGAGGAACTCCGTTCCGAGCTGAATTTGTGGATGAAAGGGCAGGGCGACGAAGGCCAGGCGAGCGAGATGAAAGCACTGGATCGCATGCCCCGAGCCGTGAAGCTCGAGAGCGACGGGAAAAAGAAGAGCGGGAAGAAGGGCAAGGGGAAGGGAAATGAGTGAGGAGCGGAAGGGAAACGAAGTGACGGTGACCGGAGGCAATAGGCCGATCTTCCCCTGACGGCAACTTTCGCGAGTTCCTTTGCCCTTCCAAACATCCTGAACTCTTCGGATGGACCGGCACGTCCGCATGGGCATCCAGCGCGGGGACGAAAAATAAACGCTGTCCGCCACGCGGTCCCTCGCGGGACGCAATCCATTTCTTGACCGCGCCTCTCATGCTCCCCTACACTGCTGCTTCCATGATGTCCGTCCGCTATATCCCGGGAATTTTCCTGATCGTATATCTCTCTCTCGCCGCCGCTTACAGCGATCTGCGGGCGCAGTCCGCGAAGCCCAATCTCATTGTCATCCTCGCCGATGACCTCGGCTATGGCGATCTCGCCTGCAACAATCCCGACTCGAAGATCCCGACGCCGCACGCCGACCGCCTCGCGGCCGAGGGGATGCGCTTCACCGACGCCCATTCGCCCTCGGCAGTCTGCACTCCCACTCGCTACAGTCTCCTCACCGGTCGCTACCACTGGCGCTCGAGGTTGAAAGAGGGCGTCCTCGACGGCTTCAGTCCGCCGCTCATCGAACCCGATCGCGTTACCGTGGCCTCGTTCCTGAAAGAGCAGGGCTACGCCACCGCCTGCATCGGCAAATGGCATCTCGGGTTGCAGTGGACGCGTGCCGATGGCGCTCCCGAATCCCTCGACCGCGGCGAAACGGGCGTTCGCCCGGGCTACGACATCGATTATGCAAAAGGCTTCACTGGCGGCCCCGTTGCTCTTGGCTTCGACCGTTACTTCGGGATCTCTGCCTCGCTCAATATGCCGCCCTTTTGCTACCTCGAGAATGAGCGGGTCGTTCATCTCCCCACCTTGAAGCAGGAGCGGCTCCGTGACGCGCAGTTTCTCGCCACCGACGAGGGGAAGCGCTCGCCCGACTTCACGAACTACGGCGTCCTGCCCCGCTTCACCGGCGAGGCGCTCTCCTTCATCGAGAACCATGCCGCCACGGCACCCGGGAAGCCTTTCTTTCTCTATGCGCCGCTGCCTTCCCCGCATCTCCCCGTGGTGACGAATCAGGAGTATATCGGAAAAAGTCAGGCCGGTCTCTACGGTGACTTTGTCGTCGAGACCGATGCTTTTGTCGGGGCCATTCTCGAGACTCTCGACCGCCTCGATCTCGCGGAGGACACTATCGTGATCTACACCTCGGACAATGGCGGGCTCTATCACTGGTGGGAGGCAAAGGAGACCGACGACCTCGCTCACTACAAAGTCGCCGGTCGCGGGGCCGAGATGCGCGAGTTCGGGCATCAGGGAAATGCCCGGATGCGCGGAACCAAGGCCGACATCTGGGAGGGCGGACATCGCGTCCCCTTCCTCGTGCGCTGGCCCGCGCGAACTCCCGCCGGGACGGTCAGTGATGAACTCGTCGATCTCACCGATTTGCTCGCGACCATGGCCGACATCACCGGCGCCGATCTGCCCGCCGGGGCCGGACCCGACAGCGTCAGTCTGCTGCCCGCGCTGCTCTCGGCCAAGACGGAAAAGCCAGTCCGCGAGCACACCGTGCATCTTTCCTTTCGCGGCGTTTTTGCGATTCGTCAGGGTCACTGGAAGTTGATCCCTGATCATCGCGGATCGGGCGGTTTTTCCCAGCCCCGCGATCTCGATCCGGCGACCGAGGGCGGGCCGATCGGACAGCTCTACGATCTCGGCGAAGATCCCGCCGAGACGAAAAACCGCTACGATGAGGAACCAGAAGTGGTCGCCCGGCTCACAAAGCTGCTCGGGTCGATACGAGGGGAGTCGGGGGAATGAGGAAGATGCGAGCGAATCACCAGTCCGGGCTTTTCCCGATCCGAGCTGCCACTGTCTTTTGCCGGACTTTCCTGACGGTCACGACAGGGTGGGGGCTTGCCTTGTCCGGGGGAGTGGCCGCAGCGGAGCGTCCGAACATCATCCTCATTATGGCTGACGACTTCGGCTACGAGTGTGTCGGGGCCAATGGCGGGGAATCGTATGCGACGCCCCATCTCGACCGGCTCGCTGCGGGAGGGGTGCGCTTCGAGCACTGCCACTCGTATCCGCTCTGCACCCCGACCCGCGTCGCCCTGATGACCGGCAAACACAACGTGCGGAACTATCTCAACTTCGGCACCCTGCCGCGATCAGAGCGAACTTTTGCCCATCTCCTCAAAGAAGCCGGTTACGCCACCGGGATCTGCGGCAAGTGGCAGCTCGGGAAAGAGGACGACTCGCCGCAGCATTTCGGATTCGACGAGTCGCTTCTCTGGCAGCAGACCCGCCGCCCGCCCCGATTTGCCAATCCCGGGCTCGAGCGTCAGGGGGTAATGGAGGACTACCGCGACGGGGAATACGGGCCCACTCTGATCAATGATTTCGCCCTCGACTTTGTGACGCGGCACCGCGACGGGCCCTTCTTCCTCTACTACCCCATGATCCTCACTCACGATCCTTTTCAGCCCACTCCCGACAGTCCTGACTGGGATCCGGATGCCGTGGGCGAGAGGGCGAATCGCGACGTCAAACACTTCGGCGAGATGACTGCCTACATGGATAAAATGATCGGTCGTCTCGACGCGCAGCTCGACGAACTCGGCATACGCGAGAATACTCTTCTCCTCTTCCTCGGGGACAATGGCACCCATTCGTCTGTCACGAGTCGCTTTCAGGGGAGCGATTACGAGGGGGGCAAGGGCACCACGACGGCACGCGGCACCCATGTGCCCTTCATCGCGAGCTGGCCGGCGGTGACGGGAAAAGGGCATCTTTGTCAGGATCTTGTCGGGGTCGTCGACTTCCTCCCCACCCTTTGCGAGGCAGTCGGGATCTCTGTGCCGCCCGGGACGGACGGGATCAGCTTTTTGCCTATGATCAGGGGCGGGGCGGGGACGTGGCGGGACTCGCTTTACATCTGGTATTCGCCCCGCCAGAAGAACGATCCCACAGTGAAGGAGTATGCCTTTGACCTGCGGCACAAGCTCTATCGCGACGGGCGCTTCTACGACCTCCAAGCCGATCCTTTTGAAAAAGCCCCCCTCGACGCCGGCGCTGCCCCCGGGGAAAGAGAAAAGTTGCAAGCAGTCCTCGATCAGTATGCGGGAGCCCGACCGGCGGAACTTGATCGCGCCTTCCTTTCAGAAAGACCGAACGTAACTTCCCGCCCTGATCAGGGTAAAAAGAAGGGCACCCCCCCCGGACCCAACCCTGTTGAATGAAGACCCGAACCCTGTTGACTCTCGCCTTCTCGCTCCTCCTCTCTCTCTCCACAGCGGCGGAGAAGAAGCCGAACATCCTCTTCCTCTTTGCCGATGACTGGGGGAAATATGCCTCGATCTATGCGGAGGTTGAGGGGGCCGGAGGCATCAATGATGTCGTCTCGACACCGAACTTCGACAGCATCGCGAAAGAGGGTGTCCTCTTCCGTAATGCCCACGTCAGTGCTCCCTCCTGCACGCCCTGCCGCAGCGCTCTCCTGACAGGACAACATTTCTGGCGCACCAACACGGGCGCGATCCTGCGCGGAGCGGTCTGGGATGCGTCAATTCCTAGCTATCCGCTGCTGTTGCAGGATGCCGGTTACCACATCGGCTACACCCACAAGGTATGGGGACCTGGGACGCCGGCCAATGCGCCCTTCACGAAGGAGCAGAACTACGGGAAACGGGGCGGCAAGTTCAACCAGTTCTCCCAGAATGTGACTGCTGCTGTCGCCGGGGGACAATCGGCCGAAGAAGCAAAGGTGGCGCTGATCGAGGAATCGCGCGGCAATTTCGAAGACTTCCTCGCCGCGCGCGAAGGCGACGAACCGTGGTGCTACTGGTTTGGGCCGACGAACGTGCATCGCAAGTGGACCAAGGGCAGCGGCAAAGCGCTCTGGGGGATAGACCCCGACACGCTAAAGGGAAAGATGCCGCCCTATCTCCCCGATGTGCCCGAAGTGCGCGAGGATCTTGCGGATTACTTCGGTGAGGTGTCCGCCTGGGATGCCGGAATCGGCGTCCTCCTTGAAGAGTTGGAAAAAACTGGCGAGCGGGAGAATACCCTCATCGTCATCAGTGGCGACCACGGGGCCCCCGGTTTTCCTCACGGCAAATGCAATCTCTACGGGTTTGGGACGAATGTCGCACTCTCCGTGACCGGCCCCGGGGTGAAGGGCGGACGTGTCGTCGATGACTTCGCGAGCCTCACCGATCTGGCACCGACTTTTCTTGAGGCTGCCGGGTTGTCCGTTCCTGAAGTCATGACCGGGCGCAGTCTCTGGCCGGTCCTGAAATCGGAAAAAACAGGTCTCGTCGATGACACCCGCACCGTCGTCTACACTGGTCGCGAACGTCATGTCGAGATCGCGCGGTCAGACTTTTCGCCCTACCCGCAGCGCGCCATCCGCACGCCAGAGCACGTCCTGATCATCAATTTCCGGCCCGACCGCTATCCTCTCGGCGACCATTACCTGCTCGACAGCAGCGGCACCCCTTCGGTCGGGGAACTCGAAAACGAGACCCGCGTTACCCTGCCCGACGAGGATGCCGGACCGACGAAAGCCTGGCTCGTCGGGGTGCGCGACACGCCCGAGTGGAAGGCGCACTTTGACTGGGTCTACGGCAAACGTCCCAAGTATGAACTCTACGACCTGACGAAGGACCCTCACGAAACCACCAATCTCGCCGACGATCCCAACTACGCTGAGATCAAGAGTGATCTCGAGGCACGGCTTCTCGAAGAACTCACCCGCACCGGCGATCCGCGGCTCATCGATGACGGGAAGTTTTTCGAAACCCCACCCATGGCCGGTCCTCTGCCCGACGCGGAGCAGTTCTGGAAAGGCCCGAAAGGGAAAGGGCAGGGCAAAGGGGAGGCCAAGGGAAAAACCAAGAGCGACACCAAGAACAAGCCGAAAGCGAAGTGATTCGAGGGGAGACGGGGCAGAATCCAGAGAAGCCGCAACGGTCTGGGACTTGCCATTTACGAGCTAAGCCCCCACCTCACTCTTCGCCTACCTCCAAGAGCCTTGAGATCTCTTCTTCGGGGAGATCAGTAAGTTCAGCAATTTCAAAGATCGACTTCCCTTTCGAAATCATCCGATGGACTAATTTGGAAGCCCCTTGCTCGATGCCCTTCTCAATGCCCTCTTCGAGCAATTCTTTTCCAGCGCGGGTTTTGTGTAACGGTGTGAGTTCGGCGATCATTTGTAAGATTTCCTCTCGGGTCTTGGATTGGAAGCGTTGCAAGAGCAGGTTCTGAAAGATCTCGCCTAGGACCTCGCGGTCCCCCGGCGGCAGATCGGCACAGAAGCTAATACGATCATAGAGCCCCTCGGCCGTTTTTTCAAGCTCCGACAAAGAGCTCCGCAGGGGTGCGAGCGCCGCGACGAGAGGAGAGTCGGGGTGTTTGCCCGCGAGGGCTTCGAGCAACTCGTCGATGAAAAGGATGCGGGTGAGCGGGTATCGCTCGTGGCTGGAGGGTAGCTCGGAGCGCGACCCGAAGAGAATCACGGTCTCGATCTCGCGTGGGCGAAAGTCGCGTCGTCGGCAGTAGGGCTTCGGATTGAGATGCTTCCAGAGGAGCTGACGAGCCAGCTCGATGCGGTTGAAAATGGAATGGTCGTGGTAGAGCTGGAATTCGACGAGGTAGCAGGGGTCGTCGGGATTGACTGGTTCGAGGAGTAGGTCGCAGCGAAGTTCGAGCTGTTTCAGCGTGTGCGAAGATCCGCGACAGCCGACCGGGAGCGGAAGCTCGGTGAGTTCGCGCAGCCACTCGGGATGGTCGCGGAAGAGTTCGTGAAAGATGTGATCAGTGTCCAAGTGGACAAATAGTAGCTTCAAGAGGCAAGCTCCCGCAAACGGCTTTTCAGCGGAGATGGCCGTCCCGTCGGCTCCGCCAGTCTCAGCTCAAAATCTCCTCAACCACATTCCCATACACATCGGTGAGCCGGAAGTCGCGGCCGCCGTGGAAGTAGGTCAGCGCCTCGTGATCGACGCCCATGAGGTGAAGCAGGGTGGCGTGAAAGTCATGGATGTCGACTTTGTCCTTCACCGCGTAGTAGCCGAACTCGTCGGTCGCGCCGTGATGGTGGCCAGCCTTCACGCCGGCGCCGGCGAACCAGGTCGTGAAGCCGTGAGGATTGTGGTCGCGTCCGTTCTGGTGGCGTCCGGTGATGCCGTCGAAGAATTCAAAGGTCGGGGTGCGGCCGAATTCGCTGCCGCAAATGACGAGGGTATCATCGAGCAAACCGCGCACCTTGAGATCGTGGAGGAGACCCGCGATGGGTTTGTCGACGGCGTTGGCGTTGCCGCGGTGGCCTTTTTCCAGCTCTGAGTGCTGATCCCAGAGGTTGCCATAGCGTGCCGTGGCATGATTCACGGTGATGTAGCGCACCCCCGCCTCGGCGAACCGGCGCGCGAGCAACAAGGCGCGGCCGAACTCGTCGGTGTGCTCCTCGTCGATCCCGTAGAGTTTGCGGGTCGCCTCGGACTCGTTCTCGAGGTGGAGGAGATCCGGGGCCTCGGTCTGCATGCGGAAGGCCAACTCCATCTCGTCGAGCTGGGGATCGACGCCCTGAGCTTGCTCGATCTCGCGGATGAAATCGAGGTGGCGTTTCTGCTCGCGGAACCCCGGCTCAAGATTTTCCCAGGCGAGCCGCGACGATTTTTTGTCGGGCCGATCCACCGCCGTGCCGCCGAATTTCCCGGGGAGGAATCCGGTCGGGCGGTTCGGGTCGGACGGGGTGATGTCGATGTAGGCTGGCAGGTTCTCGTTCATCGCCCCGAGCCCATAGACGAGCCAGCTCCCGAGAGTGGGACGCACCTCGATGGGCACGCCCGTATGCAGGACGCGCTTGGCGGTGACGTGGTCGTTGCTCTTGTGATTGAGCGAGTGGATGAAGCAGAGCTCGTCGATGAAACGCCCGTTGACCTCGGGAAAAAGATCGCTCGCATAGGTGCCGCTTTTACCCCAGTGCCGCCATTCAAAAGGCGAGGGGATCACATTACCCTGCTTCGCAAAGGTGAAGCTCGGCGGGCGGATCGAGTCGGGGAGCGGCTGCCCGGCGTATTTCGCGAGAGCCGGTTTGTGGTCGTAGGAATCGAGCTGGGAGAGCCCGCCTTCGAGGAAAATGTAGATGATGCGTTTCGCCGCCGGACGATGATGGAGCGTCTGCAGCGGGCCTCCAGTCGCGTGGAGCAGTCCCTGACGCGATAGCAGATCAGCCGCCGCGACGGAGCCGAGACCGAGGAAACTTTTCCTCAGCCAGTCACGTCGCGAGAAGGAATCTGGACAGCAGTTATTCAAGGTGACGGAAGGTGTGGGAGGAGAAGAGGCCGAGGCAAACCCGCGTCCAGGCCTCGGCTTCGGTGAGTCCGGCGGTGTCGATAGAGTCGGCCACGTAATCAGCGATCGCCTCCTGTGCTCCGCTCGAGGGCGGACGCCCGAGGACGATCTCGTGGAGGGCCCGGGCGCGCTCGGTGGGTTTGTCAGGGTATGCGGCGATGAGCTCTTCGGCGAGCTTGCCGGCGTAGTGGCGGGGGAGGGGATTGTTGAGCCACCAGAGCGATTGGGCCGGGCTCGAGCTGTCGTCGCGGTCGTGCATGGGGCGGCCGGAGTCGTCAAAGCCGAAGAGCGGGAACATTTTCCGGATCTCGACGCCGAGCCCGAGCGGGGCCCGCGACGAGGTCAGGATGTAAAGGGCGCGGTCTTTGGACTTCGCCGTCTCGAGGGCGGCCCCGGCCGTCTGGCGGGGCACTTTCCCGATGCTCGTGAGCAGGCTGTCGTAGATTGCCTCGACCTCGAGGCGACGTGCGGGAAAGCGCGAGAGCAGCAGCCCGTCGGCGTCTCCGGCGAGGCTGTCGGGCGTCTTCACCGAGGAGGCGAGGTAGGTCTCGGAGAGCATGATGACACGGTGGAGATGCTTGATCGACCAGCCGCCTTGGATCAGTTCTGATGCAAGCCAGTCGAGGAGCTCCGGATGGGAGGGCGGGCTGCCCTGCTTGCCGAAGTCATCGGTCGTGCGGACGAGTCCGGTCCCGAAATGCCAGTGCCAGATCCGGTTCGCCATGACCCGGGCGGTGAGGGGATGATCGGGATGGGCGAGCCACTGGGCGAACTGGACGCGGCCGCTCTCGTTCGGCGGGATGGGGAAAGTCGCCTTGATGAGATGGTCGGCGAGCCCGGGATTTCCCCTCGGGACCGGATCTCCCTGCGACGAGTAAGGGCTGCCGCCCGGGTGGATCGGGAGGTCGAGTTGATCTCCGTCGCGAACCGCGAGAGTGAAAGGAAAGTCGGGCCGACTCTGGTCAAGGGCGGCGATGGATTTTTCGAGGGACTCGATCTCCGCTTTTTCTTCCGCGGTGAGTAGGGATCGGGTCTCGGCGACGGTCGGCTGACCGAGGGTGGAGCGCCACTCTTTCTCAACCGGGCCGAGCGGGCCTTTGATCAGGACAAAGCGGTCGAGGACGGGAAAAGGCTCGTGGCGGTCGACTTTCAAACGGAGAAAGAGCGTCCCCGCTTTCAGATCGCGGAGTGAGACCGGACCCCAGCGGAGGTGGTCGGGCGACTCGCCGAAGGTGCTCTGCCCGAGGATGCGGGCGGAGGTGGTTTCGTTGTTCAACTCCAGTTCGACCGGGGCGGGTTCGGTCGAGGCATAGCGCACGAGCAGGGTGTAGTTCCCCGGTTCGGGGATGGTGAGGCGGTAGCGCACCCACTGGTCGAGGCGGCGACGCGAGGCGATCGCTTCACCGTCGCCCAACGGGATCGTCTTGAGATCCTTCTGGCCGTCGAAATTCTCGGCGTCAAAGGCGAGCACGGTCGCGGGCAGGGTGCCGTCGCCGAAGGTCTCTTCCGCTATGACCCGCTCCCGTGCCGTCGCGAGTAGCGCAAAGCGGGCCTCGACGAGGGATTTTCTCTTTTCGTCGAGCGAGGCCGCTTTTTCCAAGGTCTCCTCCGGCGCGAGTGCCCGAACGGCCCGGGGACGTCCGTCTTTCCATTCCTCGGAAAAGTATTCAGTGATCTCGGTGCTGCGGAAGATCCCGGCGAGGGCGTAATAATCACGGATCGAGATCGGGTCGAACTTGTGGTCGTGGCAGCGGGCGCAGGAAAAATCCATTGCGAGGAAGGCCCGCGTCGCGGTGGAGATCTGTTCGTCGACGATGTCGAGGCGCAGCTTGTTCGGGTCAGTGCACTCGTCGAACCACTGCCCGATCGAGAGAAAAGCGGGAGCGGTGAGCCGGTCGAAGTCGTCTTTCCCGGGCAGAAGATCTCCCGCGAGCTGCTCGGTGAGGAAGCGGTCGTAGGGCTTGTCGGCGTTGAAGCTCTTCACGACATAGTCGCGATACGGTTCCGCGAGATCGATCTCGTCTATGCCGGGGACCTTCACCGTTCCCTGGACATAGCGGGCCACATCGAGCCAGTGGCGGCCCCAGCGCTCCCCGTAGTGCGGCGAAGCGAGAAGGCGGTCGATGACCTTTGCCCAGGCATCCGGCGAATCATCGGCGAAAAATGCAGCGATCTCTTCCCGTGTCGGAGGCATCCCCGTGAGATCAAGCGTGGCCCGCCGCAGGAGGGTGTGGCGGTCGGCCGCTTCATTTTGAAGGAGATTTTTTTCGGCAAGCTTCGCCTGGATGAAAGCATCGACCGCATTGGCCCCCTCGCTCACCGCCGGGCGAGTGATCGGGCGCAGCGACCAGTGGTCCTGTGCCAGCAGCGGTGAGGCAAAAACGCAGGCGAAAATCAGTAGAGACCACAGGCCCGGACTCGCAAAGCCCAAGCCTTCGGCGCGGCGAAGGGAGCGGGGCGTTGGAGTCGTCATGGTTGGAAAATGGGATGGGAAAGATCGGCTCATTTCGGCCGGGGAGGAGAACCCTCACTGCTTTGACCATTCCCGACGAGAAATGTGTGTCACGTGATCGTGGTGATGAATACGCGGCGAGTGCGCCGGAGAGCGCGGCGGGTGAAAAATGCCTGAGATAAGTTACGCTGAAGGAAGGGGCAAATCAAGCGGGGCGTCTCGCGGGTTGGGTGGGAGGTTTTGAAAGAAACCCCGCCGAAACGTTTACGGGAGCTCTTTTAACTCGCTCGTTTCGACTAGCGACGTTGGCGGGCTTGACGCAGTAGCGCCGGGCAAGTTCCCAATTGTCGATTAGCGACATCTTCCCGGATCGGGCGATTCCATTCAGGACGCCCGAGCGGTCCAGTCTTCCAATGCCAAGCCGGAAACACGGCTGAATTCCCTCGTATTGTTCGTCGCCAGTGTCCATCCGCGACTCTGGGCCACTCCTGCGATCTGCAAATCATGCGGGCCGATGACGCAGCCGCGTGATTCGAGATCGTGGCGGATGCGGGCGGCGGATTCGGCGGCCAAATCGTCATAGGGTGCGGAAGGATGCCGGGCGAACAGATCCGCCAACAAGGCCAAGCGCTCCTCTGGCCGCTCGTATCCTAGCGCGCCGTGCAGCAACTCTTCCTTCACTACCGAGCAGAGCCACACTTCCTGCGGCGGCAAGGCTTTCAATCTTTCCGCGAGAGGCGGGCAACGTCCTTTCAGAAGCCGTATCCAGTGGTTCGTGTCCAGCAGCCAAGGCATCACCATGCCTCCCGTGTCTCCATCGGCAACTCGGCAGGTTCGTCCCAGGCCTGACCTTCGCAGCGGCCGTACCAGCGACTCCAATAGGTATCGAAAAAGTCCCCCGGCGGATTTGGGGTGACAGGCGACGCATCGCCGACGTGTATGCTGTGCAGGTAGTCGAGTAAGCGCTGGACTACGTCTTCTGGCAGCAGGGAGGCTTCGCGTTGGAGCTGTTCGCGAACAGACATGGGTAAATCGTAGTCTACCGACCTGGCGTGGTCAAACCCGAAGAAAAGGTCGGGCACGGACGAAGTGAAGAACGAGCTGGGACTATAGGTGCGACGAACGGGCCCTGAAACTAAGGGGCTCCGCGCTCGCGTATGGCCTGATGGAGTGACTTGAAAAGCCCGGGATCGGCTTAAGGTTTATGGTGTCTCAAACGTTCCAGTAATTGGACAGGCAGCCAGAAATAGGTTTCATTACTGCCAGTCTAGCCCTCTGACGATTCTTAACAACCATGGCCAGTTCTTATCATCTTCCCCGCGTCAATCCGTGCTTTGTTACCCATAATCTTGCTTTGGGCGGCGCACAAACGGCGGTCTTGCGCTACATCAGTGCGCTGCCGGACTGGGTTCGCGAGCGCACGACCCTGTATTCGCAGTCGGATGACATGCCCCTGCTTGACGCAGCGGAGAAAAGCGGCTTTTCCTGCGGCAAGGTGACACGCGAGGCCCCGATCGATCCTTCGGCCTGGTTTTTGAGCTACGGCGACCTCTCCGGTCTGCCTCAGCGGCCCACTTCGCTCGTGTTGCATTCGTGGGACGATGCCGGATGGCGTTTCATCCATCGCGCCTACGACGACCTCCGCGGCATGACTGTCGCCGGGGTCTCGCAGAAGGTTCTCGACCGTTATTCCGAGTGGGCGAAAGAAAAAGGCCACCGTGTCCTCGGGGTGATGACTCCGCCGGTCTCCGAATTTGCCGCGGTCAAAGGCGACTACGATACCACCGGTCGCCTCGTCGTCGGCTGGATGGGTCGTCCGCTCGAGTCCAAGGGGATCATGAGCCTGCCGTATCTCCTCGAGGCCGAGCCCCGCATGGTCATCCGCGCCTGGACCGGAGCCGAGACCGCCGGGCTTGAGTTCACCCAGCGCACCCAGGCCGAGGCTCTCGCGAAGGTCAAGGCGCTCGCTGTGAAGCTCGGGGTTGCCGACCGTCTCGACATCCGCCCGCTCGATTTTAATCCCTTTCACTACCGCCACCGTCTCGACGGCTGCCACGTCCTCCTCGGGAACAGTGAGAAAGAGGGGTATCTGCTCACCGCCGCCGAGGCTCTCAGTTGCGGTATACCCGTCGTCGTGACGAAGACCTGCGGCATCGCCGATCTCATCAAAAACGGCTACAACGGCTACGTGATCGACTGGAACGCCAATCCGAAGAAGCTCGCCAAAGACGCTCATCGCGCCCTCCTCAAGGCGGCAACTCTTTCCGGGGTCAACTGCCTTGCCTCGGCCGTGAATCTCTCGCTCGGGGCGAGCTACGCCTCGGCTCACCACCATCTCCTCGCCGAGATGACCGGCACCGCCTTGCATCACCCCGAAGCCCGCGTCACCGTCGGTCTCCGCATTCACAAGGGCACCGACCTCGCCAAACTCGACGATGCCGTCTCCAGTCTCGCCTCGCAGACCTACCGGAAATTTAAGGTGAAGCTCCTCGTCGATGGGCCTTGGGCTTTTGCCGAACCGCTTGCGAAACGCTACGGGCTGCCGCTCATCTGCACCGGACTCGAGCCCGATATCGAGCATTGCAGTTGGCTTCACCGTCAGGCCGTGGCCGAGTGCGATACCGAGTTTTACAAGCCGCTCGACTACGACGACCAGCTCATGCCGACCTACCTCGAGCGGGCCGTTCACATGATGGAGCTGAAGAAGGTCGATGTCTACGGCTGTCTCCTTCTCACGCACGAGAACGGCGAGATCACTCCGCGTCTCCACTGGCCCAACAAAGGCGTCGAGACGATGTTCACGGGGAATTCGGATCACAACATGCTGCCGCATTCGTCCGTCCTCATCCGCGCCGCGATCGCCCGCAAGGCCGGCAACTACCAAGAGCGCGCCATCGGTCTCGGGGCCGACGATTATCACCTCTGGTATCGCGTCCACCTCGCCGGCGGCAAATTCTTCCGCGACGACGAAGTCCGCAACGTCGTCTACCGCATCCACGACGCGAATTCCCTTACGATCCGTCGCGCCCGCTTTGGCGAGACGGAGAAAAAGCAGAAGCTCTCTCTTCTTCAAAAAGCGGCTGCCGCCGCCGGGATCACCGTGTTGACCGCGCCGCTCTTCGGCACGATCGGCTGTGCGGACGACTCCGCGCCTCCGGCGCCGGTGACGAAAGGCAACTCCGCTGAAAAGGGGAGTGCTTCCGACGAAGGTAAGACCACTGCCGCCGCCGCCCCGACGACGGAGAAAAAGCGCACCGATCCGCCGCATTCGTAACGACTGCTGCATCGGAAAGTAGTGAAACTCGTGAGAGTTTTGGAGGACAGGGCCACCGCCCGAAGGTCTCACGACCTCCGCTCCGCTCTTTACGGCGCCCTTACAGCCGGGCCCGCCTCACCACCGGTGATGCTCGAAGGCAGGTGCTCCGGGATAGAGCACGCCATGTAGAGCACGCCCATGGCCGGGATGGCTCCCTCGACGTAGGTGTAGGTTCCGCCGCTCGGACAGGAGGGTTCCTGGCGGATGAACCCGGTCGGATTGATGATGCGTGACTTGATGTTACTGACCGTTTGTCCGGGTTCGATCTGGTGCATGTTGCAGTAGGCGCGTATCGCCTTCTGCATCGTAGCGACCTGTTGGACACAGATCGCACGGTTGGCACCTTCCTTGTAAGAACCGACTCCAATGAAGAGCACAGCAATAAGACCCAACAGGGTCGTCACCACGAGGGTAACCTCGATGAGGGTGAGCCCGCGGATACGGGGAGAGGGTGACGGAGGGGGACAGTGCATTGAGCGATCTAAATAAGATAATAATCATAATTACAATAATTAAAAGAATTAATGCGGAACGTTACTTGACCGGGTTTTGAGCTCGAGAGCTTCCCATAGCGTTGGATTCAACCTGAAAGGCGGCGTCCTTCAGCAGAGTGGCGAGGGACCCCAGGGGAACCGAAACGGGAGGGGTAAGGTTCTTTTGGAAAATGTGTCTGGATATCCCCGGCAAAGTGGACTACGTAGGAAAAGTAATCAGGTCACCATCAGCCCATCGGGGGCATTTCTCGTTTGTTAGGTACTTAATTCCTCTGGAATAGCTTGCTTAGGCGCGATGCTCGCTTCACGGGGATGGACCTGTGGTGAACGCACTAAGACACTATGAAGCTATTCGTTGGAAATCTATCGTACGACGTCTCGGAAGATGAACTTCGCGAGGCATTCGCTGAATTCGAGCCTCTTCTCGAATTCTATCGCCCTCATGACCGGGAGACCGGCAAGCCTCGCGGGTTTGCCTTTGTTACCCTCGTGGATCAGGAAAAAGGGGAGGCGGCCATCGCCGCGCTCAACAACAAACGACTCGGCGGTCGCGAGCTGAAGGTCAATGAGGCGGAAGACCGTCGCAACCGGCCTCCGGCGCGCAGTAATCACTCTGGTGACGACGAAGCCACTCTCGGCAATCTGCCCCGGGTCGATGACAGGCCCATGGGCAAAGACGGCCAGAAGGTCCGCTACAAGTCGATCTGAGCAGTCGCCGCTCAGCGGGCCTTCCCCTCCTGCATCAGGATAGCGGGGTGATCTTTCTCAAAAAAAGGTCAGGGCATTTCTCGAGCCGCCGGGATCCCGATGCGGAGGTCAGTCTCTCACGGCTTTTTCATCTCTTCGGCAAAGCGGTGCCGTATCTCGGGCAGAGTTCCGAGGGTCAGGTAGACCGTGTAGCGGTAGGAAAAGCCGGGCTCGATGACGAGTCGCTTGATCGGCGCGACGTAAGAGCAGGCAGCCTTGGCACGGTTGTTGAGATCCCCCTCGGCCCGGTAGCAGGTGATCGTCTCTACGCCGGGCACCAGCACACCGATACCGCGCCCGCTCGCGTCAGTGTAGGCGACCCAGGGCTGGGCGATCTCGTAGCGTTCGTTCGGCCAGCCGGGGACGATCGTCTTCGGTTCGGTCTCGCCGGCCGCGACAAAATGGAGATTCGGATAGGCGGCATCGACGAAGACTGCGGGCAACTCCTGATCCTGAAGGGGATGGGTCACCGTGCCCGAGTATTCCATCTCGTAGTCGATCCGCACGACAAATTCGAGGAGCTGGATCTTCTGCCGCAGAACGACCTCGCGGAGCAGTTCGCCCGTTGCCCAGTGCACCGGCACGGAGACTGACTCGATCACATTTTCTTTCGCGGAGAAAGTTGTTAGCTCTGAGGGCTTGTTTTCCCAGTTCCCTCCCTGGACCGGATTCCACCGCCACGGTTTTCCGTTCCAATCGCTCCCGTCGCTGGCCCCGTACCACGACTGCTGCACGTAGCGGCCGAGATCGTAGCGATTCAGCACATTCGAATCTCGACCGCTCTCCGAGAGCCAGCCGATCGCGGCCCCGCCCGAACGATTCACGCCGAGACGGATCTTGCCGTTGTCGAGATAGACCCAATCTTCGGGCGGCGCCGCCGTGGCGAGGGTGGTGAAACCGATCAGGAAAAGGACGGCGAGAAAGCGGAACATTCAGATCGGGGGGAAATCACGGCTTAAGAATGACCTTCAGGAGCCCCTCGTTGTTGCGATGGAGCCGGGCGAACCAGTCGGCTCCGTCCGAGAGAGAGGCCACTGCCGAGATGAGCGGCGCGACTTTGATTTTCCCCGAGGCCACGGCTTCGACGGCTTCGCCATATTCGCCGGCCGAGGCGCAACTGCCGAAGACACTCAGCTCCCGCGTCACGATGGCCTGGAGGGGAAAGGGGACCTCGGCCTTGAGATTGCCGACGCAGCTAATGCTGCCGCCTTTGCGGACCGACTCGATCGCCAGCTTGATCGTGGGGCCGAAGCCGACCACCTCGAGGGCGACATCGGCCCCGTCGGGATTGCCCACCAGCTCGCGGACGCGGGCGGGGACTTCGTCATTGGAAAGGAGCACCTCATCCGCCCCGAGTTCTTTGGCGAGGGCGAGACGCTTTTCATCGAGATCGACGGCGATGACCATGCCTGCGCCCTTGGCCTTGAGGGCCTGCACGATGAGCAGACCGATCAGTCCAGCCCCGATCACGACGGCCGAGTCACCGGGCTTCAAGGGGAGGCGATTGACCCCGTGGAGAGCAATCGAGACAGGCTCGGCAAAGGCGGCGTGGTCGTAGGAGAGGTCGCCGGGGATGGCGTAGAGGATGTGCTCGGGCACTTTGACGAACTCGGCGAAGGCACCGTTGCGCCGGTATTCGCCACAGGAGACCCCGAGGACATTTCGGTTCGGGCAGAGATTGACCTGGCCGGCGAGGCACGACGGGCATTTGCCGCAACACACCGTCGAGTCAAAGGTGACGCGGTCGCCCACTTTCCACTTCCGCACCGCATTGCCGACCTTCGAGATCTCGCCGGCAGCCTCGTGTCCCATGATGATGGGGGGGATACGCCGTCCCGAGCTGCCGTCCATGCCGTGGATATCCGACCCGCAGATGCCGCAGGCCTTGACCGAGACGAGGACTTCATTCTCCGAGATCTCCGGTTCGGGCGCGTCGCTGAACTCAAACTGATTGTAGGCCGTGAGGGTGAGGGCTTTCATGTAAAAATGGGACTTGAACCGAACTCCTAACCGCAAGAAGGTTTGCCATCAATCCAAAAACCCCACTCGTCCTCCCCGATCCATGAGAAATTTCCTTACCGGGATCTGCCTGACCGCCGCCGCCCTGCTGCTGACGCAGTGCGAGACGATGGACACGACCGCACCCGGTTCTGTCTCGAGCCTGGTCGTTACGGGCACCCTCTTTTATCCCGACGAGCGGGGAGTCACCTATCGGGTTCCGGCCGGGGCTCAGGTCATCGGCGCGGGCGGGGTGGACTGCATCTACATCATCGAGACGGGCGGTTCGGTCATGGCTCACTCGGGCAACGGGAATAGCTATCGGGTGAAAACGGGTGGCCATTTCCGCGGGTTCACCCATCAGGCGACCGACTGCACGATCACCTATGAACCCGGGGCCGTGATCGAGCAGGAGCAGATCGGACCGGGGACTACTTTCGTCAGTTCCTGACGAGGCGCAGGGTCCGCTCCAGGCCTTCCCGGCCGGCGTAGGTCTGATCGGGCACATAATTCTCGACCAGGGTGAATTTCCCCGACTCTGTGAATCGCTCGAGCAGCTCCTCCATGGTTGAGCCGTGCGGCGGACCTCCACCGGGTTGATGCCCGTCATCGTAGGGATCCATGTAAAATACTCCGAGGAGACTGCCACCCGGCCTCAGCGCCGCATGGACCGCCTCGACGTAGCCCTCGCGCCGAGCGGGATCGATCGCGCAAAAGCAGGTGTGCTCCCAGATCCAATCGTAGGCGCTGAGATGACGCTCATCGAGGGCAAAGAGATCGCCTGTTTCGTAGGATTCCACACCTGCGGCAGGAAGGTCGCGGGCGAGTTCGAGCGCCTTCGGCGAGATGTCGAATCCGATCACGCACCCCACCCCGGGACAGGCCGCGATGGCCCTGACATCGTGCCCGAGCCCGCACCCGGGGACGAAGACACGGCCACGCAGCTCTCCGGGATGGGCCTCGATCCACTCGAGCAGGGGCGGGGCGGCGGCGCCTTTGTCCCATGGCGTCTGTTCTTCGCGGTATTGTTGATCCCAGTTCGCACTCATGTTGGAAAAAAGTAGGAGGTTTCTTGACTCAAAAGCTTACGTCAGGAAAGTGGAATTGCCCGTCGAAGTGTGGTATGAAACGCCAGTAACCTTTCCCGATGAGTAACCCAAAATCCCTTTCTCCCGAGCAGATCTCCCAAATCCAGGCATGGGCCGATGAGGGAGACGGGTTTCCCGAGATCCAGAAAAAGCTCCGCGAAGAGTTCGAGGTCCGCATCACTTACCTGGAGACCCGTTTTCTCCTCGAAGATCTCAAGATCGAGCTGAAGTCCGCTCCCGAGCCGGAACCAGAGCCCGAAGTCGTTCCCGAAGAGAACTCAGTCGCTGACGAAACGATCACCGACGGGGAGATCCCCGGTGCCGTAGGCGACGGTGACGCCACGGCAAAGGTCAGCATCGACTCCGTCCTGCGACCCGGAGCGATCATCAGTGGCAAAGTGGATTTTGGCGGCGGCCATATCGCCTCGTGGTGGCTCGATCAGATGGGGCGCCTCGGCATGGACCCGATCGCGGATGGATTCCGGCCGAGCGAGGCGCAGGCCCTCGCCTTCCAGGACGAACTTCGCGGTGTCATTCAGAAGAGCGGACTCTGAGCACGAGCAGGGGCACGCCTCGTATCGTGATCGTCTCTGTCCCCGCGACCGGGCGATCACCGAGCTTTGCCCGCATCGCCGCTTCCGCCTCGGGCCGGCCGACTACGAGAGCGGTATCTACTGGGATCGTGTCCGATTCGCCGATCCCATCGACCTTGCCGACCACATAGAAGAGTAGGCGTAAGTGTTTTGTTAGTCTCTCGCGGAACTCTGCATCCGCGTAGATCACGATCCGCGATTCTTTGTCGGGAACGAAGGCCCGGATTTCCACTGCCGCGTCGCGGAAGAGGTCATCATCGGCCTGGAAGGGAGTGAGCGCATGGATCAGCGAAGGCCATCCACCCGCAATGAGGAGCGCCGTGAGCAGAAAGGTTGGCCGTTTTTTCCACGGACCCATGACGAGGCCGCTCACCCCGCCGAGGACGATCATGCCGGCGATGATGGGAAGCCACGCGGGAGCAAAACCCCGTGCGCTGCCGTAAAGAGCGATGGCAAAGGGAGCGATCGCGAGCGTCGCGATGAACCAGGGAATGAGACGGCGGTCCATTTTCACGTATTTCCCCCGTACCGATCCGGGCAATCGGGCAAAGAGATCCACCGTGATCAGTGCGACGAGTGGGTAGACCGGGAGGAAGTAGCGGGGGAGACCGCCCGGCATCAGGCAGATCATCGCGAAGCTCACTCCGAGGCAGACGAGAGCGCCGCGAATGATCGCATCGGAACGAATCGACGGGTCGAGTCTGATGATACCCTTCTGAAGAAAAAAGAGGGCAAAGAAAAAGGGGATGATCCACGGTAGAAAACTCGCCGGGATTTTCAGCGGCGTGGTAAGCCAGCGGTCCCACTCGATCTCCTTTGGATTTGCCCGGACCGTGAGCTGCTCCATCCAGGTGCCGACCGTATCCGTGCCCGATCCAGTCGCCGAGATATTGAGAAAGACCCATGGCAGAAAGATCGCCGCCATCAGGAGCAACCCGACGGCGTGGGCGGGATGCAGCAGCGATCTCAATCTGGCGGCAAAGCGCAGCGTGAAGAGCAGGAAAAGCGCCCAGAAAAGCAAATGAACCGGGCCTTTTAGCAGGCATCCCGCTCCGAGCAGCAGATACGGCAGCGTCCAGTAAAGCCAGGGCGATCGGTCATCCGACCAAAGCCGGATCCAGACAAAGCAGGCCATGCCGAAGAGCGCAACAAAGAGCGGCTCGATCTCCGCTGAGCGTCCCTTTTCGATCAGGCTGATCGACGTGAGGAGGATCAGCGAGAGAGTGAGAGCGCCCTCGTTCCCTTTCTCCCGACGGAAGAGAAAAAAGCCGCCGAGTGCCAGCGCGAGCAGGCTCAGGGCCGACGGGAGTCTCGCTGTAAACTCCGAGGCGACGCCCGTCAGGGAGAACATCCCCGCAATGACCCAGTTGATCAGTGGCGGTTTGTTCGAATAGACCTCGCCGGCGATCCGCGGCACGATCCAGTCGCCTGAGCGCAGCATCTCCTGCGCCGGCAGGATGCGCCGGATCTCTTCGCCCTTCAACTCCGTCTCACCGAGGGCGGGAAGATAAATGGCCGCCCAGACAGAACAAAGCAGCGCTAGGCAAGTCCACAGTTTCATCAACCCTGCTCGTTAAAAGCGGGCGATGCCAAAAGCAAGCGGATTGCTCCGCGAATCGTCTTACGCGCGAAATACTGTTACTTGAAGGTAGAACGGGTCTCCAGGCCCGTTCATCGCCCGCCCCTGGCCCTATACCTCCCAGCCCTCGCGATAGGCCTCGCGGCTCCAGTATTTCTCCGCCGTCGGGCTGTCGACCAGTCGCCCCGTCGCGGGATCGACGTTGATCGCTCCGGTGCTGCGGTAGGCGATGTTCCCGAGATGGCACAGCATCGAGCTGATCTGCGCATCGGCGATGGTCTGGTTCAGCGCCGTTCCTTCGCGGATCGCGTCGGCGAAGTTCGTGAAATGCGGCACGTCGGTCGGCGGCTCGGTGTTTTTCTCCAGCTCCTTGCCGGCGATATCGTAAATCGTCCAGCCCGAGGTGCCGAAGTCCATCTTGCCGCCGTCACCATAGATCGAGACGAAGGCATGGGACTCGGGCTTGCGCCGGTGACACGACGACGCCTCCCAGGAGATCCCCACCTTGCCATCGTAGTCATAGGTCGCCGAGATCGTGTCGGGCGTCTCCTGATCGTCGTCGAAATGGTAGCGTCCCCCGTTGCAGGTGACGCGGGTCGGGTAGTCCACCCCCATCGCCCAGCGGGCGATGTCGAGACCGTGCGGTCCGTTGTTGGCGAGCTCGCCTCCCCCGTAGAGCCAATGCCAGTGCCAGTTGTAGGGCACGAGATTGTCCTTGTAGGGAGCGTCGGGCACGGGACCCTGCCACATCAGCCAATCGAGCTCTGCCGGCGGGGGCGTGACCTTTCCTTTCCCGATCCCGACACGGGCGCTGTTGTAAAAGCAGCGGGCATAGCGCAGCTCCCCGATGACGCCTTCGCGCAGCTTCTGGATGGCCTCCTTCATTCCGGGAAAGGATCGCCGCTGATTGCCCATCAGCACCTGCCGATTCGAGTCCTTCGCCGCCTGCACGAGCGCCATCGCCTCGTGCGCGCTGTAGCTCCCCGGCTTCTCCACGTAGACATTCTTCCCGGCCTTCAGGGCGAGGATCGCCGCCGGAGCGTGCCAGAAATTCGGTGCGGCGATGGAGATGGCGTCAATGGTAGGGTCGTCGAGGATGCGGCGAAAATCGCTCACCTTTTCCGGCATCTTCTCCTGCTTGCCCTCGATCGTGTTCGCGCCCGAGACGAGGCGATTCGCATCGACGTCGCAGACGTAGGCGATCTCCGCGTTCGGCACGTCGAGGTAGGCCTTGATGTGCGCCTTGCCGCGGCTGAGCCCCATCACTCCGACCCGCAGGCGTGAGTTGGCTCCCTTGGCCTGGCCGAGGAGCAGGTTCGGGCCGGTCGCAACAGCACCGGCAGCGAGAGCCGTGCCGATGAAGCGGCGGCGTGAGGGGGAGGGGGAGGCGTTGATCATGTTCCTAAACTAAAGAGGTCACGGCCTTCCGGCCAAAGCAAATTACGGCGTGTTTGCGGAGGTCGGGGTCGCCTCGTCGGCAACGTCCCCGGCAACGCCCCAGCCGCCGCCGCCCGGCGTCTCGATCACGAGCCTGTCCCCCGGCTGCGCCGAAAAGGCGGTGATCCCCGGCAACTCCGCTCCATTCAGGGTCTGCCTCCCGCGCATTCCGTCCCCGCCACCCGCGAGACCGTAGGGCGCGACGACCCGATGCTGTGTCAGCAGCGAAACCTCGAGCGGTTGGAGGAATTCCACCTCGCGCACGATCCCGTCGCCCCCGTGCCAGCGCCCTTTTCCGCCCGATCCCGCCCGCAGGGAAAAGCGATGCAGCCGCACCGGATAGCGCTGCTCGAGGATCTCCGGGTCGGTGATCGCCGTGTTCGTCATGTGCGTGTGTATTCCCGGGGTGCCGTCGTAGCCGGGCCCCGCGCCCGATCCGCCGCAGATCGTCTCGTAGTAGCCGAAGCTCTCGTCGCCGAAGAGAAAATTGTTCATCGTCCCCTGCGAGCAGGCCTGCAAGCCGAGCGCGCGCAGCAGCGTATCGACGACACGCTGGCTCGTCTCGACATTTCCCCCGACCACCGCCGGGCAGAGGCTCGCGTCGCTGTCAAAGACCGGATTCAAAAACGAGGGTGGCAGATCGAGCTGCACCAGACTCATCATGCCCTCGTTCAAAGGCACCGGCGTCTGCGACCAGAGCCGCAGCGCATAGAGAACCGCACTCTGAATGATCGCCGGGGTCGCATTCAGGTTGCCCGGATGCGAGCGCGCCGATCCGGCAAAGGAGATAAAAAGTCTTCCTCCCTCGCAGCGCACTGCCGCCCGGATCTCCGTTCCGTCATCGAGACTCTCCACCGCCTCACCCGAGACGAAGCCCGATCGTGCCAGATGATCGCCGAGGGCTTCCCGGCTGAGCGCTTTCAGGTGAGCAAACTGCTCCCGGACTCGCTCGACCCCGTGCGTCGCCAGCAGCGACGACAGGATCGCGACGCCCCGCTGATTCGACGCGAGCTGGGCATTGAGATCCGCGAGATTGTCGGCGATGCGCCGCGTCGGATAGGGCGCTGTCGTGAGAATTTGCTCCACCTCGGCGAAACACGAGACCCCGCCCCGAATCAACCAGGTCGGGGAAATGACGACCCCTTCCTCCGCGAGGTTCCTCGCTCCCGGCGGCATCGAGCCCGGAGTGATCCCGCCGATCTCGGCATGGTGCGCCCGGTTCGCGATGTAGGCGACCGGGTCCGCCGACCCCGCCGCGAAGACCGGGGTGATAAGGGTGACATCTGGCAGATGTGACCCGCCCACTGCGGGATGATTTGTCACGATGGTGTCGCCCCGGGCCATCGCGATGCTCTCGCGCACCCGCCGCACACACAGCCCGAGGGCCCCGAGGTGTACGGGGATGTGCGGCGCGCTGGTGATTAGTTCGCCGTCGCCGTCGAGCAGCGCGCAGGAAAAGTCCGCCCGCTCTTTCACATTCGTTGAGATCGCCGAGCGTTGCAGCATCGTGCCCATTTCGCGGACGAGATTGTCAAAACGATGGCGAAAGAGCTCGCGCCCGATCTGCTCGGGCCGCGCCTCTGCTTTGTCCCCGGTGAGACCCTGACAGGACAACACGAGAGCCCCGTTCCCGGCCGCCAGAGCCGACCAGGCCGCCGCGAGATAGAGCGTGCTGAATCGATCCTGAATCACGATTGGCCCCTCGATGCGGTCTCCCGGAGAGAGTGATGCCTTGTCCAGAAAGGCCGAGGCCACAGGGTGGAGTGCGCGACGAGACCCTCTCAGGTCATCGGGATTCGTCACCCGCAAAGGTGCCCGACCCGTGCCCGCGATGGCACGGTAGCTCACCACCTCGATCGCCCGATCCGACGGCGGGGCGTAGCCGAAGGTCGCCTCATACAGTTGTCGGTAGGCTGCACCGAGGGTCTCCACCGTATCGACGTCGAGCGTCAGGGTGGCATCCTGCCCCGCGAGCCGCAGCTCCGCGAGGCGGCGGGTGATCGTTCCCGATTGACCGGCGGCGGTGAGCAGAGCGAGCGCCCGACTCTCGATCTCGTGAAAATGGCGGGCCAGTCCCTCCGTCTCCACCGCCAGATTGAGCTGAGCTTCGGCCATGCGTTCGATGCTCGCGTGCTCCAGACCGTAGGCGCTCAGCAGACCCGCTTCGCCGGGGATGAGAATGGTCTGCATTCCGAGGCGCTCAGCAATCTCACAGGCATGGAGAGGCCCTGCTCCGCCGAAAGCGAGCAGCGCGTAGTCGGCCGGGTCAGCCCCGTCGCGAATCGAGATCGTCCGGATCGCATCGGCCATCTGCTCGACCGCGATGTCGAGCAGACCATGGAGGAAAGCCGTGTCGAGATCTGTCGCCGAGTGGTCCGCCGCCGCCTGCAGGTCGAGGGCGGCGAGACGGGCGGCCTTGAGATTTGATTCTGTCAGGGGAATGCCGAAATTTTCCGGGTCGATCCGACCGAGCAGCAGATTCACATCCGTGATCGTGAGCGGCCCGCCTAGCCCGTAGCAGGCCGGACCCGGGGAGGCACCCGCCGACTCCGGTCCCACCCTGAGACGATGATTTTTCCACTGACAGATCGAGCCGCCGCCAGCCGCGACAGTTTCGATGAGCAGGGCGGGGGAGAGCAGTCGGGCGTCGCCGACGCTCTGCAAAAAGGAGTAATGAAAGCCGCCGTCGTAGCGGGCCACATCGGTGCTCGTCCCGCCCATGTCGAAGGTGAGGACGCGCGCGTAGCCGAGCTCCGCCGCGACCGCTGCCGCCCCCGAGACCCCGCCGGCCGGGCCCGAGAGGAGCGAGTCCTTCGGACAAAAATGCGCCATCGGCTCGAGTCCGCCCGCCGAGGTCATCGTCAGCAGGGTGCTCCCGGGGCCGAACTTTTCGCCGAGGTGGTCGAGGAATCGCCGCATCACCGGCTGCAGGTAGGCATTGGCCACCGCCGTCTCGGCACGGGGGACGATGCGGATGAGCGGGGCCAGCTCCGAACTCAGGGAAACGTGGGCGAAGCCGAGATCGAGCAATCGCGAGCGGACCGCCTCTTCGTGGGCGGCATCGCGATAGCTGTGGAGCAGAGCGACTGCGGCGACGGTGCATCCGGCATCGAGCGCGGCCCGGGCGGCCTCTTCAAAGTCAAAATCGAAGCGCGGCGGCGCGATGATTCCCCCCGCGGCGTCGAGACGTTCATCCACTTCGATGACCCGGGTGAAGAGCGGGGCGGGGCGCTCGTGTTTCAGGGCGAAGAGATCCCCGCGGCGCTGATCGCGGATCGTGAGCAGATCTCCGAAGCCCCGGGTGACAAAGAACGCGACCTCTGCCCCTTTGCGCTCGAGCAGGGCATTCGTTCCCCGTGTCGTCGCGAGGCGGAAGTCCAGCGGAGGAAACGGCTGGTCGAGGAGGGTGCCGGTGAGCAGTCGCGCCCCGAGCACGGGGGCCTCTTCGCGGGTGAAGAGATCGACCGAGTCGGCATGAGGGAGGGCACGGGAGAGAACCACTTTTCCCGAGGCCGCCTCGTAGGAGAGGACGAGCGCAGAGAGCCCGCCTGACTCCAGTTTGTACCCGATAAAAAAGCGATCCGCGATCCTCCAGCCTTCGGGGATCACGAGGGCCGGCTGCGTCGGCGAGAGCCAGTCCCTGACAGGGACACGAAGCCGGCCCGACGAGAGGACCTTGGCGAGACGGGGCGTCGTCTCCCCCTCCGCCATTCCCCAGCAGTCCGTAAAAGTGCCCCCGGTATCCACACGAAGTCTAAACATCCGCGCACCTTAGCGGATAAAGCAGTATTTTCGAGCAAAGGGTGACGAAGCGAAAGCAGGTAGCGATGGTCCTGAGAGACTGTTGCAAAAGTGGCGAATATCTTTCAGCGCTCTGCAATTTCTTGCTGTAGCTGGCCTCTGTGAGGCCGGAACGTTGTATCTTGGACGCACGACCGGCCTTACAGAGGCCAGCTACAGGAGATCCCGGTGAAATTAAAAGGAGACGAGTGAGTTTTGCAACAGTCTCCAGAGCTTTTCGCCACCCCCTCGCTAACTCAAGATCCCTTTCACCAGATGCGATTTCTCCACGCCGGTGAGGCGGACGTCGAGGCCCTGGTGCTTCACCGAGAGCCTTTCGTGATTGATTCCTAACAAATGCAGAATAGTCGCGTTGAGATCGCGGATGTGGACGGGATTCTCCACGATGTTGTAGGAGAAATCATCGCTCCGGCCATATACGATGCCCGGCTTGATGCCCGCTCCGGCGAGCCATACGGTGAAGCAGCGGGGGTGATGATCGCGGCCGTAGTTCGTCTTTGAGAGCCCGCCCTGGCAGTAGATCGTGCGGCCGAATTCACCGCCCCAGACGACGAGCGTATCGTCGAGCATGCCCCGCATTTTCAGATCCTGAATGAGGGCGGCGCAGGGCTGATCGACATCGCGACACTGCAGGGGGAGGTCGCCGGTGAGGTCACCGTGCTGATCCCAGCCCCGGTGGAAGATCTGGGTGAAGCGCACCCCGCGCTCGGCCATGCGCCGGGCGAGGAGACAGTTGTAGGCGAAGCTGCCCGGTCTCTTCACGTCGGGTCCGTACATGTCGAGGATATGCTGCGGCTCATCTGAGAGGTCGGTCAATTCGGGGACCGAGGCCTGCATGCGGAAGGCCATCTCGTACTGGGCGATGCGGGCCTGGGTCTCGGGATCACCGACTTCTTCATACTGCTGGCGATTGAGTTCGTTGAGCCCGTCGAGCATCGTTCGGCGCACGTCACGGCTGACGCCTTTCGGGTCAGAGAGATACAGGACCGGGTCTCCCTGCGCCCGCAGCGCGACTCCCTGGTGCTTCGAGGGCAGGAATCCCGCTCCCCAGAGCCGCTGGTAGAGGGCCTGGGCATCGCGCTTGGCCGACCAGGTCGAGTTCAGCACGACAAAGGAGGGCAGGTTCTCATTCTCACTGCCGAGCCCGTAGCTCAGCCAGGCACCGAGACTGGGGTGTCCGGGGATCTGGTTGCCGGTCTGGATGTAGGTGATGGCGGGGTCGTGATTGATCGCCTCGGTCCACATGCTGCGCACCACCGCGATGTCATCGACGATCTGCGAGGTGTAGGGGAGCAGCTCGCTGACCTCGGTCCCGGCCTGTCCGTGCTTCGCAAACTGGTAGATCGAGGGCGCTACGGGGAAGCGCGCCTGACCCGAGGTCATCGTCGTGAGACGCTGCCCGTCGCGGATGCTCTCGGGCAGGTCCTTGTCGTAGAGAGCCGCCATCTTCGGCTTGTGATCCCACATGTCGATCTGCGAGGGAGCGCCGGACATGAACAGATAGATGGCCCGCTTCGCCTTCGGGGTATGGTGAAAGGGCTGGTTCCCCGTCGCTGCGGCGGTCGAGGCGAGGCTCGCGTCTTGTCCGAGGAGGGAGGCGAGCGCGGCTCCACCGAGTCCGGTAGCCGAGCGTCGGAAGAACTGACGGCGGGTTTCGAGAGTGAGATAGTCCTGAATGGTGTTCATGTTAGGGAATGGTGGAGGCTCAATTTTTGTTCAGCACTTCGTCGAGATTCTGGAGCTGGTTCGCCACCATCGTCCAGGCGGCGAGCTCGGCGGCGGGGATCGCCGCCGGTGGTCGAATCGTGAAGGTGTCGTTCACTTCATCGACGAGGAGATCGGCGGCAGCCTGTGGATCGGAGTCATAGATATTGCGGAACTGGTCGAGGGAGTTCACGACGACGAGCCGTTCCTGCTCGGAGAGGGGGCGGCCGCGCAGCAGCTTCGCCATGCGGTCGAGGCGCTCGTCTCGATCAGATTCTTCACCGAGGACTCGCAGCGCGAGGAAGCGTGAGGCGCGCACGTATTGCGGGTCGTTCATCAGCACGAGCGCCTGCAGCGGCGTGTTGGTGCGTTCGCGACGCATCACGCAGCTCTCGCGATTCGGCGCGTCGAGGATCGCGAGGTTGGGCGCGTGGCCGGTGCGTTTCCAGAAAGTGTAGAGAGAACGGCGATGCTCGGCGGAGGGTCCGTAGTCCTGCAGGAATGTCTGCGTGTTTGAATTCGTGTAGCCGACCGCCTCCCAGATCCCGGCGGGCTGGTAGGGTTTCACGCTGGGTCCCCCGACGGCGGGATCGATCAGCCCGCTCGCGGCGAGAGCCTGGTCCCGGATCACCTCTGCGTCGAGGCGGTAGCGCGAGCCCCGCGCGAGGAGCCGGTTCTCGGGATCGCGCTTCGCCATGCCTTCGGGGATGCGCGACGACTGGCGGTAGGTCTCCGAGAGCATGATGGTGCGGTAGAGCGCCTTCACATCCCAGCCGCTTTTGACAAAGGAGTTCGCGAGAAAATCGAGCAACTCGGGGTGACTCGGGTTTTCCCCCTGCGTCCCGAAGTCATCGGCCGTCTTCACGAGACCGATGCCGAAGAGTTCCTGCCAGATGCGGTTGACTGCGACCCGCGCGGTGAGGGGATGCTGCGGATGAACGAGCCACTGCGCCAGCCCGAGCCGGTTGGCGGGGAGGTCGGTCTCGAATTTATTGAGGAAGGCGGGCACCGCCGCGGTGACCTCTTCGCCCTTTTGCTCATACTCGCCGCGGAGGAGCAGGGTCGCCTTCGGCGGCTCGGGCTTTTCCGCCATGACGAGGGTCGTCGGTGTGCCCGCATCGATACGACTCAGCCCGGTCTGGAGCCTCGAGAGTTTCACGAGAGCGTCCTGATAGGCCCCTGCGGTTCGCGTCGCGAGGTAGTTCCGCAGCTCCTCCTTCTCCTTGGCGCTCCGTTTGTCCTCGGGCTTCTTCTCGATCCCGGTAGCGGCGGAAAAGGAGGCGATGCCTTTGACTTCCTCGTCGGTGAGGCGGCGATCCATGACGACAAATTCCGTCATCGACGGGACGAGACCGCTCGCGGGATCTTTCCCCCCAACGAGAAGCGAGGCCGCCTCCGCCTTGAAGTCGCCGGTCAGGGAATCGTGCCACTGATTGACAAAGCGGCTCGCCTGGAAGTCGCCGTTCATGTAGAGGCGGATTCCGGTCGAGCTGCCCGAGCCGTCGTAGCTGAAGGCGAAATGGCCCGACGACCCCGCTTTGAAGCGACGCGTGATCCCGCTTTTCAGTGTCTTGTTAGGAAACTCCTCGGTCAGCTCGATCATGATTCCCTGATTCTCCCAGGTCACCGACCAACCGCGACCCTTCTGCGAGGGATCGGTGCGGTGGACGAGGACGGTGGGTGCCTCTGTCGCCGGCAGCGCAAAGCGGAACGCGACCGTGAAGGGGTCGCCCTTCCCGAAATTCCCCGCCGCGCCGAGGTCGGTCGGCTTTTCCTCTTTGCCGTGATTCACGTAGGCCGGGGCCACCGCCGCCACCGTCGAGCCGGTGAGGTCGAGAGCCGCGAGGGCTTCTTTGGCCTGCGCTCCGGCAGTGGCGATGTTCGTCTTCAGCGTCTTCGCCGCCGCCTCCTGCGCGGGCGTCTCGTAGACGCGGATGACGGGTGCCGAGTCTTTCGCATTGCCGTCCATGCCGGGCTGGGTCGTGTTGTTGAAGTAGGCGAAGAGGGAATAGAAATCCTTCATCGTGATCGGATCGAACTTGTGGTCGTGGCACTGCGCGCAGCCCGCCGTGAGACCCATCCACACCGTCGCGGTCGTCGCGACCCGGTCGACGGCATAACGCACGAGGAATTCCTCCTCGATCGCCCCGCCCTCGGAGGTCGTGACGTTGCACCGGTTGAATCCCGTCGCGATCTGCTGGTCCTGGGTCGGCTCCGGCAGGAGGTCGCCGGCGATCTGCTCGATCGTGAACTGATCGAAGGGCAAGTTGCGATTAAAGGCCCCGATGACCCAGTCCCGGTAGGGCCAGATCTCCCGGTAGTTGTCGAGGTGCAGACCGTGGGTGTCCCCGTAGCGGGCCGCATCGAGCCAGTAGCGCGCACGGTGCTCACCGAAGGAGGACCGCGCGAGAAGCTGGTCGAGGAGACGGGTGTATGCCTCTTTGTCAGGATCCGCGACAAAGGCGGCGACTTCCTCCGGGGTCGGCGGCAGACCGGTAAGATCGAGTGAGGCGCGTCGGATGAGAGTGGCGCGGTCGGCTTCCTCCGCCCGGGTGAGTTGATTTCTCGCCAGTTCCACATCGACAAAATGATCGATGGCCTGCCCGGAGATTCCTTCGGGCAGCGTCGTGCTCACCGGCATGAATGACCAGTGATCCTCCCACTTGGCCCCCTCGGCGATCCAGCGTGTCAGCAAGTCGATTTGCTTTGCAGTGAGGACTTTATGAGACTCCGCCGGCGGCATCAGGTCGTCGGGTTCGGTCGAGAGGATGCGGGCGATGAGCTCGCTCGTGTCGGGCTGGCCCGCGATCACCGCAGGGGAATCGCCGCCGGTCGCTCCGTCGAGGGTGTCGAGTCGCAGCTCCGCTTTGCGGCTAGCCTCGTCCGGTCCGTGGCACGAGTAGCAGTTGTCCGAGAGGATGGGGCGGATGTGACGGTTGAAAGAGATCTGCTCATCCTTCGCCGAGGGCTCGACCGTGAATTTGGTCGGCGGGCGCTTCTGTGATCCCGATCCCAGAGTCGCGAGGACAGCTCGATCGTATTGCTCCTGGGGCAACTCATCGACTTTAGAGGAGGCGGGCGCGGGTTCTGCTGGATTGGCTTTTTCGACGGCAGCGTTTTTGGCAATGGCGGTGCCTTGCTTTTGTGAACCGGACCCCGGTCCTGATCCTCGCATGGCCACGAAACCGAGCCCGAGCAGAGCGATGGAGGCGGCCGCAGCCCATGACCAGGTCCGCAGCGGGGAGGGTTTGCCCGGGGGCACCGGCGCGGCCGGGGAATGAAAGCCCGCATGGGGCCGGTTCCCCGGGAGGGCGACGACGTTCTCCGGCACGGCCGCAGTAGAGAGCTGCTCGCGGATCGAGGGCTCGGACTCCATCATCCCGTGGAGCTCGCAGAGGAGGACGAAATGCTCTTCCCCGCCCGGAGTCGTGCGGATCAGTTCGGTGAGGGTCTTGTGTTCCTCATCCCGAAGCGCCCCGTCGAGGAGCTGACTGGTGAGCCGGGTGATCTGATCAAGAGGATCGGGCGATGCGTTCATGGAGAGGGGAGGGCGGAGGGTAATGGAAAAGAGGGCGGGTGGACCGGGATGGGGGAGAAAATCAGCGGGGAGTTTGCGCCGTGATGCATTTCAGCAGGGCGGCGCGGGCGCGGAAGAGTAGTTGGGAGGCGGCGTTTGCATGGAAACCCATCTCTGCGGCGATGGACTGGACGGATTCCGCTTTGAGATAACGACGCTCGATGACCTCACGCTGACGATCGGGGAGTTGCCGCAGACAGTGGCCGAGGGCGTCGAGACGGCTGTCATAGCCCGGAGCGACCTCCTCGACGGTGGCGGCGAGGGATTCCACGAGCGAGTCATCGAAGTGCAGGCGGCTGCGGGCCATGCGGCGACGCCACGTCAGCACTTCGAAATAGGCGATGCGGAACGACCAGGCCGTGAAGTTGGTCCCGAGGGTGAAGTCTTTCGATTTCTTCAGCATCGTGATGTTCGCCTCCTGCAAGACGTCTTTGCTCGAGTGCTCGTCCCCGATCAGTGAACGAATGTAGGCACAGAGGCGGGGTTGATGGTCCGCCATCAGGTCGGCAAAGCCGGCCGCGCCTTTCTCGGGGGGATCGTTCTGTTTCAACGGGAAATCCATCGGGGGTTCGTTCTGTGACCAGATCACCAGGAAACGGCATCTCGAGCCGGAGATCTTACGGGAAAATGAATTTTTCCATATTTTCCCCTTGAATTCCATCCCGTGAGCGCGCAAATTCGCGACCCGCTCGCAAGGTCGTCATGAGACGCTCTCGTCGTCCGGTGTTTCAAATTCCTCTGTAGCTCAGCGGTAGAGCGGGTGGCTGTTAACCACTAGGTCGTTGGTTCGATCCCAACCGGAGGAGCTCTCTTAACGAGCTGAAAATTAGGGAGTTAGGATTTACGCTCTTTCAAAAATCCGATGGTGTAGACACCTTTTGTAGACGCTTTCGTGTCACGAGCCCAATTTACCGGGCCGCTTAACAGGGGCAACCATGTGGCGATTCCGTTTTTGCCGGAGGAGGACGGGCGAGATTCCCGGGTGAAGCGCCTGTTCAGAGCCCAGCTTCCGCACCTATGGGGCGCTTGGCGGCAAATACGGTCTGCGTGACGCCAAGGAACTTCGCCGCCTTTCGGACTCCGTAAAGGCCGGGAGCCGCGACGAAGCGGTCAACGAACTGAACCTTCGGTTTCTGCTCTTCCAGCTGACGGTCCCTGACCTCCAGAAGCAGGGCCTGCTCCTCGTTCTTTTCGATCGCGTCCGCGGCGAGGCGTAGAACCTCCGGGTGGGTCAGTGTCGCCGGGGCTGTACGAGACGCTTCCATCTCGCGTATCCACAGCTCCTTCTCGCACTCGATGAAGTAGCGTCGCACCTCTTTGCCGCGCTCTGTCTGCTCCATCATCGCGATGTTCTTGGCGGTGTCGGCGGTGACGGCGTAATCGATGGTCGGACGTCCGCGTCCTGAATTAACAACAGATCTATTGTTAATTACAAAGTCCTCATCCTCAACGAATTGCTTGAGTTTCTCCTTGGTCCAGCTCGAGAAGTCTCGCTTGGATCCGAGCTCCCGATGGAGCTCCCGCAGGTCCACACCCATCGGTCCGTTTTTTATGACGATTGTGAATGCTGCTGGAGTTTCGTCGTCGTCGTCGTAGCCGGCGAGCGAAAGTTCCCTCAGTGGGGCGTCGACGCCCCAGTCGACGCCGGCGCCCTCTATCGTGATAGTTGTGGGCACCGAGGAAGCTTCTACCTCAGGGGCGCGGAGCCCGCCAGTTACGCCCTCATCGTCGATGATGACGGGAGGCTCGGGGACTTCAACCTTCGCCGGCACTTCTCCGTCGTATATCTCACTCCACCGCCGGATGATGGCGGTTCGATCCTTGGACGGGTAGTCAAAGACGACGAGAGTCCACCACTCGCCCATGGTCAGGTTGTAGCAAGGCCGGCCGAGTGATCCGGTGACTCTCTCGTATATGCTCGCGTAGTTCGGGTCTGCTGCGGCCCTCCCGCTCCGGATGTGGGCTACCATTTCCCGTTGGATGCCCGCCACAACATCACTGTGCTGCCGCGAGCAGATTTCCGCGACCTCCCGGCTGGACATGGTTTTCACGTGGGCGGGGCTTGCGGGGTTCGGGGCGCTGTCGTCGGTTTTGATCGTGTCGTGGTCAATCAACTCGGCGGCAGTGCGCGCCAGCAATGGTGTCGCCTGCTCGGCTTCGGGGGCTTCGGGGGCTGCCGCTTCTTCACTTTTAATCGCAGCATACATAAGCTCGCCGAATCGCTTCATGACGATGGCTGTATCCTCGCGCGAATAACTTTTACCGACAAGATACCGCCACTCATACCAAGTCAGGCAGTAGTAGGGGTCGCCCATCTTCGGCTTGTCCAGGTAGAGGATCCGCTCAAACGAACGCGGGACTCCTGAGTCCTTCGCGCTCCAGATGTGGGCTACCACCGCTCGTCGGATTTCCTCCCAAACGTCCTCGTGTTTCCTCCCAGTCAGCTCCGCGATCTCCAGGCTGGACATGGTCGGCCCACGGTCGGCGTAGGAGGCGAGCTCGTCCCGCAACGCCTCCAAGGCCATTGGTGTCAGCTCTGTGATGTGTGCGCGCGCGTCCTGCGAAGTCATACCGACACGCACCAGCCGACTATGAGCGTGCTCCCCATAGAGCTTCCAGACCAGATCATCGGGGGTCGGGGCGAGTTCTACCGCTGCCTCTTTGTCCAGCGCAGCACACCGCCAAATAATGGCGGTTTGATAAGTGCCCCGGTTGCCTGAAAGGACGAGGTCCCACCACTCGTATAGGAGCAGGCGGTAGCAGCGGGTCCGCACCCTATTTTGTTCGTCCAGATAGGTGCCCTCAAATTTGAGGGCACCGATTCTTCCCTCTTCCCGGACGGATCGGATGTCGCTGAGGACGTTCCGGTCTACTGGTTTCGTGACCCTGTCGGCTCTGCTGGTGATCGGAATGCGCAGGAGTCACCGGCTTCGAGGCGGGTTGAGACAACGAGACGGGTGCAGTTGATGCCCGATGTGAGGACTCACGTTCGCAACGATCTGCCAACGCTTGAGGCGGCAGAACTGAAAGTGCTGCTGGCGAGGCTTGAACCCGGCCTTCCCGGGAATCTCCGTTGATTCGATTCTCGGTGTTTCTTCTGTTTCAGACGTCATCCAGTGAGTGAATATCGGCTGGAACAGTGACGCCAGATCTAGGTCAAGAATTCGATGATTCGGGTCTTGGTCAGGCGAGTGCCGTTTCGAAGCAGGTTTTAAGGTTAGAGTGAATTGAGCCACGTCGACTCTTGGCTAGCCGCTGCTCCAGCCAACACTTGTTCGGCTCGTCTCTGCTTTTTTTTGCGTCGCCGCTTGCGAAGGACCATGTAGAATGTGCCCCATATCGAGCCGCAAATTGCCAAGGCGAACCAAATCCAGTAAAACGCTACGAACTAAATTCCATTGAGGTCGATCTGCAAAGGGTCGCTTGTAGCAATTCGCGCAAAAACAGCTTCGCGATAACTATGAATCAGGCCAAAGGGCCACAAAACGATTCCGAGCCAAACGAAAACGAGAAATCCTAACCTAGCCAATTTTATGAGCCACGGAACGGCCCTCTCAAGGTAGAGAATACTCTCACGCGGTATTACCCAGAAAATAAAACGAGGAACACCGATGATCATTTTGATCAAAGTTCTTTCCGCCCAAGCGAACAAGCTATAGGATTCTTCGTTATCCGCTGGTCCGCCCAAGCCAGGAACAAGAAACTCCGTCCCGCAGGTCGGGCATGCCTGCGTGGAACCTGCAACGCTGACATCGGCAGAAATTCTTTGGTCGCATTCTGGACAGTTGAATGTGAATTCTTCTCCGGGCAAGGGGGGGTGGTGATGTCATCGAATTATTTCCCCCCCATCACTCGAAGAAGACCCTGTAATGATACGAATTTTTGTCAGGTAGGAGTAAAAAAGCATAAACGATAGTGCAGTGATAACGGACGGCAACAAATCCTGAACTGACCAGAGAAAATTATAGAAGCCATGCGCCGTGGCGGCAAGCGCCAATCCTACCAGGCCGAGCGCGATTCTTCTCCGTTTCGTTATGAACCCAATCGCTATAAAATAAGCAAAAATCCCAGAGAACGTCGCATGGGCGAAGACGAGCGACATCGATCTCAGCATGACATTTACCATCGCTTCTTCGACGCCCTGAGCAAGCCCCGCTGCTCCGTGTCTAAATGTTAGGTCAATCGATTTTAAGATCGCCATGCTTGCGTAAGAAATATTCTCGAAAGCAGCAAACCCTAGCCCTGAAAAGACGCCCAGCGTTATGATTGTCAGAGGGAGCGCTTCACTTTTTTTCCATGCGATATAACCGACCACTGGGATGATCTTGAGCAGTTCCTCAGAGGCTCCAGTCGTGAAGATACTCCCTAAAAAACGCAGTAGAAAATTGTCTGAACCAGGGAGGCCAGTGTAAAAGTCGGGAAGAAAACCCATGACAACAAGGTAGATCGGGATCGCCAAGACTCCGGTAAAGAACAAAGCGCTCAGCGGGAGCCGCCAACTCGATGTTTCGGCGATTATAAAGTTTTTGAAGATTACTCCCCATATCGCTGCGAAGAAGAGAAGGAATCCCGTGAGCTGCGCGCCTGAACTGCTGAGAGTCACCAACAGTGTCGGAGAAACGCCGAGAAAAAAGACCGCCCAAAAGACGAAGTCTTTTTTGAGGAGCGCGAAAGTTTGTGCGTCCAATGGGGCAATTTCATCCCTGAAATTCATGGCCCTCAGGTCAGTGAGAACTTCTGCGGCCTGTTTCTTTGCATCTATTGATTTTATGTAACCTTGAAGATCTGTCTTAGCCTTGTTGAACGGGTCCGCGACATTCTCTTGGATGATTTTCGGATCGGAAGAAAAGGTATGAGTATCGCCTTCTGGTGTTGATACCGCCTGGGGCTCCTCGATACCAAAAAGTGCGTCATAGCGGAGCCACTCCTCGTTGTTATCGGACCGCACTAGCGTGTCCCCATCCAGTTCATCTGCCTGCCTCATTCGGATTATGTCCGCTTTGAGTAATGGCCCAAAGACCTGTTCATTTTTGAAATAATAGAAATTCATTCTTTAGCGATGGTTCGATCGTCTGACCGGGACGGTCGCGACCCAGTTCAACCGCTAATTCGTGCCTCGTCAAGAAATCTTCCCCGCAAAACAAAAAATCATTCCAGCGTCTCGGAACCCAACTCCGGCGTTGGAGCCCCCCTTTCGCCTTCCGGATAGCGGCTGCCTGATCCTTCAGCCCGAGGGCGTCCAGCAAACAGGCCCGTGCTTCGGCGAGTCGGGTGCCGATATCCTGATGGCAGGGTCTTCCCATCTCCTTCGCGGACTCCTGAGGGCGGCCGAGACGATCCAGCAACAGGGCTCGGAAAAGGGATATGACGGGTGTGTTGGCCAGAGTAGGAACCGAATCGGTGACCCGTTCGAGCAGCACCAGACATCGCTGGTAGTCGCTCCGTGCGAACGATTCCAGGAGGTCTGCGGCGAGCGCAACGCGAGCAGCACTGGCCTGCCTCGTGAGAGGGATGTCTGGATGGGCGATGTCGAAGGTGATTTCGTTGAACACTTCCAGTATCTCCCGATCTATTTGGGTGGGGCTTCCAGTCTCCGCAGATTCGGAAGGCTCCGTTCCCGGCGGTCGCAAAAACTCACCGTAGCCGGGATATTTCGGTTCGAGCGGGGACCACATGGCATCCACCAGCTTCCGTTGCTCGGAGTCGGCTGTGTTTGCCGTGTAGGCCGCCTCGCGGTCGCTCTGCACTCCGGTGAAGTCATTTCTCTTGGCCCGGATATCGGCCCGCAGGAAAAGGGGAAAGGTCGCGGGACCAAACGTCTCGATCACCCTCGACACGTCGTTCTCAGCCTCCTCCAGATCTCCCAGCTCTACCCAGAGGTCCAGACGCGACGACATCGCGGTAATGTTGGGTGACAGGTTCACCTCCTTGCGGAGTTCCTCCTTCGCCTCGTCAATCCGCCCGAGTCCCTGGAGGGCCATCGCTCTGGCCACCGAATAGGCGGGCTGGGTCCGGGACTGCGGGTAGGTCGCCAGCAGCTCCCCCACCGCAGCGAGAACGTTCGCGTATTCGCCGTCCTGTGTGTATCCGAGCACCATTCCCGCCAAGGCCTGGTAGTCGGCCTTTTGTTCTGGAGTGAGTTCGGGCGATCCTGGCGACGAATCCTCTGTCGGAGATTTCTCCGCGACCTTCCCGGTCGTCCCGGTCGGCCGGTTGTGGTGGACGATGGCGGTAGCGGCTGCGGCCAGTCCCAGCAGAGCAAGGACAGCGCCCCACTTCTTCGTCCACCTGCCCGGCGGAGTCACGTCGACCTTATGATGACCCACTAGCGCTGCCTTCATCGCAGCGAAGTCCACGAAGCGTTCGGACACCTCCTCCGCGGTAGCCCGTCGGATGACACCGTGGAGCCGTTTCCATTCCACGCGTTCCTCAGGGCTCAGCGAGTCTTCTCCCGGCGGCGGCCAGAGAAAGGCCGAGCGGCCCATTTTGTCCGGGGCATTACCGGTGAGCAGCGAGTAGAGCGTGGCAGCGGCACCATACATGTCGGGGTGACCACCCAGATACCAGGAGGGAGTTGCATAGCCGGGAGTGCCTCGCCTCGTCACCACCTCCGCGTCTATTCCCAGGAGGCTGATGTCTCCCAGGCAGGGCTTGCCATGGAAAAACAGGATGTTGTCCGGCTTCACATCGCGATGCACGAGTCCGGCTTCGGTGAGGATCTGGAGCCCGTCGAGCACAGGGGTCATCAGGTCGATCACCTCGGCACTGGAAAACCAGGTCGGTGCTTCCGACTGACCCCGGAGTTTTTCCGCCAGGCTCAGTGGGATCCACCCGGGATCAGACGGGTCGGTGCCCGTCACCCCGTCCGCCAGGGGCATGATGTAATAGAGTCCGCCCTCTGTGCGTCCGACGTGCTCGATGGCGAGCAGGGAAGGGGAGCGCAGGGCCGCCGCTGCCTTGCGGTAGTGGAGCAGTGACTCGTATTCTTTCTCCAGTCGGCCCGTTCTTGTGGCGGGGATCCATTTCAAGGCCCGGTAGTCTCCCATCGCTTCCGAGCGGCACAGCCAGACCTCGCCGAAACCGCCACGCCCGATAAAGCGGATGAGCCGATAGCCATCGAGAGTCTCCGGGCGTTCCGTTGCTGGGTCTTCCATGATTCGGAGCAAGGATCACGAC
>Ga0209702_10000257_pt1 | contig 107583 bp, 87 predicted proteins | sample FRY01_FD_187210 | JGI IMG/M metagenome (GOLD analysis project Ga0209702, IMG submission 187210) | Freshwater microbial communities from Lake Fryxell liftoff mats and glacier meltwater in Antarctica - FRY-01 (SPAdes) (version 2) | ecosystem: Environmental > Aquatic > Freshwater > Ice > Glacier... | reverse complement strand
GGTGCAGGTGCAGGTGCAGGTGCAGGTGCAGGTGCAGGTGCAGGTGCAGGCGTTGCAGGTGCGGGTGTTGCAGGTGCGGGCGTTGCAGGTGCGGGCGTTGCCGCCTGCTCCATTTGCTTCAGGAAAGTAGGGGAACCGGGGACTACGATGGCAGTCACATCCGCCTTTGGCACGGCCTTTACGAGAGACTCGAGCGCGGCGTCCACCTTGGCCTGATCAACAAGGGCGCCCTGGGCACTCTCGATCTCCTCGAGATTCGCCCAGCGTTGTGCCGTGACCTCCGGAGTGAAGTCACCCATGTAGGCGCGGTCTTCGACCGACTGATGACCGGCAAAGCCCAAAAGAATCAGGGCAAGGAAGCCGAAGACCGCAAAAATCCCCAGAGTCCCGAGGACCAATTTCGGCTTTGAACAGCACTTGTTGTTAGAATCACTCATGAAATACGTTTTTCGGCGCTTTGCGATCAGTTTACGACGTTAAGGGACTCGTCGAGACGCGGATCGCGGCAGGGGAAAAGACTGGCCGAGGAAAGTTGTTTGAGAAGGAAGAATCCGAAGATGCCGGCGATGCTGACAAAGGCAAGGATATCAAAAACCCAGGCGCCGGGAATCGTCATGGAGATATTGCTCTCGCCTAGATGGGCGGTGAGGGACGGCCCACGCTCGGGGATGATAATCCAGTAAAGGTCGAGCGCATGCATGACGAGGTTCCAGGCGGCCACGCCGGAGAGGATCATGGGCAGTTTCTTCACCTTCTGCACGAGGAGGATGGTGAAGGGCACAAAGAAGTGACCGATGACAAGGAAGGCAATCGTGTAGCTATTCCAGAGACCGGTATTCCGCGTGAGGTAGAACTTCGTCTCCTCGGTGATGTTTGCATACCAGATGAGGAAGAACTGCGAAAAGGCGATGTAAGCCCAGAAAATCACGAAGGCGAGCATCAGCTTACCCATGAGGTGGTAATGCTCCAGGGTGACGACATTCTTTAGGTATCCCGCCCTCCGGAGCAGGGTCACAAGGATGATAAGAACGCCCATCGAGTTCAACGCCGCTCCGGCAAAGAGGTAAACCCCCCACATCGTCGAGAACCAGGTGTAGTCCAGGGCCATGAGCCAGTCGAAGACGAGGAACGTCCACGCCGTCGCAAAGAAAGGCAGGAACCCGCAGCTGCCGCGACGCATCCAGCGGAACCACTTGGGATCACCGTCTTTGTCGAGTTGGATCGACCAACCCCGCAGGATGTAGGCGATCGCGGTAAGAACCACAAAATAGAAAATCTGACGCAACCACCAGAAGGTTTCATTGAGGTAGCCCCTCTTCGCGAAGAGGAGTGCACCACCTTCAAGAAAGTGCTTGTCCACGAGAGTGGCGTGCGCACCCTCGGACGTGAGATCTTCCTTCGCGAGCTTCGCGGCCTTCACGTCCAGAATTTGAATATTTTTTTCCAGATGGGCACGATGCCCGGCGCTGGGAGATGCCAAATCAGCGAGGTCTTTTTTCGCAGTCTCCACAGCTGCCTGCGCTCCGGCGATGACCGCAGTCCGCTCGATAATGTAGGCATCCTTCTCCTTGGCCGCCGCCTCGTTGGAAGTTGCAAGGACTTCCGCCCTCTTCGGGAACCACTCCCAGAGAGCGTCACGGAAGCCAAAGAAAGAGAAGAAAAGCGGAATCGCGAGGATCAGGATAAACGGAATCAGACTCGCAAGATTCTCCATGAGACGGCGAACTACCGTGCCCCACCCCGAGTTGGTTGCATGGTGCAAAAGAGTCCAGAAAAGTCCACCCACGGCAAGTGAGAGGAAAAAGATGACCGCGAAAAGCCAACTGTAACCCATCGCCCCGGCCTTCTCGGGCATGACGACACTGAGGATGAAAAACAGCGCCAATCCGCCGAATCCCACTGCAAAACACACGAGCTTGAGCAGGGCCGGGGATTTGAAAAATTCCCCGTCCTTGTAGTCGTCGCCGTCTTTAATTCCCGCCATAAGTCTTCCGAGTAGTAAAATGAGTTCAGTTTCCGGCTGCTGCCTGGAGCCCGCGCAGATACGCCGTAATCGCCCAGCGGTCACGAACCGAGGTCACCCCGTTGTAGGGGCCCATGAGCCCTTTGCCGTGGGTGATCGTCCAGAAAATCTGTCCATCAGGCATCTCCTTGACCCTCGCGTCGATGAGATTAGCGGTCGGGGGAAGGGCCCAATACTTCGAAACTACGCCGACACCGTTACCCGAATCGCCGTGGCAGGGGGTGCAGGTGATCTGGTAGCGCTCCCTCCCACGAGCGAGGAAGGCCTCGTCCATCGTGAGTTCGGCCGGAAAACCCTTCCCGTAAAAATCACCAAAAAGGCCAGTGTTGAGGTAATCCGTACCACTGCTGTAATCAAGATTGGTCCGACCGACGGCACCTTCGGTGATGGGGAAATTGAACCCGATCGGCTCGGTTCCCTCGACCGGGACCTGGGCACCCTGACCGCTCTCGAAGAAGTCACTCGGCTTCTGCGCCTTCACCTTGTACTGATTGTCCATGTCGGGGAACAGCATGAAGGGCGGTGAAGAGAACTTCTCGCCACGAGGTCCCAGGGCGTAGACCATTGCCACGACCGCGATTGCTAAAATTAGAAAAAACCAACGCATTCCAGTTTCCGGTTCAGTAATTCACTTCTTCGATTTTACCGGCACCAATTTCCTCGAGTAGCTCCTTCGTCTTCTCGCGCTTGAATTTGGGATCACGGGACTCAATCACCATCAGAAATCCGTCGTTCGAGAACTTCGAAAAGAGACTCGAGTTGAAAAGCGGGTGATTCCAGCGCGGCAGCATGATTATACTCAGCAAACCGAAGAGCGTCGCGAAGGCGGCCAGCAGAATGGTCAACTCGAACGTCACCGGGAAAAAAGCGGGCAGGGTGAAGACGTTGATCGGCTTGTCCTGCACCACGGTCGGGTAGAGGCTCACCTGAGTGAAGAACTGGAGGAAGAGCGCCACCGAAGATCCGGTAATCCCGCCGACCAGGACGATCGCCGAGAGCCAGCTCTTGCCGAGACCCATGGCATGGTCCATCCCGTGTATTGGGTAGGGTGTGTGGACATCCCACCGGCGGAAGCCGGCGTCCCTGACTTTCTCAGCGGCGTGATAGAGATCCGTCGCGGAGGAAAACTCGGCGACGTAGCCGAAAAGCTCGCTGGAACTGGATGTTGTGTTACTCACTGGTTTTGAAGGTGAAGATTATCCTGCTTATTTGCCCGCGCCGCGACGCTTCTCACGAAGCCGCTTCCAATCGTGATAGTGCGGGTCCGACTCGGGCAGGACCCCTTTGACCTCGCTCACCGCGATGATGGGGAGGAAGCGGATGAAGATGAGGAAGAGCATGAAGAACATGCCGAAGCTGCCCGCGAACATGAGCTTTTCCACCCACGACGCCGAATAGTAGCCCCACTGCCCGGGAAGGAAATCCCTCGCCAGGGAGGTCGGAATGATGACAAAACGCTCGAACCACATCCCGAAGTTCACAAAATTCACGATGATGAAGACCATCCAGAGATTGTGACGAGCCCAGTGGAACCAGAAGACCTGCGGGGCGATCACGTTGCAGAAGAACATACAGTAGTAAGCCCAGGTGTAGGGACCCGAGAGGATCCGCATGTGGAAGGCATCGCCCTCGAACTTGTTCGCCGCATAGTAGCTGATGAACAGCTCCATGATGTAGGCGTAGCCGACGATCGTCCCGGTGAGGAGGATGATCTTCGCCATGTTGTCAACGTGCTTTCCGGTGATGAGATCCTCGAGCCCGTAGAGCTTACGGATCGGGAGCATCAGGGTGAGCACCATCGCAAAACCGCCGAAAATAGCGCCGGCCACGAAATAGGGCGGGAAAATGGTGGTGTGCCAACCCGGAACGACGGAGGTGGCGAAGTCAAAGGACACGACCGAGTGGACCGAGAGCACGAGGGGCGTGGAGAGAGCGGCGAGGATGAGATAGGCCATCTCGTAGTGATGCCACTGGCGGTTCCCGCCGCGCCAGCCGAGGGCGAAGAACCCGTAGAGCTTCTTGGCGATACCCTTGCCCCGGTCACGCAGAGTCGCGAGGTCGGGAATGAGACCGATGTACCAGAAGATCACCGAGACGATGAAGTAAGTCGAGACCGCGAAGACATCCCAGAGAAGCGGGCTCTTGAAATTCTGCCAGATCGCGTTCGAGTTCGGCACCGGTGCGAGGAACCACACCATCCAGAAACGACCGACGTGGAAGCCGGGGAAGATCCCGGCGCACATCACCGCAATCAGCGTCATCGCCTCGGAGGCCCGGTTCACCGAAGTCCGCCACTTTTGGCGCGTGAGGAAGAGAATCGCGGAAATCAGGGTTCCCGCGTGACCGATCCCGATCCAGAAAACGAAGTTTACAATGTCCCAGCCCCACGCAACCGGATGGTTCATGCCCCAGACCCCGACACCCGTCGAGACGAGGTAGACGAGGCTGAAAACGAGACAGAGGAAGAGCAACACCGATGGCACAAAAAGCACCCACCAGATGAAAGGCTGCCGGTTCTCCACGATCCCGCAGATGCGCTCGGTGATCCAACCGAGAGATCGGTTGTTGAGCACAAGCGGCTCGCGAACGACCCCTTCTGCCTCAGTGGGGTGAACTGCCGTGTTCGCTGTATTCGTATCTGCCATGGTCAGTCAAAGACTCAAAATTAGTGCATCTTCGAGGTCACGGTGCCCACCATCTCCGCGCCCGGCATCTTCGGGTTCGGATTTTTGATGCGAGCGAGGTAGCTCGTCCTCGGACGGGTGCCGATATACTTCAAAAGGTCGTAGTTGCGAGGGTTTTTCTTCACCGCGAGGATTTTGTCCCCCTCGGCCTTGAGATTCCCGAAGGTGATCGCGCCGGCACCGCAGGCGTCCTGACAGGCGACGGTGAAGGAGTTGGCCTTCACCTGGATGTCGGCCGAGTCACGTGCGGCCGTCTTGGCTCCGATCTTCGCGGCATTGATCCGCTGGACGCAGTAAGTACACTTCTCAATGACCCCGCGCATACGCACCGTGACGTTCGGATTCTTGAGGAGACGCTGCGTCGTCGTCGCTGCACCAGACGCGGGAGCAAGCGGCCCGAGTTCGAGCTGATCGAGAGGGCGTTTGTTGTAATCGTAGTAATTGAAACGGCGCGCCTTGTAGGGGCAGTTGTTCGCGCAGTAACGGGTCCCGATGCAGCGATTGTAAGTCATCGCATTAAGACCGTCACCGGTATGAACTGTCGCATTGACCGGGCAAACGGTTTCACAGGGAGCGCTCTCGCACTGCTGGCAGGCGACCGGTTGGGAAATCATCTCGACCTGGTCATCGTCAATGGTGCGGCGACCGGGAGTATCCTTGGTGGATTCTGCTCCAGTGAGGTAATCAAGGGCACCGCCGCGCTGGGAGATGATCTCTTTGTCTTTCGGGCTCGTGAAGTACCGATCCATGCGGATCCAGTGCATCTCACGACCGTTGATGACCTGCTCCTTGCCAACAATCGGGATGTTGTTCTCGGACTGACAGGCAATAACACAGGCGTTGCACCCGATGCAGGTATTGAGGTCCACCGTCATCGCCCACTGGTGATTGGGATCGACACGGAACTCGTGGCCGGGGATGGGACTGATGAGCGGGGTGGCATTCTCCTGATTCCCCATGTAGTCCGGCCCTTCGTAGAGAGAAACGTTCTCCGGGATATGGGAATCCATCCCTTGATACTGGGCAAAGTCAGGCTCTTCCTTGAGCATGTCGACGGTGCCTTCGCGGGCAATGGCCCGACCTTCCATGCTGTAATGCTCTGCCGTGAGCGCGAGCGGATACTTCGTCCCGATCTTGCGAACGAGAGCACTAGTGACAAAATAGGGCTGCGCCGTGGTAAGGAGCGGGTAGGCATTGAAACCCACTCCTTTGCTCACCGTAGCGGTGGCAAGATCACCGTAGTAGCCGAGCGCGAGACTCACAACGAAGTCGGCCTGTCCGGGCGAACGCAGCACGGGTGCCTTCACCCGACGGTCACCGACCGTCAATTCGACGAGATCTCCATCCTCAAGACCGAGCTCGGCTGCGGACGAGAAGCTCATGAGAGCGGCATTGTCCCACGTCAGCTTGGTGATGGGATCGGGAGCTTCCTGCATCCATCCGTTGTTGGCGAAACGACCATCGTAGACCGCGCTGCTGGAAGTGAGCGTCACCTCGAGGCCGTTCGCATGAGGGAAATCCGCAAGGGGTGCTTTGGAAAGCGCCTCCGCTTGCGCGCCGGGATCGCCCGAGAAGGCGCCGGCAGCGAGCTTGCCCTCCCTTGCGTACCCGTCTCGAAGAGCGAGGGACCAATCGATCCCGCCGATCGCAGCGAAAGTCTTCTTCACCCGGTCGAGGAGGGCGTTGCCGGAGGCATCCTCTTGAAGCAGGGAAAGGAGGAAGCGCCCCTCGGAGACACCACCCCAGAGAGGGTTGATCATCGGCTGCTGCACCGAGTAGACACCTGAGAGACTGTAATGATCACCCCATGACTCGAGGAAATGCGCTCCCGGGATATGCCAGGTCGAGAGCTTCGTCGTTTCGTTGGAACGATAGCCGAGCTGGACGAGATTCTTCAGCTTGGCGAGTTTCGTCGCAACAGCCAGATTCGAGGGCGCGTCGTAAGCGACATCCCCCTCATTCAGAACAAAAAGCGTCTCGATCTCCCCTGCTTCCACAGCGGAGGAAAGGGCCGAGATACCCTCGTAACTCGCCAACTTGTGATCGACCAGAGAAATGAGCGGGCCGTAGGCGCCGAGAGCCCGGTTCAGCGCCGCCACGAGGACATGGGCCGCCTTGGGCTGCCGGCCGCCAAGAAGGATGACCGAAGTCCCCTTTTGCGCGACAAGATCGACCGCGCATTCACGAATCCAGTCCTGCTTGAAAACCACCGGGACGAGTCGTGAGACCACCGCATCCGCGAGAGAGACCAGAGCCGCATCGCCAAGCGCAGCACCCACTTCCTTCGCGAGCATCGCCGCTACCGGGAGAACCTGCGACGCCGCGATACGATACCGATGATCCGCCTGCCCACCGGTCAGGGTGAAGGCGGACTCCACGGAATAAAGACGACTCGGTCCGCCCTCGCGATCAGGGTTGCGGGTCGCAGAATATTCAGTGAGGGAATCCTCACCGACCGGCTCATTGCCAAGGAAATCACAGTCGAGGGAAAGAATGCGGGTAGCCCCCGAGAGGTTCACCACCGGGAGCGCCGTCGCCCCATAGAGATCGGTCTCAGCCGCACGAGCGCCAACCGGACTGAGCGCCTCATACGAAAACAACCGCATCCCCGGGTAGGCCTTGACCACCTCATCGAGAAGAACACGGCGTGTTGGGGAGGTCGAATCCGAGATCAGCATGCCGACCTTGGCCCCCGACTTAGACTCGCGGAAAGGCAGCAGGAACGATTCCTCAAAATCCGCCCGAGTGGTCTCGGCGGACTTTTTCAGGTATCCTTTCGAGCGATCCTGATCATAGAGGTCGAGAATCGAAGCCTGTGTAAAGGCAGTGGACCCGCCGTTGACCCCCGGGTGGAGGCGATTCCCGTCCACTTTGGTCGGGCGACCTTCGAACGTTGTCACCACGAGGGGATCACAACCCAGGCCGCCGAGCCGGGGTTTCGCCGTCGAATAATAGAGGAATTTACCGGGGACGATCCACTCCACGTGGTCGTTGAAAGGCACTAGATGCTCGAGCGGACGACTGCACGAGACCCCAAAACCCGCCAGCGCGGTCGAGGCCCCCATCAGCTTCACAAAGCTGCGGCGGGAAGTTTCATCGAACTCCAACTCCTGAGCGCCCTGGGGAAATTCCCGCTCGAGCCAACCCTTAAACTCGCCCGAACCCTCGAGTTCGCCGAGACTCCGCCAATGGATTCGGGACGCTTCTTCCTCAGCTGGATGATGCCACTTTCGCTTCATTCGAATTTCGTATTTCTCGTCGTTCCGGTCCGGAATCAATGGTGACAGGCCGCGCAATCCTGCGGAGCGTGCACGCCCCAGGCCTTCTGCAAATGGATCCCGATGAGTTCCTGGCTCCACTCCTTGCCCTCGTCCGCTTTTTTCAAGTCGTCGGCCCCCGTGCCGGTTTTGCCGGAGAGGTAGGCGTAAAAAGCATCGGGCTCCAGGTCCTCGGGCTTCCAGCCCAGGTTGGTGATCTGATCAAGCGGGCGGAGTGCCTCCTCGGGATTGCGGTGACAATCGAGACAGAAGGACATGCTCAGAGATTTCGCATGGTAGACGACCGGCATCTCGTCGACGCGCCCGTGACACTCCACACAACTCACCCCGCGGTTGACGTGGGCGGAGTGATTGAAATGGGCGTAATCCGGCACCTTGTGGATCTGCACCCACTCGATGGGCTTACCCGTGTAATTTTCGTAATTCTCATCCATCGCCTGGCGGAGAGGCTCGAGCTTGGGCGAATCGGACTTCACCTTGCCGGGACCATGGCAATTCCAGCAGACCTGCGCGGCGGGAATGTTCGAATGAGCCGAGTTCTCCACATGCGTGTGGCAATATCGGCAGTCCATCCCGAGTTGCCCGGCGTGGAGGCTGTGATCAAAGGGAATCGGCTGCTGCGGCATGTAACCGACGCGAGTGTATTTCGGCGTCCAGGAATACCAGGCGACGGCGATAACACAGGTTCCGAGGGCGCTCACGCACACCAGAACTTTGATCGCAAGGAGGTTTGTCCAACGTGGAAAAATGTTGCCCATCTCGTGAAGAAGACCTCCAATTAATCGCTTGTGAAATATTTCACAAGCGTTTTTTTGGGCGAAATTTGACGTTTTGAGGCGCCGATTTCCTCCCCGGGGGAACTTCGGGGCGCAAGCGGAATTTCCCGGCGGTTTCGACGACGTAAATCGGACCAGGGCTCTTCCCCGAGCCGGCGACAATGCCGCGCAACTCCCCTTACTGACCGCACGTCACCTCACGGACGGAACTCGCTGACCTGGCCGTTGTAAGGATTGACCTGGAGGCAGAAATAGTTGTCCGGATCGTCGCTCAGCAGCGCACCCTCACCCTGAACGAGGGTGATGTACCAGGTGTCACCACCCTGAGTGCGGAAGGGAAGATCGGTCGATCCATCCGGGCGAAAACGGAAGGCTACATAAGAAGTGCTCTGAGGCACCCCTCCAGACCCAGTAGGGGCACTGGCGTTTCCCGGTGTGGGTGACCCGAAACCGAACTTCTTGTCCTTGTTCGAAGTGTTCTCCTGAGGATCAAGAACGGTACTTAACGATTCGTGAACCGCGACTGGTGCCTTTATCTTAAAAAAGTTACTGATTGGCGCGAGCTCCCCCTGCATATTATATTGGTATAATTGGTATGACCGAAAGGCTTCTTCCGGCTGCGCATTGGAGAGGTCGGCTGATCGGAAAAACCTGACTTCAACATCCGCGTTCTTCGAAATCGCGATTTGCTGGGCGTAGGTCAACTGGTTCCGGAGGACAGTCCCCTCCCCGGTCAACGAGTTCGAAGTAATGAGACTGAAAAGATTGGGCGCAGCAAAAGCCAGCAGCAGCCCTACCACCCCGAGAACGACCATTAGTTCAATGAGCGAGAACGCTCCTTTATTATTTTCCACTTTCCTTTTCATGATCAAAAAACTGTGTTGGAATCATCAAATACTCCACTTGGAACTACGAAGCATTACCAACGAACTAAAAACCTTATGACTAATACCATTGTCATTGAGCTCCCTGGACATTACCTCAATATCTTCGTCATACTTCCGGCTGTCCTCAAAGCGATTATTGAATGGAGAAGTAAATTCCGCAGGCGGAGTTTGCCCATTTTCGTATCGAACCGCAGCAGCCTCATCAATAGCAATCATTGTCACCCGCACGAGGGGTGGAATCTGTTGAGCGTAGGCTTCAAAGCCAACTCCCTTGGGTGTATTGGAGTCAAATTCGTATTCTGGAGCAATCTTACTGAATGTATCCCCTCGGGCGCCGCCGACACTCTCCAACGAGTCCCGGGGAGAAACGAATAAGGAAATGATATTCTCGGCAAGCGGGTTTAAATGGTCTTCAAAGCTTCCCTCGCCAACACCTCCAGCCTGGCGATACCACTGATCAAAAACCTGCGGCACCCCTTCCGCCCGCTCGAGCTGTCCATCATCGAAAATCTGGTTTGACTCTGCCGGGGGTCGAAACTCCATCAACCGAAACCGAAACCTTTCATCAGTTTTCACAAACGAAGGCTTGAACCGTTTATCACCTCCAAATGCAACGAAGTAGCCTCGCCCGTTAAAGAGGTTATTCAAATTCCGATATTCAGTTGAAAACCCCAAAGGCGCTTGAAAGAAGACCGCATGCCCCACCGGAGCCTGCGCTCCGGTCACATTCAAGTCGGCCGCCTTCATCGTCGCGAAATGAAGCTCACTCGTCCTGAAGTAGCCGTCGTAGACGCCATCGCCATCCTCGTCCTTAAGATCCCAGTAGGTGTTGAGCGATGCCTGCCCGATGTTCTTCGTCATCACATCAAAGGCAACCCTCGCCTCCCTGAACTGCGAGATCCGACTCTCGGAAAAGCGCCAGCTCTTCTGGATCTGCTCCAGGAGAACAGTCAACATCAGCATGAGTACCGACAGAATACCCATCGCTACCATCAACTCGATCAGCGAAAAACCGCGTTTTTTCGTATTTGTTAGTCTCTTCATATTACGGTCTATAGTCACGTCCCATTTTCACAACCATCGATTGATACGCCTCGATCAGGGGAAAGTTTTTTTCCAGACCAAAGTCAAAATCTGTTCCCAACCCGGCAACCGGAGCAACCTCCACAATGACAGGCCGTATGCTATCATTTACGGTATTGCTATCAAATCCCACTCCACCAAAAGAAGCGCCTCCAACGGACTTAGGGAAAGATGAACCATTCCTCGGAATCGATATCCGCGCCGTGTAGATGTGCGTGAAGCTCCCTTTTTCCCTTCCGGGACTGCCGGAAGCCGGATCCATCGTATTGCTCAACTCTTCACCCTGGCTGTCGTAATAAAATTCCTCGCCATCGTAAGCGTCAATCAATGAAGCACCCACAGAGTCATCAAAGGGAGTTAACTGAATCTCGTTAAGGAGTTGCTGATGAATGCGGCCCATGATTGCCTGATCACCGGCTTCTCTCATCGTGTTCATGCCCTGAGGTATCAGACCGAGGAGCGTAACCAAAGCTACCGCAGCTATCGCCATGGCAATCGTCACCTCGATGAGACTAAAGCCGCACTCGCGATTTTCGTATTTTTGAATTTTCATAATGACGCCTGAGTTTGATTCAATAGCGAATCAGGGAGCAAAACGTTTCGGATTCACGACCCGGAACTGGTAAAACCTGTCAATGGCTTCGATAGGGTTATTGCCCCCGAATTCCTCAGCGTAATCAATAATATCCTCTGAATTGGGTTCCACGTAACGCTCAACCATCGAAGACCCCCGATACTCGGCCTGCACCGTGTCAACACCCGGGCGCCAGAGCCCATAATCGCTGTCGCTATCACGACGGGTTTGCTTGAGAACCTGCGCTCGGTAGTGAACCAGATAGGTATTTGACTTAGTGGTTACCCGGGTCTGGATGTTCGTGTAAGGCCGCTCCCTTGAGTTGTCGCCGACAAGGGAGTGATCTTCCCAGTACTTACCTCCATCCTCCATTTGCGCGACGGTAGGCGTGTAGGTTCCGATGCCACCCTTGTTCCCGCGTCCGAGGCGCTTGCTTGCCTCTTCCGGGACCAGATGAATCTCACAAATTTCACTCGATGACTTAAACATCTTTCGTCCTTTGTCGAACCGCTCCTCGAACTGCTCCAGCGTGGTATGCTCCACAATTGCAGCACGCAGTCGTTTCCCCTGAAGAGCGCCCCCATAGGGGTTGTCTCGCCAGTGATACCCCTTCCCGCGACCGTAATCGTGTTTGTAACTGGCATGCCAGGTATTCGGCACGCAGAGCATTATCTCGGAACGGAAGACGCCGCGGAGAGCCGTGTTTCGATTCACATGCAGGAAAGGGACAATCTGGTAGTTTAGGTTTATCTTCCCTCCGGTTGAGAGAGGCTCACTGATCGCATAAGGCTCCACTACAGGCATCCAGAACATATCCATGATGACATGGTCGGGCGGGGACTTCGCATCCGGGAAACCGGCTCTTCCCGGATGCGCCTTGTAACGACCGCCCTCGACATTGGGTCGGAAAAGGAGGGTCTGCCATGGATCATTTGTGGTCACCCCTGTTGGTATCGAACCAAACATTCCAGGACCGGAAACAATCCGGTTGGGGGAGAAATAGGCAGGCCCGCCGGCCTCAGCCAGATCAGGGGTGCTAAAATAGGGGAAATCTCCACGATTTCTCCGGGATTCCCAGATGTCGTTTATCCCCTGGGTGAACTTGGTCTTGAGAGAATGCACATTCCCCTCATCAGGCTTGTTGATGTAGGGTCCATCGATCATCGTTCCCGCTCCATTGTCGAAGTCCCCATAGTCTTGGACAAGAGAAGACTTCAGACTTTGGAACGGAAGAGGTATCGCGTTTCGGTAAGGGCGATCCGGCTTCTCAGTAAGATTAGGAATGATCAAATACTCTTTCTCCCCGTTCCCGGCGGTATTAAAACCCTGGATGGCGACCCCGGAAGACGTGACGAGAGAATGGGACATCGGACCACCCTTCCAACTCTTGGTGAAAATTTCGTCGCCAGGGACGATTACCTTTTTCGCAGCCGCCAGGCGTGCATCCCCGTGACTGATACCATAGGACTGCACGATATCAAAGGGCCTAACGTAAGTCGAACCGCTATCCCAATGCGCTGCAAGAAATGAGAGCCTGCCATACATACTTGCTGAAGCCCTCCCTCTACCACTGCCGACGCCTGAGCGCATCGAAGACTTCGAAGCAGCCGATGCAATCGGGTTTGCCGGTTCCGCGGTCAGACTCGCGAGTTCCAGAGCATTCGCGCTATCATGACTTAGTCCATTGAATTCGTTCACATGTCCCTGCCAGCCGGGCGAAATCACCGGCGCAGGAAACTCGAAGGGGTCGATTTTAATAGTAACATCCTGCACGAGATTGCGCTCAGGTGAATCGGGGCTCGATCCTTCGGTGTGACTCCCCTTATCAAAAATTCGAAAGTTCACGTCCCCGCCGGTGAAGGCGACATCCTTATTGGATCCGGCAATTATTTTGAACGGCACGGTGACAAGATCGTATTGGTAGGCCCGGGCCACATCTGCGGAAGAGTTTCCGACGCTACCGGCATAGTCGCGACCTAGACCTGAAAACATATTCTGGATTTGATCGTAGCCGCGGTCGATCGGCGTAAGACGGGATCTAATTCCGTTGGAAGTCGCGTTCTGACCGAACGCCTTTTTATTATTCAGTTGCCACCATACATTTCTCCTCACAAGTTGCCCAGACTCCTGCAGCGGTTGACGTGCGGAGATGGTATACCCAAAAGAAAGAAGCCCGCCCCAGGATCGAGCTCCTCCCTGCTTGTGTGGTTTCGCCCAATTGGTAGCCCAAATGTAGGTTTGGGCTGAATTTTCGAATCCAAGAAATCCGACATTCGATTGATTACCGGTCGATGCAAAGGTCATTCCTCCAGGCGCCGAAATCTCCATCTCCATATCCGGATTGATTGACCCCCATCCGATACTTGGACTGAACAAATTAAACATAAAGGCCGCCTGAACCAGCCTCTCGTTCGGCTCCAGGCGCATCGTCCCGGTATTTGCGGCAGTGATCAAAGAGCGGTTGTATTTATTCGCCGACGGGTTGCTGATTACGGCATCCCTGTATCCTTGATCGAGGAATGCGAGCTGCCAGTTCCAGTTCGCCGGCTCAAATGCAGCATTATACTCATTGGGGTTCGAAGTCTTCAGGGCACTTAACCAGAGAGGGTGTGCACTCTCAACTTCTTTCGTCACGCCCGCCGGGAGAGGTGGCAGATTTGTGTAAAGTTCGCCCACTGGTCCCTCTACTTGCCCCCGCCTGTACTGTGTCATGCCAGGGTAGAGCGCACCACTGAGCCCCGGCTGTGCCACGCAGGTCACATGCACATGAGCGCCAGCTAAGGTATAAAAGCGCCCGATGCCATGGGATGCTTCAGTATCAACTCCTTCAACCTCGATTTCTATGGGTGTCACCTGGCCGTGCCCTTTGTGCCCGAATCCCGGCTCGTTACTGTCGCGGGGATTCGTGTAGGTAGGGTGCACGTCGGAATTCTCTTTGGTGAAGGCTTGCCCAAAATCTTCATACAAAGTATCGTCGTGCAGATTCGTGGTCCGGATGTAGTCGAAAATCATCGTGGCAATCTGCGCCACGTTCTCTTTTCCATACTTACCCTCGAAACTGCCCCCGTAACCCGGGATCGGCTCGCGGAGCATACTCCTCAAGTAGGAATACAAGAGCTTATTCCGGGGAATCTCGTAGTCGTGCGTGGCACTATCGGCCTTCTCCCGCTTAAAGATATACTCGTAGCGAGGATAGTCCGTTCCTTCGGCCTTCCCCATGGAAGCACAGTAATGGATCAATCGATCAAAAGTGGTGAGCTTGGTTTTGTCGTAATCGACCGTCCCGTAAGCGGCATTGTAAATTGGCCATATCGCAATCTTCGGCGTGTTGAACAAGGTAGTTTCCGGGGCTCGGCTGTTAACCGTGACAAAGAACTTCGACCGCTCCAGATATTCGCTCAACTCATTTGGCGGAATCGCCTGCCCTTGAGCATCGGGGAACTCATGCGGTGTTCTGTCTGAGCGCATGATTACGTCGTCCAGTGTGGGGAAGAGAGGCTCAAAGTCGGCGATCAATCCATTTTGCTCCTCTTCACGGCGGGTATCAATAATGCGGGTTCCGGACTCAGAGCCACCTCCCACAACTCGCGGAACGACCTTATAGAGCATCTCCATCGCCTCCCGGTCGTTGACAATATCCAGAACCCCGGGCGCCAACGCGGGGCTTAGATGCACCGATGCGGGATGCCCCGGATATCGCTGCCACTCGTTCTGAGCGGGTTGGTATTTACCCATTGCCATGTCCAGCTCCCCTCCCGCTTTGGGAATGTCCCAGGCGAGACCACCTGCATGCGTATTGATGTTAAGTTTTGTCGTCTCATCATCAGCCCAGAAGGCAAATCGGGCCGCAATCGGATTCTTTTCAGACGCCTCGCTCCCGCCGGAACTAATGGGAACAAACTGGAATGCGGCATTCGAACCCGTGCCCCCACTTTCATCTAGCACCCCGAGAGTTCCGTCGGCCAGCTGGTAGATCCATTTTACCGGCATCGCGACATGGTCCTGCTTGATGATACCATTGGCGAGGGTGCCCACGGGACCGAAATCTCTGATGCTGTCCGTTTCGTTGTAGGAGAAACCCTCCACTCCGTTGTCGTCGGGATCATCCCCAATTTTTTGTGGCCACTGTGGAACGGTTGCCGCAAGTGGGTGAACGATGGGATAGTAGACCTTCTCCCCGCGGATCACCGGTTCATTCAGATCCACGAAATGACTGGGTTTTTCAGACCAGTTGCTGACTTCAGTAAAATCTTTCTGAAAATCGCCCCAGTCTTTTGTTTTCAACTTATCGTCCGAATAGAGCTTGTATGCGTACCCTTCGTCCCCGTTTTGCTCCCATTGCCGGATCGCGCCCGGCTGGGAAGCCCATGCCTTCTTCGTTCCCACGGTGGTCGCTTCGCGGATCTGGGCGATGACCATGTTCACCGCCTGCTCGGCGACCTGCTGGGCCTGGAGACCGTGCGAGTAAGTGTTCGAGGCACGGTGCTCACTCGTGGCGAGGGAGAAGAAGGTCATCACGAGGATAGTCGTGAGGGCCATCACGGTCAGGACGGTCACGAGGGCGACCCCTTTTTTGTCCTTCTTGAAGAGTTTGCTTGGCTTGAGTTTTTCCGGGAGTTTCATGGGCTGGGATGGGGTGATTTCCAGAAAGAAGAGGCGATGAATCGCTTCGAGAATGTTTTACAATGTAAACTGATGGAAATACAAAGACTTTACAAGACTATTTTAGCAATCCGGCGATTTTTCTGTGAATACAAAGTATTTACAGGGGGCTAAGCCCCTTTACTGCGGGGGCTGCGGGGGCGCCGGGGCCTCGAAGATCAGGATACGCGAAGGGAATCAAGTAAGAATGCGCCTTTTTGGGACGCTTGCGGATAAAACAAGAGCGGCAGGGTTCTCACCCTGCCGCTCTCTTTAGTTTTTCCCTGCGATGGGATGGTTCACCACGATCAGGAAATGTGGTAGGCGGGAGCGCCGTGCTCGGCGATGTCGAGCCCCTCGGCTTCCTCTTCCTCGCTGACCCGGATACCGATGGTCATCTTGAGGATCAGGAACACCACGAAGGAGAAGACGAAGGCGGCGGAAGCCACGGCGAGGACACCCATGAGCTGTCCACCGAGGAAGAACTGCTTCTCGGCACCTTCAGCGACCACTTCAAAGATCGCGGCGGCGAGGATACCCCAGACACCACAGACGCCGTGGACGGAGATCGCCCCAACCGGATCGTCGATGCGGATCCTGTCGAAGAAGAGCACCGAGAGCACCACAAGTATACCGGCGATGAGACCGATGACCATGGAACCCATTGCGGAGACGATGTCCGCATTGGCGGTGATCCCGACGAGACCGGCGAGGAAGCCGTTCAGAGTCATCGAGAGATCGGGCTTCTTGAGGACAACCCAGGAGATGAAGATCGCGCCGAGAGCACCGGAACAGGCGGCAAGGGTCGTAGTCGTGAAGACAAGACCGAGCGGGCCGGGAGAGGCGGAGAGAACCGAACCACCGTTGAACCCGAACCAGCCGAAGAAGAGCAGGAAGACACCCACGGTAGCGAGCGGCATGCTGTGACCAAGGATGGGCTTGATGCCGTCTTTGGTGTACTTGCCTTTGCGGGCACCGAGAAGGATGACACAGGCGAGCGCTGCAAATCCGCCGAAGGCGTGAACCACTGCGGAACCGGCGAAATCTTTGAAGCCGTTGCCGCCGTTGAGGCCGCCCATCCAGCCGCCACCCCAATGCCAGGAACCGACGATGGGATAGGCGAGACCCACGAGGAGAGTCGCGAAGATCATGAAAGAAGGGAGCTTGACACGCTCGGCCACTGCACCGGAGACGATGGTCGCGGCGGTAGCGGCGAACATGGCCTGGAAGATGAAGTCACCATAGCCGGTCATGGCGAGGGCAAGACCACCGTAACCCCATCCGGAGCCGCCGTCGGCATTGAGGTCACCGATCGGAGCCCCGATCGAGAACCAGCCGTTGAATTCGCCGGGGTAGTGAGTGTTGAAGCCGATGAGGGCGTAGGACACGATCCCGACCGCGACAATGAAGCTGTTTTTGAAGAGGATGTTGACCGTATTCTTCGATTGGGTGAGACCAGCCTCGAGAGCAGCGAACCCAAGGTGCATGATGAACACCATCGCTGCGGCAATGACGGTCCACAGCATCGAGACGGTGAAGAAGTCGAAGGCCGGGGCAAACTCGGCTCCGGACGACTCCACCAGTTCCAGGTATTCATCGACCGGGCCGGCTTCGGGCTCAGCCTCTGCGGCGGCGGCCGCAGGAGCCGCTGCCGGGGCCGCTTCCTGCGCGGTCAGGTGTCCAAACGTAAACGGCACCGCCACGAGGGCGGCCAACAACAAGGTTTTCAGGTTGAATGTATATCTCATATTTCTTTTGGTTGGTTCACAAGCGGTTCAGTGCGAATCCCTTGCTCCCAGTTCAAGAGCCCAAAAAGCACCCGCCGTGCCAAGTGTCGAAAAATCGAGATTTTTTTTGAAGATTGCGTCGCAAGTCCCGATGGGGCGGGATTTACGCGAGAAAGAAAAATATCCGAGTCTATCCGCATGAGTCACATCGGGTGGTGTGGGTTCAACGCCGGGTCCGCCCCCGGTGCCGATGCGGAGACCGAAGAGACCGGTCTCGACCTCGTCGAAGATGGCGAATCGGGTTACTTATCAGCCACCTCACTCCCGAACAACGCGACCGCCAAGTGAGAGGATGCGGGCATTGCCCTTGGCATCTTCGGCTTCGCCGATCTGCCCATCCTGCACATACATCTGGGAGAGGGCCGTCCAGGCGAGGAGATCGTTCGGCTGCAGGGTCGTGGCCTTGAGACCGGCACCGATCGCCTCTTTGATGTGCCCCGTCTTCATCAGGGCCATGGCGAGAGCGTGCCAGCCGTCGAAGAAGTCGGAATCGAGTTCCACACAGCGACGATATTTGACTACCGCCGCCTCAAGATCGCCAACGGCCAGCTCGCCGTTGGCGTCATCGAAGAGATCCTGCAGTTCGTCGGTCACTAGAGGTTGGTGGGTGCGTCCGGCCGCGTTGAACCGGACTCGGCGCGGCGCTGGTTGAACCAGGAGGTGAAAAGGGTGCGATCGAGCTGATTCTCGATCGTCGCAGCGAGCGAGTTCTTTTTCGACTCGACTTCCTCATCCTTATAGATCTCGATTTTATCGATGTAGACGAGGAGACTACCGAGACCACCGGGGCGCTCCGTGGCGGCAGAGATTTCCTTTTCCCCCAGACCCGAGACGGCTTCGACGAGGAGTCCCGCATCCTCAAGATCCGTCGGCGGCTCGGTCTCGGAGAAGTTCGGGAGGCTTTCCGGCGTCAGCCCGAGGCCCTTGGCGGCCTCGTCGAATGATTTCCCGCCCTTCACCGCCTCGTTCAGCTTGCCTAGCGCGGCGCTGGCGGCATCGCTGACGGCGCGAGTGGACTTCGTCGCAGTGAGCGCCTCGCGGATCGCGGGGGTGGCCTCCTCGAGAGTCAGCGGCACCGGCTCGACGAGGGTGCCGTAGTGAAAGACGTAGTAGGCACCGCCCTCGACCTGCAAGGGCACCGTCACCGCGTCAATCTGCTGGGCGGGGCTGAAGATCGCCTCGAGAATGGCCTGCTCGCCTTTCACCATCTCAACAGGCTCGGCGGGGGAGAATGGCTCCAGTTTGCCCTGCTCCATCGTGAACTCGGCTTTGTCACCGACATACTGCCCGGCCACATTGACAAAATCGGCCCCGTCCGCCGCGAGATCGGCGTAGGCACGGTTCACGGCGTTGGCGAATTCGAGATTGGCCTTGGCCTTCTGCTCGTTGGTGGCCCCCTCGACCTCGGGTTTGGGGATAAACTTCACGTAGTCGAAGCCGCGCTTCGCTTCCGAGTTGAGGTCCTCTTTGTTTTCCTCGTAGTAGCTCTTGACCTCCTCGTCGGTGACTTTGATGTCTTTGGTGAAGTCGGCGCGGTCGAAGCGCACCACCGAGGCGGTGTAGCGCTGGTTCGACTTCGTGTAGAGGCGGGCCGTCTCACTCGGGACGGCTTCGAGACCCGCCCCGATGAGGCTGCGGAGCTTCTGGAAAGAAAGGTAATCTTTCACCAGATTGGCGAGGTCACCTTCGCTGAAACCGTTCGGCCCGAGGATGTTGTTCTGCACGTAGGCCGCGTTGACCCAGGGCTGCTGGAAGAGCGGGAGCTGCGGGATCGCCTCCTTGATCTCGGTGGCAGTGGGCTGGATACCCATTTTCTCGGCCTCCTTGCGGAGAATGACGAGACTCATCATGAAATCGGTGGGGTCGCGGTCCTGACGATTCTCACCGAAGAGCACCATGGCGAAGTCATACATGCCCAGCTCGAGGGCGACATCGAAATGGCTCGCCAGTTTCTCGGCTTCCTTCTGCCGGTAGCAGCGATTGTAGACCTTCACGATGCAGTCCTGCCTTCCTACGGTGCCCCGCACGAAGTCGAAGTCAGAATAGAGAAAGGCGAAAGAGATCACGATCAGAACGGTGACGACGATCAGGGTGCCTTTTTGAATATGGCGAATCTGGGTGAGCATGGGGTAGGCGGGTTGTCCACGGGAAAAGGGATTTCCGGCAGGGACCGCGAAGGTAGTGAGGAACCGCGCTTACTTCAACCGCTTTTTAGGCGACTTCAGGGCAGCGATCGATCCGGTTGGATCCTGAAATCAATCCTCTCCCGCGCATACGCCACCATCGCGCTCGTCTTCCGCCTTGCCGGGACCGCGCCTGACTGCCAGCATCCGAGCCATGAACCCAACGCCAACCATTCGATTTTTGCTTCTGCTCCCGCTCCTCGTCGTCTTCGCGGCAGTCAGCCGAGCCGAGGAAGCGAAAAAAACATTCCTGCGCGCCGGAGCCGCCGCCAGCGTCATCACGCCACCTCTCGGTGAATCTATCGTCGGCGGCTTCACCCCCTTCCCCGCCGAGCATATTCACGACGAGTTGCACGCCCGCTGCCTTGTCCTCGATGACGGGAAAACGAAAATCGCCCTCGTTGTCTGCGATCTTCTGGGGATCCATCGCAGCGTCATCCTCGAGGCAAAACGCCACATCGAGTCCGAACTCTCCATCCCCGCGAGCCACGTCATGATCTCCGCGACCCACACCCACTCCGCCACCACCGTGCTCGGGCCGACTCCCCGTGTCTACGCATCGGACGTGGAGCTGTCTGACTACGACCGCTTCGTCGCGAGGCGCATCGCCGACGGCGTTCGTCGGTCCGTCAACCTGCTGCGTCCCGCCGAGATCGCCTACGGCAGCATCGATGTGCCCGACCACGTCTTTAACCGCCGCTGGTTTCTGAAAGAGGGCACGATGCCGGCAAACCCTTTCGGTGACACCTCGGAGAAAGTGAAAATGAATCCCGGTGCCGGCGCCGAAAACCTCGTCGAGCCCGCCGGCCCGATCGATCCGCAGGTCTCCATCCTCGTCCTGCGGGAGCCCGGCGGCCCCGTCATCTCCCTGCTCTCCGCCTACTCCCTGCACTACGTCGGCGGCGTCGGTCAGGCCCACGTCTCAGCCGACTACTTCGGCTACTACAGCAAAGCCGTCGAAAAACAGCTCGGCGCAGCGGATCAGGATCCGCCCGTCGTCGCGATGATGGCGAACGGCACCAGCGGCGACCTCAACAATATCAACTTCCGCGAGCCGCGCGGCCGCCGGGCCCCCTACGAGCAGATGCAGTTCGTCGCCAACGATCTCGCGGCCAAGGTCACCGCAGCCGTTTCTTCATTGCAATGGAGCAGCGCAGCTCCACTCGACGCCCGCTCCCGTGAGCTCGACGTGAAGTGGCGGGCCATCGACGACACCGTCCTCGCCTGGGCCCGCGAGACCGAGGCGGCGGCCCCGCGGATCGGTGACAAAGCCGTCTTGCCCCTTTCCTACGCCGGCCGTGTCCAGCGCCTTGCCAAGGCCAGCCCAGAGACGAAGCTGCCGGTGCAGATTTTGAAAATCGGTGACGTCTGCATCGGGACCACCCCCTGCGAGACCTTTGCCGAGACCGGTCTCGAGTTCCGCGAACGCAGCCCTTTTGCCAAGTCGTTCATGATCGAACTCGCCAACGGCTACTACGGCTACATGCCGACGCCGCGCCATTTTGCACTCGGCGGCTACGAGACCTGGCCAGGCACGAACAACATCGAAGCACAGGCCTCGGTCAAAGTGATGGACGCCCTCCTCGAGATGGCGGCGGAAGTGAAACCCTCTGCCAACTGAATTTTGAAAGCCGCCCGTATCCTTCGCCAAAAGATCAGCTCACCCGATGTGGTCACCGGTGTCCTCGCGACGAATCACTTCTGGCCCGGACTCGTCGAAGTCGCGATGCGGGCGGGGCTCGATTACCTCATCATTGATCTGGAACATCTCACTCACGACGCGGAGAACGTCGCGGCGGCGTGCGCGATCGGAAGACAGGCTGATTTCCCCGTCCTCATCCGTCCGCCCGCCGCCGAGTTCACCCCCATGCGCCTCGCGATGGACCTCGGCCCCTGCGGGCTCCTCGTGCCCTACGTCGAGTCACTCGACACGATGCGGGAGATCCAGGATGCCGTTTACCTGAAACCGCGCGGGCGGAGACGACCCGGCGGCCCCGGTAATGCGTGGGTTTCCGACTTCCACTACGAAACCTGGAGGGCGACCGTGGAGGACCACCTCATCATTCTTCCCCAGATCGAGACCCGGGCCGGCCTCGATCAGGTCGAGGCCATCGCCGCCCACCCCCTCACCACCGCCATTGCCGTCGGCCCCTACGATCTATCGGCCGATCTCGGGGTGTGCTGGAAGCCCGAATCCATCGAGTTGCAGCAGGCCCTCGCCCGGATCCGCGCTGCGGGAAAAGCCGCCGGGAAAAACATGTGGATGATAGGCGACGGTGCGTCTCTCGCCCGGGAGGGTTACACCTTTCTCTGCATCGGCGAGCCGGTCAGCATCATGCAGTCGAGACTGGGGGAACTCAGCGCCGCCGCGAAAGAAGCGGGGGGATTCGACTTGCCCTGAAGACCCCGAAGGTGGAAAGCCTCCCCAAAGACCTCGCAGATCTTCCCCTTGATCCGGCGCCGGGTTCCGTCCCGCACCTTACCCTTGACGGCCGTTTCGCTATTCTGCCACGCTCATCCCATGTCCACCCCCGCCCCCACACCCACACCCGCGAGCACCCGCCGCGTCGTCCTCGCCAGCTTTGTCGGGACGACGATCGAGTGGTACGACTTTTTCCTCTACGGCACCGCTGCGGCCCTCGTCTTTAACAAACTCTTCTTCACCAACCTCGAGCCGCTCGCGGGCACGATGGCAGCCTTCGGGACCTATGCGGTCGGGTTCTTTGCCCGTCCCCTGGGCGGCATCGTCTTCGGCCACTACGGCGACAAGATCGGACGCAAGTCCATGCTCGTGACCACCCTCATGATGATGGGGATCGCCACCGTCCTCATCGGACTGCTCCCCACCTACAATCAGATCGGCATCTGGGCGCCCATCCTGCTCGTCGTCCTGCGATTCGTGCAGGGCTTCGGCGTTGGCGGCGAGTGGGGCGGGGCCGTCCTCATGGCGGTGGAGTACAGTCGCCCGGGACGGCGCGGATTCCATGCGAGCTGGGTCCAGGCGGGCGTCCCGGTCGGCATGCTCCTCGCCAACGGGGTCTTCATGCTCGTCTCGCGCATGGAGGAGTCGGCCTTCCTCAGTTGGGGCTGGCGCATCCCATTCCTCCTCGGCGTGCTTCTCCTCGGCGTGGGCATGTTCATCCGGCTGAAGATCATGGAAAGTCCCGTCTTCACGCAGGCCAAGGCCGAGGACCCCGGGCCGAAGGTGCCCATCCTCGCTGTCATCCGCGACCATCCCCGCAACGTCATCCTCACGATGGGGGCACGATTTGCCGAGAATGCCTTTTTCTACATCTTCACCGTCCTCGTTCTCAGCTACGGATACCAACAGCTCGAGATGGACAAGGAAGCCCTCTTGAATGCGGTCATGTTAGGCTCGGCCGCGCAACTCGTCGCGATCCCCTTCTTCGGCGCACTCTCGGACAAACTGGGGCGTCGTCCCGTCTATCTCGGCGGGGCGTTTTTCCTGCTGCTCTTTGCCTTTCCTTTCTTCTGGCTCATCGGGACCAGAGAGCCCGCCCTCGTCATTCTCGCGGTCGTCATCGGCCTGATCGGCCACTCGGCGATGTATGGACCGCAGGCCGCCTTCTTCTCCGAACTCTTCGGGACCCGCGTGCGCTACAGCGGTGCGTCGCTCGGCTATCAACTCGCCTCCCCGCTCGCCGGCGGCCTCGCCCCGCTCATCGCCACCGCCCTGCTCAGCTGGAGCTCTGGAGCCCCCTGGCCCGTCGCGCTGTATCTGATCGGGATGGCGGTGATCACCCTCGTCTCCGTCTGGCTCGCGGAGGAGACGCATCGGAAGGGGCTGTGAAAAGGTAGCATGGGCATCCTGCCCATGCCTTCGACGGGGAAGACGTGGAATCTCCGCTTTGCCCGATCTGCTCTAATCTCTCTTCGGCGGTTTCTTAAAGAACAAGCCGCTCTTGAGAGATGGCGTTCAGAGAGGCAAAATGCCGAAGACCGCGCCCTCGGGTCCGCAATCGTTCAGGATGCGCAGGCGCAACAACACCCGGACCTGCCTCGCGAGGAAATTGGCCAGCGCCTCCTCTCGCGGTGGGATAAAATTTTTGCAGAGGTCGGGGAATGAAATGGCGAATTGTCCCGGATACGAATGTCGTCATCGCATCGAGGAAGAGTCCATCACACTTGAGCCCCTCCCGCGAGATCCTTGAACGATGGATTCCAGGCGAGTTTGAGGTTCTTTACACTCTCGACACAGTTTTGACATCTGCGACTCCCTCTCTTCAGTCCATGCCAAAATCATGGATAAAATGGGCATCTTCCCGATAGTCTTTCTCACTCACACCGAGCTGCTCCATGACGAGCTTTTTCACCTGCCACGCCACGTCGTTGGGGGACCACGACATTTCGGTCGAGGTGAGCGCAAAAGGCACGAGATCGCGAACGGTGGAGTGCGTCCGTGGAATTCGATTGGCAAACCGGCTCGTGAAAAGCATCCCCGCAACACCGACGAGCGCGGCACCCGCCCAGGCAAACTCCGGGTCCGTCACCCTGAATAATCCGAGAAGCACAAATCCCGTCAGCATCCAAAGGATCGAGACGAGCCATCGCGGTCACACCAGCGACGGCCAACTCCTCGCTTTGGTCGCAACCTTCAACTCTTCCCAAACCGCCCGGTCCGACGTTCCACAACGAAGTGACCGTATCTCGAGGTCGAGCGTCACGGAACGCCGCTCGATTCCCAATGTCTCCGTCAACGCCCGACGCAGCACATAGAATCCGCGCTGAGAAACGCAGCCGACCTCCCCGATCGCTCGAAGTTTTCCCAAGACCACGGCGATGACATCCGCAGGCGTCTCGCATCTCACGGCCTCCGCGTCCGAAATCGACACGTCAAAAGTCTCTTCGACCGCCATGACCAGTTCCACACTGTCGAGTCCCATTGCCTGAACTTTAAACCTCGAACTTGAAACTTGAAACTTGAAACCTCAAACTCATCCCCTCTCCACCGCCATCGCGATCCCCATGCCTCCCCCAACGCAAAGACTGGCGATCCCTTTTGTGTATCCCTTGTCCTCCATCAAATGCAGCAGCGTCGTGAGCACCCGCGCCCCGCTCGCACCGATGGGATGACCAAGGGCGATGGCCCCGCCGCGCTGATTCAGCCGACTCCAGTCCAGCTCTAACAAATGCCCGCAACCGAGCGTCTGCACCGCGAAGGCTTCGTTGATCTCGATCGCCTCGACTTCGTCGAGACTCCAGCCGGCGCGGCCGCAGACCCCGCGAATCGCCTCGACCGGACCCAACCCCATCATCGCCGGATCGCAGCCCACCACCACCGTTGCGACGAGGCGGGCACGCGAGGTCAGGCCATGACGGGTGAGAGCACTGTCGCTCGCAAGCAGGACCATCGCCGCCCCGTCATTGATCCCCGAAGCATTGCCCGCCGTGACGGTGCCATCGGGACGAAAGGCCGGTTTTAGGGTTGCGAGGGTCTCCGCCGTTGTGTCGCCCCGAGGATGTTCATCTTCGCTGATCGTCCCCTCCGCTCCCGGCACCGGGACGATCTCACGCTCAAAAAGAGCCCGATGCGCCGCCACGAGCGCCTGGCTGCGGGCGGCAAAGGCATCCTGCTCGGCTCGGGCGATCCCGAGATGATCGGCGATACGCTCAGCGGTTTCCCCCATGCCGATCTCGAGCATCGCGTCGCTCAGTCCGTCGAGGAAAAGGGAATCCTGCAGGGTGATGTTCCCGAGTTTTTTCCCCCAGCGCGAATCCATCGCATAGTGGGGCGCGCGGCTCATCAGCTCGACTCCGCCGGCGAGGACGAGCTCATTCTCCCCAAGCCGGATCGCGTCCGCGCCAAGAGCGACCGCCTTGAGCGAGGAACCGCAGGCCATGTTCACGGTGTAGGCGGGAGTCGCCTCGGGCAGACCGAGTTTCCAGCCGACCTGACGGGCCACGTTCATCCCGCATCCGGCCTGGAGGACCTGACCGAGGATGACTTGTCCGATCTCCGCCCGCAGGGGCTCAGGCACGACTGATTCCGCGACGGCGACGGCGAGATCGGCGGCGGAGAGCGATTTCAAACCGCCACCAAAGCGACCGATGGGAGAACGTTTTGCGGCGATGAGGTGGACGGGGTTCATAAAACTGGAATCGGAATGTAGCATGGGCTTCCAGCCCATGAACCTTGAGGAGAAGTGGAAGAACGATTGATGGTCCCCTCGCTGACGAAAGTCCGCCGAAGGTTCATGGGCTGGAAACCCATGCTACTTGTCTCACTCTTCATCTAATCGTCCAATAACAACATGATCTGCAAAGAAGTTGCAACCTGCGGCGCAAACTCCATCTGATCAAGCACCCCGGCCTGCAAGTCAATCCCCGGAGCCACCTCGACGAGACGCAGTCCGTCGGGAGTCAGCTCGAAGACAGCACGTTCCGTCACGTATAGCACCTGCTGCCCCCGCGCGATCGCCGAGGGACCGTGAAAACAGACCTGCTGAAGATGATTCACGAACTTGGGATGTTTTCCCTCTTTCACGATACGCAAGCCGCCACCCTCCCGCACCACCTCGATCTCTCCGGCGCGGAAGCTGCAACAAAAGACGAGCCGCCGGGCGCTCTGGGCGATGTTCATGAATCCGCCTACTCCGGCGAAGCGGCCCGCAAAGCTCGTCACATTGACACTGCCCTCCGCATCGATCTCGACTGCACCGAGGACCGCGAGATCGAGTCCGCCGCCATCGTAAAAATCGAACTGCGACGGTTGGTCGATAATCGCTTCGGGCAGGTGACTGCACCCGAAACTCAAGCCCGAGGCGGGCACCCCACCGATGGGACCGCTCTCCACCGTGAGGGTGAATTCGCCGAGGCGTCCCATTTCAGCAGCGACGGCCGCGACGGTCTCGGGCAGCCCGATCCCAAGATTTACGATGTCGCCGGGACGGACCTCGCGCAGGGCGCGCGCCCCGATGATGCGACGCTCCGAAAAGCCGAGCACCGGCACCGAGGCAGTGTCGTGCCCGGTGCAGACGTAGGCCGGATTAAAAGCCTCACCAAAGGTCTGATCATGATCCTTCCCCCCGGAGACGACGAGGTAATCGACGAGCATCCCGGGTACCCTTACCGACTTCGGATCGACGATTCGATCAACAATCTTCTCGACCTGGGCGATGACGATGCCGCCATGATTTCTTGCCGCCTGGGCGATGGGCAGGACCTCGCCAATGAGCCCCTCGCGCTCCATCGTGAGATTGCCCTGTCGGTCCGCGCTCGTCGCGCGAATGAGCCCCACATTGACCGGCATGGACTTGTAGCGCAGCCAGATTTGCCCATCGATCTCGACCCGCTCGACGAGTGGCTCACTGGTCCGCTCATTAAGACGGCCGCCTCCGTTGATCGGATCGATGAAAGTGTTTACTCCCACCTGAGTGAAAACGCCGGGCCGCTTAGCCGCGATCTCACGCAGCAGGACACAGAGCACCCCCTGCGGGAAATTGTAAGCCTCGATCTCATTTGCGAGGGCGAGGGCACCAAGCTTCGGAGCGAGATTCCAATGTCCGCCGACAACACGGCGCAAGAGCCCGCGATGAGCGAGATGGTTGAGCCCGCGATCCCCCCGGTCCCCCTGACCGGCGCAATAGAAGAGGGTCAGGCCCTGCGGTAAACCCTCTTGAAGGAAGCGCCGCTCAAGCGCCGCCGTTAGCATCTCGGGATGCCCCGCTCCGACAAAACCGCCCACCGCGATCGTCGCCCCGCTCGGAATAAACGCGACCGCTTCGTCGGCGGTGGTGATGAGAGCTTTGGCACGCATGAGAGAAAACTGGACCGCTGATCGTAAGCTGCTTTTCGCTGATCTTTGCGCTTCGCGTTCAGACCTTTTACTTTTTACCTTTTACTTTTTACGCCGCCTCGGGCGGCCTACCCTCTCCATCCCCCGTTGATTTCGATGGTCTGGCCGGTGACGTAGGACGCCAGTGGTGAGCACAAAAAGAGCACTACACCAGCCACTTCTTCCGTCGTTCCGAAGCGGGCCAGCGGGATGTTCTTCATCATCTCTTCGCGCACCGACTCCGGAATCGTCGCAGCCATGCTCGTCTCGATGACGCCCGGTGCGATCGCATTGACACGGATCCCGCGCCTCGCGGCCTCACGACTGAGGACGCGCATCATCGCCTGCACCCCCGCCTTGGCGGCCGCGTAGTTCGCCTGACCGAAGAATCCCTGAAACGCCGCAATGCTCCCGAAACTGACGATGGCACCCCCGTCGCGCATCACGTCGAGGGCGTGTTTGCAGCAGTAGAAGACGCCCGAGAGATTCACATCGAGGACCGCGTCCCACTCCTCGAGAGTCATTTTGGAAATGGTCCGGTCCCGGATGATTGCGGCATTATTGATCAGAAAATCGAGACCCCCGAGTCGCACCCCGATCTCTCCCATCATCGCCGCGACCTGGTCGGCCTGCGAGACATCCGCCGCCATGACGTAGGCGCTGTCGGAACGCAGGCGGTTGAGTTCCGCAGCGATCGCATCAGCGTCGGCCCCGGTTGGTCCGACGCCGGGATGGTTCAGCGCGACCGTCGCGCCCGCCTCGTGAAAGGTCTTCGCGATCTGCGCGCCAATACCCTGCGAGGCGCCGGTGATGAGGACCGTTTTTCCGGATAAGTCGATGGAGATCATGGCAGACGGCACGCTAGCGGACGAGACCTCCTGAGGGAAAGGAAAATCGACAAACCTATTTTTTCAGGGCCTCCGTGATGACATCAGGAACGTCGGTGATAATCCCGTCGACTCCGGCGGCGACGCGACTTTTGGCAATGTCAGGATCATTGACCGTCCAGAGCACTACGGTCGCCCCTAGTTCGTGCAGTGCGGGCAGGTCAGTGTCCTTGAGGTCGTTGAAATTCCATCCGACCCAGTCGGGAGACAGCTTCTTCAGGTCGGCGAGATGTTCTGCGGTGACCTCCTTGCTCCCGAGCGCTCCGATGAGGACTCCCGGCATCTTCTCTTTGAACTCGGTGAGGAATTTCCAGTCAAAGCTCTGCACGATTACTTTTTCCCCGACCCCGAGCGCCGCGATCACCGCTGCGTAGGCCTTGGCCGATCCGGTCTTGTGCTCGATCAGAGGAGTCGCCCCGCCCTCGAGACAGAGGGTGATGGCATCGTCGAAGCGCAGCACCTTCTCACCGGCGAACTTGCCTCCGGTGAACCACTTCCCGACATCGAAGGTCTGCACCGCCTTCCAGTCGCTCGCCTCGATCGTGCCGGGAAGCCCGGCGACGCGGTCGAGTTCCTTGTCGTGGAAGAGGACGAGTTCGCCGTCTCTGGTGACCCGCACATCGAACTCGATCACCTTCGCCTCGAGCCGGATCGCCTCGCGGATGGACGAGGCCGTGTTCTCGGGAGCGATCGCCGAGGCGCCGCGATGGGCGATCACGAGGGGGTCGGGTAATTTCACGTCGGCGTGGAGAAGAGAGTTCATCAGAAGGAGTTGTGCACTCAGAGACACTGCAGTGAGGAGGTTCGGGGAGAAAGCTTTTCGGGTCATCATCTTCATGAATACTCGCGCCACCGGGGCATCATGCATCCGCATTCTTCCCGGGAGGCCACTACCTGATCCCGCCTTTTTTGGCGTTGTCATCGCCGCTGCCTCCCGCCAGATTCGTTACAATAAGGACCCATTGTTATGAAGCATTTCCTCCTCTCCAGCGCATGCCTCTTTCTCGGCACCATCACCCACGCTCAGGAAGGCCCGGAGGTCTCGGCCGACGAATTCCCCCGCGCTCCCGCCACGGAACCGGGCAACGCCCTCGCCACCTTCGAAGTGGCATCCGGCGTTACCCTTTCCCTCGCCGCGCACGAGCCCGATGTCACTGATCCCATCGCGATGAGCTTTGATGAAAAAGGGCGCGCCTACGTCGTCGAGATGATCGGCTACTCCGAGCGACGCGAGGACGCAGTCTGCCGCATCCGCCTGCTCACCGACGCGGACGATGACGGAGTCTTTGAAAAGAGCATCGTCTTCAAAGACAAGCTGAAATGGCCCAGCGCGATCCTCTGCTACGATGGCGGAGTTTTTGTGGGGGCCACGCCGGACCTCTATTATTTCAAGGACACCGACGGCGACGGTATCTGCGATGAGGACCGCACTGTCTTCACCGGCTTCGGCGGGGGAAATGACATCCGGCTGAACATGCAGGCCCTCTTCAACAGCCTGCGCTGGGGTCCCGACAACCGCATCTGGGGAGCGACGGCGGCAAACGGCGGTACCGTGACCCGACCCGATGATGCCTCCTTTGAAGCGGTCGTTCTGCGCGGATCCGATTTCTCTTTTGACCCCGAAGAGCTCGACCTGCGTCAGGAAAGCGGCACGGCCCAGTATGGGATGAGCTTTGACTCGCAGGGACGCCGTTTCGTCTGCAGCAACTCGCGCCACCTCATTTGGGTCGCCTATGAGCGCCAGCAGGCAAAGACGAATCCCTGGTTCAGCCTGCCCGCGCCTCTCATCGACGTTCCTGCCGATGGTCCGGCCCCGACGGTGTTCCGCATCAGTCCGGATGAACCCTGGCGCATCGTGCGGACCCGCTGGCGCGTCGGCGGTGTCGTCAAAGGCATCGTCGAGGGAGGGGGGCGCGTCTCCGGTTTCTTCGTCGCCGCTACCGGCATCCATATGTATTGGGGCGACGCCTTCCCGCCCGCGTTCCGGGACAATGCCTTCATCGGCGACGTGGGCAGCAACCTCATTCACCGCAAGGTCATGACGACCTCTCCCGGCTCGGTCCAGCCAGTCGGAACGCGTCCTGATCCTGATGAAAAGACGGAATTCATCCGCAGCAGCGACTACTGGTTCCGCCCCACCAGCATCACGAGCGGGCCCGATGGCTGCCTCTACGTCACTGATATGTACCGCGAAGTGATCGAGCATCCCTGGTCGCTCCCCGAGCCGATCAAGAAGCACCTCGACCTCAACAGCGGCAATGACCGGGGACGAATTTACCGCATCGCTCCGGCGGGATTCAAATCTCCGACGATCCCCGATCTCGGCGCGCTCTCCGACGACGAACTGATTGCCCTGACACAACACCCGAACGACTGGCACCGCACCAGCGCACGCCGTCTCCTCTACGAGCGGGGTAAGCCGGCCGCGCCGATGGCACCCCATGCGCCCTTCCCGGCTGTTCTCGCGTCAGAGACCCCGCTCCTCGATGAGATCAAATCCAGCGCCGGAGATCCCTGGATGGAGGCTGCGGTTTTAAATTCCCTCCGCACTCCCGCCGACCTTGCCGCCGCGTGGAAAACCTCGACTAACGCGCCCGCGCGCTTCCGCGCCGAACTCGCCGGCATGGTCGGTCGCAGTGGTGACGCCCCCCTCCTCGCCACCATCGCCGCAGACCTCGCCACAAAAGAACCCGGCTCTGCCACCGTGGCCCTGCTCACGAGCCTGCGCGAGGGCATCACGCGGGCGAAGGGAGACTGGCGTGCCTTCGCGAGCGACACCCGCTGGAGCGCGCTCACCGATAGGGCATCGCAGAGCCTGACAAACCCCTCGTCCCCCATCGCGGCCCGGGTCAGCGCCGTCCATGTGCTCTCGCTACTCCCCACGGGGGAGTCACAGGATCTCTTCCGCACCGTCCTCCTCGAGGAAAAGACCGAACCCGCCCTCGCCGCCGCGCTCGTCGGGGCGATCACGGACCTCGATTTCCTCATCGCCCGCTTTGCGACCCTGCAGTCCGCCCGCGATGAGCTCGCCAGCCGGATCCTCGCCAACGCGAAAAGCTCCACCGCTTTTCTCACGGCGATCCGTGACGGGAAAATCAAACTCGCCGACGCGCCCGCCAGTCTCATCGAGAACCTGCGCCGACACGCCGACGCGGCCGTAGAAAGCCTCGCGGGCGAGGTGCTGCCACCGGTCGTCTCGCGTGCCGATGTCATCGCCGCCTATCAGCCCGCCCTCGCGAAAAAGGGCAATGCGGAAAAAGGCAAGGCCGCCTTTGCCAAGGTCTGCATCGCCTGCCACGTCTCGTACGAAGGTCTCGGGATGAGCCTCGGCCCCGTCCTCGCGAGTTTCTCCGCCGCCGGCGCCGAGACGCTCCTGGGGAACATTATCGATCCCAACCGCGAAGTCGCGCCGCAGTATCAGGCCTACACCTTCGAGTTCACCTCGGGACCGCCCGCGACGGGATTCATCGTCTCCGAGAACTCGACCGAGGTCACCCTGCGCCAACCCGGCGGAGTGGACCGCACCTTTCCCCGCAGCGAGGTCGCCTCGATGAAGGGACTCGGCCAGTCGCTCATGCCCGAGGGGCTCGAAGCGACTCTGACCGTCGGGGAGATGACCGATCTCATCGCCTACATTCTCAAAACGCCCTGAGTGGTTGCGCTGCAAAAGAGCTGCCTTCGCAGTTGCCGTTGCGCCTTTCGGCGTGAATGATCGCAGGGCATGCTCTTTCAGATCTTCGTCGACGTCTGCCTGCCCATTCTCATCCTCATCGGGCTGGGTTGGGGCCTCGACCGGCTTTTTGACTTCGACCTGAAGACCCTCGTCAAACTGAACCTCTACCTCTTCGTCCCCGCCTTCATCCTCGTGAGGCTCTCGACCTCGGACCTCGCCGGCGTGATCGGATTAAAAGTCGTCGCCTTCACTCTCTCGGTGATCCTCTCGATGGGTGCGATCAGCTGGATCGTCTGCGCGATCCGCCGCATCCCGCCCGGCGAACGCTACGCGATGAAGCTGAGCACGATGATCTACAACTGCGGCAACTGGGGCATCCCCCTGATGACGCTCGCTTTTTCCGAGCTCGGTGCGGTCGTGCAGGTCTTCGTCCTGGCGACGATGAATCTGACCGGTTTCTCCCTCGGGATCTTCCTCGCCAATGCCGGCAGCAGCGAACGCAAGGGCTGGTTCCTCCCCATCCTGAAACAACCCTCGCCCTACGCGATCCTCCTCGCGCTGATTCTCCGGGCGATCGACAATCCGCTTGAAAACGTCATCTTCCTCTGGACGCCGCTGAGTTATCTCGCCGACGGGCTCGTCGCCTTCGCCCTGCTCACCCTCGGGGTGCAGCTCGCGAAAACGAAGCCGCCCGCGCCCCGCGGGACGCTTGGGATTACTCTTTTCATTCGCCTCATCGGGGGACCGCTCGTCGCGACAGGGCTGACCTGGCTCTTCGGTTTCCAGGGCGAGATTGCAGCCATCCTCATCGTCGGCGCGGCCGCTCCCACTGCTGTGAATACCGCTCTGCTCGCCCACGAGTTCAAGGCCGACCATCGTTTCGCAGCGGCGGCGGTCCTTTATTCGACGCTCTTCGCCGCCGTTATTGTGACCGCCCTGCTCGCTGTGCTGCGCGCCGGATGGGTGCCTTGGGCGATGCCGTAAAATCCTCCCGCGATCACTTTCGCTCGAGGGTCTGGTCGAGGAGGCGGTTGTAGATCTGCTGTCGTTCCGGCATCCCGAGCCCGCGGTTGCGATACTCGTACATTTTCACATTGACGCCCTCCCGCTGCTCGACGGAGAGCCGGGAGATCTTCGAGACGACCTCGGCGGGAATGGTCTGCTTGTCTCCGTAGCCGTCGGCCTGGAACCCGGCGGTGATATTGCGCGCCGCGCTGCGGGCGTCGTTCATCTGATCGGGAGTGAGGACACGCGGGTCAGAACCTCCGTGCGGCCCGGTGCCACCGCCGGATGTTCCATTGCCTACTTTGTTGGAAACCATCACCCCCGGGCTACTTCGGGCGGGAGGCGGAGATTTCTCGTAGCGGATCGAAAAGATCTCGCTTCCACCCGACGACTTGATCCGGGCGGTGAGAGTCTCAATGTCCGAGAGATTCCCTCTCATCTCCACGAGTTGCCAGCCTTCGGAACTCACCGCATTGCGGGAAACAACGAAGGTCCGGCTGCTCTCGAGGTCGAGGAGGGTCGCGACCGGCTCGTCATCGATCCGCGCGACTCCGGTGATGATGAGTGATTTCGAAAGATCGAGGGTGCGGAGAAACGGCGATTGCTGCCTCAGAGCGCTAAAGTGGGCATCGGTCACTTGATCCGGCAGGCCGAAGGACTCCACTGCCGACTCCTGCCCCGTCGTTTCTAACGAACCCATAAACCCGCCGCAGGCTAAGCCAAAAAGCAGGAGGAGGCGTTGGAGAATAGCGGTCACGTTCAGGAGGTTGCACTCTCACGGCAAAAGAATCGAGTCACGGATTCGCGCAAGTGCATCACGGGTCCCGCAGACACTCTATGCTGACAATGATGCGCGCGAGGAGGTCGGGCTCTAGTCAAAGATGGGGTAGAAGGTATTGAAAGCGGCCTGACCGAACTCGGCGGGGTCATTGAAGCGGCGGTTGCGATCAAGTTTGTCGATGCGAGTCATTTCGGTCTCGCTAAGGGCGAATTCGAAGAGCTCGATGTTGTCCTTGAGATGGGACACCGTCTGTGTCTTCGGAATGGTCACCGTGCCCCGCTGGATCGCCCATCGCAGCACGATCTGGCCGGGCGTTTTCCCGAGATCACCGGCGATGGCGATGACTTCAGGATCATCGAGGACGGATTCATTCGCCCCCGCCATGTTGAGCGGCACGTAGGAACTCGCGCCGAACGGAGAGAAGGCGGTAACGGTGATGTTTTCCTCCTGACAAAAACGCAAGAGATTTTGCTGAGTCAGGTAGGGATGCATCTCGACCTGGAGAACCGAAGGCTGGATCCTCGCGTAGGTCTGCATGTCGCGAATGAGTGCGGTGCCGAAGTTGCACACGCCGATGCGTTTCACGAGACCCGCCTCGACGAGTCCCTCCATCGCACCCCAGGTGTCGGCGACAGGGATGCGGACCGGTTTCATGGCCGGGCTCTCCGCCGCCGGATCAAAGAACCATCCGGGCGGATAACGCTCTTCAAAGGGCACATAGGCCAGGGTCACCGGGAAATGAATGAGGTAGAGATCGAGTTCATCGAGTCCCAGATCGCTGAGGTTGCGCTCGCAGGCGGCGCGAACATGATCGGGATGATGGTAGGTATTCCAGAGCTTTGAGGTGATCCAGAGATCGTCTCGGGAACAGGAGCCGGAAGAAAGGGAGCGCTTCAGCCCCTCTCCGACCGCCTTTTCATTGCCGTAGTCACAGGCACAATCGAAGTGTCGGTATCCGAGATCGACCGCCGCAGGAATAAGATCAGGGAGGACGGCATCGGGGATTTTCCAAGTACCAAGGCCGACCGAGGGGAATAGACCACCATCGGCCGTCGTGAAATGTTCGGGGGGATTGCTCATACGGGAATAGATCTAGCCAGTGATGGGTTGCGAAGCAAGTCCCGTGATTTCCTTTCTCACCCCGCCTCATGCAAGTTGACGGAGGGCCTGCACCGGCGTTACGATCCCGTGGAACCATCCGCCTCTACTGATCATGAAATCGCTCCTTTTTGCCGCGCTCCTCTTTTTCTCGCTGACAACTATTTCCTTCGCTGACGCTCCGCCGCTGAGCGCCGCCCGGGCCGCCACGATCGCCCAGGAAGACCTCGCCTCGCGCGGTCTCGAGGCGACGGTCTACATCGTCGAAGTCAACTACAAGAAAGAGTCCCCCTTTACCGGCTCCGCCTACTGGGAGGTGCTCTGGAATCAGGAGTTCGCCGCCCAGACCGAGGGCCGCAAAGAGATCGGTCTCCGCGTCGCGATGGACGGCACCTACAAGCGGGCCGTCAGGTGAACCCTCGCCGAAGACTCACCGCGCCAGGACCTCGATCGTCTCGCGGGTCAGCTTGAGGAAGCGACCGTGGAGTTGCTCCCGCTCGTATTCCTGCATCACCCCGTCGGCTTTGTAGTATCCCTCGAATCGCTCGAGCTCGTCGGCCTTGACTTGAATGTGGCCAATGGCCCCGGGGCTGAGGGCACCGCATTCACAGCCCCAGGCGAGGAGCTCGCCGACCCAGGCCTGGTAGCCGTTCACCACCGGGGTGCGCAGCGAGGCGGAAACGTCGGCGAGCGGCAGAGCATTTTCCTGCAGTTCCATCAGGAAAAAGTTCAAATTCGCGATGACTTCGACGGGAAAGGTTTCATCCCGGACCTTTTTCCCCGTCCAGAGGTGCATGCGATCGATGAGCTGGCGATGGATGTAGAGCATCTCGCGGCCGAAGTCTTCGGTGATGCGATCTTCGACGAGTGCCGCAAGGATGGCGGAGTAGTTGGCCGAAAAGGCAACGGCGACTTCTTCCTGCAGGCCCTCGCCCCGCATCCTCAGCTCGTGGAGGTAAAGCATCTCCTGGATGGAACTCAGCTTGCGCAGCTCTGTCTCCCGCGAGATCGAGAGAACAGGGAGTCGGCGGATGAGATCATTGAGCGTGTTTCCGTTGGTGGAGGCCGCCGCCCAGCCGGCTGGATCCGCGCGCAGGATCGAGGGAAACATCAGGGCTGCGGTCGCAAAAAGGGTAAGGAACGTTCTCATGCCGGAGGTCTTATTCTGACCATGATGAGACTCATTTATTATAATTGCAATTTATTTCGTATTTACTTCAAATTATTTAACTAATAATGTTTATGAATATTTCGTTTCAGTAAGAGACGCTTTTCTCACAATGAGGTGCCGTAAAGCAGCCTCTCCCAACCTCCTCCCAATTATGAAATCCATCCCCTCCCTCGTACTCGCTCTCGCGTTCTGCCTTTCCTCCATCGGGAGTAATGCTCTCGCAGGTCCTTTCGAAAAATCAGCTGAAAAGCTCGACCTCCGCATTCGGCGGGCCTCCGAGCGATTCGTCGAGATGCAGGCTGAGCCGAAGAAGCGCATCCCCGCCGATCTCCTCGCGCAGGCGCATGGCATCATCATCCTGCACAAGGTCAAAGCCGGTCTCGGCATCGGCGGCGAAGCCGGAAACGGGGTCGCGATGGTGCGGAGCAAAACCACCGGTGCCTGGAGTGCCCCCGCCTTCATTGCCTCGGCCGAGGGCAGCTACGGACTCCAGATCGGGGCGCAGGAGTCGGTCATCATCTACCTTCTGATGAATGAGTCCGCTCTCAAGCCGCTCCTCGGAGGCTCGCTCGATATCGGGGTCGATGTTGCGGCCACAGCCGGACCTGCGGACACCGGGGGGAAAATCGACACGACCACGATGCAGGCGCCCATCCTCGTCTACTCGAGCGCCGAGGGCCTCTTCGCCGGAGCCGCCTTCAAAGGGGGCGGCATTTTACCCGCGCAGAAAAACAACGAGCTCTACTACGGTCGCAACATGAACGACATCCTCTTCGACCCCGCGATCCGCCCGACCGCGACGGGGCAACACCTCATCGACGTCATCAAGACTTACGCGGGACAGAACCGGTATTAAGCGACGAAACGACGCACCGCCGCGATGACTTCTTCGGGGCGCTCCTCGGGAGCGGAGTGACCGCATTCCTCGAAAATCTCGAGACGGCCCGCAGGCAACTGCGCTGCGACCTCCCGACATTGCTCCAGAGGGATGATGCGGTCCTGATCCCCGGCAATGACGAGGGCGGGTTGGCGGATATCTTCAAACGCGATGCGATCAAGGCTCTTTCCGCTCAGCGCTTCCATGAAGCCGAAAAAAGTTGAGCGCAGACCGTCGATGAGCAGATGAGCACGATAGGTCTCGGCGTCCTCTTCGGTGTGGGAGCCTTCGACGTGAAAGGCGCGCTCGGAGATTTGGCGGTAGCGCTCGGGATGGGAAAGGAGCCGACGGCAGAGAAAATAGAGGATCTCTTTTCCCGGCCTGATCTTCAAATACCACGGCAGCTTGTCAAAGCGCGAAGCCGGGCTCACGAGAACAAGCCCGCTCACCGCCTCCGGATGCCGCAGCGCGAGGACAGAGGCCACCGCCGCGCCGTAGGAATGTCCCAGAATCGTCGCCGGGGTCGCCCCGATCTCCCCGAGCACTCGCGCCACGAGATCGGCCTGATTCGCGATGCGATAGGCATCCCGCGAGGCAGGCCGCTCGGTCAGGCCGAAGCCGTTCAGATCGATCGAGATCACCCGGAAATGCTGCGCGAGGCCGGGCACGATACGCCGAAAAGAATAGTAAGACGCCATGAAGCCGTGCAGCAGCACCAATGGCGACCCCTCCCCCGTCACCCTGACATGGACACGTTGCCCGTCGATATCGAGGAAATCATCGACTGGGAGATGGGCTGTGGCCTCCTCGAAGGGAACGAGCGGCACGGGCCGAAAGCGGGAGCGGGGCGGAGACGGTTTCATTCCTTGAACATCGAGATGCCGATGCCGCGCGCCATGAGGGTCGCGAGCAGAGGCATGAGAAAGAGGATGACCAACTCGACCCGCACGCTCCAGACGATCCCCGGGGGAATCGTGATCAACTCGTCAGGATCGCCCTTGCGGTTTTTCCCGAGGTAGACACTCGGATAGATCGAAACGAGTCCGATGACGAGGAAGAGTAGCACCTTCGTGTGAAAGATGGGATTCGAGGAATAAAAATCCGCCGGTTTCCCGACCACGAACCATTGCAGCAAGCCCGTCGCGAGGACCACGACGACAGCGATGGCATAGGCGATGTCGAGCTTCTGCGCCTTCCCCACGAGGGCGCGCGTGATCGTGCCGCGCAGGATGAGATACTGCCCCAGCAACGACGCGACGAGGATGAAGATCGAGACGAAGTGCAGGTAACGGATGATGAGGTCGTCAGGCATGATGATCAATACGCCCGGGACCCGGCGCGGGCGCACTACCATTTCATGACCCGACCGAGGAACGAGCGCACCACCTCCGTCTGCGGTGATTCAAAAAGCGAATCCCCTTTGCCCGACTCGACGACTCGACCGTTCGCGAGAAAGATGACCTCGTCGGCACAGCCGCGGGCGAACCCCATCTCGTGCGTGGAGAGGATGATGCGCTGTCCCGCCTCGCAGAGTTCGGCGACGATGTCGAGGACCTCGGCCTTCATCTCCGGATCCAGGGCCGAGGTCGGCTCGTCAAGGAGGAGAAGCTCGGGCCCGTGCGCCATCGCCCGGGCGAGAGCAATGCGCTGCTGTTGCCCGCCCGAGAGCTCGGCCGGCCGCTTCGCGACGTGATCCGCCATGCCGAAACGCGCCACGACTTCGCGGGCGCGGGCGATGGCCTCGTCGCGCTGCCAGCGGTGTACGGTGACGAGCGGCAGGACGATGTTTTCCAGCGCGCTGAGGTGCGGGAAAAGATTGAAGGACTGAAAGAGAAATCCATTACGCCGACGGAACTCACGCAGCCCCTCTTCCGTTCGCGGGAGATCCGTTCCGTTCATCGCGACGCCGCCCGCCGTGGGGAGCTCGAGTCCGCCGAGGAGACGCAGGAGCGTGGATTTTCCCCCGCCCGAGGGGCCGATGAGGACGAGCACCTGGACCTCGTCGGGGAGCGAGAGAGAGATCCCGTCGACCGAGCGAGTCTCGCCATAGTGTTTTGTCAGGCAAGTGATCTCAATGCTCATAGCGGAAACGATTCTCGAGATGACGGCTCAGGAGAGAGATCGGAAAAGTGAGGAGGAAGTAACCGACGACAAGCGGCAGATAGGCCTCGAAGGTCGCGTAGGTGTTTGAGTTCGCCTCCCGCGCCTGCATCGTGAACTCGTGTACGCTGATGACAAAGAGCAGCGACGAGTCTTTAATGAGATTCGCAAACTGCCCCGCCGACGCCGGGAGGACACGCCGGATCGCCTGCGGGATGACGACATAGCGGTAGGTCTGCGCCCCCGTGAAGCCGATCGAGCGGGCCGAGAGCCATTGCGATTTCGGGATCGACTCGACTCCCCCGCGAAAGATCTCGGAAAGATAGGCCCCGGAAAAACAGGAAAGAATCACCAGTCCCACCCCGAAGCGGCTGTCCCACCCGACCGAGTTTGCGATGAGATAGTAACCGATGAGGATCTGCGTGAGCAGCGGAGTGCCCCGGATCACTTCGACAAAAACACGGCAGAGAAACGAGGGAATGGCGTGCCCTGAGAGCTGCCCAGCCGTGAGCAACACCCCGATGGCGACACTGCCGACGAGCGAAGCGGCCGAGATCTGGAGAGTCACCCACCAGCCGGAGAGCAGGTTCCACCGGTAGGGTGCGATCGCCTCCCATCGGTAGTCGTGGGTGGCGACGACCCAGATCACAAAGCAGAAGGTCGCGGCGAGGATGACCGAGACAAAGAAGCTGACGGCGTATTTCACAAGCCTGATTTATTCATGAAAGTTTCGTCAAAACGCAGCCAGGCGTCGAAAAAGCAAGGCGCTGACCGATTTTTCCCGCAGACGTATGGAAACATACGTCGAGGACAAAAATCGGGTAGCAACGCAGCTGTTTCGGGGCTTGGCAAGGAGGGGCGGAACCGTTCATGAATAAGTCGGGCTCGGGCTCGGGCTCAGAACGTTTCCGCGGTGAGACGGTGCGTGGGCGTCGGCATCCCCGGGCGGAAATGCTCGAGGTGGGCGATGCGGAACATGATAGACCGATCGATCGCGATGGTCTCCTCGAGCGCGCCCAGGGCTGCCTCCTCCAGCATCGCGGGATCGACCTCGGCACGGATGTTGAGGAGCAGTTCCCCGTCCTCGATCGGCTCGTAAAGGCGATGGGAAAGCTCGGGCATCGAGTCGCCGCGCACGAGATTTATCGCAGCAATCTCGTAGGGATCGCCAAGTGGCGTGAGCGTCATCTTGAGATGGGCGACCTCCGCCCCGGCCATTTCGAGGCGGGCCCGCAAGGTCATCGCGAGAGACTGCAGCAGGTCATTCCCGTCGAACTCATCGACCCCGCAGCCTTCGCACTTGATCTCCACGGTGGCGTTGAGCCAGCCGAGGAGCGCCTCGCCCTCGCCGTAGCGATCGTAGTCAATCTCGAGGAACCGGCCCGTGTTCATCTCGGCCGCGAGGACCTCCTCGAACCAGGCCTCGCATCCGGCGCCCTCACGGGCCGAGACTTCGAACACTTTCGCCTCGGGGAACTCCCGTTCGAGCGCGGCGACGAGATCGGACCGTTTTTCCTCGTCGAGAAGGTCGAGCTTGTTCACGACGATGAACTCCGCCTCTTCGAGTTGCTTGCGGTAAATGTAGAGAACGTTTTCGGAGAACTTGCGTCCCGCCGTCAGTCCGAGAATCTGCCCCGCCCGGATCGGATCGACGAGCACGCTGAGCGGTGCCACCCGGTAGTCGCCGCCGTAGATTTTCTGCAGTGGCAGAGAGACTGTCGCTACGAGATCGGTGCAGCTCCCGACCGGTTCGGCAAGGAAGACATCGGGCCGGCTCGCCGCCGTCAGGGAGGTCGCCGCGTCGATCAGCGAGTTAAAGCGGCAGCAGAAGCACCCGCCAGAGATCTCCTCGACAGGGAAATGGTTCGACCGTCCGATCGCCGAGTCGACGAGCCCGGCACCCTGGTCATTGGTGATCAGCCCGACCTGCGTGCCGCGTTCGTCGAGGTAGCGGGCAAAACGCTGGATCAGAGTGGTCTTCCCCGCACCGAGGAATCCGCCGATCATGATGTATTGGGATGGCATGGCGGCAAGGTGAACGCGTAAGGCCGAAGTTTCAAGAGCGCACTCCTGACCGTGGGATACGGCAGGGAGGCGCGTCGGAGATGCCACAAGCTGCCCCTATCCGGATACCGACCCACCCCTGTCTACTCAGATCTCGATGATGCGCTCGCGCTCGTTCATTGCGCCGCAGCGTGGACACTCGGCGAGGTCGAGGGTGGAGAGATCTTCAAAAACGTGATCACAGATCCCGCAAATGACGAAATACTTGCGACGCTGATTCTCCCGCCCTTTCCGGAAGATCTCGGCGGCCACCCACGCGAAGAAGAGGGCGCAGAGGATGCCGACGAGGTAGACGGCGATCATTCCATCGAGAGTGACGTGAAACATGGCGGGGAGAATCTCGACTTTAATCTTGCACGCTGGCGGGGAAAAGATCAACCCTCCCCGCCGATCTCGATCCAGCCGGTTTCCACAGCGGTGGCAGGCACAAATCGCAGGGTGGATTCGATTACGGTGGCGAGCTCCGCTTTTTCCGAGTCGTCCAGCTCGGCCCGCACTCCGGTGACGCGAACGCGTCCGTCGGGAGCGATCTCCAGATCGATGCGCAAGAGCGGCATGGACACCGCTGTGTTGAGGTAGTCATCCATGATGGACCAGGGTGCGATGGGCCGATCGACGAGCGAGGGGTCGAGCTTTACAGGGATGCCCGGGGCCGGGGCGCCCGCTACCGACCTGTCGGGCTCGAGCGGCTCGATTACCCCGGGGATAGCGACCGGGAGCGGCGGTGCCTTGAGATCCAACTCGGTGCGCTGGAAAGCGGGGGTGAAGCGGACGCGATGCTCCTCAAGCCGCACTCTCACGTCACTCTGCGACGAGGGCGGGAGGAGAAAGATGGTGCGGTCGGAGAAGCGCTGCAGGACAGATCGCACCGCCGGATTCGTCGAGTCCAGAATCGTGATCGCATCGGGCTGCGGCTCGACGCGGACGGGAGAGGGATAGACCACTTTAAAAAGATAAAAGCCCGAGCCATGAACGATGATGGAGAACAGGAGAAAGGCAGTGATGTGCAGCCAGGTCCGCTTCTCACGGGTCCATTGGAAGACCTTGCCCCGCTCGTCCTGCTCCTCCGTTGCTGCTGCGGTCGCCATGGTCTCAGGTCTATGTTCTCAGGGGTTTTCCACCTTGGTGGCGAAGGAGACTTCGAAGCCGCTGTTGAGGACGAGCTTCGCGATCTCCATGACGACGCCGTAATCGACGGCCTGATCCCCGAGGATGACGACCTGATCGGAGCGTTTGATCGCCTCCTCGAGCCGCGTCGCGAGGCGGGCGAGATCGACTCGCTCGTCGTTAAAATAAAACTCGCCCGTGTCGGTCGGGATGAGAGTGATAATGTGGGCGTCCTCGGCCGAGGGCAGAGAGGAACTCGAGGTCGGGAGATTGACCTCGACGCCCGACTTCAGCACGAGATTCGAGCCGAAGAGAAAGAAAATCATGAGCAGGAGAATGACGTCCATGAGAGGCGCCGTGTAGAGCATCCCGGCCCGGTCACTCAGCGTGGATTCCAGCTTCACGGTCTCTTTTTCTCTGATTGGATTTTACTGCCGTGCTTCCCCGGTCCCGTCGGATTCCCCGGGACGATCCGAGCGGATCGAGATGATGTCAGCCGTCTGGATCCGCAGATCGCAGATCGTGTTCACGATCTCGATGCCGGCGGCCTCCATGTCGTGCATGAGACTCTTCGCATACGCCCGCAGGTGAGAGTAGAAAACGAAGGCGGGAATGGCGACCATCAGACCCGCAGCCGACGTGATGAGGGCCTCGTAGACGCCCTGTGAAATCTCCGCCACGGTGGCGAATCCGCCGACCGCATTAATCTGGACAAAGGTATCGACGAGCCCGAGGACAGAGCCCAGGAGACCGATGAGCGGGGCGATGTATGCGACCGTGAGCAGCACGGCGAGGTGCTTTTCGAGCTTCGGCACTTCGAGCTGACCGCTTTCCTGGACGATCTCGCGGAGCTCGGTGCGGGGCGAAGAGTAGCGGCGGATCGCGGAGTGGATGACACGGGCGGCGGGGCCGGGAGTGGCGGCGCACTCGGAGAGAGCCTCGGCGTAGGCCTTATTCTTGATGAGGTTGCGCAGGCCGAAGAGCAGATCACCGACATCGATGCGAGCGCGATGAAAATAGAAAAGACGCTCGAGAAAGATCGCGATGGCGATGACGGAACAACCCAACAAGAGCCACATGAGAGGCCCGCCTTTTGTAATCAAATCCATAACTGAGAGACGGTGTTTCGGCCCCGATCACGGGGAATAAGTGTGTAACACACGATGTCCGCCCCGCCAAGCAATTAGTGGGTGCGGCGCCGCGCTTCAAAAGTAGAACGGGCCAGAACTGCGAACCTCAGACTCTTCTTCCTCTTCATCGATCATTACCCGAATTTCTTCGGCGCCCCCCCCCTCGTCTTCAGAGGAATCGCCTTGGTCAGCAGCATCCGTAGCATCAGCGGCACCCTCTTCGGCGACCTCGAAAAGCCTCTCTCCCGGGCGAGCGATCACGGGGAAAGGATCGGAGTCCCCGTCACCATCGGATTCTTCGGATTCTTCGGGTTTTTCGGGTTTATCCGAATCTCCATCTTCAGCGTCGTCGACATCGTCGATTTCGAAAAGCGGAGCCGCCGATGCCTCTTCGAGGGGCTCTTCTTCGGTGGCGTCTTCTTCGATTATCTCGAAGAATGAGGCCGGGGGGACTGGCTCGATGGGTTCGAATTTTCCTTCCGCAACGTCCTTCGCGGCATCTTCTTCTTCGTCGCTCGCTTCGAGTTCAAAGACAGAGCCCGCCGACGGCACCTGCGGAGCGGTCTCATCATCATCGTCATCGTCATCTTCATCTTCGTCATCATCATCGTCATCGTCATCATCATCATCATCATCATCGTCATCGTCATCGTCATCGTCATCGTCATCGTCATCGTCATCGGACTCGTCTATTTCCATCTCGAAGGGAGAATTGACGGGCATCGGCAGTTTATCCGGCTCAGTCGGGAGCGGCGTCGATGGCTCAATGACGATCTCGGGTTCGCCGAAATCGAGCGGCTCGAGGATTTCCCTCGGCTCAGCAGGGGGAGCCTCAACGATAGGCTCAGGCTCAATGAGGTGCTCAGATTCAAAGATCGGCTCGACCTCGAATTCCTCTTCCTGTTCACCGGTGGCGACGTAGACAGGTTCGAGACTCTCCTCTGGCTCCGGCTCCGGCTCTGGCTCTGGCTCTGGCTCCGGCTCCGGCTCCGGGGGGACGAGTCGCTCAGCGGCGCGTCTTAGGGCCACTTCGCGCAGGGATCGCGAGGCGCTCGACGCCGGCGCGGGTAGAGAGACCTCTGCTGGCCTGATGTCACGGAGCAGTTCAGTGAGATCGCCCTCGATCGCGTGGGCCTTGCTGCGTACCAGCCCGGCGGGGCGGGCCGCGTCGGAGACACCCACCAGAATGAACCGATTCACGATCTCGCGGAGATAGATCATCCGGTCGCCGCCGAGATGGATACTCTCCATCGCCCCGGTCTCACCGAGCTGAGAGACGAGGGCGCGCATCGCTCCGCTCGCACCAGCTACGAGGGCGGAGATCACTTCGATGGTCACTTCCGCCTCGGCCGAGATGCCTGCGACAAGGGCACCGCTGCGATCGACGATGAGCGCGGTCTCGAGTCCCGAGTCCTCCGCGAACTCCCTGAGCAGATCGTCGGCCCGCGAGGCTAACTCTTGGCTTATCTCCAGGGGAACGGCGGCTGGATAGTCTCCGATCTCCGGGCTGCTACTTTCTCTACTTTCCATGGTAATAAACGGAACTGATGACCGGGACGATCACGTCGTCACTCCCCGATGTGCGATGGTCCGAAGCCGGCCTTAATTGGCGCCTTCGAGAACGAGTTCTTTGCCTCTGCGTTCCGCCTCCATTGTAGACCTCTGCCCGGCCTTGAGGGAAGCATGAAAACCTCTGATTATCTCGGCGGTCAGGCAATCGAGGGTCGCAAAGATCTGGTATCCAGTCGCGGCACAGGTGAGAAAAGATGGCCCCCGCACCGCAAAGGCCTCGTCGAACTCCTCCGGACGCGTCACTCCGTGCTGATCACGCTTGTTGTATTGGAACACCACCGGAACCCGATCGGGGTGGACATTGTTCCGCATCAGGGAATCGCGATAGCCGTGATAGGCGGTCAGGTTCGACTCAAAGCACCCCGGCGTTGAGTCGGCGACAAAGACGATGCCGTCAGCCCCGGCAAGAACGGTTTGCCGGGTCTCGGCGAGAGACTCCTGACCGGGAGCAGTGTAGAGCTGGAAGCGGGTGCGGTAGCCCGCGATCTCGACCTCATGGACGGGGAGGAAGTCAAAGCAGATCGTGCGGTTCTGCTCGGTCGCGATGGAGACGAGGTCGCCCCGTACGTGGGGATCGAGACGCCGGTGGAGGTAGATCAGATTGGTCGTTTTGCCACCGCCGGCCGGACCGCAATACACGATCTTGAACTGAATCTCCCGGGTGTCGTGTCGAACCAATGCCATGTCGTCTATTCCTCCAGATTGATGAGACTCCGCGCGACGAGGATGAGTTTTTCGCGCACGCCAGGCTCGAATGCCGCCGCCTCATGATGTACCATCACGCAGCACTCGCCTTCGAGGAAAAGACTCACGATGCCGCGATCCGTGTGCAGGGTAAAGTTCCGCGCCTCGGGCAGTCCGGTGAGCTTGGCGAGACTGCGTAGAGTTGCCACCATCTCGCGAGCCTCGTTGCCGATGCGACCTTCCTCTGACTTCGAAGCCTGGACCAGCTTGCCCGGGGTCGAGAGCGAGCAACTTACGATGCCCGGCAATCCCACGACCCGACGCACCACCATCGAGAGGGTGAAAGTCTCACTCGTCGAGAAGATCGCGCGCAACTCCAGATCGCGCAAATCAAAGCTGGCCTCGCCCGACGCAGGGAGCGGCGTCCGCACAGGGACGCTCTCAAGAACCTCACGGACAGGGGCGGGTGCGGAGATCGGGGCTGGAGCAGGCTCGGGGGCTGACTCGATTATCGCGGCAGGTGCCGGAGCGGTCTCCGGGGCTACCTCGACTATCGCGGCAGGTGCCGGAGCGGGCGCAGTCGGGGCGTCAAAAGGAATCGGGGCGTCAAAAGGAATCGGAGCTTCAAAGCCGGTCGGAGCTTCAAAACCGGCACCGCTCGCGAAAGCATCAATCGGCGAGGGCGTAGGGACAGTGTCAGCCCCGAATCCGGCGAAACCCTGAGCCAGTGTCGTGAAATCGGGCAATCCGGTGGCTGCCGGCATTTCCTCTTTCGGCGCTGCTGTCGGCGCTGGCTCGAACTCCGCCGCAGGGGCCGCTTCGGGAGCAGGTTCAAAGGCGGAAAAACCGGTCGGGATGGCGGTGGTTGGTGTCATGGGAACGGGTGCCGGAACAGCGGCAGATTCAGTCGCCGGCGCAAAACCGGCCGACGCGGGCGCAGCAGTAGAGGGAGTGCTTTGTTTCAGCAGATTACCGATGCTCTCGAAGGCTGGTGGAGTAAGGGACAGGTCCTCAATGGCGAACTCGTCTTTTTCAGAGAATCCTCCACCGTGGAACATCGCTCCCCATACGCCCCGGGGTTCGTCAGCCGGCTCCTGAGCCGGGCCCGTCGGGAAAGGAATGTCCATGTCCACCTCAGCCTGCTTCGAGAAGAGCGTGCTAAAGGCCTGCTCGCTCTCGAAGGAATTTCCCGGGGAAGCCTTGCCTCCCTTTTCATCCGCTTCATTCTTCACCCCGGCACCGCCCGCTCCGAACACGGCGGGCGAGGGCTTCGATTCGAATCCGGAAAAACCACCCGAAAACGCGTTTTCTGCCGCTGCGGGTGCCTCAGCAAGCGCCTCGAATCCGGCAGGAATTTTCGGCTCCGATGCCTGAGCCGACGGCGGGGCAAAGGCACTTCCCTTGGCGGGAATTTGAGCAGCAGGTGCCTGGGCAGAGAATGGATTGAGCCCTCCCGAGGTCTCCTGCGGCCAAGTGGGGGTATCATCCTGACGGGGGCGTGGCGTCTCGTCTTTCATATCACTGGGAGTCGCGGCACCGGGTTTCGGCTGCGCTGTCGTCGGTGACGGCGACCAGAACGGGTTGCCCGCAGCGGCCGGCGCAGCGCCGAACCCACTCGACGGCTTCTCCGCCGCGGGGGGGAATACCGCCGCACCAGTCGCGCCGAGCTTGGGTGGCAGGGTCACGGTGGAGTCGTTGAGCGGAGTGATCTCGGCCGCGAAGAGCTCGGGACAGATCTGATAAATAGTCGATAACTTCACGTCGCGACTGCCATCGGACGGCAGCGGGATGCGCACTTCGCGCGCCATCGGGATGCCACTCTGCGCCGAGATCGCGGGCGGGATGAAGGCGATGAGTTCACTGACGAGAAAGTCCTGTCCCGGAAACTCGGGCGCGGCAGGGGTAGCCTGAAGTCCCCCGCGGCTGACGTCCTCACCGGGAGTTCCGGAAGGGGCGGTGAAGCCGATGGGAGTTCCCTCAAGATCTCCTTCATCCGGGGAAAAAATATTTCGAAACGAGAAAGACATGGGGCCTGCGTGGTTCTGGAAAACTTTTAGAACGCCTGATTTTTCACCATAAAACCTTATATCAATGACTTGATTTCCAATCTATGGATTTTTTAGTATTTTCAGAATATAGCGCTAAAACTAATTAATCAAGATCTTTTTATAATTAAGTTAGCCTAATTTTTCTCCCGTTTCTGAGGCCCCTACGCCACGTAGAAACAGAGCCGAATTTCCTCGTGACGGAGGCTGACGACGGGGAATCAGACGATCCACCACAGCATCAGCACGAGGAAGCCGTTGTTGATCGCGTGGGCGACCATGGGAGCAACGAGAGAGTCGCGCCACTCGCGCAGCAGAGAAAAGCCGATCCCGATGCTGGCAAGGGCGGGAATGGCGAAAAAGCCCTGTGGATGCAGGGCCGCGAAAATCAAGCCAGTGAGCAAGGCCGAGGCGAAAAAGCGGAAGCGCCCGCGGAAATAGCGATGGAGCGCGCCCCGGAAAAAGATCTCTTCAAACAAGGGCGCGAATCCCGCCGCAAGACCGAGGCAAGCGAGCTTCGTCCAGAAGCTGCCGTGATACATCCAGCCCACGATGGGGTGAGCCTCGGGGCCGACCGGCTGACCTCCGCCCGATGATGCTCCTCCCCCACTCCCGGGCAGCAGGGAGCTGCCACCCTCTTGAAAATACCCCGCCACGAAGGTCATGACGAGCATCAGCGAGATCCCGATCGAGGCGATCGCGAGCACACCGAGATAACCGACCGCGCCGGCGGCGATCTCTTTTCCCCATCCCTTCCCGCGATGGAGCCCGATCGCCGCGCTAAAGTCCCGCCAGGTCACGCCGCGGACACGGGGCCACACTAGAGGGATGACCACCGCCGCGAAGTAACTTATGATCGAAAACGACTCATGAACATAAGCCCCGAGCAGGGCGCCGAACGTCATGATGCCCAGATAGAGGGCAAAACACTCCAGCAACACTCCGGCCGGACCCGACCCCGGGACGAAGGCATTGACCGTCTTTCCCTCTCTGAGGCGCCGCAGATGGAGGAAGAGCAGGACACCCCCGACGAGGATCCCAACCGAACTGGCGGCAAAGATCAGCCCCATCGCCCCGAGCACCACGAGTGATCGCACGCGAATCGCCTCATCCTGCGGCGGCGGGGTGAGACCCGGATCGCGCGCGAGATCGGCGAACCAGCCGAGGTGCTCGCGCAGATCCTCGCGCATCGTCTCGTCCACCCCGCCGGAGACGGCTGCTTCGGTGGCGGCGGCGAGATCTTCGGGGACCTCTTTCGAAAAACGTTTCAGAAGCGGCCCGACCCTGGGTGAATCGGGCTGCACGAAGCACTCGAGCAGGGCGAGCGCAGCGACTGAGTGATCATCTCCGGCGAGTTCGGAAAGATCCTCGAGCGCCTCTTTTGCCGCGAGAGGATTGAGCCTGAAGGTAGCGATGACGACCTGCCCCTGCATCTTCAGGATGGCGAGATCACTCGGATTGTGCGCGGGAGCGAGACTCTCACCCCCGGGGGCGCGGCCGCCGTCAAACCAGGCAAAGGGGAACAGGGCAAAAGCGATGAGCGGCCAACACCACCATGCCGCTTTTTTGGAACCGGGCATCGGCGCGACTGAATCGGGCTCACCGGGCAGCGGAGGGGGACCTGGCGAATCCATTTTGATCGGGCGAACAGGATTGAGTCGAGCAGTCAACCCTGTTCCGCCCGGCCCGGGCGGGGCTCGGGGCCGGAAAGAGGAGATCCGCCGTTTACTTGGCGCTCACGTCGTAGCAGACGATGAACTCCTGGTCGCGGAGATAGAGTTTGCCATCAAGGACGAGCGGGTGGGTCCAGACCTTGCCCTTGGGATTGCGATTGGGGCTCTGGGGATCGAGCTTGAACTGGCCTTTCTGCTTGTACTCCTTGGGGTTCACTTCGACGAGAGTGAGAGTGCCATCATCTTCGTTGAGCGCGTAGATTTGCCCGTCGGCGACGTGGACGGAGCCTTTGGTGGTAAACTGGCCTTTTTCGTTCCAGACCATCTCGCCGGTTTTCCAATCCTGACAGATCAGACCGCCGCCGTCCGAGAAGCCGTAGAGGTGTTCGCCCACTTTCACGACCCCGCCGTGGTGATTCTTCATCACTGTGTTAATCCACACGTCCGTCGGGGTGTTGTCACTGCCGATGCGGACGAGCTTGCAGCCGACCCCGTAGCCGGAGGAAACGTAGATCTCATTGCCCGAGACGATGGGCGTGGGGATGACGGCAGTCTTGCCGCCCCAGGGAGAAGTCCAGACGACTTTGCCGTCTTCGGCATTCACCCCGACGAGCTCCTGCTCGAAGAGTTTCACATACTGCCTGATGCCGTTGATCTCGGTGGGAATGACAGTCGCATACTCGGCCTTGCCGGGCTTCAGATCACTGGCGGCCCAGATCGTCGAGCCGGTCTTTTTGTCGAGGGCGACCATACCTGCTTCTTTGCCGCCGGGAGCGAGGATGAGTTTGTCCCCATCGATGAGAGGAGACTCGGAGAAACCCCAGCCGCCCATCTGGCCTTTGAAATCATCGACGAGATGCTTTTTCCAGACGACCTCGCCGGACTCGGCACTGAGGCAGAAGACGCCGCCCTTGGGATCGATCCCGTAGACGTGACCGTCGGAGTAGGTCGGGGTGCTGCGGGGGCCGTGTCCCCAGCCGGAGGCATAGCCCTCTTTGTCATCCTTCGAAACTGCCTTTGCCCAGATCTCTTTGCCGGTCGCGGCATCGACGGCCACTATCGTGACATCATCTCCCCGTGTGCCCATGGTGTAGAGGCGCCCGTCGACGATACTAAAGCCCGAGTAGCCCATGCCGGCCTGGTCGTAGACCCAGAGCTGCTTCGGACCGCCCTCGGGCCACTCTTTGAGAAGGCTGCTATCCGGCGAGATGCCGTCGCCTTTGGGCCCACGGAAGGCAGGCCACTGACCGCCACCGGCAGCGGCGCCTTTTTCGACCGAGGCGAGGAATTCCTGGTCTTCGAGGCTGAGAGAGAGAACTTCGACGATACCGGTACGACCGCCGGCGAGCTTGAGATGCACTTTGCCGTCCTCCACCTTGATGAGTTCGGCGTCGATCGCTTTGCCGGTCGAGGCCTGCTTCCACGTCCGCGCGACCAGAGGCAAGGTCATGGTGAGCAGGACGACAACGAGGATGAGGGAACGTTTCATGGGAGGAAAAATCGTCGCAGGCGGGGGAAAACGCAAGTCACGTGATTCAACGTATCTGCCAACCTTTTACTCTGCCGGCGCGTCACGCTTTTTCCACACTTTCACATAGTCGATGAGGTAGTCGGCGGGGAAGACCGTCTCCGGCACGGGTGCCCCGGCCCAATCGCCGCCGACTGCGAGATTCACGAGCATGAACATGGGCTGTTCGGGCACCTCCTCAGTGACCCGGTGCCGCTCGACGCCGTCGATGTACCAGCGGATCTCCCCTTTTTCCCACTCGACCGCGATGGTGTGAAAGCCGTCAGCGAAGTCGACGCCCTGATACTCGCCGGTGACGGAGAGGGAGTCGCCGTCGGGCTTCGCCGGATCGGGCCAGTGCAGGGACATGTAGACCTTGTCCGTCTCGTGACCGAGGATCTCGAGGATGTCGATCTCGGGCGGCCATGCCGGCGGATCGGGGAGCAGCCAGAACGCGGGCCAGAGCCCCCTCCCTTTCGGAACCCGGCAGCGGATCTCAAAGCGTCCGTAGGTCTGGGCGAACTTGCCCGAGGTGGACATCATACCCGAGCGGTAGTCGCGCTTTGCCCCGTCGTAAAACGCGGGCTCGTCCTCGCAGCGTATCGTGAGGATGCCTCCGCTCGAGCTGAAGGCCTTGAAGATGTATGCCTGGAGCTCGTCATTGCGGACGACACCCCAGGGATCTTTCGGGGTCCATTTGGCGTAGTCGAGCTTCGCCCCGTCGAACTCGTCGGAAAAGGTGAGCTCCCACTGATGAGGATTGGCCGGACCCTGGGCGGATGAAAAAGCAGGGAGCCCCATCATCAGAAACACAGCGATCAGACAGCGGGGCCACTTCATCTCGCAATTACCGTAATTTTAAAAAGATATGCAACTCAATAATCCTTCTCGCGCCAGGAGATGAGATGAGGACTCTCGTGATTTTTGCCCTTCTTAAGAAGCCCGTGCCGGTCAAGGAAATCGTCCATCGTCGCGAGACTGGCCTCGTAGGAAGCGGGATCGACATTGAGGTTGTAGAAGTTCTGATCACGTCCTTCGAACTCGGCCAACTCGCAGACGTTGCGCCGCCGTTCCATTTTGGCAGCGAACTCGGCGACATCCTCGCAGGGGACGATGCGGTCGGCGGTGCCGTGGATGAGAAGCATGGGCGGCATCCCGGAGTCGATCGCGCGGGAGAGCGAAGCGAGCCGGGCCTCGGCCGCGTCGGTGAACTGATCGTAGCCGTAGCCACCTTTGTTGATGTCGAGGATCGCGCTGAAGAGAATGGCCGCGTCGGGACGGGCCGTCGCGGCATTGATTGACGCATCGCTCCCGGGCAGGGAGACGCGCATCGCGGCGCTGGCGGCGATATTGGCCCCCGCGCCCCCGCCCACGACGATGACACGCGCTGGATCGAGATGGAGCGAATCGGCATGCTGGCGCAGGCAATGGATCGCGGCCCGCCCGTCGCGCAGGGCGTCAGTCGGACGCGACTCGGGATGGCTGCTGCGGTTGCGGTACTCGACCAGTCCGCAGATCGCGCCGCGATCGACGTAGTAGAGCGCCTGGGGAGCGAACTGGATGATGCTGCCGCGACCCCACGCGCCGCTGTTGAAAAAGAGAAAGCCCGGACGCGGCTCGCCCTCGCGCAAGTCGCGGGGCAGGTAGAGATGAATGACGAGCTCGCGACCGTCCTCGAGCGCTTGATACGGCAGGGGTTTGGCGCTTTTCAGGAGGAGCTTCTCCCGTTCGTTCATCCAATTAAATGCTTTCGTCATGCTGCCACCGCCGATGATGATCCGCGGCTGAACGAGAGTAGGATCTGGCCGGTGATATTCAAGACCGAAAAGTGTGAACCTTTTGGGGGGCCGAGGCTAAATCGGGCGAAAAAGCGGGATTTAGCGGACGCTTCGGAGGAAGCTGAACTCGTGAGAGTTTCGTCCTCGCGGGGGTAAACGCCCGAAGGTGTCTCCACCTTCGCTACCGGAATGCGCGAATCGCTTGTCTGCCCTCCCGCTCTTTTGCATTCTCCCACGGGGATGATAGCTTGTTAGATGATTCTCAACCGCCTGCTCCGAATCGTGGCCCTCTCCGCCGCCTCTTCTCCTCTCTTCGCGACGGCCCAGGCGCCCGAATCGACGGCCCAGACCGACAACACGATCCGTGTCTCGCTGGAGTCCGCCTTCGATGCCTGGCGCAACTCCATGGCCGCCGGGGACCTCAAGACCTGGGAGGCGACAACTGCCTTCAGCCGTCAGATCGAGACCCGCAACCGCATCGTCTCGCAGAAGCAGCCCTTCCCCCAGGCCCTTTTTGACGATCCGGTCGAAGCCCCGACGCTCGGAGGTCTCATCGCGCTCGGGGTCCTCTCCACCGGCGAGACGGCGACCTCGACTTATTTTGGAAAAGCCAACTTCGGCGACGAACCGGGCGTGGCGGTTTCTGACAACCTCCTCGTGCTCCATTTCCTGAAAGAGGACGGGCGCTGGAAATTCGACAACCTGCGGATCGTCAAGATCGGGAACGACGGGGAGATCCTGCTGCAGATTCGGAACAGCGATTTCAGCTTTCTGAGAGGAGAAGAATTCCAGCCCGCTCCCTATCTGCCCCCTATCCCCCAGCCCGTCGAAATGCCCGAACTCATCGCCGAAGCCTGGATCGATGCGACCGGCTACGAGGTCAAAATCACCGTGAACGGGCACCTCACCGGAACCTTCAAAAACATCAAGACGTCAGAGCTTGTCGTCGGCGGAGTCAGGAAAGGGCAGAACCAGATACGCGTCGAGACGAGGCAGATCGAGGGTGCCCCCTCGGGGGCGAGCCCGAAAGTGGAAGTCGCCCTCTACGCCACCGAAGATCCCGCCGGAAAAGCAAATCGGGTCTATCATTTCAAACCGGGAGCGTCGATCGCGCCGGTGGTGACGGAGAGTTTTACGGGCGGGCAGTGAGGGGTGGGAAAGTAAACGAGTCAGCGTAGCGGAATTTGCCAAAATTCCCCGCGTCAGTACGGCGCGGGCCAATGCATCGCCGGGGAACATTGGCATGTTCCGCTACGGGAAGATCACCCGCGTTCCTCACTCCCCGCAAAAAGCGGCAGTAGCAGTGAAGCGGGCGGGACGCCCGCGCTCCCAGTAACAACCCAAGCACCAAGCACTAATCCCGCATCAGCACCACCCGAAAACCGACATCATACCGATCCTCCGCCGAGGGGCGGGCGGCCATGCGGTTGGCGACGGCGAGGTCGAACTGGGAAGAGCGGTTCCAGGCCCCGCCCCGCAGCACTTTGCGGTCGGTCCCGACCCACTCGGCGGTGGCGGTGGAGCCTTCTTTCTGGACCCGGTTGAGGATCGTTTGCGAATACCAGTCATTGACCCATTCCCAGACGTTCCCGCGGATGTCGTAGAGGCCGAATTCGTTCGGAGCAAGCGAGCCGACGGGAGCACTCGATTTTTGCCGCTCAAAGAGGCTCGAGATGGCTCCATCGAGCTTTTGCGCGCCGACAAGACTGCTCCACTCGTCATCGGTGGGGAGTCGATAGCGGTAACCCGCCGGGAGGGTGCCTAGTGAGCGCTCCTGCACGGTGAGGGCCTCGCAGAACTTCACCGCCTGGTACCAGGTGAGGCTCTCGACGGGATGGTTGGGAGCTTTAAAGTAGCTCGGGTTGGCGCCCGAGAGGCGCTCGTATTCGCCCTGCGTGACCTCGTAGACCCCGGCCCAGCCGTTGAGGGGGGCTATCCAGGCGAGTTGCTGTCCAAGTCCATTTTTGAAATCACGGCTCGCCACGGGCGCGGAGTCGTAGGTGAGGGTCGCGGTGAAATTGAGCGCTCCGCCCGCCTCGACCGATCCGGAGACGGAAGTGGCCCGGTGCTGCTCTTTGCTGAGTTCATAGGTGTAGGTCCCCGGAGGCACCACCGCGAGGGTGAGCGGGGTTCGTCCCATGGGCATGCCACCCGAAACAACAGCAGCCCCGGCCGGATCGCTCGAGAGGGTGACCGAGCCGTAGGCAAAGCGGAAATTCACGGCATTGGATCCGGTGTCGGAATCGACGTAAGCAGCAAGGGTCACGGGATCGAGCTTGGAGTGGCGAGCGGAGAATTGATAATCACCCTCGGGCAACTCGATCTGGAAAGGGGTCTTCTGCTGGCCGCGTCCGAGCGGCTTGGTGTCGAGAAAGACCTCGGCCCCGGGCGGGTCGCTCGTGAAGGAGACGAGAGCCCGCTCCCAGGAAAATTCGAGATCCTGAGTCGAACCGCCACTGACCTCGACAGAGCGGCTGATGGGGGCCCAGTCAGCGAAGCGCAACTCGAGGCGGTGCTTGCCGACGGGGAGGTCGGCGAGGCTGAGCGGGGTTTTCCCGGCCTTGCGGATGGCGGACTCCCCGGCCTCGATCCAGACTTCGGCCCCGGCGGGATCGCTCGTGATATTGAGCCCGCCTTTGGCGAAAACGGCCGAGACGGAGGTGTTGCGATTGTTTTCCACGCGGACAAACTGCGACTGCTCGGGCCAGCCTTTGACGGCCATGAGAACCTGGTATTCGCCGGGATCGAGCCGCTCGATGCGGGCCGGGGTCGTCCCGATCTGGACGAGCTCTTCGGCGACCCGCTCCCTCGTTCGGATGACTTTGAAGTCCGCGCCCCGGGGTTCGCTCACGACGTCGATTTGCCCGGAGCTCTTTGCCAGGGTAATGGCGGCGAGGTTCTGCGGCGCTTCGCTCTCGACGACGAGACGGCGCGTCACGGGGTCGAAGCCCGCCAGGGTCACGACGAGATCGTGTTCGCCGAGGGGTATGCCGGTAAAGGTCGCGGGGCTGGTCTGCTCTTTGAGCGATCCCACTCTGACGAGGGCGCCGGGGGGAACGGTGGAGACGGTGATCGTTCCGCGCGCTTCGTCGAGGCGACGCTCGATCAGGGGCAGGGAGGCGAGGGCGTCGGGATTGTCCGGATCGAGATCGCGGACTTCTTCAAAAAGGCGGCGGGCGCTGAGCCAGTCGCCCGAGGCGACGGCAAGGCGGGCCTCGCCGACTTTCTTTGCGGCGGCTTGGTCAGCGGCTTCGCTCCCGGTCGCGCTGCTATCGGGCGTTGGTTCACTCTGCTTCACCCCGAGATACCATCCGCCGCCGGCCCCGAGGAGGAGGGAGAGGACGATGAGCGCGATCCATGTCCAACGGGGCACCCTCGGTCGGTGGGACCGAATCATCTGCGGCGGGGGCAGCGTGATCCTGGTGGTTTCGGGGTGCATGGACGGCAGGGGGGAGGTTCTTCGGTCACCTCCGGGTTTCAAGAAAAACAAACACTTCTGAAAATTCTAGCAGAGAGTTTTCATTCGTTCTCTCACTCTTTTTTCGCCAGGGACGGTTTTGTGACCTGTTTTCGGGCTTTTTGCACAAAAAAAGGAGCAGGGACTCGGCCCTGCTCCTTTTTTGAAAAGGTTTTCCCGGGGATGGAAGCCCCGGTAGTCACTTGTGTGGACCTCAGTCCTGAGGATCTCAGTCCTTCGAACTGTCGCTCGGGCGCCACTCTTCGGTCGCGAGATTGAAGGCCTGCTCGAGTCCGACGAGGTCGGAGCTGGGGCGCAGGGCGTCGAAAGCGGCAGTCTCTTTCTTGAGCTGCTCTTCGGAATACTCGGCCGCTTTGATGGAGAGGCCGATGCGGCGCTCGATCTTGTCGACTTTGATGACGCGGGCTTCTACTTCGTCGCCCACTTTGATGACGTCTTTGACTTTGGCCACGTGGTCTTCGCTGAGTTGCGAGATGTGGACGAGACCGTCGATGTCGTCTTCGAGCTGGATGAAGGCGCCAAAGCTGGCGATCTTCGCGACGGTTCCTTTGAGGAGGTCGCCCACTTTGAAGCGGCTGTCGATCTCGCTCCATGGATCGTTCTCGAGCTGCTTGACGCCCAGGCTGATGCGCTGGTTGGTCTTGTCGATCTCGAGCACGGTGGCCTCGACCACTTCGCCCTTCTTCACGACTTCGCTCGGGTGGTTGATCTTGCGGGTCCAGCTGAGGTCCGAGACGTGGATCATGCCGTCAATGCCATCTTCGAGCTCAACAAAGGCACCGTAAGGGGTGAGGTTGCGGATCTCGCCCTTGATCGTGGTGCCGATGGGGTAGCGGGCTTCGACTTCGTCCCAGGGGTTGACGTCGAGCTGGCGCACGCCGAGGGAGATTTTCTGCTCTTCTTTGCTGATCGCAAGAACGACCGCTTTGATCTCCTGATCGAGAGTAAGAACGTCGCTGGGGCGGGTGATGCGCTTGGTCCAGGAGAGCTCGGAGACGTGGATGAGGCCTTCGACACCCTTCTCGATCTCGACGAAGGCGCCGTAGGGGACGAGTTTGGTGACCTTGCCGGCCACTTCCATGCCGATGGGGAATTTCGCTTCGATCTCCTCCCAGGGGTTGGACTGGAGTTGCTTGGAACCGAGAGAGACGCGCTCTTTTTCCTTGTCCACGTCGAGGATGACGACATCGACTTTCTGGCCGATGGAGAGCATCTCGCTGGGGTGGTTGATGCGGCCCCAGCTCATGTCAGTGATGTGGAGGAGACCGTCCATGCCCTGAAGATCGATGAAGGCACCGAAGTCGGTGATGTTCTTGACGATCCCTTCGACGCGGTCGCCGATCTTGACGGAGTCGAGGAATTCGGCCCGCTGCTCGGCGCGCTCGGCCTCGATGACTTCGCGGCGGCTGAGGACGATGTTCTTACGGATGTCGTTGACCTTGACGATCTTGAACTCGTAGACGTTGCCCACGTATTCGTTGAGATCCTTCGGCGGGATGATGTCGATCTGCGATCCGGGGAGGAAAGCCTCGACCCCGACGTTGACCATGAGTCCGCCTTTGACGACAGACTTGACCTTGCCTTTGACGAGGCCGCCGTCTTCGAACACTTTGACGATTTTGTCCCAGTTCTGTTTGTGAGCCGCTTTCTCTTTGGAAAGGACGACCATGCCCTCGTCGTTCTCGAGCTTCTCGAGGAGGACTTCAATTTCGTCGCCGACGGCAAATTCTTCGTCTTCGAACTCGGAGATCGGGATGATCCCCTCGGATTTCGCACCGACGTCCACGACCACGACCTGCGGGCGAACTTCGATGATGGTGCCCCGCACGATGGAATTCTCGCGGTGGGAGTGGAACTTCTGATCGATCAGGGCCATGAGGTCCAGACCGGATTGAGTGAGTGTTGCTGACATATATTAAGGTTGGGGTTAGTTACTGGTTGGTAAGCCTTCCGACATTGCTCCGTTTGGTTGACCCGCCCGCTCATGGAGCACCTGCAAGCGGTCGGGGGGCGGAAATGTAGGGGGGAAAAGCGATTTCACAAGAGATTTTCCCGGTCGCGAAGAAGTCTCTCGTCCCGCTCCGCAGTCGCGCCGCAGGCTATGCCAATCGGGCGACTGGCCCGCCTCTTGCCCGCTTCCGCGAAACTCGATTCGACTTGACGACATCACGGTGGATGCTTCATAAGTCTTCGTTGTGGAGCACGAAGACGAACTTGAATCGCTGCCTTTTCACGGCGGCAGCATTTTGGGAACCCGAATCGCATGAGGAAGGAAACGATCCTACGCCCCGCCGGGCTGCTAAAACTGAGCGAGGGAGCAAAGGTCTTGCCGGGCATCCTCGCGACAGTGATCGGGGTCTACGCGATCCTCGGCGGGATCGTCACCCTGATCGGCTGGGCGATCCCCTATCCCCGGTTCACCGACTGGGCCTGGCTTGGAATCTCGATGTTTCCCAATGCGGCCGTCTGCAGCATCGCCGGGGGGCTTGCCCTACTGCTGCTCAATCATTCGAACCGCGAGACGAAATTCCGAGCCGGAGTTCTCTTTCTCGCCCTCGTCACCAGTCTGATCGGCGGCCTCACGCTCCTCGAGCATCTCACCGGTATGAATCTCGGGATAGACGAATACCTCTTCGCCGGCACCTGGGGCCAGGGCGCGAGCGCCGCGCCCATGCGTATTGGGATCCCCGCCTCGACTTCATTCCTCCTCCTCGGCATCGCCCTCGCCCTCGCCACAGGGGGAAGGCGTCTGCGGGGCATCGCCGGCACGCTGGCGATGATCCCCATCGTCATCGCCTCTCTTTCCATCGTCGGTTACTGGTTCGGGGCGAGCCAGCTCTTCGGCGTAGCTCGCTACACCGGGATCGCGCGGCAGACCGCCACGATCATCGCCGCCCTCGGTGCCGGACTCGTCGCTACCCTGCGCGAGTGCGGCTTCATGGCCTTCGTCCTCAGACAAGATGCGGGTGGCCTCGTCGCCCGACGTCTCCTCATTCCCCTCGTCGCGATCCCGCTGCTGCTCGGCTATATCCGCATCCTCGGGCAGGACTACGGCGTCTTCGATGCGGCCTTCGGAGCCGCGATCCGCACCCTGCTCGAGATCGGTCTCTTCCTAGGATTCCTCTGGTGGACCGCCAGCAGCATCTCCCGCCATGCGACCGCCGCAAGTGAGGCCACCGAGGCGCTCTACACCAGCGAGCAGCGGTTCACCCGCTTTTATGCAATCACTCCCCGGTCTCGCCTGGATCAAGGATCTCGAAGGGCGATACATCTACGCCAATGACGCGGCGCTGAGAGCCTTCCAAAAGATCCCCGGAGAACTCTACGGGCTCACCGACGCGGATCTGCTCCCCGAAGATACCGCCGCCGAGTTCATGGAAAACGACAGGCGGGCCTTGCAGGAACCGGCCGGACTTCAGGTCATCGAAACGCTGCCGCAAAGCGACGGCATCCTCCATCCCTCACTTGTGAGCAAGTTCCCCATTCCCGGTCGCGACGGTAGACCCACCCTCGTCGGCGGCATGGCCCTCGACATCACCGACCGCCTCCGCGCCGAAGAGGTGTTGAAAGAGGCGCACCGCCGCAAAGATGAATTTCTCGCCACCCTCGCGCACGAGTTGCGCAACCCTCTCTCGCCGATCCGCTTTTCGGTCGAGGTCTGCCGGTCCCAGGCGGATCCGGCAAAGCGCACCCGGGCACTCGACATCATCGACCGGCAGGTCCAGCAGATGTCGCGGCTCCTCGATGACCTGCTCGACGTCTCACGCATCTCCTATGGTAAGCTGACCCTGCGACCAGAGGAGATCGACCTCGCCCGCATCATCGAGAGAGCGACCGAGACGAGCCAGCCTTTGCGGGACGAAGCCGGGCAGACCTTCGAGATCGACCTGCCCGACGACCCCGTCTTTCTCCATGCCGACCCTGTCCGTCTCGAGCAGATTTTCGCCAATCTGCTCAACAACGCGGCGAAATATGGCGGCAGGGGGTCGCACGTGATTCTCACCGCCACGACCGGGACCGACTCGGTCGATGTCTCTGTCCGGGACAACGGCGTCGGCATCCCCGCGGACCGGCTTGCCGATATCTTTGAAATGTTCTCCCAGATAAAAGCAACGGGCAGCGGGTCTCAGGGCGGGCTGGGCATCGGGCTCTCGCTGGTGCAGGGACTCACACAGCTCCACGCCGGCGAGGTCGAGGCGCGCAGCGAAGGCGTCGGCAAAGGCAGCGAATTCATCGTGAGACTTCCGCTCCAAGCCGGGGACGCGGGCTCGCCCGAAAGCGCGGTCGAACCTGCCCGAACCGAAACAGACCCGGCTACTCCCGGGCCTCTCGAGCAATCCCTGCGGCTCCTCATCGCCGACGATCTCCGCGACAATGCCGACAGCCTCACCGCCTACTTCCGCTCCGCAAACCACGAGGTCCGCACCGCATACGATGGCGCCGAGGCACTCGCCGAGGCGGAGGACTTCCGTCCCCACGTCATCTTTCTCGACATCGGCATGCCGAAGCTCAGCGGGCACGAAGTCTGCCGTCGCATCCGCGAGGAGCCCTGGGGAAAAGACATTTCTATTATCGCGATCACCGGATGGGGTCAGGAGACCGACCGCCGTCTCACCGCTGAGGCGGGATTTGACCATCATCTCGTCAAGCCCGTCGATGTCGGCGAACTCCTCGCGATCGTTTCCGCGGCCGGCTTGAAAAAGGCCGGTAAATGAGGTCATTTTGACGTCCTCCCCCATGGCCTCCGAAACCGCCCCCGCCCTCAAAGACTGGTTTGATGAAACCCGCTTCCGCACCATCGCGGGACAGCTCGGGTCGCTGCACCCCCGCTTTGACACGAAACGCTTTCTCCGTCTCTCCCTCGCCGGGCTCGACGAACTCTCTCTCCTGCAGCGACTGCGTCGCATGAGCGCGTCCACCCGCGAGTCGCTGCCGCTCGACTATCGGGACTCGCTTGAAGTTCTCTTCGGGCTCGCGCCGCAGATCGATCATCGCTTTGTGACGGTCTTTCTCCCTGACTTTGTGGGCCTCTACGGCCATGGCCACGGCGACTTCGACGCATCGATGAAGGCCCTGAAGTTTTTCACCCCCTTTGGCTCGTCCGAATTCGCGATCCGCGAATTTTTGAAACGCGACCTTCGTCGCACCCTCGCGGTCATGCACGAATGGTCGCACGATCCCGACGAGCACGTCCGCCGTCTCGCCAGCGAAGGCTGCCGTCCACGCCTCCCCTGGTCCTTCCGCCTCGTCGAGCTCGTCGCCGATCCGGCGCCCGCCCTGCCCATCCTCGAAAATCTCAAGGCCGATCCCAGCCTCTACGTGCGCAAGTCCGTCGCGAATCACCTCAACGACATCGCCAGGGATCACCCTGACAAAGCGCTATCAGTGCTCCAGTCATGGGACCGCGATCATCCCCACACCGCCTGGATTACGAAACGGGCCCTGCGAACTCTCATCAAAGAGGGTCATGCCGGGGCCCTGACCCTGTTGGGTGCGTGCGGACCTTCGAGGGTTCAGGTGGAATCGTTTGTCGTGTCACCACCGCTCGTCGTCCTGGGAGAGGCAATCCAACTTTCCCTCCGCCTTACCTCGACCGCGCCGACTACCCGGCGGCTCCTCATCGACTACGTCGTCCACTACGTGAAAAAGTCCGGCGGGACCTCGGAGAAGGTCTTTAAATGGAAGGAACTCGACCTCGCGCCGGGGGAAACCGTCGCCCTGGAAAAACGCCAAGTGATTCGAGACTTCACGACCCGGAGACATTATCCCGGTAGGCATCGCGTCGAAGTGCAGGTGAACGGCGCGCGCCTGGTGGAGGGGGAGTTTGGGTTGGCGGTGTGAGGAGTGAGCGACCCTGTCCCCCATGCCAATAATCATCATGCAAGATCAGAATTCCTCTCTAAAATCTGTTGATACAGGCTCTCGGTTATGCGGATATTGGTCTGCTGAAGCCGGTCGAAGGAATCCCTCAAGGAGATAAGACCGCGTCGTGCTGCAATCTCGATCACCTCGAGAGTTCCGACCACTGCCAGACCCAATGACTGTGCGTACCTGCGAGCGGCCAAGTCGTCCATTAGAACTACGCTCTTTGTTTCGATGGCCAGAATCAAAACTTCAATATCGGCGTCTGAAAGTCCCTTTTTGAGAGCTAAGTTCAGGGCTTGAGCCTTCACGGATTTCCATCCACGAAGGAAGCGAATCTGCCCATTGGCGAACCCGCCCTGGAGCGCTCTCAGACAGAAGCTCCCGAAGACAAGACCTCGGGAGGATGACGGGCTCAAAAAGAGAAGGTATCAGCCAGACACTTTCAATCTGAACGAGATAATTTACCGGTCCCGTATCACAGACGACCGACTTCATTCCAGAATCAACGACTCGAGCAGCTCCTGATCATCAATCGGTGACACACTGAGAGGCACGCCGTGCTCGGCGCGCAAAGCATCCGCTTTCCAGACATCAGTGCCCAATCCGGCGAAACGTCCCATCGTTCGCAGGCTAATCAGCCCCTCCCGATAGAGTTCTAAAGCGATTAATTCGCGCGCATGGCGAGTTCGCTCCATGGCATTACTGCCCAACTCGGCGGCGATTTCATCAGGAATTTCGATCGTCAGAGACATGGAGGAAAAGATACGGGAAGCCCGGTGGAAGATCAATCGGTTCCCCCCCCTCCCCCCCAATTCCGACACAAACCTTGCCGCGCCTCACGCGACTTTCGACGTGCGTAACCAATAAAAAAGGTCATCTTTGCAATCATGAAATCCCCCCCTGGTCTTCTCCCGCTGCTTTTTGCCGCACTCTTCGCCATCTCCCCCTCCCACGCCGAGGATGGTTTTGTCGAACTCTTCAATGGCGAAGACCTCAGCGGCTGGGACGGCAATCCCGAACTCTGGTCGGTCGAGGACGGCGCCATCACCGGCAAAACGAACGGGCCCGAACACCTCGCTTACAATCAGTTCCTCATTTGGAGGGCCGGCACGCTCGAGAACTTCGAACTGCGCGTGAAGATCAAGGTCACCGGAGACAACAACAGCGGCGTCCAATACCGCTCGAAGGAACTACCCGAAAACGGAAAATGGTCCATCGGCGGCTACCAGTGCGACGTCCACCCGGCCGCTCCGAACAACGCCATGGTCTACCACGAGCGCGGCCGCGGCATCGTCGCGAAGAACGGCCAGACCGTCGTCGTCGATCCGCAGACCAAGAAATGGCTCACCGGCGACCGCGATCCTGTTGCCGTCGATATCGCCGAGTGGAACGAATACACAATCATCGCGAAGGGCAATCACATCGTCCACCAGATCAACGGGAAGCTCGCCACCGAACTCCACGACTACGACGAGGCGGGGCGCGCCCTCGAGGGACTGCTCGCCTTCCAGATCCATCGCGGCCCGGCCATGACAGTGCAGATCAAGGACGTGCGGCTCAAGGTGCTGCCCGACGGCGGAGTCACCCCATTCGCAAAAGCCGACCTGCCCAACGACGCGCAGGAGATCATGCCGCCGGCTCCGAAGGCCAAGGGAAAAGCGAAAGAAGCCCCCAAGGCCCCCGGTGCCGCAAAAGGGAAGGGTAAGGGAAAAGAAAAAGCGAAAGCCCCCGCGCCCCCGCGCCAGGGCGAAGTCGGCCCCGCTATCGGCGAAAACGTGGCCACGCCAGTCTCGCGGATTAAAGCGCCCGAGGGTTTTCAGGTCGAGCTCCTCTATTCCGTGCCCGGCGTCGAACTCGGCTCGTGGGTCGCGCTCTGCGCCGATGACAAAGGCCGCATCTATGCGAGCGACCAGTACGGCGGACTTTACCGATTCCCCGCTCCTGCGGTCGGGGCGACGCTCGATCCGAAAGCGGTCGAAAAAGTCCCCGCCGAGATCCGTGCGGTCAACGGCATGCACTTCTCCGACGGCGCTCTCTATGTCGGCGTGAACGACTACGAACAGAAGATCTCGAGCGGCTTTTACAAGCTCACCGACAGCAACGGCGACGATCAACTCGACAAGGTCGAGACGCTCCGCGCGATGGATTCGAAAGGGGACCACGGCGTCCACGCCGTCGTGCCCGTGCCCGGCAGTGAAGACTTTTACCTCATCTGCGGGAACAACACCATTCCCGTCGAGGCCGACCCCGCCTCGCCCGTGCCCGCGATCTGGGGCGAAGATCACCTGCTCGACCGCATGCCCGACGGCCGCGGACACAATCGCCACGTCCTCGCGCCGGGCGGCATCATCTACCGCGTCTCGCGCGACGGGAAGAACTTCTCGCGCTTTTCCTCGGGCTTCCGCAATATCTACGACGCCTCGGTCAATCACGCGGGCGAGCTCTTCACCTACGACGCGGACATGGAGTACGACTTCAACACTCCCTGGTACCGGCCCACACGCGTGAACCACGTCGTCAGCGGCGGCGAGTTCGGCTGGCGCAACGGAGCCGGCAAATACCCCGAGTTCTACCCCGACAATCTTCCCGCGACGGTCAACATCGGACCCGGCTCGCCCACCGGCACGACCTTCGGCTACGGCGCGAAATTCCCTGCCAAATACCAAAATGCCTTTTACATTCTCGACTGGAGCTGGGGCAAAATCTACGCCGTCAACCTCGAGGCCAAAGGCGCGAGCTACACCGGAGTGAAAGAAGACTTCATCTCCGGCGCTCCCCTCCCCGTGACCGACGCCTTTATCCATCCGCAAGACGGCGCGATGTACTTCGCGATCGGCGGACGCCGCGTCCAGTCGGGCCTCTACCGCGTCACCTACACCGGCAGCGAGTCCACCACCACCGTCGAGCCTGACACAAGCATCACCGACGCGGCGAAGCTGCGTCACAGGCTCGAGTCCTACCATGGCAACCCCGATCCCAAAGCGATCGAGGTCGCCTGGCCGCATCTTTCCAGCCCCGACCGCCATCTGCGCTGGGCCGCGCGCACCGTGCTCGAGCACCAGCCGATCGCCTCGTGGAAAGAAAAAGCCCTCGCCGAAAGCGACCCCGCGAAGCAGGTCGAGGCCCTCCTCGCTCTCGCCCGACTCGGCGGGATCGATCCCTACCACCGCGTCCCGGCAAAGCCGCTCGGCGTCCCCGCCGGCGAACCGGCCCCGAAAGCCGCTCCCGTCGCTGCCGGGGCAATGCCGACTCCGCCCGTCGACACCGCCCTGCGCGACCAGATCCTCGGGGCTCTCGTCGCGATCGACTTCGCCGCACTTTCTCAAGAATCGCAGCTCACCCACGTGCGGACCGTGCAGATCACCCTGAACCGCTTCGATGGCGCGAGCGATGAGATGACAAAACGACTTATCGCCGATCTCGATCCCGCTTTCCCGGCCAAATCCTTCCCCTTGAACTGGCTCCTTTGCGAGACCCTCGCCTATCTCCAGTCACCGACTATCGCCACCAAAGGCATCGCCCTTCTCGGTGACGCAGTCTCGCAGGAGGAGCAACTCGAGTATGCCCGCAGTCTCCGCTTCGTCTCCGTCGGCTGGACGAAGGAGCTGCGCACCGCCTATCTCGAGTGGTTCCTCAAGGCAGCCAACTACCGCGGCGGCTCCAGCTTCGACAAGTTCATCGAGTTCATCCGCAACGACGCCCTCGCCACCTTCACCGAGGCAGAGAAGACAGAGCTGACCGAGTTGATCTCGAAGAAACCCGAACGTATCTCCGTCATCGAGAACCTTGGTGCCGTCTTCGCCGGACGCACCCCCACGATGTGGACACTGGAGGAACTCAGCGCCGCCGCCGAGACCGGCATGACCGAACGCAACTTCGAAACCGGACGCAAGATGTTCGCCGCCACCGCCTGCTACGCCTGCCATCGCTTCGGCGATGGCGGAGGAATGAACGGCCCCGATCTCACCGGTGCGGGCGGCCGCTATTCGCCGCACGATTTTCTCGACCAGATCATCAATCCGAGCAAAGAGATCAACGAGCAATTCGCCCCCGTCGTCGTCACCCTCAACAACGATACCGTCGTCAGCGGCGTCGTCGTGAATCTCAACGGCGACAGTGTCACCCTCAATACAGACCTCTCCGACCCTAACCAGCGCACCAACGTTGATCGCAAAGAAGTGAAGAGCATGGAAGTCTCCAAAGTCTCGCCGATGCCCCCGATGCTGCTTTCGATGCTGACGAAAGATGAAGTCCTCGACCTTGTCGCGTATGTGCTGAGCGGCGGGGACGCGGAAAACGAGCGGTTTAAGAAGTGAGGGGAACAGGGAGGAGCGGCGGAGCTCGGCCATTTCCTTCCTGAGTTTCGGTCCTCCGGTAGTGGTGACCTCCAGGTCGCCACCGTCAGTCATGAGCAACGCGGTGGCGACGTGGATGTCACCACTACGGTGGCGGATCAGTCGATCTTCTTCTTACTCTTCCCCTTCGACACCTTCTCCACCGGCGGGATGAGCCCGTCACCAGGCTGATCCCACATCCGCCAGGGATCGTCGTGCTTCCGCATTTCCGCCAGCAACAGTGACTTCATCTCCGCGAGCTTTTCCGCGTAGGCGGGATCTTCGGCGAGGTCGCGCTGTTGCGGCTCGGGTTTCACGCCGGTGAGGGCGACGACGGCGGGATCGTGATGTTGTGTCAGGAACTCGTCGGGATTTTCGGCGAGGTTGAAGAGTTGCGTCTCACGCACAGAGCCGTCCAGCACATCATACTGGACCAGCTTCCAGTCGCCCTGACGCACGCACCGCATTCCCGGTTTGGTGCCGCCGTTGTAGACGCCGTAGAGAGTGTCGCGGATCGTCTTCTTTTCCCCGGTGAGGACGGGTTTGAAGCTGATCCCCTCGTTCGTGTCCGGAGCCTCGATCCCGGCGAGATTGCAGACCGTCGCAAGGGTGTCGAGGAGGTAAACATTGCCCTCTGCGCGAGATCCAGCCTTGATGCCCGGGCCTTTCACGATGTAGGGCACGCGCCAGGAATGCTCGTAGAGGTTCTGCTTGCCCATCAGGGCATGACGCCAGATTGCGATGCCGTGGTCGGAGGTGTAGACGATGTAGGTGTTGTCGAGCTCGCCCATCGCCTCGAGCTTCGCGAGGACCCTGCCGATCTGGATGTCGATGTTCTCGACACAGGCATATTCCCGTCCGACTTCGTTGCGGATCGTGATGGCGTCACGGTTTTTCCAGACTCCACTAACGGCGACCTCGTCGCGCAGATTGGGATGGCCGTGATGAAAGGGATACTCCGGCAGCCAGTTGCGCGGCAGAGCGGGGGCTTTCGCACCCGCAGGCGGCAGGGTTTTTTCGTCGGCGTGATTGGAGGCCCCGTACTTCGCGAGCAGCTCCGGTGTGCCGTCGCGGGTGTCGTGAGGATGGGAAAAGCCGAAGTAGATGAAAAAAGGATCGACGTCCTTCGTCTCCTCGCGCGTCTCGAGGTAGTCGAGGACCTGCGCAGCGTGCCAGGCGCTGCCCGACTCGTCATCGCCACCGCGCTTCGAGGCGTCGTGGCGAACGGTGAATTCCTTATTGGCCGCCTCGTAGCTGTTGCCCTGCTTGCAGGTTCGCATCGTATCGTAGCCGGCGCGGTTGAAAACGGCGGGGATCGTCTCCTTTTCGAGATTCGGCGGGCAGTGCGTTTTCGCGAGCGGCCCGATCGGCAGATGCCAGAGAGTGCGGCCAGACATGATCATGTGGCGAGAGGGTGTGCAGACCCCGCCGACAAAGCCGCCCATATGGTAGGCCCGATCGATCACGATGCCCCCGGCGGCAAGCGTGTCGAGATGCGGGGTCTCGAGGGTCGAGGTCGGATCGTAGACCTTGAGGTCAAAGGGCGATTGGTCATCGACAAGAATGAAGAGAATATTCGGGCGTTTTTCCTCCGCGGATGCCAGTGAAACCAGGGTGAGAAGGAAAGCGAGAATGGAGGGGAATTTCATCAGATCGAGTGAACAGAATCATAGGGCCCTCATATCCTTGCGGTAAACAGGAATCGCGACCCGATCGCGCCAACACACTTCCCAAAAACTCCCACAACGCCGTCTGCACGTCGCGGAATCCCCGTCCTTGCGGCACGAGGTAGAGGGGCGATAAAATCAGGCTGGCGGACCGGAAATCGCTCGGCACGGGGACGAGATCGAGACCCTGTGACTCGGCCTCCTGCAGGGCACGGTGCAGGTGCGAAGCCGAACTCGAGAGCCCCACCCTTTTCCACTCGGGATGTTTTGCGAGCAGCTTCGCCACAGCCGCCAGTTCCTCGCTCGTGTTGCGGGGTTCGGGCACTTCGATGATCACCCCGGCAGGCACGCCCAGTCCCTCCCAGATCATGGAGGTCTCGCGGGAGAGCAGCCTGTCCTCGCCCGCCTCGGTGATGCTGCGGCCTGTCGTGATGAGGGTGCCGACGAGTCCCTCGTGAAAGAGGATCGCCGGACGGGTCAGCCTGTCCCCGTGCGTCCCGAGGGCGGGTCGTCCGCCCGGTGAGAGACCGGTGCCGCCGCCGAGGAGCACGAGCGCATCGAGCTTTTCGGTCGGTTGCTCGTAGACGAAGTAGGGCTCCTCGAGAACTCGCAGCAGCGCCACTCCGGCGTAGGGACTGCCGGCAAAAGAATACAGGATCCACGCGGCCACCACGCCGAAGCGAGCGGACTTTTTAAGCCCGCCCGCAAAAAGAAACCCGAATCCCGCGAGCCAGAGAAATCCCGCCGGCAGGATGAGATGAGCGATCACTTTTTTGGCGATGAGCCCCTCGCCACTCAGTGCGATGAGGACTGCGGCAAGAGCAAGGGCGGCCATCACCGGATATAGCCGGGAGAGTCTTTTCATAGGAACGGAAGGAGATGCAAGGAAGCAACGATACGATCGACTTCATTGAAAGCTTACATTCCCTTCCCGCAGTCCCTCACCCCGCCAGGATCTGCTCCAGAACATAGGGCAGGATGCCGCCGGCGTTGTAGTAGTCCACTTCGGCGGGAGTATCGAGTCTCACCTTGAGCGGGATCTCGAGATTGGTCCCGTCGCTGAGATGGGCCACGAGGGTCGCGGTCTGCATGGGCTTGAGCTCACCGGCGATGCCGACGATGTCAAAGGTGGCGTCGGCGAGATCTTTGACCTTCTCGTAGTGGGCCGGGTCCGCAAAATTCAGCGGCAGCACACCCATCCCGATGAGGTTGGAGCGGTGGATACGCTCAAAAGACTTCGTCACTACCGCGCTGACGCCGAGGAGCCGAGTGCCTTTGGCGGCCCAGTCGCGGCTGCTTCCCATCCCGTAGTCGGACCCGCCGATGATGATCAGCGGCGTGCCCTCGGCCTGGTAGGCCATCGAGGCGTTGTAAATGAAGCTGGGTTTGGCTCCGGCAGCGCTGGAGATCGTCGTGTCGGGTGCGGCCACTTCGGAAGCGCCGAAGTACTGGGTGTAGCCGCCCTCGATCCCGGGGCACATCAGGTTCTTGATCCGCACGTTGGCAAAGGTGCCGCGGGTCATGACGCGGTCATTGCCGCGACGGGCACCGTAGGAGTTGAACGATGCTTTTTCGACCCCGTTGGCGAGCAGGTACTGACCGGCGGGCGAGGTTTCCTTGATCGATCCGGCCGGGGATATGTGGTCGGTCGTGACGGAGTCGCCGAAGATCCCGAGAGGGCGTGCCCCGACGATATCTTCGCTGCCGCCGACTTTGCTTTCGAAGAAAGGCGGAGACTGAACGTAGGTCGATCCTTCGTCCCAGGTGTAGGTCGATCCCGTCGAGCCGGCGATCTCGCCCCACTTGGGGTTGGCGGTATCGACATTGCCGTAGAGTTTGGCGTAGACCTCTGGCTTGAGGGCACTTGCGAGCTGGGCGCGGATCTCCGCCTGCGAAGGCCAGAGATCGGCGAGGAAAACGGGGTTGCCGTCGACATCACTGCCGAGGGGCTCGGTCGTGAGATCGATATCGACGCAACCGGCGAGGGCGTAGGCGACGACGAGCGGCGGCGACATGAGGAAATTCGCGCGGATCGAGCCATGGACGCGGGCCTCGAAGTTGCGGTTGCCGGAAAGGACGGAGGCACAGACGAGGTCGCCCTGCTTGATGGCGTCTTCGATGGCGGGGTGGAGCGGACCGGAGTTGCCGATGCAGGTAGTGCAGCCGTAGCCGACCGTTTCAAAGCCGAGTTTGTCGAGCTCGGTCTGGAGACCGGTCGCTTCGAGGTAGTCGGTCACGACACGCGAGCCCGGCCCGAGGGAGGTCTTCACAAACGGGGCGACGGTGAGGCCTTTTTCGTTGGCCTTTTTCGCGACGAGTCCGGCTGCGAGCATGACGCTCGGGTTGGAGGTATTCGTGCAACTCGTGATTGCGGCAATGAGGACACTGCCGTGCCGGAGCTGAGTGTCCACGTCGATGGCGGTGATGATCTCGCCCGTGATGAGCGGGTTGTCGAACTCACCGGCAGGCGAGTTGAGGTGCAGCGGGACGGAGATGCCGCGGTTCGCAGGATCGAGCCCGAAGCCGCCGGCACTGACGGGAGCGGCGTAGAGCTGGTTGAACTTGTTGCCGAGTTCGGGCACGTCGATGCGGTCCTGCGGGCGCTTCGGTCCGGCTACGGCGGGGACGATGGTGGAAAGGTCGAGTTCGAGCAGGTCGGTGTAGTCGCACTCGTCCTTATCGGGGATGCCGAAGAGATTCTGCGCTTTGTAATAATTCTCCACCGTGGTGCAGAGCTCCTCGGAACGGCCGGTGCCGCGGAGGTAGTTGATGGTCTCGCCATCGACGGGGAAGAAGCCCATCGTGGCGCCATACTCGGGAGCCATGTTGGCGATGGTGGCGCGGTCGGGGAGCGAGAGGGCGGTCGCGCCGGGGCCGAAGAACTCGACGAACTTCCCGACGACGCCGTAAGCACGGAGAATCTCGGTGACGCGGAGGGTGAGGTCGGTCGCGGTGACGCCCTCGGCGAGAGAACCGTGGAGGTAGACCCCGACGACTTCGGGAACGAGGAAGGTGACGGGCTGACCGAGCATCCCGGCCTCGGCTTCGATGCCGCCCACGCCCCAGCCGACGACGCCGAGGCCGTTGATCATGGTGGTGTGGGAATCGGTCCCGACGAGAGTGTCCGGGTAATAGACTCCGTCTTTGGAAAGCACTCCTTTGGCGAGGTACTCGAGGTTCACCTGGTGCACGATCCCGATCCCGGGAGGCACGACGGAGAAGGTCTCGAAGGCCTGCTGGCCCCATTTGAGGAATTCGTAGCGCTCGCGGTTGCGGATGAACTCGATCGCCATATTGCGGTCGAGGGCGACCTGAGAGCCCGAAAAATCGACCTGGACGGAGTGATCGACGACGAGATCGACGGGCACAAGCGGCTCGACCTTGGAAGCGGAGGCTCCGCGAGCGACGGCGGCGTCACGCATCGCGGCGATATCGACGAGGAGCGGAACGCCGGTGAAGTCCTGGAGGACGATGCGCGCCACGGTGAAGGGGATCTCGTATTCACCCGGTGCCTTGGCATTCCAATTCGCGAGATTCTTGACATCGACCTCGCTGACCTTGCGACCATCGACATTGCGCAGCACCGATTCCAGCACGATGCGGATGCTCACGGGGAGTCGACTGAGGTTCGCTGCGACTCCGGCCTCGGCGAGAGCGGGCAGTGAATAGAATTTCCCTTCGGCTCCGGAGCCGGTGGTGAACGAACGGACTACGTCAAAACTCATCTTTTCAGGTCAATTTACAAATTTCAGAATGGCGGAATTCCCGCCTGATCTCCGGACCAGACAGGGCTGGGTGATAGCCCCGACCCTGTTATCCCGAACGTACGGCAGTATCCGGACGATTTTGCCCCATCTGTAAAGCACGAAGCGCACCGGTTCAACAAGGGGTTTTCAGACAAAAAGCGGGGCGACTTCGAGTTGCAGGACGCAACCGGGGTGGATCTCGAAGGGGTCTTCGGGCGGGAGTTCACGGTAGACCCCGTCGCTGCCAAGGGAGAGGAGCAGGGCGGATTTGTCGTCGGGATCGACAATGAGATAAAAAGGGACGCCGTTCGCCGCATAGAGATCGCGCTTGGCGGTGAGGTCCTTCCGGCGGGTCGAGGGCGAAAGAATCTCCACGGCGAGTTCGGGTCGTCTGGTGATCCACTGTCCATCGGGCTTTTCGCAGACGACCATGAGATCGGGACGAACGACGGTGGTCGAGTCAACGTGCCAGTCGCTTTCGTAAACGGCGACGCACTCGTGGGGACACGACGACGCCGATAGCTGATTCACGAGAACCGCTCCCAGTTTCATCCCCAATGACTGATGGAAAAAATTCGGAGCCGGTGACATCGCCACCGGAATCCCGTTCCACAGTTCCCAGTCTCCTTCCCACGCGAGGTAATCCTCGACGTGATAGTGCGGCTTGTAAGAGACGGCGGACATAGCGGGAACCTACCACGTCTCGAGAAGGAAAAAAAGCCCGGATCGCTCCGGGCTTTTCAGAAAATCGCTGACCGATGGGATCAGCCGAGTTCTTTGAGTCTCGCTTTGATCGCGTCGAAGTCCGGCATCTCGCCGGGGTTGTCGTTGCTCTCGGAGTACTGGACGATCCCGGCGCCGTCGACGATGAAGGCCGAGCGCTTCGGCACGCCGCCCATGTGAAGATTCTTCTCGGGGAGGAAGCTCTTGTAAACGACGTCGTAGGCCTTGGCGACGTCGTGCTCGTAGTCGCTCAGCAGGGTGATCTCGATGCCTTCTTTCTCCTTCCAGTTCTGCTGGGCGAAGGGGTTGTCACCGCTGATTCCATAGACCTTCGCATTGAGGTCTGCATATTCTGAGAGCTCACTCGTGACCGAGCAGAACTCCTTGGTGCAGCCGCCGGTGAAGGCCATGGGGACAAAAAGGAGGAGAATATTGCCGTCTCCGAGGAGGTTCATGAGCCTGACGACCTCGGGGCCGTCGGCGCCGATGGTGGTCAGTTCGAAGTCAGGTGCGTTGGTGCCTACAGAGATAGCCATTTTGAGGTAGTGGATGTTAGGGATTCGTTCGGTCGTCCGGAGGGGATGGAACCGGTCTCCGGAACGGTAAAGGAAGGCGCGGGCGGGTCAAGGCGATTCACTCTTCGAGGTCGTCACGCACCTTCGTCTCGACGACGAGCTGACCCTCTTCTCCATAGACGGCCCCGAGAGACTGGATGTGCGCCTTCATCACCGGACTCTCGGGATCGAGTTTGAAAAAGTCGAGGGCAGTGTAGTTGTCGACGAAGCCGGGAGGCACCTCGCCTGCGGCGGGACGGATGTCCCTGACCTTGAACGCGATCGTGCGGACACGGACTTCGGGTTCGAGGACAAAAGTGGCATTGAGATAACGCACGCCTTTTTTGATGATGCCTTTGCGCATGGGCTGGGCCATCGCCGCGACAATGCCCTCGGGACCGATGCTCTCGACCGAGGTGTTGCCGCGGAAGTCTTTGGCCACCTCGAAAGTCGCGATGATGAGATTGAGATCGGCGGCGGTGAAGAGGACCCGCCCGGCACGATTCTCCTTTACCGCGGCGGCGATGAGAGCGAGCTTCGCATTGACCGCCCCGACTTCTGCGGGAGTAGGCGCGGGCACGGGCAACTCAGCCGCAGTATCCTGAGTGAATTCACCGATGACGCGGTTCTGGTAGTTGCCGACGACAGTGTAGAGGATGATGAGCCCGCCGAAGACAAAAACGATCGCTCCGAGGATCATGCAGCCGGGGATCGGTGAACCGCGCAGGGCAGCGCGTGAGTCTTCGGAGATCGTTTCTTCGTCTGGCATATCGGGACTTTGGCTTCGCCCCGCCAAAACGCAAAGTCCGATTTCCCGCAAGACGTCCCCACCCCTCCGCCGATCAGCGTTGACAGGCCGACCGGCGCGGGATAAAACCTGAGATTTTCCCGCTATGAAGCGCACTCTCGGCATCTTCACTCTTCTCCTCGTAGTCTACCTTGCCACCTGGGTGATGAGCGACCTGCTGACTGGTCGTCAGAGCTTCCTCTCTGCTTTCAATCAGGAGAATCTGCTGCGGCGGACGGCGCTCTTCGGAATCATCGGGGTCGGGGTCGCTTTTGTCATCATCACCGGCGGAATCGACCTCTCGATCGGCTCGGTCGTGTGCCTGATCGGTGTGGGATTCCCCTGGCTGGCAGTGCAGATGGATCAACCACTCTGGCTTGCGCTGCTGCTCGCGCTTGTCATCTCGCTCCTGATCGGCCTCACCCACGGGATCCTCATCACGAAGATGAAGCTGCAACCCTTCGTCGTGACGCTCTGCGGCCTGCTCATTTACCGGGGCATCACTCGCGGGTTCACCAATGACCAGACGGCCGGTTTTCAGAGCGAACTCAAGGATCTGCGCTGGCTCGCCAACGGGGAGATCCCGATCACGGATACCTTCGGCCTGCCGGTGCCCTGTCTCATCCTTGCGGTCGTCGCGGTGCTCGCGGGGGTCTTCCTCAACCGCACGATTTACGGGCGCTATCTCCTCGCTCTCGGGAACAACGAGGAGGCGGCGCGCTTCAGCGGAATCAATACCGATCGCATGACGATCCTAGCCTATGTAATCTGCTCGCTTCTCGCCGGGCTCGGGGGATTGCTCTTCGTGCTCGACACGAACTCGGCCCAGCCGGTCGATTTCGGGAATTTCTACGAGCTCTTTGCCATCGCCGCCGCCGTACTGGGTGGTTGCAGTCTGCGTGGCGGTTCGGGCACGATCATCGGGGTGGTCATCGGCACGGCCCTAATCCAGTTGTTGCGCAACATGATCACCCTCGTCGACGAGATCCCGCAAAATATCGAGTTCGCCGTGATCGGGGCGGTCATCCTCGCCGGGGTGATCGGTGACGAGGTCGCGAAACGCATCATCACGAATCGACGTCGGGCCTGAGGAGAATCGCCGACAAAAATTGAAACCAGTTCTTCAGCGGGGGGTTCCATGTGGTGAATAAACTGATACCCATGAAAACCAAACTCATCATTCTACTCGGCTGTACCCTCGCGATCGCGCCTCTCGGTGCGGGAGACAAACCCGCCCCCGACCCGGCTGGCAAAGGCAAGGGGCCCGGCGGTCCCGGAACACCGGGCGGAAAGGGCGAAAAGGGCGACGGCTCGTTCTTCCGCGAGATGGACAAAAATGCCGACAAGGCGATTTCCAAAGAAGAGGCCGGCGAACGCTGGGAACGCCTCGGCAAACTCGACAAGGACAGTGACGGCAAAGTGACGATTCAGGAGATGATGGCCGCACGCCCCCAGGGTGGACCGGAGGGGAAAGGCGGACCGGAGGGCAAAGGCGGTCCAGGGAAGGGCGGTCCCGAAATGTTCGCACGGGCCGACAAGAACAAGGACGGCAAGCTCAGCAAAGACGAAGTCCCCGCCATGTGGGAGCGTCTCAGCAAACTCGACAAGGACAGCGACGGCGCCGTCAGCAAAGAGGAAATGGCGGCGATGCGCGGCGGCCCGGGCGGCAAAGGCGGACCAGGGCGGCCGGATGGAAAGGGCGGCCCCGAGGGCGGTCCCGGCGCGATGTTCTCACGATTCGACACGGACAAGGACGGGAAACTTTCCAAGTCCGAAGTCCCTGCGGAGATGTGGGACAAACTCTCCAAGGCCGATGACAACGCCGACGGTCTCGTCAGCAAGGAGGAGCTCGATAAGGTCTATCGCGAGCGCGAAGGCCAGGGCGGCGGTCCCCGCCCCGAAAAGAAAGCGGCGGAAAAACCGTCCGTCTGATCGGGAGCTGGCTCCACTTCTCTTTCGCAAAAACCCGGTGCTCGACGCGCCGGGTTTTTCATTTCTCCCCGTCCCGCCTCACTCGTGGCGGAGCGCCTCGACGGGATTCATCCCCGCTGCGCGGAAGGCCGGATAGATCCCGAAGAGCACCCCGATCAACACCGAGATCGTGAAGGCCAGAGCCGGTGCCCAGAACTCGATGATCGTGACCATCTCGGCGAAGTGAGTGATCATGATAGGGATGGCGAGCCCGAGTGCCACACCGATGATGCCGCCCGCTCCCGAGAGCATCACCGTCTCGATGAGGAACTGGATCACGATGTCCTTTTTCTTTGCCCCGAGGGCCCGTCGGATCCCGATCTCGCGGGTGCGCTCGGTCACGGTCGCGAGCATGATGTTCATGATCCCGATGCCGCCGACAAGGAGGGAGATCGCGGCAATCGACCCGAGCACGATGTTGAAGATCTGCTTCGTGCGCTCGGCGCGGCGCAGGAGATCGAGCGGCACGGTCATACGGTAGTCGACCTGCTTGTGATTGCGCTCGAGGAGGTGCCGGATCGCTAGCGAGGCGGGCATGACCTGATCGGGTTCGTCAATGCGGATGGTGACCTCGTGGAGCTGCACTTTCTCGGCCTCGAAGCTCCCGGATCGATACTTGAAGAGAACCTCACCAAAGTGATCCTCGAGGGTGGTGAGAGGGATCATCATTTCCATGCCGTCGCCCTTATCGCCGGTGCCCTCACTCTGGTCATTCGCGGCCGCCACGGCCGGGTCGTCTTCGATCAATCCGATGACGCGGAAGTAACTCGTCTGGATGCGGACGGTGTCCCCGATGGGTTCCGAAAGCGGGAAGAGTTGCCTAGCAAGGCTTTTCGAGAGCACGCAGACGGGAGTGCGCATCGACATCTCCAGCTCGGTGAAGAAGCGACCCCGAATGACTTTGCGGTTCCGCATCTCGGGGAACCACGAGACCGTTCCCACGGCCGCACCATCGACATTCTGCGCCTCGTTCCAGATGAAGTCCTTCACCTCGCGGGAGGGGATCGCCACGAGTACTCCGGGAACGGTCGCGCGGATCTGGGAAATATCATTGTAGGTCAACCCGTACTCGAGGATGAGGGAGCGCTCCTGCTCGCCTGCGGTGGTTTTGTTAGTTGGCTTGACGGATTCGAGGATGATGTTCTGGCTTCCTAGATCTTTGATCTGCTGCTGGGCTTCATAGCTCGCCCCTTCCCCGATCGCGAGCATCGCGATGACAGAGCAGACCCCGAAGACGATTCCCATTGCGGTGAGGAGCGAGCGCAACTTGTGCATCCAGAGACTCTTCACGCCGAGGATGATGGATCGCTTCAGCCGGAAGAGGGAGAACTCCTGAATGATTACGGGAGCATTCACGAGAGCCGCCTTTCCTTGTAGCGTCCCGTGTAGCTGTCGTAGGCGACCTCGCCGTCCTTGAGCCTGATCGTGCGCGAGGTGCGCATCGCCATGCCCTCGTCGTGGGTGATGAGGATGAGGGTCTTGCCGTCGGCATTGAGCTCGTCGAAGATCTCGAGAATGTCGCCCCCGGATTTCGAGTCGAGATTGCCGGTGGCTTCATCCGCGAGGATCACGGCGGGATCATTGGCGAGAGCCCGGGCGATCGCGACGCGCTGCTGCTGTCCACCCGAGAGTTCGGTGGGGCGGTGATCGAGCCGTGTCCCGAGACCGACCTTGCGAGCGAGTCCCACGGCGATCTCGCGACTGTCTTTTTCGGGGACACCCTGGTAGTAGAGGGGAACTTCGATGTTCTCCACGACAGTGAGTTGCTGGATGAGATTGTAGCTTTGAAAGATGAACCCGAGCCGCTTTCCTCGGACCTGCGAAAGATCGTCGTCCGAGAGTTTAGAAACATCCTGCCCGCTCAGAAAATACTGGCCCACGGTCGGCTGGTCGAGGCAGCCGAGGATGTTCAGCATCGTCGATTTGCCACAACCCGATGGCCCGAGGATGGAAATGTAATCACCCGGCAAGATCTTGAGATTGACCCCATGCAGCGCCTTCACGAGGGTATCGCCCATCTGGTAGTGCTTCTCAACACCCCTGAGTTCGATGACCGGTTCGGGAACAGACTCTGGGGCCATGGGGGTAAAGAAGTCAGTCCCGGGGAAGCTCAGGCTTTCTCGTCAGACGTGACTGCTTCCTCCTCTTCGCCCAGGGCCGAGGCAGTCTTGTCCGCCTTGGCACCTTCGATCTTTCGCTCACCGGCGTCACGGGCGATTCGGGAGTTCTGCGCTTTGGCCAGCTCGTAGCTGTCGGGCATCTTCAAAAACACCTCGTCGCCCTCTTCGATGCCTTCCCGCAGTTCGATGAAGTCATTGTTGTAGGCACCGATCCGCACCGTCTGACGCTTGTAACCGCCAAGCGTCTTGAGAAAGACGAAGCGCTCGCTGTTCTCCACAAAGACCGCCTGCACGGGCACGTAGGTGACATCCTCGAGCTCGTCGACGATGATCTCGACTTTGGCGCTCATGCCCGGCTTGAGAAATTCGTGCGTGCCCTCGATCTCGACGGTCGCGGGGTAGACCTTGAGCGACGGATTGTATCGCGAAGCGTTCGAGTCGGGGAGGACGGCCACTTTCGAGATCCGGCCCACTAGTGTTTTGTCAGGCACGGATTCGGCGGTGATATAGACCTTCTGACCGAGCTCGATTTTCTTGATGTGGGACTCGTGGATATTCACCTCCACGCCCAGCTTCGACATGTCAGGAATGGTAATGATGGGCTGGCCATTCTTGAGCGTCGCGCCCGAGGAGATCCCGTCGTAGTAGCGCGAGGTGTAGTAGTTGTCATCGGCCCCGCCATAGGCGACGAGCCCGGGAAGCTTCGCCGTGATGATGCAGCTCGCGAGTTGTTCCTCAAGGTTCTCGCGCTTCTTCAGCTCAAGCTCGTAGCGGCGCTTCGCAGAGCGGAATTTGGCGTAGATCTGCGACATCTGCGCCATCTTCTCACGCTTGGAGCGGATCAGGGCGAGGAGCGCCTCTTCGTAAACCGAGAGCATCTTCTCAGCTTCTTTAGGGAACTCGTAGTCACGAAAGAGCTCCAGCTCGGTCTCGGTTCGTTGCAGGGCGAGGCGCGCCTTGTCGAGACCGACCATTTCATTCTCGAGGGTCTGCTTGGTGATGAATTCGCGCAGGTGGAGACGTTTTGCTCCCTCGACCGATTCCTCGACCACGGCGAGTTCGGACGAGGCCACGAGCGCCTCATCGCGCATGCGGCGTATTGTCTGCTCGGCCTCACCATCGCCGAGAAGCTCGTCCTTTAGGAAAGAGCCGAAGTTCACGTTCGCCGCGAGACTGTCGTCGCTTTCGAGGGCGAAGTTCGTCACGTGGGTGTCGTCGGTCACGTCATCGGCGAGTTTGCGCGTGTCGAAGGCATTGACGATGAGCGTGGTTGCCTCCTTCTCGTAGGCCGCGAGGGAATCGTTGTCGAAGGGCAGGCCGAGTTTTTTTAAAGTGGACTGGGCCGCCTGCGCGCCGACGAATTTCTGGAAATCGAGCAGCGCGAAACGCAGCGTCTGACGCTCCAGCTTGATGTCGCTGAGGGCCTCACTCTCCTGTATCTCGATGCTCTGCTTCGCCTCGGCATAGGCCGATTCGGTCTGCTGGAACTGCACGTCGTGATCGACGATAGCTTCTTCGAGCTCGGACTGGTCGAGGCGCACGAGGACTTTGCCTTTCTTCACATCCTCCTCTGTCACGTAATAACCTTCGTCGATGATCTCGAGGATTTTCACGCCACCTGGCAACTTCACGTCGTTGCGGAACTCGAGGAAGTTGAGAGCCTGGATGTTGCCGCCCTCGAGAACGTCGATGACGAGATCGCCCTTCTGGGCATCGGCTACGGGCATGTCTTTCTCAGCCGAATCGCCCTTACCGCCCCCTCTCAATCCCAGGAAAATCGCGACCGCAGCCGCCACTGTTACCCCAGCTATGATCCTCTTTTTCATAAAGCTAAAACGGGGTCAAAGAGATTCTCGTTTGAGTTTCTCCTCCCACGACCCGTCCTCGTTAATATACAGGATCCCCATGTCTCTCCAAAGGCGCAACCGCGCTAAGGTATGATTCACCACGGTTGCGGTACGCTGATTCTGTGCATCGACGAGATCTTCCTGCGCATCGACGAGGTCCAGGGCCTGGCCGCGACCGAGGTCGGCGAGGAGGATCTGCTCTTCGAGACGACGCGAGGCGAGGGCGACCCCTTCCTCCGCGATCTTGAAGTTCTGCTTTTCCTGCCCGAGGGCACGCCACGAATCGTAGATCTCGAGACGGGCACGATCAAAGGTGAGATCGCGCGCCCGTTTGGCCCGCTCCACCTGGACGAGGGTGGCCCGGTAGATATTGCGCTCAGCCTTGCGATCGATCGGCAGGTCGAGATCGACGGAGCTCGACCACCGCCGGCGGTCCCAGTTGATCGCCGGGGTGGAATCCCCCGGATCGCTCACCGACTGGTAGTCGAGGGAGACATCGAGCCCGGGAAGCAGACCGTTTTCCGCCACCTTGACCTGTCGCAGGGCATCATCGACAAGATCGCTCGCGGTGATGAGGTCGGGACGGGAAACCATCGCGATCTCGACGGATTGCTCTTTCGTTATCGAAGGCTCTTTGATCACGAGCCGATCGAGTTCTCTCTCATCGAGGACGAGATTGCTGTCCACCGGCACGCCGATGGAGATTTTGAATTCATCGAGCACGCTCAGATACACGCGCAGCGAGTCGACCCATCGACTTTCGGACTGCAGCTTGGCCTGGCGGAGACGGGCGAGCTGGTTCTGCGTGCGGCGGTTCTCATCGGCGAGAGCCTCTTCGCGCTCGACGTTTTTCACAAAGCCGCGATAGGCCACGTAGCTGTTGTGAACCCGGTCGCGGGCGCGGAGGACGCCGTAGTAATCACTCACCACCTCGACAACGAAGGCGCGCCGGAAATCGGCGAAGTCACGCAGGTCGTAGAGCAGGTTCCGCTCCTCCTGCGTCAGGGCCTCCAGCGTCACGGCAGTGCCGCCCCCTTGCAAGAAAGGCTGCACCAGTGAGACGGCGAGATCGGAGTCATTGAGCGAACGATTCCCCGTCATGATGCGGAGAAAGTCCTGCGTAAAGTCAGCCGATAGTCTCGCGCCGGTTTTGTAAAGCCAATTGAAACCGACCGACCTCGTCTGGGAAAAAGTATTGGTGGAGACCAGCTCGGTCATACCGGCCTCAAGTTCGGCCTGACGGGAATCGGTCGCGCGGGTGGCAGATCCCCCCGCTCCGAAGACGGGGGCGAGGCGGAAGCGCGCCAGCGTGAGATCCAGTGCGGAGAGAAAGAGCTGCTCCCGCGCACTCAGGTAGGAGCGCCCATGCACGATGGCGGTGCCGACGGCCTCGTTCAGACTCATCTCCTTCGCGACCCGCTCCAGCCGGGCGGCGTCGCCTAGAAATTCGCCACTCCTGCCGCTCGCCGCTTTCAGATTTGTCAGGTCAATGGTCGGCTCCTCGGCAAGGAAGACGTCGTCAGGTCCGACATTATCGACCTCGGGAGTTTTCTCGGCCAGGACCGAATAGACCTCGCGATCCGCCCGGGCATGATACAACTGCGGCGAGCAAGACGGAAAAACGATCAGGGCAAGGACGAGAAGGAGCATTGGCAGAGGCCAAAACCGCATATCCCTCAGCCCTCCCCCGTGGAAGGTAACGCCCGCCGTATCGTCTTTTTGCATCCGTGTTTCCCCTCCTTCGGACACGCGACCCGCTTTCGCAAGCACGCCAACAGGCCATAGACGCGCCACTTTCCAAAGCACGCAAGCTAACAGGGTTACCACCATCACCCCATCCTGTCAGGTCCTGACGATCAGCCTATTGCCCCCCGCGAAGGGGGGAAAGAGGTTTGGAACGGGCCACCGTAAGCCGGATTCTGTTCACCCGGTCCGTAGTCGAACCGGGTGGACGATCATTTATCTAGCGGACCTCTCCTGAGAGAAATCCCCTCCCCGCCGAAGCGGGGTGCGACTAATACCCGGACACATATCGCGGCCGAAACCGCAAAACCGGACCGGCTGTCCGTTTGCCCTGTTATGTCTTGCACCGCATGGGGTTTATCGTGCCCCCTCGGTTGCCCTCGGGGCGGTGAGCTCTTACCTCGCCATTTCACCCTTACCCCCCGTCGCTCAGAGAGCTACGGAGGGCGGTATATTTTCTGCGACACTTTCCGTCACCCCGCCATTACGATGGAGTGCCCCGGCTTTCACCGGGCATGCTGCCGTGCGGTGTCCGGACTTTCCTCTGAATCCCGAGGGAAACAGCGATCATCTCCGGCCCGTTCCAAGCGGGGAACCTACACGTGATCGGCCGCCTGCGCTACGGGAAGATTCAGCATCGCCCCGACCTCGTCGAGCCCGGGGAGGCGCCCCCTGCCGCCGAGCCCCCCGGCGCTGATCGCCGCAGTCGCACTCGCCAGGCGGGAAGCATCGCGAGGGGGATCCCCCCGAAGAAGGGCAAAAAGAAAAGCGCCGTGAAACACATCGCCACATCCTGTCGTGTCGATCACCTTGTCCACGGGGAAGGCTGGCTGGTGAAAACCTTGACCATCCCGGGTCAGAAACCAGCTCCCCGCTGCGCCGTCGGTGATCCCGACGATTTCCGCGCCCCATTGGGCGAGCGCCTCAAGCTGATCCTCGCGGGAGGTGGTGCCGGCGAGACGCGAGGCGTAGTCCGCCGCGACGATGAGGATGTCGATGCATGGCAGCAGCTCAAGGTGTTTTGCATCGAATCGATGGGCGCCACCATCGAAGGAGACGAGTCCCCCGCGCTCACGGACGGAGCGGGCTGCGTCGATGCAGGCGGGCCAATGGCGTCCATTGAGATGAAGAATGCGGCAGGCGGCGAGGGCGTCATGCGGCAACTCAGCAGTTGTCAGCGGGGTGAAGTCGCCCTCTTCAAAAAGCAGGTGTCTCTCGCCATCGCTTTGCCTTACGAGCACGGTGCCGAGAGAAGTGCTCCGGTCCGGTTCTCCGATGAGAAAGGTGGTGTCCACCCCGAATCGTGCGTAATCCGCCCGAATCCGCTCCCCGCGCCAGTCATCGCCGATGCGGTCGAGAATGGCCGCTTTCGCCCCGAGTCGGGAGGCGGCACAGAGGGCGGTAGGCACGGGACCGCCACCCATGATCGCCGAACGAAGGACGCGGGTGACACCGGCACCAACGGGAAAATCCCCGACGACCTGGATCGTGTCCAGAATCGACATCCCCAGTCCGAGGACGTCAAAGCCGGAACCGCCGGACGGGGACATCAAATGTGATATCCCTTGAGCCAGGAGACGACGGCTTCCGTCATCTGACCGAGCCCGTCGCCGCTGAAGACGTGATCGACCCCGGGGAGGATGACGATTTCCTTCGGCTCGTAGGCGCTCGCATACATCTTCTGCCCTTCCTCGACCGGGACGACGTCGTCGGCATCGCCGTGGAGGATGAGCCAGGGGACTTCGATCTTCTCGGTCTTGGCGAAGACATTGTCGATTTTGTTCATGTCATCGACGAAGGCCTGCGAGAGGGGGCACTCTTTGTCGTCCCACATGCATCCCTTGCCCGGCTTCTGGTCGCCGAACTCGCGCTCGACGAATTCTTTGGTGTTGCCCATGCCGGCAAGGGAGACGAGCAGCTCGATGCGCTCATCCTTCGCGGCGGCGAGCACCCCGACGGCAGCGCCCATGCTGTGCCCGATGTAGCAGACGCGGTGGTAGCCTTCTTCCTCGGCGGAATCGACGACGGCTTTCAAGTCTTTCACCTCTTTCGAGACGGTGCAGTCTTCGAACTTGCCGCCCGATTTGCCGTTCCCTGAGAAGGAAAAACGCAGAGTATTGAACCCCGCTTTTTCGAGGGCTTCGGCCAGACCGATCGCCCAGGGACGATCCTTGTTGCCGGTCACTCCATGACCGATGATCGCCAGCAGCGAGGTGTCTGAAGGATCTCCGTGGAACTCGTAGTCCAGATTGTCCTTCGATGAGTTGAGTATTTCCAGATACATGTCGTCGTTTCCGTAATGTGCGAGTCTGATGGAAAATGTCTAAGCGAAAAAACGCGCCGGGTCAAAATTGCGTGTCGAATATCCGGACCTCTTTGAACGAGGCACTGAACTGCTTCACGAAGACGTCGTGGTCGGGGTGGACCTGATAGGCATCGTGCTGCTCGACGGAGTCGAACTCGAGGACGAGGGCGTAGTCAAACGAGTTCTGCGTCACGGGCCGCACCGGCGTCGCGGCGGCTTTGCCGAAGCTGCCGCGAGCGACCACATCGATCACAAAAAGCGCGCGCAGCCCCCCTTCGAAGGAGGTTTTTTGCTCGTCGGTGAGAGACGGATCGAGCCAGAAATATACGTTGTGTCGGACCATGGGGCGAGCGTAGGACAGGCCCCGGATTTATCAACCGGCGACTCAGTAGGTCCTGATTTTTTTTGTTAGGTTGCTCGTTTACCCCTCCACCACGGTCTCGCTCGCGTTCCGCAGCATCACCTGAATGTGCGGGCTGTAGAGTTCGGGCTCGAGGAGAAAAGAGTCGTGGCCTTTCTCCGAGTGGACCGTGAGAAAGAGGTGGGGAACCTCGGCGCCGCGCAGCTTTTCGACGAGGGCGGCCTGCTCTTCTGGGTAAAAACAGTAGTCCTCGTCGATGCTGAAGATCAGATACTGGTGCCCCGCCTCGCGCGAGCGGGCGAAAAGTTCGTCGGCGTCGTCGGCCCCCGCCTCGATCACGGGGTCGTAGCGGCTCCACATCTCACAGATGCGCAGGTAGGTGTTGGCATCGAAGCGATCAGTGAACTTTTTTCCCTGATGGAGCATGTAGCTCTCGACGTGGTCGTGGGCCTGGTACCACGAGAATCGGTCGCCCGGTTGGACGACGTCCTTGCTGGCACGCCGCTCGATCGCGTCGAGATGGACAAAGGTCTTGTGACTGATCATGCGGGCGAGGGCGAGCCCGGTCTCGGGAGCGCCGCTCTCGTAATACTCGCCGGACTGGAAGCGCGGGTCGTTCTCGATCGCGAGGATCTGCTCGAGCAGGATGATACGGTTGAGCACCGTCGTTTTCACCCCGGTCGCGAGCGGAACGATGAGCCGGACCCGCTCCGGATAGAGGGTCGCAAAGGTGACGCAACTGAGCCCGCCGGTCGAGGGGCCCACCACTGCGAGGAGTTGCCCGATCCCGAGCGCATCGAGCAGCAGGGCCTGACTGCGGACGATGTCGTTCACCGTGATGTTCGGGAAAGTGGAGCCGTATCGCTTCCCCGTGGCGGGATTGAGGCTCGCGGGGCCGGTCGATCCGTAGCAGCCGCCCACATAATTGGCGCAGACGATGAAATACTGATTCGTGTCGAGCGCTTTCCCCGGCCCGATGAAGAGATTCCACCAGCCGTCCTCGCACTCGCGGGTCCAGAAGGCATTGCCCTTCACCCCCGGATTGTAGCCGGCGGCATGCTGGCTCCCGGAGAAGGCGTGGAAAAGCAGGATCGCGTTGGACCGGGTCTCGTTCAGCGCGCCGTAGGTCTCGTAGGCGAGTTCGACATGGTCGAGGCTGGCTCCGCAGCGGAACACAAAAGGATGCTCCGGAGTCGCAATGGTCTGGAACTGGGTTTCAATCTGGCCGATTTCACTCATCAAATTCGAGGGCGCCAAGGCTAAACCACAAGTCCCGCCACCGCCACCGATTTGCATGTCATACCCCGCTCGGGACGGGATAAGTCCGACAAACGTTCAAAGAGCGAGGATCTTCGCGTTGAGCGCTTTCAGCTTTTTCAGGAGCTTTTTAGCCTTCGCCTTCGCCCCTTTCTTTTTGGACGCCTTGATCTGCTTTTTCAGAGTTGCGGCCTGGGCCGTGTATTTCGCGGTGAGAGTAGCCTTAACGACGGCGGCGGCAGCGGCGGAGGCCTTTTCGAAAATCCCCACGGAGGGCTCATCCCCGCTCTCGGTGCGCAGGCTCGTAGGAAGAGATCAAATCTGTTGTTCGTGTCACCAAGGACCAAGTCGGCATCGTCGGACACAAATACGACAAATCGGCCGTTGTCCGACATCTTTGCCCTCGATGGATCGAAGACGGAAGCGGGATTCCCCATTTGATCGACATCGCTGAGGGTGTTTGTTCCGGCGCTCCGATCGTGCTGATAGAGGGGTTGGGGCCGCCGCCGGGAGTGAGCGCGGTGTCGTCCGAGGTAAAAAGTATCTTGTCGCCGTCAGCCGAGATCGCGACGGGATACGTCCACTCCGGCACGCCCGGCTGGTGCACCCGCAAGATGACCTCACTGGAGCGGGCCGGGAGGGAGCACGCGGCCGTCAACACGACGACGAGGGGGAGAAGCCTGTTTCTCGTAGAGAGAAGAGTGAACCCGTCTTGCACGAATTTCGAGAAATTAAAAGCCCCGGTCTACACAAGGGCAGCGTTGCACATCGCCGCCGCATCGCTTTTACTCCCGCGTGAGCATTTTTGATCGTCTTCTCTCCCGACCTGAACCGGAAAAACCGGGTATGCCGCAGGGCATCCGCCTCGTCGTGGGCCTGGGCAATCCCGGGCCGGAATACGAAAAGACCCGCCACAACATCGGCTTTGAACTGATCGACCTGCTCGCGGCCGAGCGCGGCCTGAAATGGTCGAAAGAACACAAATTCCGCTCTAAAATCGCGAGCGCCGGGCGGGATCTCATCTTTGCCAAGCCCCTCACTTTCATGAACCTCAGCGGCAACGCGGTCGCCCGACTGATGCGCGACTCCGCCCTGCGCCCCGACCAGATCCTCATCGTCTACGACGATGTCTCGCTCCCCCCAGGCAGCCTGCGTTTCCGGGCGAACGGCTCGGCCGGCGGGCACAACGGGATCAAATCGCTGCTCGAATATCTCGGCACGGACGAGTTCCCCCGCCTCCGCATTGGTATAGGTGCCCGGGACGAAAATGGGCCGCTCACCGACCACGTTTTAGGCCGTTTCACCGATGAAGAATGGCTCGAAATGCAAAAAGTCCTAGCGATTGCCGTAGATGGAGTAAATTGTACGCTTTCCGCAGGATTAGAAACGGCGATGAATCGGTTCAATCGGCGGGGCTAATCTAACGCGCACAGCGGACCGGAAAAACGTCGGATTGAACAACAAGCTACAGCTCATGAAACGCAAATACGAAGGGATCTACATCCTCAAACTCCAGGGCCAGGACGAAGGCATCGATGAAATGGTGGGTAAAATCTCCAAAGAACTCGAGTCAAACGGAGCCAAACTTGACAAGATCGAGCGACTCGGTCGCAAGGAATTCGTCTTCCCGAACAACGCCAAGCAGAAGCACGGCTTCTACGTGCAGTACCATTTCGAAGCAGACCCGGCCGTCCTCAACAACGTGGAAGCTCACCTGAAGCTCAACGAGCAGGTGATGCTGCAGCACTACCGCCGCCTCTGATCCGCGTCCGGTCTGCGGGGGGCAGTCGGCGAGAGCTCTGTTCTCGGCAGATATTGCCCGCCGTCGCTGTAAAAGCCTCCTCTGGCGCTCACCATGGGGGGCTTTCTCGTTTTTGTCGGGGGGAATTATCCTCTCCGTTTGCGATTGCCGTACTGCGGATGGTTGACGCTTGGGGAAGACTGGGCCACGTTACCCGCCCTCGTTTCCGGCTGACCGTCTCACGGGCCGGCACGACTCCCTCCCTCCTTCCGATCTGTTGGCAGCACTTATTGCCTGCCGTTTTTCACTCTCCTTTTTCCTCTTTATTTCCTTTATGAACGTAGATCGCGCGACGCTCGACTTCCTCAATTCATTCTCGCATGACGAAAAGAAAGAAGGCCAACGCCTTCACGACGAAGGGGCCGTGACGCAGATTTTCGGCAATCACCTCCTCATTCAGGGGCGCATCGAGGATGAGGACTGGTCCTGCCGCACCCGCATCCAACTGCAAGGGAATGAATGGGTCGGCGAAGCCGATGAAAAGAGTGACTCCGGCCGCGCCGCCCTCTACGCGACGATGCTTGAGAAAGTCGCCCGCAAGGGAGAGCTCCCCGAAGCACCCAACGAGATTGGGCAAAAGACCCTCACCGAAGTGATCGAGGACAAACTCAGTCGCGGACTGACCGGCGAAGAAGACGAATACCTCGGCAAGATCGAGCGCCGCTATCGTCGCTTCGAACTCGAGCGCGAGATCTTCGACTCTGACCTCGTCCGCCTCAACCCCCGCTGGCCGGTCGATACTTTTGAGCCGCTCGTCCTCTGGCCGACGCCGCCAAACGATATCATCGAGTTCTGGAACTACGTTTCCCACGCCTTTGAAAAAGGGAACTTCGACTTCCCCGACTTTCTCGAAGTGATCACAGATCGCGAGTGGACCCGCGAGCGCATGGAGGCCTGGGAGAAACGCCGCGAAGAGAGCGAGTGGCGCTACCAGGTCGAGGTCTTCGAAAAGCGCCCGGCAGAAGAGCCCATCGAGCTCGTCGAGTTCCACCTGCGCATCAGCACCCGCGAGGCCCGTCTCATGGTCCGTAGTGGGGAAACCGGCGCCTTCGAGCGCATCACCGATCAGGAGCAATTCACCCGTCTCGAAGAACGATACACCAATGGCGGCCTCCGCATGACCGGTCCCTCGGAGATCCTCTGGAGCAAATTCATCCATGCGGCCGCGAAAGATGAGTCCAGCGACGGCGGTCTCATCCTCGACAAAATCGAGAACTGCCGCTTTCTCAATCGCCTTTTCCACCAGCCCGAACTCGAGGGGTTGATCGTCAATCTCGACGAGATCCCTTTCCGCATTGCGGAAAAGCCGCTCCACTGGACCTGCCGTCCCGACTCCATGGGGAGCGACGACTACGAGCTGCAACTTCTCACCGGAGAGGACCGCGACGTCTCGCACACCGTGCGCCTCCTCCCCGGCGACGAGTCCCTCTACATGAGCGACGAGTGGGTCTTCCGGGGGCCCGAGCACTGGGTCAAGGCCGAGACCCTCATCGATCCCCGCGTCATCATTCCCCGCAGCGTCATCGAGAGCGAGTCGGGTGTTGCCTTCCTCTATCGCCTCAATGCGGCGATCCCCGAGGCACTGGAAAAGAAGATCAAAGAGGAAGAGCTCCGCATCATTTTCGACCTCAGCATTTCGTCCAGCGCCACCGGTGCCTCGAGCGAGCACATGATCATGAAAATCATGGCCGAGAACAGCGAGGGCACGCGCGAGGAGATTCTGGGCCGGGAAGGCTGGGAAGTGATCACGCAGCAAAAGAGCGAGGCCGAGATCCTCTATCGCTATGATCGCAACCTGCAGCGTCGCGTCGGCCGGTTCATCGCCCCGATGCAGCCGACCTTCGACGGCAACCTCGGCTGCTACCGCGCCCGCGTGACAAAGAATTTTCCCGAAAAATACGCCGAGTGGCTCGAGTCACTCCCGGCCGAGATCGAGATCCGCGCGGACAAAGAACTTGCCACGCTCGATGCCGACCCGATCGAGGCTCAGGTCTCCTTCGAAGTGGTCGACGAAGAGATCGACTGGTTCGACCTCAAGGTGGTCGTCAAGGTAGACGGCATGGACCTCTCCCAGGAGGAAATCCGCTCCCTCGTCCAGGCCCGCGGCCAGTTTGTCCGCATGGAGCGCGGCGGATGGTTGCGCCTGAAGATGAATCTCAGCGAAGAGCAGCAGATGGCGGTGTCGAAGATCGGTCTCGATCCCTTCGACCTCACCGGAGAGATCCACCGCCTCCACGCCCTGCAGCTGGCCGAACCGGCCGCGCGCGAAGTCTTCGATGCAAAAGCGTGGGAGCGCATCACCGATCGCGCGAAGAATCTCAAGCTTCAGGTTCGCCCCGAGATCCCGCCCGGACTCAACGTCAACCTGCGGCCCTACCAGATCGAGGGTTTCCACTTCCTCGCCTACCTCTCGACGAACCAGTTCGGCGGCATCCTCGCCGACGACATGGGTCTAGGGAAGACGATCCAGACGCTCACCTGGCTGCTCTGGCTGCGCGAACAAGCCGGCGACGGTGCCGCGCCCAGTCTCGTCGTCTGTCCGAAATCCGTCCTCGACGTGTGGGGCGATGAGGTCAAGAAGGCCTCTCCCTCGATTCGTGTCCAGGTGCTCCGCAACAAGGTCGAGCTCGAAGTGGATCGCCTCGGTAAAGACATCGACCTGCTCGTCATCAACTACAGCCAGTTGCGCACCTGCGCCGACGAGATCAAGTCGATCAAATGGCTCGGGATCATTCTCGACGAGGGTCAGCAGATCAAGAATCCCGATTCCAAAGCCGCCAAATCGGCCCGCGCTCTCGAGAGTCAGAACCGCCTCGTCCTTACCGGTACGCCGATCGAGAATCGTCTCCTCGACGTCTGGAGTCTCATGGGCTTTGCGATGCCGGGCATTCTCGGCGATCGAAAGTACTTTCGGGACAACTTCGACAAACGCAAGGACGGGCAGTCCCAGAGCCGCCTCACCGCCAGGCTACGCCCGTTCCTTCTGCGCCGAACCAAGGGCGAAGTCGCCCTCGACCTGCCGCCGAAGATCGAAGAAGACGTCTTCAGCGAAATGGAGACCGTGCAGCAGCAACTCTACCGCGCCGAACTCGAGCGCATCCAGAAAGTGCTGCTCGGGATCGAGAACGATGACAGCTTGCGCAAGAACAGCTTCGTCATTCTGCAGGGGCTCATGCGTCTGCGCCAGATCTGCTGTCACCCCGGCCTCATCGATGCGAAGCACCGCTACGAGGAGAGCGCAAAGCTGAACGCCCTTTTCTACCTGCTCGACCAGCTCCACGAAGAAGGCCACAAAGTCCTCGTCTTCAGCCAGTTCGTCTCGATGCTGGACATCATCAAAGAAGAGCTGGAAGACCGCGAACGTCCCTACAGCTACCTCACCGGGCAGACAAAAAACCGTCACGAAGTCATCAGCGACTTCCAGGAGACGAAAGAGCCCAAGGTCTTCCTCCTCTCGCTCAAAGCGGGCGGCAGCGGTCTCAACCTGACCTCCGCCAGCTACGTCATCCTCTATGATCCGTGGTGGAACCCCGCCGTGGAAAATCAGGCCATTGACCGATGCCACCGTATCGGGCAGGAGAGCAAAGTGAACGCCTATCGTCTCCTCATGCGCGACAGCGTCGAGGAAAAGATCCGCATCCTGCAGCAGCAAAAGAGCGAGATGATGACCAGCGTCCTCGGCGAAGAGGGCTTTACCCGCAATCTTGAGATGGACGACCTCAAGTTCCTCTTCAGCGACGGATACGTCGAGCGGAAGGATATGAAAAAGACCAAACTCGCGGAGTAGCGAGTCTCCTGGTCCGTTCAGAATCGCCCCCGGGATCGCCCCGGCCCCTGATCCACGCCCTTGCGTTTCGCGAGGGTCACTATTCATTGTAGTCTCATGCAAAAACTCCGTTTCCTACTCCCCCTCGCTGCCCTCAGTCTCTTTTTCCCCGTCGTTTCCAACGCCACTCCCCTCGAGGTGGGCGCCGATGCCCCGACCGTGAAGACCCTTGACCAAAAAGGCAACCCGGTCGATCTCGGCAAGGAGCTGGGCGAGGGCATCAGCCTCGTCTACTTTTACCCCAAGGCCGACACGCCCGGCTGCACCAAGCAGGCCTGCAACCTCCGCGACGCCTTTGAAGACGTCAAAAAGGCAGGCATCAAAGTCTTCGGTGTCTCCTCCGACACACCGGAGGTCCAACTCGCCTTTGCGGAGAAATTCGATCTCCCGTTCACCCTCCTCGCCGACAAAGCAGGGGAGGTGATCGCCGCCTTCGGCGTACCCGCCAATGAGAGGGGCTTCGCCTCACGCCAGAGCTTCCTCATCAAGGATGGGAAAATCATCTGGCGGGATCTCAAGGCAAACCCGACGACCCAGGCACAAGACGCTATCGCCGCCGCGAAAGCCGACTGACCCCGCTGGGCTATACCTTCGCCGCGAGCTGAGCCTTCAACTCGCGCAGCTCCAGATCCACCTTCGCGAGATACTGGGACGTCGCCTTGAGCCGCTTTGTCGTCAGCTTTGCGATGAATTCGTAAAGGCAGGCGTAAAAGGGGGCATTGTCCTTTTTCGGGAGAATGTGCTGCAGGAATTTCTGATCCACCGCGAGACAGAACGCATTTTTGACCGCAACAACCGAGGCGGATCGCACCTCGTCCTTGAGCGCGGCGAGTTCGCCGAAGATGTCACCCGACTGATTCATCGTCACGAGCTGCTCTCCTCCCTTGACCACCGCGACCTCGCCAGCGAGCAAAATGAAGATGCGGGACGCTGCGTCCCCTTCCGCGATAATGATGTCTCCCGGATCGCATTCGATGAAAGCGGCGGCGTGGAGCACCTGATCGAGATGCTCTTTGGTAAAGGCTTCGAGGAAAGGCACCTCCAGGAGCGGGGCCGGGATGTCATCCTCGTCGTGAATGTAAGCGTACTCTTGCACGGCGCGATTATAGGTTTTCATAGCCTCACTGTCGAGTTCTCATCACTCGGATGTTCGTTTTTTGATTGGCAATGACTTTTCCGCCGATCAGCGGCTCATGGCCTGGAGTTGCTCGAGCTCGCGGATGAATCCGGGGTAGGAGGTCTCGATGCACTCGACGCCCTTGATGACCGTCTCACCTTCGGCAAAGAGTCCGGCGATGGCAAAGGCCATCGCGATGCGGTGGTCGCCGAGGGAGTTGATCTCGGCCCCCTTGAGGGTCGCGCCTCCGGTGATCTCCATGCCGTCGGCGAATTCATCGACGGTGACGCCCATGCGGCGGAGATTCTCGGCGACGGCAGAGATACGGTCGCTCTCTTTGACCCGGAGCTCCTGCGCGTCTTTGATGACCGTTTTGCCTTCCGCGAGGGCGGCGGCGACCGCGAGGACGGGGATCTCGTCGATCAGAGTCGGGATCTCGGCTCCGCCGATCTCGGTGGCGACAAGGCCGTCTCCGATGACCTCGATCGAGCCCATCGGTTCGCAGCCGGATTCATCGACCCGCTCGGTGATCTTCGCTCCCATCCGGATCATGACGCTGAGGATGCCGATCCGGGTAGGGTTGAGCCCTACGTTATTAATGAGGAGTCGCGCCCCCTTGCGCGCGGCAGCCGCGACGATCCAAAAGGCGGCGCTGGAGATGTCGCCGGGAACCTGAATGTCGCGCGATTCGGGAGTCTGACCGCCCCAGATGGAGACGGTCTTGCCCTCACGGATATTCTTCACGAGCAGGTAGTTGAGCATCCGCTCAGTGTGATCTCGCGAGGGATAGGGTTCCGTCACCGTGGATTTCCCCTCGGCGGCGAGGGCGGCGAGCATGATCGCACTTTTGATCTGGGCGCTGGCGACGGGGGAATCGTACTGGATCGGGGTCAACTTCGGCCGACCCGTGATCTTGAGCGGTGCGGTGCAGCGGTCGCCCTGGCCTTTGACTTTCGCCCCCATTTTCTCAAGCGGCAGGGCGATGCGGTTCATGGGGCGCTTCATCAGGGATTCGTCCCCGACGAGCGTGGTTTCGAAAGGCTGCGAAGCAAGAATGCCGGCGAGAAGCCGCATCGTCGTGCCGCTGTTGCCGCAGTCGATCGGCTTCCCGGGATCTTTGAACCGCCCGCGACAGCCATGCACTCGGATGTTGGTACCGCCCGCGCCGAGTTGCTCGATCTCAACCCCCATGGCGGTAAGAGCGTGCATCGTGGCGAGGCAGTCCTCACTCGCGAGGAAGCCGGTGATCTCGCAGGGACCATTCGAGAGGGCCGAAAACATGAGCGCACGGTGGGAAATGCTCTTGTCCCCGGGGACAGTGAGTTCCGCTGCGAAATCCTTAACTTTTTTGACACGAAGATCGGCCATGATGTGTGTTGCAAATGTGAGCCGCTGGGCCCCGCCTGTGAAGGCTGTGATTAAAGGGTCCCGCGAAGTGCGCGGGCTTCGGACAGAAAGCGGAGGAGACGATCCCTGTCAAGGGTGTCGAGGGCTTCTTTCCACATTTCGAGCTCGCAGATGAGTTCCCCGAGTTGCGCAGAGACGGCGAGGTGATTATCCGAAAGGATCCCGGCCCACATTCCTTCCGGTCCGCCGGCGACGCGGGTGGTATCGCGGAATCCGCCGCCACTGAGGGGAGCCGCCTCGGGGACGCGGCTGAGGACAGAGCGCACCAGGGCCGAGGCGACGAGGTGCGGGAGGTGGCTGATGGCGCCGACGAGTTCGTCGTGATGCTCCGGCGTGAGCAGGGTCACGATGCCGCCGAGGCTTTCCCAGAAGTCGCTGAGCCGCCCGAGATCGACATCTCCGGGCGCAGTTCCGTCGGTCGGAGTGAGAATGACCGCTGCCTTTTCAAAAAGGGCCGCCTCGGCAAAGGAGATGCCTTTTTTCTCGGACCCGGCCATGGGATGACTCCCGATGAACACCCCGCCCCGATCCGCCACGAGCGGGCCGATCTCACGAACGACGGGCGCCTTGACACTGCCCACGTCGGTCACGAGCACCTTCGAACCGGCGGGGAAAGGGGCCATCTGTGCGACGACTTCGGCCATGTTTCCCGTCGGCATCGCGAGAATGAGGCAGTCGGCCCCCGCGATCGCTTCGTTCACATCGGTCGAGGCGTGTTCGACGAGGCCCGGCGTGGCGAGCAACTCAGCGAGCGCATCGGGCCTTCGAACCCAGGCACTTAAGCGTATCCCCGGGCACTTAGCGCGGACCGCACTCAGTACCGAGCCCCCTATGAGACCCGGGCTGAGAACTGCCACGTGCTGAAACGGCTGTCCGTCCGCCGCACTCAGGGCACTTTGAAGTAAATTTTCTTCCCGGGGCTGTTGGGATCCGGGATCTGGACCTGGGTGCCTCGCTTGAGCGGCTCCCCCGTGGGATTTCCCGAGGAATCGTATTTCTCCACCGAGATTTGCCCGAGCGAAGCGTTGGACCCAGGCAGGGTCACTACGAGCGGATTACCCGCCACGGCGTTGGCGTAGGGCATGTCCGAACTGGAAGGCGTCGAACTCGGAGGAGGGGTAGGCTTCGTGTCCGCAGCGGGCGGTTTGGGGGCACCACCAATGTCGCGCACGTCACGCATCCCCGGAGCGGGAGCGGGTGGCGCTGGGGCCGGGCCTGTCGAGGGGGCAGGGGGCGCTCCGGGAGCAGGGGGCGCTCCGGTGTAGCCGAATCGTCCCCCCGCACCCTCCGGCGGGGCGGGTATCCCCTCGAGGGGCGGTTGCCCATACTGAGCGGGAGGGACCGGAGCGGGCGCCACAGGCGCCTGCTGCTGGTTCCGCGTCTTGCACCCGACGGTCAAAGACGTGAGCCCGGCCACGAGGACAGCGGAACGAAGGAAGTTAGGATTCATAACACGCGGTAATACTAAAGATACGCGAGAGATTAGAAAAAGTTTTAAATTTCTCAAGTAGTAAAATACCCGCATTTCAAAACAGTGCGACAAAAAACAAGGTATAAACATGGCTTAGCTATTCAGCTATCTTAAACATTCTAAAAAAGTAGCGCCTATTCTCCCTTCATTTCGCGAAACTCGCCACCCGTGGCTCTGACAATGCGGCTCCACTCTTTGACATCGTCCGGTTTGGGTTCAAACGCAACGAAATGCAGCGGCACGTCGCCGTTCGTCCCGTTCCCGAGTGCTTCGACCGCTTTTTTAATATCTTCATAAGGAACATTCTTGAACCCTCCCCCGCCGTCGGGCCGCCACTGGAAACTCGCATCGGAGATGAGGAAGATGACATCCGGCCGCATCGCGGCGGCACGCTCGAGGACCCCCACGACCCCGGTGAGATTCGACACGACAGACTTCGAGGCAGAGCTCATCGTGCCGCTCGTGACCCATTTATCAGTAACCCACTTCTTGGCGAGATCCTTGTTCCCTGGAGTCGCGGCGATGAGCTCCTCGGTAAATGGCATGTAGTTTCCCGTGAACTGGATCAAGGAGAACTGCGAACTGATAGGGAGTGTCCCTATCATCTTGATCGTTTCCTCCTGAATGCGCTCGAGGGGAATGCCCGCTTTTTCCGCCTTGTTCACGACGCTGGACGAGACATCGAAGAGCAGCAGGATACGATCCCCCTGCGCTTTTACTCCGAAAAAGCTCATCCCCTCCCCCGTGCCGCCGCCTCCGCTGAGTCCCTGCCCGAGCCCCGAGCCGAGGGCGGCACTGCCGACGAGGCTGTTGACCTGATCCGAGATGAGTTCGGACGGGTCGAGCGGCAGCATCTGGTCCATGTCGATCTGCGGCAGATCGGGCAGGGCAAAATCGATCGGGCGGGTGCTGATGAGTTTGTCGTTGAAGGTTGGCTTCGGCGCCATCGCCTCGTGCTTGGCCACGTTCATCTTGTGCTCGGGTGTCTTTGGCGGGATCTTGACGACCTTTTTCATCTCGAAGCGGGCCTCGGGCCGGGTGAAATGCTTGGCCACGGTCCAGAGCCCGAAGAGGAGCAGGGCGATGACATGCACCACGACGCTGCCTATGATGATGGAGCCGATGAGAGCACGTCGATTCGCCTTTGCCTGATCCTCCACCGCCGGCTTCGGCTTCTTCGGCCGTTTCTTTTTTACCCGGGGCGGCTTCGGCGGCCCGGGATTGAGGGAGAGGGAGATCTCACTCATCGCCACCTCCCGCGAGAGTGATACCTTTGATCCCCGCCTCGGCGCAGGCATTGAGAACATCGACGAGGCGCTGGTGCGGCACGGTGTCGTGCGGGGCGAGGGTGACGAGAGCCTCGGACTTCGCATTCTCCGCCGAGAGCCGGAAACGCTCGAGGACGGCGCGTAGCTCGGGCAGGCTGGAACTCGCGGGCGAGTCGAGATTCTGCTCGTTGAGCACGACTTGTCCACCCGGTTCGATAATGACACGCGCCTCGTCGGGGATATCGACGACTTCCTCCTGCGCGACCTGACCGGGCAGGCCCATGGGGATATCGCGCTCGGGGATGACGGGCTTCGCCGCGACCATGAAGAAGACGAGCAGCAGGAAGACCATGTCGATCATGGGCGTCATCTGCATCTCCACAGTGGCTTGATGTCGTTTGCGGCCTCGTTTCATTATTGTTTCGTCAGGACTCAACCTTCTTTCTTGTCGCACCTGACCCTCTTGACTTTTTTCTCATTCCCCATGGACTCCGAAGATGAGGTCGATCGCCCCCACCTCTGTGGCCATCTCGACGAACTCGCGGATCTTTTTCGTGGGGGTGTTCTGATCCGCTCTCAGGTAGATCTGGAGCGGGGGGAAATCGGTGAACTTGATCTTGAGGTGGGCGAGGACTTCCTCGGTCGTGGCCTGGCGGTCGCCGATGTAGTAGTTGCCCTCGCCGTCGAGATTGATGACATCGCGCTCGACTTTCCCGGGCTTGGCAGCGCTGAGGGCGACGGGCAGCCGCACCGGGACGCTGAGCTCCTGCTCGGTGATGCGCTGGGTCACCATGAAAAAGATGAGGAGCAAAAAGGTCATGTCGATCATGGGAGTCATCTGGAAACTCACCTCGTCGAGCGGACTCTTGCGGCGGCGCGTCATGGCGATCAGGCTCCGACGGGGGCGGCGTCTACATTTTCCAGGGGGGTGGCCTCTGCGGGCGGCGACTCGCTCGCTCCCTGCAGGCGGATCTCGCCCGAGAGGATGTCGATCGCGAAGCTGACGTGTTTTTGGACGGTCGTCATGACACCCTGGAGCTTGTCCCGGAAGAAGAAGTAGAAGAACATCGAGGGGATCCCCACGATCAGTCCGCCTGCCGTGGTGACCATCGCGATCTTGATCCCGCCGGCGAGTTCTTTGGCGTCGCCGCTCGTCGTGGCGAGTTTGTCAAAGGCCTCGATCATGCCCCAAACGGTGCCGAGGAGTCCAATCATGGGCGCGAGGGTGGCGAAGATATTGAGGTAGTTCACCCATACCATCTGGCGATGTTCTTCCTCGTCGAGGGCCTCGGCGGCGGCATCGGTCATGCTCGCCTTGTTCGCGAGGTCGCGGTCGAAGTTCACTTTCAAAAGCGCTCCGGTCATGACGCGGGCGTAGCTGACGGGATTTGCCTGACAGGCATTGTAGGCGCCCACGACATCGCGCGAGGCCATCGCGGCATTGACCTGATCGACGAGACTCTGCGGCGCCATCTTCTTTCTCGAGATCTGGATGAAGCAATAGACCGACACCGCGATGGTCCCGATCGAGCAGATCAGGAGCACGTGCATGAAACCGCCGCCCTGCTTGTAAAGATCGAGTGCCGAGACATTTTGCTCGACCCCGACCGGCACGGGCGATGCCGGCGCGGGAGCTTCCTGAGCGAGCGCCGCTGCGGTGATCGATAGACTGACGATGACAATGGGAAGGAGAACCGCGAGGCGTCTCCAGAGGCGGGGAAAAATCATGGCTCTGTATCGGTGGGTGCAGTGGTGGGTGATGGGTGGGTCTCGAGAAGAGTTTTCGCCTCTGTCGCAAAGGTCGAGTCGGGATAGAGATGGACGAGGTCGTCCCAGCGGGCGCGGGCTGCCTCGATCTCGCCTGCGAAGAGATAGAGACCGGCCGCGCCCGCGAGCCCGCGTGCGGCGACTTCCTCCCGCGTCGCGTGGAAGAGATGCGGCCAGAGGAATTGGTCGAGAGCCCGGTGGTAGATTTCGTTCCGCTCCGGCCGCACTTCGTCGTCCTCCTCCCAGCGCGGATGCTCCTCCTGAAGATCTTTCAGTTTTTGAAAATCGGCCGTCGCAAGGAGGTAATTCACCTCGATGAGCAACCCGGGATCTTCCGTCTGCGAGGCGAGCAGTCGCGCCTCGACCGTCGCCGTCTCGAGATCACCCAGAGCCATGAGCGTCCGCAGTCGCCCCTGCTTGGCGAGGGCGATATCGTCGGCCGACCAGGCCCGCTCGATGATGCGGTCAAAGATCGAAAGCGCCCGTTCCCCCGCCGTTTCGGGAGTCTCGCGCAGGAGCGCCGCCGCAAAGGCGATCCCGTAGGCGGCGGCACGAGAGCGCGGACGATGGAGATGGGGGAAATAGTAGTCCCACCAGCTTTTTAATTGCTCCGAGGTGGCCGCGTTTCTCCTTTCAAAAAAAGCCGCCTCCCCTTCCCGGAAATCGAACTCGACATAGTCCACCTGCGCCGCCGGGACAGTGCGCCGCGCTGATCCGCCCGCTGTTCCGGCATTGGAGAGCAGGGTAAAATTGACGATGTTATCCGTGAGTGCATCGACACGGCAGGCGAGGGATTCACCTGTCTTCAGGTAAATGATATCCTGAGCGGAGAGCGTCGTCATCGTCGTGACGAACGCCGCGAGGAGAGGCGCGACTCTCATAGGGCGGCCTCCTTTTGCCCGGGTTCCGGTTCCGCCGGGAGGGTGCGGCGCAGGGAGGCGATGCGGCCGGCGGCTTTGGTGGCTTCGTCGAATGGCTTGAGATCTTCGCGGGCGGCGAGTTCCTCGTAGGTCTCGAGGGCCTCGCGGTCGAGTTGCAGCTTCTCGAGGGATTGTCCCCTCGCCCAGTAAGCCTTGGCGTTGAGTTCGGCGAACTTGCCGTAGGCCACATAGAGCCGCTCAAAGTAGACGATCGCTTTCGCGTGATCGTTGCTCCCGGCATGGGACTGCCCCAGTCGCAGGAGCACCTCGGCCTTGGTCGCGGCGGTGACTCCGGCGGTCTCGAGCGTGGACTCGAGCGTCTCGCGGGCCTCGCGTGATCTTCCGCTGGCGTCGTAGAGCGAGGCCAGCTTCAACCGCACCTCGCCGAGTTGCAGCGACGCGGCGGTCTCCCGTTCGAAGCGGGTGTAAAAGCCGATCGCTTTGGTGGTGTCCCCTTCCTCCGCCGCGATGTCCCCGAGCGCCCGGTAGATGCGATCCCGCCCCGGCGTCCGCGGGTGCCACTTGCGGATGTTGGTGAAGAGCTCCTTCGCGGTCAGCAGATTTCCCGACTCCAGCATCGCCTCGGCCACAGCGATCGTGATGATGGGATCATGGATCTTCGGATCGACCCATTTCACAATGTCGAGCAATTCGGTCCGCCCGGTCCTGGGCCCGGCCTCTTCCTGAACGAGGGATTTGGCCCACCCCGCCCGCAGCGCCAGGGTTAGCTTTTTCTCCGCTGCAGCGCGGCCTTTGAGGATCTGCAGTTGGGTCAGTAGCTCCTCGCGCCCGTCCTCGCTGCCGGGCAGATAGACCTTGGGGAGCCCGGCGAAAAGGTCCGCCATGGTGGTCATGTCAGGATCGTTTCCGTGCTTTTCGATCGTCTCCCAATAGATGCGCCGGGCCCGTTCCGGTTCATCCTCCTGCGTGTGAGTCCAGCCGATCCAGTAGACGGCCTCGGGGAGACGGGCACTGGACGGGTAGGTCGCGACGAAGGACTCGAAATGCTCCCGCATCTTCGGGACTTCCTCGAGCAACTTGTAGGCGTTGCCCTTCTTGAACCAGGCGTCCTCGAAAAAGCGCACGGACTCGGGCCGGACCTTTTCGTAGGCAGCGAATCCCTCCTCGATCCGCCCGTCGCCAAGGCAGGCATCGCCGATGAGGAGATGGGCTTCGTCGGTAAAGGGATCACCCGGATAGGCGGTATTGAACGCTTCGAGGAGCCCGATGGCTTCCTCATATTCAGCGAGCGAGAAGGTGCAGACGGCGATGCGGAAGGTCGCCTCTTTTCGATACTTCGGCGAGTCGTAGCGCTTCAGATAGCCCGTGAGATGCTCGCGGGCTTCGGCGTAGAGACCGGAAAAGGAGTGGGTCATCCCCGTCCAGTAGTCGGCGTCCTCGACCATCCCGGACTTGGGATGCTGCCGCCCCACCTGATCGAACTGATAGAGGGCACCGTCATTGTCATCCTGCTGCAGGTAGAGAAATCCCTGCATAAAGATCGCCTTGGCCGCAAAGGGGTCGGCGGGAAAGCGATCGACGAGATCCCCGTAGGCGAGCTGCGCGGCATTGAGTCGCGGGTCCTCGCGCAGGGCTTCGGCTTTTAGAAAAAGCACCGTGGCGAGGGAGGGTCCGTCCGCCCCGAAGACATCTTCGTAACGCTCTGCAGCCGCCACCGCCATGGGCCAGCGCCGCACCTCCATCCAGCACTGGATTTGCGCCAGGGTGGCTTTTTCGACGATGGGATCGGGCGGCATCGTAACGAGCATCTCCTCCATGATGAGGGCCGCCTCGGTGTAGCGCTCAAGTCCCTGGTAGGCCATCGCGAGGCGCAGGCGCAGCGCGGAGTCGAAGTTCTCGACAGCCGCAAAATTTTCGAGTTCGCGCTCGACGCGTTTCAGAATCGCCTTGAGCTGGAAAACGATGCTCTGCGTATTCGCACGCTGCTCGAGGACGTTGATGCGGTCACTGATCTCCGCAATTTTCGCCTTCTGATAGTCGAGGAGCCGCGCCGAGGGCCAGATGCGCTGGAGGCAGGTGATCGCGTCGTAGTATTGCTCCTTTTCCAAAAAAGTCGCCCCGAGCTGGAGGGCGAGAGTCTGGAAGCTGATGACCTGGGTCATGCGACCCATGTTGCCGTGCTCGCGGCGCAGCACCGCGAGAGCCTTGTCGGGTTGCTCCGCCTGCAGCCGGGCGTAGAGCTCCAGGACGACGGCACGGCTCGCCGCTTCGGGCGCGACCTCGCGGTATTTGGGAAGTTGTTCTTCGAGAAAGTCAGCGGCCTCGGCGGGGAAATCCTGCTGGATGTAGAGCGTCGCGAAGAGGAGGAGCGCCTCGTACCGCTTGAAGGCGTTGTGACTTTCATTCGCCCAGTATTCGCCGAAGGCGCGCTGGGCGGGGACAAGTTCGCCCGCCGTCATGAGACAGATCGCCCGCCAGAAACGCAGCTCGTCGGAGAGAGCGGGCTCGATCTTCGGATCGGTGAGCGACTCGTCAATCCATGTGAGCGCTTCGTCGAATTTCTTCAGGCCGACCTTGCAGATCGCGACGAGGGGACGATGCAGACGGACCGCTTCCTTCGCCTCTTCAGCCGCGCCGTAGTCGATGATGAATTTTTCGAGCGCCTCCTCGGCAACGACAAAATCATTGGCGGCAAAGGCGGTGCGTCCGCGCTCGAGGAGCTGGGCGGGTCCCTCGGCTTCAAGGTCGGGACCGCCAGCGGGGGCGGCTGGCGGGGGTGGCGGGAGCGGTTCTGCGACGTCCTGCCCCAATAGCGGCAGCCCGGCAAGAAGCCAGATCATCAGCAAGGCATTGGAAGCACCGGACATCAGAGAGACGGATAAGCAATTTTCCCACCGGAATGAGACAAAAATCCCACCCGACTGTCAACGGGAAAAGGCGTATCTGTCAGAATCGACGCAATTGCGACGCTCAGGGCCGTGTTTCGCAGGGAACGAATCCTGATACTGCGGCGGAATTGGATCTACAAGTTCTGCCCCTTGCCTGACCCGCATTCGCCCCCTGCGAGAGCCAATCCTTTCCGGAAACTTGGGTTAACCACGAATGAAACGAATGGGACGAATCCCATTGTCCGCCAGACGCCGGGTAGGGCGAGGCGTCCCCGCCGAGCCGTGATCGGTGCATGAGATACGTCGGCCCAATCGGCTCACCGGGACGGTTCGCCCTACCCTCGTCTCCCATTCTCGACCAAATCCCCATTCGTGAATTTAGTTCCATTCGTGGTTCTCTTTGCTGTCTGGTCGCGGCGGCAATTAGACCCTTTGCCAAAAAGATTTGCCGAAAAGATCGAGTTAAACTTTTCTGTGGCTAGGCGCGAACGAAGGAGCGCAGCGGGCTGCGTGACTGAGGGCGGAACGACGCTACGGGGAAGTTTGGCTGATCTTGATCCAGGCTCCGAGCGAAGCGAGCCAATTGCCAACCCCAAAAAACAATCGGTTTTTCGGCAAAGATTTTTGGCAAAGGGTCTAGATCGACAAGATCTGACGCCTTTTCATTTCAGGCGTTCCAGCGCGGGGATCGCATCTCTACTGATCTCGAAGTATTCGCGATTCACCTCGACGCCTATCGAATCGTAACCCACACGATTCGCCGCCGCGAGAGTGGAACCGGCACCGGCAAAGGTGTCGAGCACGGTACCTTTGCCGGGAGGCAGCACGCCTCTGACAAGTTTCTCATGAATTCCCGGGGCTACGGAAACCTCCGGTCTGCCTTCCTGGCAACGCGGAGTCGGAGGCACAGTCGATTCTAAGCCATCACCCGCACCACTTTTGCAACTTCTCCAGGATCGGCGGGACGTGCTCGTAGGGATCGGTCTCCTCTTCGAACTCGAGCACGACGTAGCCGGCATACCCGGTGTCTTTGAGGATTTTCACGACCCGCTCGAGGTCGGCGGGTGCCTTCTCCTTGCTGTCTTTTATCTTGATCTCGGTCTTCAACTGCACATTGACCGCGTAGGGCGCCGAGGCCGTCATCTCGGCGTAGACGTCGGCGGCGATGAAGTTGCCGCTGTCGAGATTCACTCCCACCCAGGGACTATCGACGCCCCGCACGATGCGGAGGAGCCGGTCGGCGGTGGTGATACTGTCATGATTCTCGATGCCGAGGAAGACGCCTTTTTCCGCCGCGTAGACCGCTGTCTCGGCGAGAGCGTCGATCGCATTCTGCTCGGCGTCTTCGGGGCTGACGCCTTTCGGATGTGCCCCGGCGAAGACACGGATGTGGGCAGCGCCCATGAGCACCGCATAGTCGATCCACTGCTTCACATGGGCGATCTGCTCGCCGCGCTCCGGGGCGCCTTTGGGATGGGAAAAGTTGTTACCCACCGCCGTTCCCGAGATCTGCACTCCATTGACATGGGCGATGCGGCGGCAGTCGGTGAAGTAGGACGCCTCGCAATCGGGCGGGAAAAAGTAGCTTGTCAGCTCAGCCCCGTCGAGGCCGAGGCGGGCGCAGTATTCGATGAAACCGGGCATGTCCATGGCCTTTTCGCCGGCCTCGAATTTCGGATTTTTCTTGCCGCGAGACCATTCAAAATAATTCCGAAACGAGTAGGCTGCGAGCCCGACTCGGAGCGCTTTTCCACTGCGCGGATACGGTTCCGTGACCGCGAGGATTGAAGAGGTGGGGGCAAGTCCGAGCCCGAGGGCTCCGGTCATCCAGGATCGGCGGGAGAGGTTCATAGGGGGGGATTGTAAGCGGCGGAAGCCCGGTGTGGGAAGGGAAAAGTGGTGTGCTCACTGCCCCCTTTTCCAAAGCTCGACTACTTCATCTTTACCGAGCGCGCGACCCCACATCATGAACTCATCAAAGAGCCCACCAAACGCCTTGCGGCTGATCCCGTCATGTGACCATCCGATGAAGGCCCCATGGAATCCCACATTGGAACCTTCTCCGCTGACCTTTCCGACGACCTCTCCGTCCAGGTAGAGAACGGAGTCGCGGGAATCCATCACCCAGACGAGATGATGCCAGGCATCAGTGGGTGCCTGGTCGAGCTTGAGAATGGCCTGGAAGGTCTTCCCACTCTTGTCCGCTCGGAGATGAACCGATCCATCGCTCAAAGAAATGGGGTCAGGAAAAGAAATGGAAATGGGGTCAGGAAATCAATATCCAAAGAGTTAGGAGCGGTCAAAAGTCATGCCATCGAGCACACTGGTCATTGGTTCAGTTTTCTCCAGTTGCGAATCTCTTTGGGGAAATCCTTTTCAGACTTCGCGGTGAACCGCCGCACCTGCTCCGAAACGTTGCCGGCGGTTCGCAGTGAAAGCCGGTCGGCCATCCATGACTGTCTAAGCGAGGTTTTTCGCGACAGAGCCCATGCCACAGCCGCCCGGCGCACGTCGCCGCGCGGCAATGCCGCGAAATCGTCTCGCCCTCCTCCCTCCATCTTGAAATGCCGCACTGCTGCCGATATGATCGCCTCCGCGTCCCGCAACGCATAGTCTTTGGCCTGATCGCTGCCCCGAAAGTCTTTCGACACGGGAAGTTTCCCGTCTTTTAACTGGTCGAGCTGATTAAGGAGGGCTTCCTTGAATGCTTCGCCTCCCCAATACCATCCTTTTCTCAAGGTACTCTGCAAGGTTTGGCCTTCAAGTTCCGACAAACCACACTTCTCCCGGACTTCTTCGTTCACTCTTGCTTCGAGACGTTCCACGAATCGTCTCCTGTCCGCCACCCGATCATCGTAGCGGAAGAGGGCGAGCCCCTCCACAACGGCCAACCACGGCTCCCGCTTCTTCGGGGCCAGCGCATACCCCATCGTAAGACTGCTCCACGGATAGTTCAGTAGCCCTTCGAAAGAATCGGAGGGGACGAGACCGGCGCGGACCGGGTTGAGGTGGATGTAATCGAAGAGTGTCCTCATATAAAGGTCACCGTCACTTCCCCCGGATTCGATCAGCACGGATTTATAGCGGTCGCCAAAGAGCCTTCCCCACTGGCGATGGCGTGCGTTGAATCGGCGCGTGTAGGTGTTTTGCAGCCACCCCATGCCCTCGACGAGGTTCGCTCCCGGGGTCTCAATGAGAAGGTGGTAGTGGTTCCCCATCAGTACGAACGCCCACACCCGTATCCCGGTGCGTTCGCAGCATTCCCCAAGGGTCTTGAGGAAGAGCTTCTCATCTACTCCGTTGGGAGAAGCAAAGATTCGGTTCCGTCGATTGCCACGCGCCATAACGTGGTAGAAAGCTCCTTCGTATTCGATTCGCACCTGACGAGGCATTTCGGATGGTTCTACAGAAGCGATGCTTTGTCAAATTGATAATTGGTTCCCTGACCCCGTTTCACTCTACCTTAATCCCTGACGTCGTTTCCTGCGAATATTGACGAAAAGAAGGAGAACTCCCAAAATGAGAAATCCAGCAACGATCGATAGCAAACGAATCACTTGATTTACTTGCCTGCGCTCCTTCGTCTGGGAATCAAACTGACCCTGAAAAGCCGTCCCGATAGGGCCGCCATTGCCCCGTAAAATGTCATCGAACGCTGCTTTTTCAATTACACCATTCGGAGAGATTGACATTAATCGAATATCGGATGTCGGAATTTCCGGGTTAAAATCGTCCCCCAGCTTCCGGATGAGTTGGGCCCGCGAAACTGCAAACTTTGTCTTCCCTTGTGACTCCAACGTTCTCAACTGGGAGTGCATTTCCGGTGAATTCCAATGGGCCGATCCGCCAATTGCACCATCAGCCTCTTCCCACGGATCTGCGAAATCATAAAGCAGGCTCAACATAAGAGCCTTTTTGACCTTGAGTTGAGTTGTGGCGCCGAGATACAGAATCTTGTCGTTTGCAAAACGACTTTGGACATCAGCAGAAATTTGATCGTTCTCTGACGGATAATGTTCCAGCTCGGAGTAAGCTATTTTTAAGTCTTTGCTAATTGCATACTCGTAAATAATTGCGTCTCGGTTTGGACCGAACTGGTAGTTCCTGAATGAAGAAGACCCATCTTCCTTTGTCACAATGTGAAGAGTCTTTACTCCCCCCAAGGAGCCGGTTTTAATGAGATTTCCGCCCTCATTTTTTTGATAAACATCCCAAGTGTTACCTACGATTGTCCAACGTAAGATTACTTCCTCGACACCATCCCCGTTCAAGTCCCGTTCGACCTTGTAAATTAAACCTCCGGGAGGATTCTCGCTATACTCTTCAAGGCCACCCCAATTCTGAAGCACTTCCCTCGAGTCAACTTCGTTTAACCACCACCCATTGGACAGTGTAGGTAGACCAACAATGATCAACTCCCTGCGTAAAGTTTCGCCATTGCACTCCGCTACAGCGCCGAACACTAGGATACTGTTCAGGGTGACGATAAACCTCCGGATGCGTTCAATCGCCTGGGGACGGCTGGGTAAGGTCTTCATATTCACTTGTAACTCTATCGACATAGGTAATTTGCCAGTACCTCGGCTGAATACTGGCGACACTCTAATTCACAGGGACAGGCTAATTATAACCGTGCCGCACGTCAATCATCCATTTTCCCGCATCAGCATGTTCTCGTCTTCCCGCGCGATCGCTCATGCGCGATTCCGACCAGCGGATTTCGCAGCACCCGAGCGTCTCACTGCGAAAAACGGCACATCCGGCGCGCTGCGGGCACACGAATGCCATGCGCTTTCACAATCGTGCGGGATCCCGCCGACTTGGGCGGGACTTTCAGGGGCGGCTCACGTCTTCACCTCGCCACGCTTCACTCCGGACGCGCCGAGCGCTCCGCAGGCTCGCCGATCAGGTCGTTCTTCAGGTTTCGTAAGACGCAGAGGTCTTCCCAATCGGCCTCCCGCATTCGCCGTGCCCCGGTCTTGCGCTTCAGACCGAAGCGCTCGCGGTGACGCTTAAAGACATTCTCGACAAAGGCGGCGCTGCCAAACGCTCCGCCGTCGATGAGGTAGCGAACCCGCCGGCGGATGACCTGCTTCAAGGGCAGCTTGCCGCCAAGCGCCACCTCGGCCTCGACCTCCTCGGACGTAAAGTCCCGTCTCGGGTGCGTCGGGCTCTCCGGATTTTCTTCCTCGGGTAGCACCCGAACTTCGCCCTGATCATAAAGCCAGAGACGGTAGATCGGGGCAGTCGCCTTCCAATCCTCCTCGAAATCCTCTCCACTGACCCGGGGCGAGTGCCGGAGAATGCGACCCAGGCCCATCCTCGCCCATCGGTTGCCGGCCACCGCCGAAGCATAGCCGCACCAGCGATAGTCCTCGACCCGGTCCACCATATCCGCACGGTAGGACTGCCTCGCCGCGCCAGCGGAGGAAAGATGGCGAAGCGATACCGCAGAGATTTGCGGAGCGAATCAATTCAGATCAATGTAGGCAGCCACGGTCATCAAGGCCTTTTCATCGCCCTCGACGAGGAGGCT